>Ga0210387_10002280_pt1 | contig 14615 bp, 36 predicted proteins | sample IncBWC7OmetaG_FD_160108 | JGI IMG/M metagenome (GOLD analysis project Ga0210387, IMG submission 160108) | Forest soil microbial communities from Barre Woods Harvard Forest LTER site, Petersham, Massachusetts, United States - Inc-BW-C-7-O ...
GTGGGGCGCATCCATGTCGCACTGGAAATGCTCACCCTTGATATTCAGAACCGCTTTACATTCGGACATGCTTTCTCCTTTGGGTCCAGGTGTCCGCTTCACCGAAAACTGGCGGAGGACCGTTCACTGTAGGTCTGCTGCGCTGCACGAGCAGCGTTCTTCAAACTCGCCCGGCCAACTCCCGGTCCACTGCCAATAACACGAGAAGGTAATCCTGTCACCCTGCGGGGTGATGATCTCATGTGTGTGAAAGTCGTCATGGACTCTCGCGGCCCATAAGTGGAGTCGGTTCGACAGCCGCATCCGAAACGTGTACTTGTCGTCACTGTCGGCCATGCTTTCCTTTCCGGTAGTGCTCAGGTGTCCGCGTCACCGAAAACTGACGGAGGGCGCTTCTGCCCAGGACGGCTTGGACGGCTTGGCGGTTGTATGCCACGCCCCACACTCGCACTCATACGCGCGCCGTAACTCCTTTTTCCCCGTCCTCATGGTCTGCCAGAACTCAAGCAACGCCAACTCCGCGTCCTTCCGGGTCGCGTAACGGTTCTTGTCGGGAGTAGGGCAGAACGATTGCGGGTGTTGGGCGGCGGCATGCTTTTGTACCGTGTGGGTGTGTCTTGCGGGCGGGCTCGTCCATCCGCAAGTGCAGCGAGCAATTTTCAGACGCTTCCCGGTTGGGGTCCGCATGGTTTCGATGAAGATGGCGTGGCCCGTCTCCGATCTCACTCGTCTTCCTCGTCCGTCTTCTCGCGCAGAATGTTGTCTAGTTCTTCGGCCTGTTCGGGTAGCAACCCGCGACGGGCCTCCGCTAGTTCCCACTCCAATTCCTCAGCCCGTTCGGGCGTTAACTCACGGAGGGCGCGCTCTAAGTTTTTGGCGAGGTTGGCGGCATCCTCTATTGCGCTGAACGGGAGGGAGCCGATTGATTCCATGTGTCTTGTTTCCTTTTCTCTCTGGTCGTCTCAGGTGTCCGCTTCACCGAAAACGGGGTTAGGGCATATCTTCGGGCAGGCATTCCTCCGAGCAGAACCCCCACACGGCTTCCTGTTCGGGGACCGTCTTCCCACACACGCAAGTGACGGGGGGATACTGCGGCTTGTAGCGGTAGATCATGCCCTCAAGCCACTCGCGGCCCACTGGGTTGGCGGAATGCACGACGACCTTCGCTGGCCATCTCAGTTCATGTTCACACATCCACAGCACAACTGGCCTTGTGGTGTCATCGCCACCTAAATCGTGGTCTAGCGACATCTCGGTGATTTCACCAATCCCCGCGAACATCAGCGTGTCGATAGTGTTGCGAGACGTTTTCGACCAGACCCACGAATCATCCGGTGCCGGACGAAGGTCATCCACCCATAGCTTCAAGATGGGTCTCCTTTCTTCTGTTCACCGAAAACGGACTTAGGACAGATCTTCTGGCGGTGCAGGCGTTCCGCACTGCGTGCAGTAGCCACCCTCATTGGTGTATAGGCTCGGGTACACCATGTGGCAATCGGACATGCGCTCGAACCATATTCGCCACCAGCGGTCAGCGTCCTGCATTATCACGGTGCGAGTCCCGCATTTCTTAGACACTGTCACTCCTCCTTCTCGATGGTGTCTAACGCGGCGAGAAAGCGAGTGCGCGTCCCATCATCCGCTTCGACTACCACAAGTTCGCCGCGCTTCCACGCTTCCATCAACTCGTCATCGGACAACTCGTCATCGGTCATGATTCCTTCACGGTTCCCTCCTGGATAGGTTCAGGTCTCCGCTTCACCGAAAACTGGGCTAGGGACGTTCTCAGGTCCAGATGCCAGGCTCGGCGTAGGTTTGCGGGCCGCGTGATTCACGCGCATGGCGCTGCAATAACCAGTAGCAGCGGTCGTAGTCAAGGATCTCCCTGGCGGCGCAGAGCGTGTCCGCGGCGCCGACATACCAAGGCTGCTGCTCGTCGTGACGGTAGACCTCCCACCTGCCGTGTAGGTTGTCCGCGATCTTCCAACGCAGGTACAACTGCCTCACACGTTCCCTCCTTCTTCCAGGTCATCTCTTCACCGAAGATCTGGGTCTAACTGCGCTTCAGATTCACGCGCTTCACGCGCAGCCCCGCGAAAGATCAGGGCGAGCCGGTTTTTCTTGCTCTCCGATATCGGCGGCCTGCCGGCCCTCGCCTGCTGTAACCATTCTTCCTTGGTCATCGTCATCGCGGGGGCGCCTTCCTTAGTAGTAGGTTGGGCAGAAATGCCATTCAGCCCCGTGAACGATGTACCTCGAGTCGCTGATCGACACTTTCCCGTTCGACGACCCCGCATAGATGAGCCGGCCTTCACTGACACCGTCGGCGAGCTGGCCGCAAACCTGCCGACCCAACGCGGCTGCGTCGGCGGGACTACCACCCGTCAGGTAGGGGGAGATGTCGATGAGGTAAGCGTAGCCGTCAGCATCCCCCTCCGGCCCGGAGAAGGCGCCGTTGGTGTTGGCGTGCGCAACTGGTTCGGCGGCGAGGACGGCTGCGGTCATGGCGCCGATGATGCCGGCCGCAGCGAACCCCACTTTGACGCCGTCAATGACTGTTCGTGTTTTCCCATGTCGGTTCGTGTTCGTTCGGGTCGTCATGTCAATACACACTCCTGTGTTTCGGCAGGTCAATAGGGGTGACCTGTGGGTTTACAACAGGTGCTGGGCCCGTACCCAGACCACATAACAAGCAGGTCATGCTGTAATCCTACTTAACACATATCGCTGTGTCAATTGATTGTCAACGAAGATTTGTGCTAGCATGAGTGGCATGAGCGATCCGCGCATACTGCTAGACGACGACGGCGCCCTCGATGACTTCTTCGCGGACGACGTACAGAGCGTTCACTTTGAGGCGCTAGGCGAAGCGCAGTGGTACGCCATCGTGCGACTACGTTCCGGCGAAGACTGGATGCTCAACTTCGGCGCCGTCAACCAACGCGCCAAAGGCTACGCACGAGCAGAGATCGACTGACAACGAAACGCGACGTTATCGGCAGGAGGGACATGGATTCAGCAGAGAAGTGCCCACGTTGCGGAGACACGCTTGACCAGAACGGACAGTGCCCCTGGTGCTGGGAATCAGGCGTCTACGGCTACGACGACCCGTAACCCACAGCATTACAGAAGGCTGTTTATCACCCACATGGCATCCATCCGTGAACGACCCCGCAAAGACGGCAGCATCTGCTACGCCGTCCTCTACAACATCGGTGACCGCCAATCCTCCACACCATTCGACAACAAGAAAGCCGCTGACGCATTCAAGTTGGCTGTTGAAGTGCAAGGCCCGGAACGGGCTTGCGCCATGTACAACATCAACCCGGAACCGCGCCGACATGATGTTAAAGACACCCTCACCGTCGCCGACTGGGTGCGGCATCACATCGACCATTTGACCGGTGTCGAGCAGAAAACCATCGACAACTACGAGCAGTACTTGCAGAACGACATTCAACCTTTCTTCGGCGACATGCCGCTCCAACAGTTGGCGCGCGAAGATGTGGCCCGCTGGATTAAACACATGCAAACCACACCGAGTCGCGCCACCAAAAAACTGTTGGCGCCCAAGACGCTCGCCAACAAACACCGCTTCCTGGCAGCCGCCCTGAACGCTGCAGTCAAGGCTGACCGCATCCCCACCAATCCTGCATCCGGTGCGCGTTTGCCCCGCAAAACCGGCGACCACGACGGGCGCGGCGAGATTCGGATGTTGTCGCGTCAAGAATTCGACCAGCTCGCCGCCGGCGGCCTTCTGCCGTATTGGGGGCCGCTGCTCGAGTTCATGGTGTCGTCGGGCTGCCGCTGGGGGGAGGTTTCCGCCGTCCGGCCGGGCGATGTAGACCGGGCAGCCGGGGTTGTGCATATTCAGCGGGCGTGGAAGAAAAGCACGAAAGGATACGAGATCGGTCCGCCCAAAACGAAACGCTCTAAACGCACCATCAACCTGCCACCCGACATCCTGTCGAAACTCGACTACACGCATGAATGGTTGTTCACCAACAAGGATGGCGGACCGCTGCGGTATAAGGCATTCAAGCAGGCGTGGGATCGTGCCGTCGACCGGGCCGGGCTCGATCCGCGGCCCACACCGCACGACCTTCGGCACACCTGCGCGTCATGGATGTTGGGTGCCGGCGTCCCGATCACCGTCGTGTCACGGCATTTAGGGCACGAAAACATTGCGATCACCGTGGATGTGTATGGGGATGTGGATCGGGCCTCGTATCAGGTGGCGGCGGATGTGATGGGCCGCATACTGGGAGTATCCGCACCCGCAGAGTTAGACCCAGATAAACGGTGAACAGAAGACCTGAGAGGAACAACAAGTGAGCGATGAGCGGATGGACTATTACGTGCGCGGCTACCTCGACGCACTGGACACGATGGAAATATTCCGCGACCTGCCGATTGACGTTGTTGTGAAGAGATCCCGTGAACGCATCGCCGAGAACGCGCCGGATTCCGTGAAGCGCGTCCGTCCGGAACCCACCGGCTACGTCAAGGAATCGCCGGGGGCTCCGATGCTCAAACAGCTCGTACCAGAACGGCCCTACACCAATCTTCGGTGAAGCGTAGACCTGAACCGAGCAAGGAGAAACACATGGCTAAGCAGACATATCCGAGCGGCATGGGATACGGGGTTATTGAGGTTATCAGCGATGCCGATGACGAGGAGTTGCGGATTGACGTTAGCGCGGCTGAGGACGACTTCATTTACCTGAATCGCAATCAGGTTCGGTGCCTCATCCATCAGCTCACAGACTGGCTGACGTAGGTCGGTCCTAGTCCCGTTTTCGGTGAACAGAAGACCTGCAAGGAAGGTAACCCAATGAACCCATATGACGAGGGCACGCCCGAGTGGTTGATCTATGAAACCGAGGGCGAAGACGACTCCGAGCCGATGCAGTTCCCCCGCGTCTACGGGTTGATCGGCAGCAAGCTCGCCGCTGGCGAGGACGTGACCATTCAAGTCATGGGCGACACGACGCAGGAAGGCAACCACCGATACGGCTGGTATCTGGATGGTGACGGGAACAGGGTCGACTTTGACGAGACAGTCGGCCCGCTAGACGAGTATCGCGGGCAATGAGATCGGCCCTAGCCCCCTTTTCGGTGAAACGGACACCTGAACCCAGGAGGAAATATGAACCGCTGGTACATAGCGATGCTGACCGTCTTGCTCGCCAATGCGATCTGGGTCACGTATAGAGCGCTGCCATGAGTTTCGCGGGCTGTCTCACAATCGCCGTTATCGGCTACTGCAAGCCGTCGCCGAAGATGGATGGAAAGGAATCCTAATGCCGCTGGGCGCGGTTGGTATTCCGCTTGGGCTGTTCGGTGTTGGCTGCGCTATCGCGTGGGGAGCCGACAAGCTACTCAACTAAGGCCCTAGGTCCATTTTCGGTGACGCGGACACCTGAGACCAGTAAGGAATGAAAGATGTTACCTTCGGATACTGCCGGATGGATAGGTTTAACCCTGGCGCTCATCGTCGCGCTGCCAGTCGCCGCCATCGCACTGCTGTTGATCATCGACAACACCAAAGCGCTGAATCAGGAGAAGGAACTCCGTCAGCGGCTCGCGGCGCTGAACGCCAGGCTCGCGACGATGACGCCGGATACGCCGATGACCGACATCGAAGCTCTCCAACGCGACATTGCAGAATACGACCGCTACTTCACCGAGTGGAAGCGCAGCCCCTTTGTCGTGAGCCGACCCTAGCTTGGTAGGCACTTCGTCCGTTTTCGGTGAACAGAAGAAAGGTACCCAGTGGACATTCTAATCAAGGATTTCGACCCTTATCAGTCGCCGTACACCGCGGCAGAACTCAAGGAGCTGCGCGCCCAGACCCAGAAATGGCGTGCAGTGGTGGCGCTCGCCGCCGTCGAGCGGGGCGAAGTTGACAGGCTGATCTTGGAGTGCCGATCGGCCGGCTTTTCGTATGAGCGGATACGTTCGGCGACAGGATTCGGCACGGGAACCATTCAGCAAGTCGTCGCGCAGGCGGAGGCAAAAGGCGACACCTTGACGACGTAACTTATTGTCTTCAGCCCGTCAACAGCCCGGCCGCGAAAGTGACCGCCAACGCCGCCCCACCCCCACACATCACCCGCAACACCGGTTTGAGCGGTGGAATACCAGAAATGTGTGAGCTCGCCCACCCGCACAACCCGAGCGCCAACAGGACGCAGACGACTGTGACCGGCACACGCCACGCCAGCGGCGCACACAGAATCGCGGTCGACGGGATCGCAGCGCCCATCGTGAACGACACCGCCGACGATAACGCCGCCCGTGTGGGGCTGGCAGTTACAGCCACATGCGCCTCGGTTTCAGCATCTAACTGTGCGTGCACAGACACATATTCGCCGACCGCCATGGATGCGGCGCCGGCCAGGATCGCACCCACCGCGGTGATCAGCAGGGTGAGGTTGGTGGGGTGGCTGGCGGCGACGCAGACCAAGAGTGCGGAGACGGAGACGATTCCGTCGTTGGCGCCGAGGACGGCGGCGCGGATGCTGTTGAGACGTTCAGAAAAAGAGGTCATGTTGATCCCGTTCAAAATGTGTTAAGTTGGTTAACAGTTTGAGTTTGAGTGAGAGGACGGAATGTCGAAGCTTGATGCGGTCACCGCAGCCCGCCAACAATTGAAAGACGCCACCCTGGTCGGCCGCATCGCCCTCGAACAGGCCATCCACGCCGCACTCGCCGAAGGGCACAGTGTCGCGAAAGTCGCCCGCGCCGCGGGGGTGTCCCGAAACACCATCTACGAATGGCAGAAACAGAAATGACCGATCAACTACCGCCTGAGCTGGCTGACGCCAACACCCAATACCCGGTCGTCGACTATCCACCGACAGGTGCCAACACCGCCTGGTCGGTCGACACCCAGTTAGCTTCCTACCCGGGTGTTAGAAGCCACCGATGGCCCACTTATGTGGCTGTTGCCGCCGGCGGCGCGCTCGCCGCCATCATCCTGGTCGGCGGCGCAGCGTTGGCCGGCCACGCCATGCAACCCCCAACCCCGCCGGCGCATGTCGTTCAACCCGCACCAGTAACCGTCACCATCCAAGCAGCACCCCCACCGCCCCCGGTGGCGTCGTCGTCGAAGGATGACGAATACTTGGCGGATCTACGAATCCACAACATCACTGTCGACAACCCGCAGGAGGCCATCCGGTACGGTCATTCGATTTGTGACCTACGATCCCAAGGTCGCAGCGCCGACAGTATTGTGAAACAGCAGGCACCCCTATCCCCGCGGATGGCGTATCAAGGGGTGGTTGATTGGGTCGCGATAGCAACCGAGAATTTCTGCCCACAATACGAAGGAACCGAATGATGGTGGGTAATCCGTTGAGCCCACCCGGATGGGATGAACGGTTCCGCGCCGCCCAGAATATCCACTCCCAGATGGCGGAAATGCACCGCCAGATCCGCGGAAACCCGGAGCTCGTCGCCTACATCGGACCCGGCGAACTGTTGGAACGCTTCCAGACCGGTGCTGTAGTGACTAGTCGTGATGCGATACTCGACGAGTCGGAGTGGGTTGCCCGAGCGATACATTCAGCGCAGCGAAGGCGTCTCAACTACATGCTAGGGATCGACCGATGACCGACCCCGCACCATCTAACGGTCTGCCGATCCCGATGTCCCAGTTCACACTCGGCGAACGGTACAGCTCAGAGGACATGTACCGCGACATGGGCATCGCGCCCGGTGATCGAGTTTCCTTCCAGAAAGACGGTGTTATCTACACCGACACTGTCGGCAGCATCACCTACACGTCGTCCACGCCGGCGGTCTACCGGACATTGTCGCGGCGGCAACGCATTCTGCGCCGCCTCACACCCCGACGGTTCCGTAAAACGCTGCTGATACGGTCAGCGCAGTCCCCTACTGTGACAGTGTCCACCGAAAATGCGCTCACCGATAAAACTGCGGCCACGCTTGCCAGGGGTTATCGCGCGATCACCGAACTTGACGAGGAACCGAAATGATTCACCGCACAACCATCCTGACACTCACAGCCGCAGCCGCCTTCACCCTGCTGGCCGCCCCGGCCGCGTACGCGGATGATCCGCTCACCGTCGCCACACAAGAAGTGTGCGGGATGGGCGGCCGCAACGGGCACCCTTGGCAACTGTTCGGGGAGAAGCAAAGCCTCGAGCAAAGATTCGGGTTGACGGATGGTCAGGCGACGTCGTTGATGTGGCAGGCAATCAACACCGGCTGCCCGTAACAACATGGCGCATTTTTACGAGTATCAATGCGAGCTGTGCGCCCGTTCGATCGTGACCAAAAACTCCAAACTGTGGTCGGCGAGAGGCATCCTTTGTCCTGAATGCCAGTATTTGCGTAAGTCTTGGGATAGCCTCACGCCTGACGGGCGCGAAGCGGAACTCAACGCAATGACCCTCTAGTTTCTGGTGACGGCGAACCCGTCACATCCACCGAGCCGTTAGTTAAGTTTAACCGATCGCACACCGCCGAAACGTCACAGTGACAGCCGGTGAAAGGAAAACCCGTGAGTTTCATCGTCAAAACAGACAGCCCGACAAACGACGGCACCTGCCTCTACTTCGGGCCGTTCGGTTCGCAGGAGGACGCGAACACTTGGGCGGCCAAGATGTTTTACGTTTTCCAGGTTGACCAGTTGCGCCCACCCGTAGCACCGTAGCGCGACGTTATCGGCAGGGAGTGAACGATGAACGACGACGCGGCCAGGGCTGTATTCCTCGCCGGATTGCCAACCGGCGACAAGGGAGAACTCATCCCCGGCCACACGGAATGGGAAGACCTCGGCCCGAAGGCGAAGGAACGATACCGGCGCATGGCACAAGCCGCTGGGCCGGTACTACCCGGCGCGTGTAACGCAATGTACGACAGCCTTCGGGGCAAGCTTCACAATCTGACGTAAGGCACGAAGAAACGCTGGCTATTCCCGGCCTAAACGCGCCGTCTATCGGAACTGGACAGGAGTAAAACAAAATGACCAATGTGGACGATGAACGAGCATGGCGGGCAGCGCACCCATCCCTATTCAGGCGATGCCGGGAGTGGGTCCGTGGGTGGTGGGCGACGTATCAGATGTGGCGTCACGACCGCGAAACCTACGACTTCCTCGCCAACTACAGGCACGACCCCGACGACTTCGTTGACGCCCCCAGCCCGACGTAAGATCGTCGGCGCTACACTTCAAAAGACGGGCTTGGAAGGTTTCGACTGCTCGACGAAAACCGCTTGTCGGTACCGGGCGGGACCACGGTTCGATTCCGTGCAAGTCCACAACGCAAAAAAGAACCCCCCTCCGATTCCTCGAAGGGGGGTTCTAAAATGTCAGTATCGTCCCTGACTCGACACCCTATAGTAGCGCGAAACTGTTCACATCAAAACCAGCATCATTGATCTGAAACACAGTCAACGCCGGATCACCGTCCTCACCGAACTTGTTCCGCACCCACGACGACCCATTATCCAGGGTGGACGCCTGCACATGCCACTTGGACCGGCCATCATGCGTCTTACCGGACGGGCGCAGCGACGGGAAATGAAAATGCCCGGTCACCAACACGTCACAGGATAGGACGCCGGCGTGCGTCATTTTGGCCCACCAGTTTTTGATCTGGTCCGGGTTGTTGACTTGATGGCCGTGCGCCAACCCGAGCCGACTGTTGCGAACATCGAACTGCAACGTCTCCATCCACTCCTCAGTTCGGTGAAACTGCACCGGTAAACCGATCTCCTCGTTGTGCCGCTCCAACCGTTTGTTGACGTGCAAACCCCAATCATCAGTCACCTTGCCGACCAACGATTTGCCTTTAGCCCAACGACAGTGATTGCTTGGGATGGATAGCACGTCGACCGGCGCGTGCACCGCGCACGTTTTGATCAGTTTCCACAACTCGGTTGCTGCGACGTCCACCTGATCCATGATCGACAAGGCGTTGGTGCGTGTTTGGGCATCAAAGTTTTGGAAGCCTTCGATGATGTCGCCGCAATCCGCGATCACCACATGGTCGAAAGTTGAACGTTTCAGATAACTTTCAAGGCTTTCACGCTTCTGGTTCAACCGTTCCAACAGTTCCTGCAAACCACCCAGATGGTCAACTTTTCCTGTCTGAATGTCAGCCCAGCACACCACCACGGTGGCGTCGCCCACCCGCGGCCGGAACTCCCGCTTCGTCCTACCGACCTCCGCGTACAGTGCCGGCAAATCCACCGACCACGTTAACGGTTCGAGATGGAAACGGTAGGCGCACAACCATTCACCATCCCACCGCTGCCAACGCGACACCCGGGGGCTGCCGGCGATCCGAACTTTGGCGGGGTCGTAGCCGAACTGGCGCAGAATGTCGGTGAAATCGTCCGGCTGTTCCGGCAGCGGCCCGGTTTGGATGTAGCCGCAACGGCCATCGAATTCGGTTATCGGCTTATACTGCTGCCCGCTGCGGTCATCTTCGCTGAGCTCGTCGGCGAGCGGCCGAGACTCGTCAGCGGGGGTCACGGCTACGCTGCTCTTTAACCCACTTCCGGAACATCGGCTCACTACCAGGGAAACCGCGCCGCTTACACACCCTGAAAATAGCGGTAGCCGACTGCTGCGGATCAGCCACCGCCCGGTCGAACGTCGCCCTATCGTCGTCGTTCAACGTCGGATACCAGACGGTGAGCCAATCACCAACTATCGAAGGGAATTTCGGTTTCTCGGCAGCCAACTCGTCAGCCAAAGACACTTTTCGGGTTCCTTTCATCACATCGCCACAAATCCGACAGCCCAAAAAACGAGTGGATGATGTCGAACCGGGGTGGCACTGCGCGGGTTAGATGCGCAACCACAGCGGCGATGATCGAATACGTCAACACCGGATGCGACCGTCTAAGGCGGTCACATCCGTCGCTGAGCGTTTCACCGCGGGGCGCGGCGAAGTCGTACACAATGATTCCGGCAGCCAGCGTCAACCAAGCCCTATCCGCTGCCCTCATGATTCAACGTCGCAAAGATAGTCACCGCAACCGCAGTGACAGCCTAAACGGTCATAGGTGGCCCAGTCGCGGCTGTCGGCGATCGACATTATGTAGTGCGCCGGCCTGGGTATCGGATACAGCGGATTCCCGTTGGGCGGTAGCGGCACAGACATTACTTCAGACACATGCTCACCCTCCGAATGCCCACACACGCAAGCCATCTCAGTTGAGTCCGTAATCACCCGGAACATCAATGAACGTGAACGGCGGCATCACCGCACCCGACATGTATGCGGCCGCATTCAACGCCAACTCGGCGCGATCCCGCGGCGCAATATCGTACTGGGCTGTCGTATACAGCGACCCCAACGCGTAACTGTCGCCGGCGCCCACCGCCAAATATCCGTCAACAGACCGGCCGAACTGGAAGTCCTCTTCAATGCCGTACAGGCGGCCGCATATTCCCATCAGGAATGTTCCGCCCTCCTCCTGATTGTTTTCGACCTTCGAGAAACCGCCGTCCCGCAACGTTTCCCGAACCGAATCCACAAAACGGGTGGCCACAAACCGATCTAAATCTTCAAGATCCTCGGACCCCAGTATCGGCACGTGCAGCTGGTAGCGCAGCAACTGCCCCATCCGGAACGACGATGTGAAACCCATGACGCATGGGCCGACAGTGAACACTTTCTCATCACCGCGCACGGTTACCGAATAGCCGGACACGCCGGCCGAATCCCCGCCGATCAGGACACCATCCGCATGCTCAATACCAACTATGCACGTCACGGCTGGGACTGGCTTTCGGCGAACCGCTGCTCCAAAGTCGACAGGTCGGTGCGCAATTCGCGCATATCGCCGCCGATACCGCTCACATCCCCACGCAAAACCCGTATATCGGTTCCCAGGGCATTGAGCTGATCGATCACCGTGGTCAGGTCGTCACGCATGTTTGTTGAATGCCCGTTGGTGACCTGGGTGTGGGTTTCGCCGGCTATCTTTTCGACATCCTTCAACCGTGTTTGCAACTGCCCGGTGAACGCCGCCCAGTCAGCCCGGTCCGTCTTGTGCTTCTCCACATCAGCTTGCCGCTCAACAGCGACCCGATTATGTTTAGACGACGACCACAACGCCGCAGCAGCCCACAAAACACTGATCCCCGCCGCCGCAAGCGTGGGGGCCCAGCTGGCGATGCTCATCGACCGGACCGTCGGTGACGGCCAACAAGTTTGCCTGCCACAACCCTAGGGTTGAACGATGCTGTACCGTTCCCTACCCCGCGGCCAGCTTTCAAAGACACCACTGCGGTGAGGAAAAATGTGAGCGCCACAAACCCAGCCTGATTCAACACGTGCACCCAATCCACGCCGCCGAAATCCTGCGTTTTGGATGCCAGCATGGCACCCAAAATGGTTCCGGCGAAGCCGATTAAAACATTCTCCCCGGTGTGCTCGAGCCAAACCAAGCCAGGCCATTTCCAGTTGATAGCCACAACCAGAACCCCCTCCAAAAAATAGGGCGTAGGGCGCCCCAGCAGCGTCACCCGAAAACGCGCTAGGGCGCCCCCGCCGGCCAGTTAGCTTTCCAGCAGCGACTGAACGTCCTGCAACACCTTCTCAACGGTCGGCACAAACGCCAAAAGGGTCTGCACATACGGCTTCACCGCAGGATCAAGAGCCTCAACAACAGCAGCGACCGGGGCGGCCTCTTTCAAAATGGATTCGGACAGGGCGAGAACTTTTTCAACATCAGCTTTAACTTCGGCAGCAGTGACAGACATGAGGTTCCTTTCGAAAGGTATTTGGGTTTAAGTGTATTGCAGCGCAACGCTTATAGGAGGTGCGGCAACGATTGTCCCAACTGGACCGCGTCATTGATGCACGCAAGCATTTGTGGAAAATAAAGATAGTGCGGCGCTCCTGGCCCTTCGGCAAAGAACGTTCCCGCGTTGATGCCTTCCTCTATCGACGCGATCGGCGTCGCAAGCACCTCAGCCGCCTCAATAAGATCGATCAGTGTCGGCTGCATAACAATCTGGAAAAACAGCTCACCGGTCTTCCCTTGCGGCGCAATACCTGTCCACGGATTGGGGCCTGTCGGGGCGCAGGTATAGATGTCGCCGGCGTTGGCGCACGAATAGACCACCGGACTACCATCCGGAGCCACATAATTGGTTTGCGCCTCCGTCAAGTCGAGTGTGGCACCAATGCCGCCGCTCTCAACCCCGTCGGTGAGAATACTTTCCGGCAAGCCCGCCAACGCATTTCCGTGAGCGATGCCGGGGCACCGGAACACGTGACCGAACTGATAGATCCGGTACACGTAGGGCAGCAGGTAATGCAACACACCGTCCTCGGCGAGAATGTCGAGCACCCAAACCTGGTCGGTGATCATCGAACCCTGGCTGTAGCCCGTCAACACGATGGGCGGGTAGAAGCCGAAAATCTGCGAAAACCCTGCGGTGTAGTTCTGTATCGCCGCCACCAAGTATCCGCGGCCCTGCTGGACACTCGGCCACATCGGAATCGTGGACGCCTCATACCCGATACAAATCGAGCCCCACAAACCGTCGGCGACATTCTCTAAACCTCCGACGATGCCCGACGAAAAACCTGACCACACACCGGTACCGTCGTTGGTGATCGGTATCGGCGCCCCCGGAGCGCCCGGGTAGGCGGTGCCGTCGACAGCGAAGATCACACCGGCCGGCTGATATTTCACACCGTCGCCGGCCGATCGGGTTTGGACGTTCCAGATGGAACTGGTCATGAGGTGGCGGGTTTCGGTGCTACGTAGTTGACCGAGTCGGTCTCGTTGCTGTTGATGGTCGGATCTTGCGCCAGCACCCATTTCAGAATGGTCTGTACCGCATCCCAAATGTCGTAGGTGTTGCCGTCGGCGTGCGTGTGGGTGCGCGTGAGAACCTTGGCCAGTGTTGTGATCTGGTCCCACCGGGAGGAGGAAGCGTTGCTTCCCTCAGGGAATGCGTAATCTTTTCCGAGCCCTAAAATGTTCGCGTCATACAGAAATGCGACTTCAGCCCAAGGGAGCGCCGTCGTGGTGGGGTTTCCGTTGGCGTCCTGGGTTACGCCGGCGCCAGCGGCGGCGACGTCTTGATCTGCAGGCATGAATTTTCCTTCTACTGGTTACGGCATGTTGACGGTCTGCCCGACATCGATCACGTCGGGGTCTCCGATTTGCGGATTCGCGGCTTCCAATGCCGCAAGGGTGATTCCGAACTTGGCAGCGATTCCTGAGAGGCTGTCGCCCGATTGCACCGTGTACGTGCCCGACCTCGAAGGTGCGGGAGCCGGGGGTACGTCGCCGACGATCGGCCCGGGAAGGTACCAGAAATCCGTCCAGTACGGATCGTCGGGAGACATGCCCCCGGTGCCGTTGGTGCAGGTGCCGTCCCCGGCCGGGTAGCTGGTGGGGCCGCCGTTGGACTCCATGATCTTGCCGGCCGGCGCCGCGAGCGCGGTGGGGGTGATCGCAGGGCCCGTCGAGCAGGAAGTGTGCGAATCCTCCCCACCGCCCCCGTGGTGAATGCACACCAGTAGCGCTGCGTCGTCCGGCATGTCCGCCGGGCTGGCGATAGCGATGGTGCCGTACGGCCCAACGGTTCCCGGCGGCGCCGGCTC
>Ga0210387_10002281_pt1 | contig 14614 bp, 12 predicted proteins | sample IncBWC7OmetaG_FD_160108 | JGI IMG/M metagenome (GOLD analysis project Ga0210387, IMG submission 160108) | Forest soil microbial communities from Barre Woods Harvard Forest LTER site, Petersham, Massachusetts, United States - Inc-BW-C-7-O ...
CATTAATATGGTTCTTCCCGTAATCTCCTGTTAATCAAGGATTTGCCCGCTTGAATATTGACATTGTCGACCGTCTCTTGATCGCTAGGCTGGAATTAGACCCGCAATCCATGTCGTAAGTCAATCGGTATCTCCGTGTTATCACGATGCTGATACCCAGTAGGGATGATCTAGATTATTTACCTGTCCTCGCTTCTTTACCCCCACAACAGACAACATTCGAGTTTCTGGTCGGGTGCTGGAAACGGTTGTACATCGCCAGATCTGTTCTTCTCAAGAAGGTTATTTCCTTCACGATAGGGACGTCAGCCTTATATATTGATTCAAGGCCTCCATAGGGATACCCTCCTGTCGATACCCAAAACGCTCTGAACCGACTGGAGAAAATTCGCGATCTGGTCATCAGCTATGCCGGTCTAACGCTCCAAGAACCTGAAATGTTCCCTCAGCCAGCAGGGTATATTTACAGTTCCATCCGTCCATGTTTCTCCGTATTTTTAACCAACTATTCTTTACAGCCGACCTCTTGGCCCACCCGAACTCGTAGCACCCCTTCTATCTCTATCTGCCCTTTCTGCACCCCTTCTATCCACAGCTACTTCATCTCCAGACACCCTCAGCCCGTCAGATATCGACTTATTCCTGCAGGACCTCGCTCGCCGATTCGAGCCTGACAACGAGATCGATGGGGTCCTCGGTCCCGTTGTCCGCCAATTGCTGTTTCATGAGTCGCTCTTCAGGCCCGAAGGCCTTGGGGGTGGGGATGCCAGCTGGCGTGGGGTAATAGGTGGTCTCGAAGCCCTCGTGTCCATCAAAAGTATCGCTTTGATGATCACCAGGATGGATGAATGGAATCCACCTATTGCCACTGCTTCTACTTTTGAACGCGTCTCGTTACTTGGACCACTCTGTAGATTGGGTGTCTTTGGGAGGGAATGGGTCAGTCTCATTCATTTGGATATCGGCTGACTTTGTGCTGACGATAACTATAGCCAAGTATTGCTCAAGCATACTTTTCTGATCCTGAGGAGCGCACAAGGGATGACATTGAGTCGTCATATGCCAGCCTCAGAGGGACGCTGAAAAGCCTCCAGGTTCTTATAACTAATTATCATCGCACGTCCTGCAGTTTCTGAAAACCATCGTTATGTACAGTCCTCATTGTTCCAAATCTTCAACACTTTGGTCAGGGCTTCTCCCGAATCCCGGGAGGCGGTGCTACAGTACTTTGCAAGGGCCATCTCTCTGAACGTGAAGCGTGCTGGAATGCAGGCAAGACATCGACTCTATTCGTTTAACATGGTGACATGTCTAACTTCTCGTGTTTGCCAGGTCGAACCTGAGACTGTCGCTACTGATAGTTTCATGGTGAACCTGCAAACTGTGTTGCTTCGTTTTGCCGAGCCATTCATGGATGCCAATTATACGAAGGTATGCGTTTCAAATAAGTTGGACATATTAACTTTTCTCACTTAGCGGAACTAGATGGACCGCATCGACCCTTTCTTTTATGCCCGTTCTTCACGTATCGACTTGAAAGATGAAACCCGAATCAAGGCGACCAGCGACGAGGCCTCAACTTGGATGCAGGAAAATCAAGCTCCAAGTGGTATGTCAACTACTCCCTCTGTCAAAAAATGCTCCAACAAGTCCCCTCTTGAGCAGTTCCCCCATCTAATTTCATATCCAACATTTTTTACATTGCCATCGCGATGAGCCACTATGGATATCTGCGGACCATTCAGAGTTACAATGGCCTTGCCAAACACATTGAGGATATCCAGCGGCATTTGGACATGCTCAATGGAGATAGGTCGTGGATGGGGGTAAGCCTCCTCATAGTCTCGTCAATGCCTTGACGGCTAACGGTTATGATCAGACTCCTATGCAAGGTCGCACAGAAGCAGCAATCAACGCAGCCAAGGTTTGTTTGAGCTGACGAAACGCAAAGTTGGGCTGACAAATCAAGTTGCTCAGATTGAAATGGGCAAAGTTCGATGCCAACGATTGGCCTTCGAGGCTCAGCTGCTCGACCCCGAATTTGTATTTCGCTCCATTGGCTTTACAAATTTCCTTTCTACTTGGTTGATTCGACAAGTTGATCCCAAGAAAGCGCATCCTACGCCCCCAGCAGAGTGCGTTCGTCTTTCCCAGAATCTTTTGCTTGATCCATTGAAGCGTTGCACGTAGATTGCCCTTACCAATGGCAGTACCGATGGCATTCCGAGTGCTACCAGAATATATCTTGGAAGATATCGTGGATTACCTTTATTTCGTGGTCCAGTAAGTCGCGGAATCTCCACGTTTACAGTGTTTCCGACTAATTTTTTCTCCGCAGGTCGTCGCCTGATAAGTTTGAAATCTCAGGAAAGACTGAACTAATGTTTTTCGTACTCACTTTCCTGAATTCGACATGGTACATCAAGAATCCATTCTTGAAATCGAAGATTAATGATGTAAACTATAACATTCTCGTCAATTCCTCTTAGAATATACTGAACGATGGCAGGTTCTCTTCATGAGTATTTGGGGTTATGGCCGAGAGCGCAATGGCATCCTGGGAAATCTCCTGAACAGCCATCCGATGGCTCTTAAACACTTAATGCCAGCGTTGATGCACTTCTACATCGGTTAGTGTCTGTTTCTGTGCTGCGTTCCATGGCACCTACTCACATTCACGAGTAGAGGTGGAGCAAACTGGCGCAAGCTCGCAGTTCTATGACAAATTTAGTATGTTTTTGTCTTCATCTTGTTGTCTAGGTAGTCCTGACTGAACATCTTGTGCAATGATAGACGCTCGGTCAGTCCTTGTCATTATCAAAAAAATCTAATCTAATCTAATTCCAACTCCAGGCGAAATATCTCATACATTCTGAAAGTGGTTTGGGATAATCCAACACATCGGCAAGCTCTCAATGCCGAAACGCGGTATGTCGCGCAGCCCACGGTTATTTATCCTCTTTCAACCGTTCCATATTTTCAGAAATGTCGACAAATTCGTCCGCTTCGTGAATCTCATGATCAATGACGTTACTTATCTCATGGACGAGTCGCTCAGCGAACTAACACAGATTCACAATATCCAAGTAGAGATGGATGACCGAGTTACATGGAACGCGAAGCCCCAAGAGTATCGCCGAGAACGTGAAGGTACACTTCGTTCGCTGGAACGACACGCATCAGGCTACACCACTCTCGGAAGATCGACAGTTGAGCTTCTCAAGGTTTTCACCGCCGAAACTAAAGCACCTTTCATGATGCCTGAAATCGTCGACCGTTTGGCTGCAATGTTGGACTACAATCTGGATGCCTTAGTGGGCCCTAAGTGTCAGGATTTGAAAGTCCGGGAGCCAGATAAACTCAAGTTCAATCCCAAGGCGTTGTTGGGCGATATCTTACAGGTTTTCCTGAACCTGAGCGATCAAGGAGACTTTGTCAAGGCTGTTGCAGGGGATGGGCGCAGTTACAGGAAGGAGCTATTCGAACGTGCTGCTGATATCGCTAGACGGAGAGGATTGAAGTCGGAGACCGAGATTGAAAATTTGCTGTTGTTCGTGGTTAAAGTTGAAGAAGCCAAAGCCACGATGGAAGCAGAGGATGATTTGGGGGAGATTCCTGATGAATTCTTGGGTAACCTTCTTTTCAGTTTCATGTTCCAAGGCTTCCTGACAAACTATTTCGCAGACCCATTAATGTTTACAGTCATGCGGGATCCTGTTATTTTGCCATCATCTCGGACAATTCTTGACCGTTCCACCATCAAATCTCATTTGCTGTCGGATTCAAAGGATCCCTTCAATCGGGCACCCCTTTCGATAAACGATGTCATACCTGGTCCGTTATTCCTCCCGATCCGCTGTGAAGTAAACACCACTGACCTGTCATTCAGACCTCACACTCAAAGCGCGGATAGAAACTTTCCTGACTGAACGGCGGAACAAAAATACAGCCTCCGATAGGCCTCGAAAGGATTCAATGGAGATTTCGCAAGAGTAGATGTGCTGCATCAAGAGACCGAACGCCGAGATCTTAAATTATATACATATCGTGTTAAAGTCGAGGAAAATATTCATTCAGAAGTAAATATGTAAGAATGGGTGTACAGGTCCATATCCATGGCGAGAACAACCTGCAAAAACATGAACTACTCGCGAGTGCAGAATTGCACCACCATCAAATGGACGAACTTGAGGGCAGGAGTACACAGGCGACAAGTATTGGCTACAATGAATGTATCCGACTGGATGGACACCAATGACGATATCATTTCTTCCTCTTCTTAGACCCCCGGGTTGTGCTGGCTGCTGTTGCCCGCGTCCTTCCAGCTACCGCAGCTTTCTTGGTAGCTTTAGGTCTTCCGCGCGTCGGTTTCAACAACGTAGATGGAACTAGTCACAGCATATTCAGAAATAGTGTGGTCTTGTCATCGTGCTTCAACGCTTACCAGGCGAAGGTTCACGCATTTCAACATCTTCCTCCTCAGCGTAATCTGTCCCTCCATCCGTGCCCGTCACCACACTTTCTCTTGGGGTAGGTGGGGCACCTTCATCCCCACTCTCCTGCGTTAAAGCACTGCTGTCACTATCCCCTCCCACCAATCCAGCCATGTCTAGTTTGCTTTTCCCGCGCTTTTTACCGCCACGCTTTTTGCCAGAAACAGAGGGAGATGGCGCGGGAGATGATGGAATTGACGCGGTGGTGCGCATACGACGCAATGAGATGAGAGACTCGAATGATTCGTCAAATGGCAATGCGAACTCGTCTCGGAAGAAAGGGTGTCCGGAGAGATTTTCCAATGGTGATGGTGAGGGTATCGAAACAGGGGTGGAGCTACTTGAGCCTGGAGAATTGTAGCCATCGGCCTCCAAGTCCTACATCCTAGTTTATGTTATCTGGTCCTCTGCAAGGCTGAATTCCTTACTATTGCATCCAAAGCATCCAAATCGTAACAGGTCTTTAGTTTCTCCCAAATGTCGTCTATGGAAACCAAGTGACCAGTGTCTTTATAAATTGCATTTCGGATAGCAAGAACGTGAAAGTGACGGTGAATTCCAACTGGCCGAGCACGCATGATTGAACGGAAGAATGAGATTTCGCCTTCTACACTGTCTAAAAATGCAGACGAAATTGCGGTGTTTCTGACAGTCATGGTACGCGTACACAGCAAGCAGGAACTTGAGAGCCGCCAAATGAAATATCTAATGGAAATATTTGGCAAGATCGTCCTATCCAAATAATATCCAAATAGAACAAAGCAATGACCATAACGGAAGGATATCATGATCTTGGTCAGTTTGATTAGCTAAATGGCACGGCGCCGACCCGTCCGTGATATACACGGTCGACCTCTTCAGCATCCACGCAACCCACCGGTCATCGCTGGATGAATTCCGACGGAAAAGGGACCCAAGCGATGACAATACACCATCTCCTATGATATGGCGCCACCAGTCATCTAGTCCATGCCCTGCAATCCGGCGGGGACTCATCTTTGCATTGAGTATGCTTTCCACGCTCATTGCGTCGTTGGCAAGTTGTTGATAGCTCACTGGAAGACCCGGATCCTTCGTATGAACCTTGGAGTCGCTCAAGTTGAATTAGTTTCGGCCAGAAGTTTATATGCTGCTACTCGGGTCATTGTTGTTGTTGTTGTTTTTTGATAGATTTTCATGCTCCTGCTGTGGGAGTTGTTTCCCCGTCAGGATTGTCCAGCCGTAAAGGTTATTTATATTTCCTTATTTAGTACAAATCAACCATACTACACAACGAAGATTGAAATGAACAGCCATATATCACTCTTGTCCAAACCCTTCCGTTTCTCTATGAAACAAACAACTGGTCAGCAGCAAACAGGCGAAGCACAAGAAAAAGAAACTGACTCGATAGCAAAGATCAACTTCGTCTCCAGGCTTTCATAATCCTGGTATGGTGGTAAGTCCAACCTGTTGAAACATGTATGACTCCTAGGAAGACCGTGTGGGTCGCCCGACTTCTCAATAGTGAACCGCCGGGGCCCGTCCGAGCCCTGCAGGTCCTTGAATCCATTCACCGGTACACGTGAAGTACCAGTGGTGAATTGCAGGAGACGAGACTTGCGTTCCGGGGGCCAGGAGCGGATACATTGCCAGAACCATTCGATGACCTGGTCAGTCTTTTCGTATCCACGATAATCCGTGAACTTGGTCCAGTCATCCCTGCACATCGCCGTAACACATATCAATATGGTGGTGAAGAGATGGAAAGGAAAGAGGATACGTACATGTCAATCTCGGACATACCACCGATAAGGAGTTCAAGTTCCCGTTCGTCGAACACGTTGATGAGATCTGCAGGGATGAGCTCCAAGAGGCCCTCCATGAAAGCATCAAACTGTTTCTTGACGCGCTCCGTAATGCGATATGCAACGACGCTATCGACGTACTCCTTCTTGTTAGCTTCTGTGACAGGAATGTTCTCGCCTCTCGGTTTGAGCTCAATAGTGACGTGTTCGCCGAAACGCTCTTCTGTGATCGAGAACGTCTCGTCGAGGACGTCTGTGATGTCGTTTTCCCTGTAGTTGGACTTAGGTCAGCTGCATCCAAGGTCGAGGACGTTGATTGCGAGGGACTTACAACATCCAAACCAATGACCGATGCAAATCGGCATCCACACTTTCCAAATCAGCCAAAGTCATATTTTTACGGAGGGTCATCTTGTAGAAACTAGGAACAAAATAGGCGTCAAGGAACCTTCGATGGAAGATCGCGAGACCCAGACAACGCCCAATGAACTTGAAATAGCTCAAATGATCAGGATTGATGCCCGAAGCAGGGTTGATCTGGAGGGTGTAGTTATCATGCGTCGAGTACTCAAACAGACCGTAACTTGGGTTAAAAATCTCATGGGAGAGGAGGAAGAACCACTCTCTGTGGGAAGAGCAAAGACAAGCCATTAGTATGGGTCTCCTCTTTATCGAATGACTATGCGGGTCAAGAGACAAGTGATGAGACTGACCTGGAGACACCGCCATAATCCAAACCATCCTCACCCTCAAAGTTGACCATCAACCTGCGCTTCAGATCCTCACCACTCAACGCCATAACAGCGCTATAACTATCTTCCAGCACCCGCGTTCGCCTAATCTTAATCTCACACTTCCCATTCGACACACGCATCTTCGGCTGGCTTCTGAAATACACTATCTTCCTCCGATAATCCCTCTTATACTGCGGTGCGTTGTCCTCAACGTGACCGGGGAGTCTCGGGTCGTCCCAGGCTGTGGTACGCGTATTGTGGTCAACAAAGTACACGCGCCCGGTAGACGTTAGACGCATTTCCCAACCGGATGGCAGGGGGCCAAGATTGGCGTTTGCACTCGGAACGGGAGCGGGCGGGGGTGCATTTGTTGCATTGCGTCGAGGGTCCACCCAGGTCGTGGTGCGAGTGTGGTGGTCGACAAAATATGGTCTGCCTTCAGGGGTACGACGTTCTTCCCAGCCTAGGGGAAGAGGTACGTCCGCATAGGCGCTCGATGAAGTAGCACTCGAAGGAGCAACAGTGCTACCCATGCTGGCTGCAGCACTGGCCGTACGAGCTGGAGTTTGTGTTTGTTGAGGAGGTCTGTTTGCAGTGTTGGGCGCTTGTGGTCGATGCCATGTCGTGGTCCGCGTACTATGATCGACGTAGTAGGTTCGGCCATGTGGGTCTATCCGACGTTCCCAACCGGGAGGGAGTGGGAGACCGGCATCGTCTTCGGTGGAGCCAGCCATCCGCCCCTGGGTTGGACCTACAGATGAAACTGGGCGGCCGGATACTTCCGGCTGGGATTGAAAGCGTGGAGACGGATTTTGGGCGGTATGACTTGGTGTCGGTCGTAGAGACGAGGATGCAAGCGACGGTCTTGCGGGACTTGCCAGTTCCTCTTCGTCCACCCGGGCGTGGGTGAGAGGGTTTGGGATAGCCGCTCTCATCCGTTCTAAGTTAGTAGTATTTCCAGTAGGTATTGGGGTCAGATTCGAAGCTGGGTCCGTGGGTGTATGGAATGACACATGTTCTGCAACGTTAGCAGCTGACGGAGGGGGTTGGTTGGTAAGGGAGAAGCCAAACAAGAGTTTGCCGTAGACAGGGAGGTTGTTGCTTGACATGGTTAGGTCCTTGGTGATGATGTCTGTGAAATGGGAATGAGTGGTTCCAGCCAGGCCTGACAGGGCGGGGTACGAACCACGATGTTCCATCGCATGGGTAATAGCTTCTGCAGCCGGAATGTTAATCACACCCAGGAAGCCTTTAATAAGCGGTATCGTCAACAATGAATGAATTCATCTCAAGATCACCAAGTACAAACCTTGATCGCGTTTCTTGAACTTCCTGTGATCAAAGACCTGTATGGCGATCATGGACGATTGTCGGACAGTGCTGGGAGGACAGGTGAGAAATACAATAAGGAAAGGGCCGGCGGAAATAAGTAGTTACACATCGAAATGTTCGTTCCACGTTGGACTCAAGGACCTCTTCAGAATGGCTGTGGTGCTGGTTTGTTCACCGTCGACAGTAAGGACGGCGAAAGAATCGGGCAGACCGAGCAGATCCCGTTTTGCCAGACCATTGGCGCCAAAGACTTGACGACACAAAATGAATCAGTTCTGGGATGGCATACGAGGCATACGAAAGGATATGCGATATATTCGGCGTGCTCACGGGTAACTCTGATAGCCCTCTCAGGATCATTCAATCTTGGTAGAGTGTATGTTAATTTGGGGTTGATAGTATAAGATGCCAATACAATTCACCTGCTTGGGCTGGCCATGACGATGGCGAGTGGATGACCGTGGCTGTATGAATGGAAAACTCAAGGATGTACAAGACTTTGGGCAACTGCGGAGGTGGAAACAATGTGGTAAGCCGTCTACCATAGGTCACCCAACAACCTGCAATTGAGACTTCCACGTGCAACACAGCATTCGGTGCCTTAAAATCGCATGGACACTCGGGACAGCGAGATCTGGCCATGGCGCACTGGCAGGAGAGCTCGTCCTTGCGCCATTCCGTACTAATTATCCAGATCTCCATCTAGCCGCTGGTCAGTCTATAAATCGGATATCTGAATTCGCACTTGTCAACTCTTCGCTTGTGGTCATCTTCGACCCATCCATGAGCATGTCACCCAGAGTGATGGGGACACTGATCTAGCCTTGAGAGAGCTGGCACGAATATCGGAGAGACAAGGTGCAATCGCCCACCGACTGCTTTACATTGGGAGGCTACTTGAGGTTACTCGAGCTCGATCTCGTGGCTCGTCTCAGTGGTCGCAAGATCTGGCATTTTAGACCTTCTCGACTTTTGGTACGCTCCTTATCCCCGAGAATATATTCCTTATAAACGAGTGAACGTATCTTCAAAATTCCTATCAATTCGACGTTACTTCTGTGTGAAATTTTCATGGAGACATCACACTCCCACTGCAACTGGCTCACAATCTACGTTGGTCCTCTCCATCCGTCCCACCAGAACTTTGAAAGTCCTTATCCAATGTGTGTCCTCGTTTACGTGTTTGTTTTTGCCATCTCGAATTAACGAATTGAATCAACAATGCGTGGTGGCCTTGGCCACCATCCCACCCATGCCACAGCCTTCCATTAAAACACGAGATTCATTCCTGTGCCACTCTTGCCTTGCTTTGACTTCCTAGCTTTTCACTCGACAATATCACGTCGCAAGCAGCATATTCCCTTCCGAGCATGTCTGCACTCAGTCTCGGAAAGACCAACGGTGGAACACGAGCTTTGACGAAGAAAAAACACGCCCCGGCTGGACCTGTGGCATCTTTTATACCTGCTCCTCCGTCCTCTCCCGAAGGCCCCGCGTTTGAGGAAAGCACGAACAGCAATATTCTTACAGAGAAGACAGAAAGCGTCTGCAGTGACGACCCTGCACCCCCCTCTTCTGAGATCTTCATCCCCGCCGTCCCTGCCGTCCCAAAATTCGACCTGGAAGAGACATACCCGTCGATCTTCGTGCCAATTAACCTGTTACGCCTCGTGGAAGGCGTCAAGGACCTCGATAGGTTGCGATCCCTCGCCCAAGTGTTCGCAACCTGCCTCCAAACCATCATTCATTCTATGGATACTTTGCCCTACGATATCCGTCTCAATCCGACATATGAGTTGGCAAAGTATGGTGTGGTATTCACGGGGGGGTTGTTTGCGGCCCAGGTTGCCAAGATTGACTCCGATTGGTATGCGGCCCAGGTGGCAGAAGGTATGGAAATGGCATTAGAGTTGATGGATATAACTATTGCGAGTTTGAGAAACTTTCTGGAGGTTGCGGAGCGTATCCTCGTGGAAAATAAACCTCTACCGGCGTTACCGAGCGAAGATTCAGCAGAACCATTGCGTGCTAAGGCTGAATCTGCACCCGGAACTCTTGCCAACATAGTCGCCGAAGTCCTGCAGAGTCCAGAGAGTACCCCCGTAACCCCCTCTCTTGAACCTGTCTACACCTCCAAGAGGAAGCCAGCCAACAACCCCGCCCGTAAGGCCTCTAGCCAGAGGAAAGGCAGCATAATTCGGCGCATCCTACAGCGGACGCCCAAGGCATCCAATGCCTCCACTCTCCCTTCCAAGACGGAATCTTCCTTGACCTTGGTCGGCCCAGAGTTTGGCACGACGCCCATAATTGAACCGTCCAAATCGCTAGCCGAATCTGCCCCCCCCAAGCCGTCTTATATCTTGCGACAATCTGCCGTATACTTCCCAGCCGATCCGTACTGCCCCGAGGTCGACGTCGAAATGCCACTGCCTGCAGGGGACACTGTCGCTGTTCGCCTCGACCATCTTGGCGCATACAAGGCAGCCTCTCTCACCGCCCTCGTCCGTATGCTGACCTCCAAAGACGCTGTCACCGACCTCGAGTTCACCGACACCTTTTTTATGTGCTTCCGCATGTTCAGCTCGCCCATGCAATTTTTTGAACTGCTCATTAAGCGCTTCGATGAACAACCCCCGGCATCATTAACCACTGTGCAACTGCGTGTCTGGACGCGGGAGATCATGCATGTGCGGATCCGCGTTGCTAAGACGATCAGGATATGGTTGACTGAGTATTGGAGGCCTGAATTTGATAGTGAAGTGTTGGAGCACCTTCAGGCGTTTGCGCTTGATCGCATTGTCGGGGATTTACCGGACCAGCTGGCAATGAGGATTCTGGAAGGGTTGAACGACCTTGTAAATGGGAAAGAGCATCGTGGGGTCAAGCGACAGAAACAGTTGGAGATTGTCAAGTACTCCGCGATGGTCGAGGAACCCAAACCGACGGGTTTCCTGTTGGTTCCCAAAAGCACTCCACAGCTCTCGCAGTTCGAGAGTAAGGCCGGACGAGAGGAACTGGCTCGACAATTGACCATCAAGGCATCCGAAATATTTTTTAAGATTGATCCTGCGGAGGTCGTCATTTTCTGGAAGAAAAAGAACGACAAAGGGGTTGGCCCAAAGGTCCAGGCAACTAATTCGTTCGAGAAGTCGCTCGGCCTTTGGGTTACAAGTACTATCCTCGACCAACTGACTGAGAGAAGACGTGTGGACCTGATCGAATTTTGGTTTGATATATCGACGGTGAGTTCTAATAATCCATATATCTGGTCTTGTGACTTGAGCCGACGGTGTGTTTCTCAGATTTGCGTCCGGCTGCGAAATTTCAGCTGTGCTCATGCCATATATTTAGGAGTAGCGAACCCCGCCGTCGGACGCTTGAAGCACACCGTTCTCGTCGGTCTTCTTTCCACTTAACCTTTTTTCTCGTCTGACATCAGAGCTTCCTTGACTTCAACAGGGCATTGCTATATGCTACAAGGAGCAGTACCGTAAGTTGACCAATATGTTCTCTGGTGAACATAATTTTATGAACTACCGCAATGCCTTGAGCGAAAACCATATGCCAGCCGTTCCCATGTTAGGTTAGTCTCAGGTCTTCTCCCCCGGATCCTTGCTCACTGTGCTCCGTCTCCAGCACCGCTTCTTCGCGACGTCGAGACGGCGTACGAGTTGCCTCCAGTGATTGGGGTGACTGATGACAGTAAGGAGAAACATCTCGTCAATCTCTATGCCTATCGAATCATCATGAAAACCGTGCGTGGTCAGTACCACGATGTCTATCCACCGCTACCCTTTCGTCCCCCTGACACTTGGTCATAGCGATGGAGAGCAGCCTCGTCCCATACAAATTTACCAGCAACGGATACATCCAAGAGTGGCTCGACAGTGAAATCAAGCCCTTCGATCCCTGTCGCGAGGAGGAGTTCCGTGCTGCTCTCCGCGAAAAGAGGCCAGTTTGTTTATTCTTGTTCACGCATGGGAGATCTTGAATGTTGATCATGAAATTCAAATATTTAGCGAGGTCTTAGAGGCAAGGGACCCGGAGCTGCCCAGGAATTCCGTGTGGCTTCACACGATGACCATGGTACTTGACAAATACGTTCCGGTGGAGCTTCCACATCCATCTGCGCTGGTCCCTGACGACAAAAAATCTGGCACTTTTTCTGTTCTTCTCGCTCGCTTCAAGTTTTGATAAGGCGCCTTCGCCGACCTCCACACTCCTTATAATCCATGTTATGTAACTTCCGCTGACCGCCACACTCCTTAGAACTGTGTATCTGTAGTCCTAGTGTTTTGCGTCTTTGTATCCCTTATATTATTATAATTATTATATTATCACAAATTCGGAACTCGTTCGACAGGTTTGGAATTCAAGCAGATCTCATAACATGCAAAGTCGTTTCGTACCATGGCATAATGCCATACATACAGTTGTACATGACATGTCGAATGTGCATATGCCACCCCCGGCCCATGTTTTAACATCAATGATTGGGTTAATTGACATATGACCTATACCCGTCCAGCCTCGATCCGCCTTCTTGCAACTTGTCGTCGGTTCAGTCCAGTGAGCGAGGAGGTAGTGAGGGTGCCCTTGTCTTTGCTCTTCTCGACCTCAACGTCAGAAGCGGAGAGGATGATCTCTACGTGTGTTGGATGGCCCTGATACGGGTTGATGCGACCATGAGCGCGATAAGTACGACGGCGAGTTTTCTGCAGGGCGGAATCAAAGGATGAAAACACTTGGTATTACATAAGAACATACTGGAGCCTGTTGCACGACAATGTTTTTAATGTAGAGGTCCTCCAGTTCGAGATTTTTGGCATCCGCATTTGATTCGGCATTCTTCAGCAGACGCTGGACGAACTTGACGGATTTCTCGGGCCAACGGCCTGTGCTCCATGTCAATACCGAGCTCTCTGCCCTAAAACACGTAACATATCATACCCTGAGTGGCCTTGAATTGCTTCGCCTGACTCGCCCGTCCAACCCCACCAGAGAACCTCCGGAAGGGAATAATTTGTTTGTGCTCCTTCACGTCAGCGAGGTATGTGTAGGCCTTAGTTAATTTAAGACCTGTCGATTGTGTTTAGCACTTCGAAATTCCGTAGGCAGTATCTCAGCTGATTTTCACCAGTAAGGGCAGCCGCAACTTCCCGCATGTTCTTGAAGTGTGTGCGGAGGTACTCGCCGCGGGCGCGAGATGCTATACAACATTGAGATTGGTTCGTCAACAAGCGATTTCGGAATCATTTTGAACAGACTTTTTTCGGGGTTGGTAGCAAGGGAGGCGGCGGCGTAACGAACTGTGGTAAAATGGTCAACATCTCTGAGAATGGGCCCATGAACGAGCAGCACTTACCCATCTTGGAGTCTTGAGTTATTGAACCTATTCGAAGGTTATTTTATGACTGGAGTGTGGCTTGAACCTTAACAATGCAGTTCCTCGGATTTCTCCGGTCTGGTTCTATCTTGGCGCGCCGGGTATTTTCGTACAATGTTCTAGTCAATTGCAATGGCCAATGTGGCAGCATTCCTTGTAGGTTCCTGCATAAAAATTAAAATTATGAAAGGATTCCTGAGGATGTCGAACAATGGTTGAAACATTGAAACAGTTGCTGAGGAAGAACGAAACAGTCTTGTCTTGAATGAACCACATCTCGCTACGCCTGGCTCAAAATCCCTGACCGACCTGGCGGAATCACCTATACTCCCGTCCCTCTGTCTGATCCAGGGTCTCGACATGAATCGTATCAGTCAAATCACAAACCGAAGGGGCACATCAACGTTAACACCAGACGCACAGTGTCGCGACAGGAAACAGTGGATTTTAAATCAAATTTAACAACACCGTCCTAAGAACGTTTCAATCAGTTCCCTTTCATCGCAAGCTTGGAATGGGAGACCTGTTGAAAATCCGAAACCTACGACTTGATTAGACTTGTTTGTGTACAGATGTATATTTTTGACTCGCGACGTCAATTCTAAAAACGGCAATAAACATCGGACCTTCCCTGATGTGAACGTGGTCAAGCCAGTCTCAACTTTCACGTCCGGGCGAAATGCCTTCCCATCTCACAGTGCCATCTGGGGCAGGTTCCAATCTGACGGCCTCTTCATCTTTCACCCTGGTCAATGGCGGTTCATCCGATATGGGTGGAAGCTTCTCGTTTGCCGACTTGGAAGGGCAGGATCCTGCTCAGCAGGTGGGTGGCCATTCCGACATGCAACCTTCTGATTACAAGACCATGACGGAATGATATTG
>Ga0210387_10002282_pt1 | contig 14613 bp, 10 predicted proteins | sample IncBWC7OmetaG_FD_160108 | JGI IMG/M metagenome (GOLD analysis project Ga0210387, IMG submission 160108) | Forest soil microbial communities from Barre Woods Harvard Forest LTER site, Petersham, Massachusetts, United States - Inc-BW-C-7-O ...
GGCTTGGTCAGATAGGTAAGGCCTGCCGGTTTGGTGCGCTGCCGGAGTCCGATCCGGTGAGTTCCTGGAGCGCCACTGACCCCTGCATTGATCATCAGAGCAAAAGCGGTGATTCTCGGGCCATCCATCGCGAGGACGGCAAGATCATCGATAACGATGACGTCGTGGAAGGCATCGTCCTTCTGCAAAAGGGGCAAGACTCTCAGTTTGCCTTGAAAGGCATTCGCCAGAAGGTCGATCAGCTCAACAATGGCGTTCTCCCGCCGGGCGTAAAGATCGTACCATTTCTCGACCGCAGCGATCTGCTGAGCTACACCACCCACACGGTGTTGCATAACCTCACCGAGGGCATCATCCTTGTCATCATTGTTCTCTTCGTTTTTCTAGGGAACGTTCGTGGCGCTCTCATCGTCTCGCTCACCATACCGTTTTCGCTCCTCTTTGCTTCCATCTGCCTCGACCTCCGCCATATCCCGGCGAACCTGCTTTCGCTGGGTGCTCTTGACTTCGGCATGGTCGTCGACGGAGCTGTCGTCATGGTGGAGAATATCGTCCGCCACCTCAGCCACCAACGCCGGGACTCCGTGATACCAGCCGAGCAGATCCGCGAGGCGGCCCACGAGGTACAGCGCCCGGTTTTTTATGCGATCGGAATTATCATCACGGCTTATCTACCGATCTTTACCTTACAAGCCGTTGAGGGCCGGCTCTTTCAGCCGATGGCCTGGACAGTCGCTTTTGCCCTTGTCGGCGCCCTGATATTTTCCATCGTAATAGCTCCCGTGCTGTGCAGCCTGATGTTTCCTCGTGGCGCATCGGAATGGCACAACCCTGTCATGGAATGGCTCACCGACCGGTATCGCCATGTCGTACGTTGGGCGATAGAACATCGGTGGGTCACCATCGGCGGAGCCGGTTGTGCTTTGCTTTTGGCGCTCTTTCTCGGCCTCAGCGGTGTTATCGGCTCAGAGTTCCTGCCCCATCTCGACGAAGGTGCGATCTGGGTCCGTGGCACCCTGGCTCCCAGCACCGGCCCCACCGAGAGTCTGCGCATTGTGAATCAGGCCCGTATCGTGCTCTCGTCCTTTCCTGAAGTGACCCAGGTCGTCTCCCAGACTGGCCGGCCGGACGACGGCACCGATGTTACCGGCTTCTTCAATACCGAGTACTTTGTCGACCTTAAGCCCAAAGAAGAGTGGCGCCAGGTCTTCAAGAAGAATAAGGACGAACTCATCGGGGCCATGAACCGTGAGTTGGAAAAGGTCCCGGGAGTCATCTGGAACTTCTCTCAGCCGATCTCCGATAATGTTGAAGAGGCCGTAAGCGGTGTCAAGGGCGAGCTCGCCGTCAAGATCTATGGCGATGACCTGAAGACCCTCGAAGCAAAGGGCGATCAGATCGTCTCGATCATGAACAAGATCAGAGGGGTACAAGATCTCGGACTCTTCAGGGTCATTGGGCAGCCCAACCTCAACTACGTCGTTAACCGAGAGGCTGCGGCTCGCTTCGGTATCAACGTCGCTGACGTTCAGGACGCCATCCAGACCGCCGTCGGTGGTAACGCGGTCACCCAAGTCCTCCAGGGTGAAGCACGCTATGATCTCGTTGTCCGCTACCTCCCACAATTTCGAAATACACAAGATGCGATCGACAACATCCGACTGCTCTCGCCCTCGGGAGAGCGCGTCTCTCTCGCGCAACTCACTATCGTAAGGATGAGAGACGGCGCAGAGACCATTGGCCGCGAGGGTGGTCAGCGTTTCGTCGCCATCAAGTACAGCGTCCGGGGCCGCGACCTCGGCAGCACCGTAGAAGAAGCCATCCGCAAGGTCAACGATGAGGTTAAGTTGCCCCCTGGCTACAAAATCGACTGGGCGGGTGAATACGAGAGCCAGAAGCGATCGTCCCGAAGATTGATGCTGGTATTACCCATCACGATTATTCTCATCTTCATCATCCTCTACACAATGTTCCATTCCGGTAAATGGGCTGGCCTGATTCTCATCAACGTCTCTATGGCGCCGGTCGGCGGCCTGCTCGCTCTACTGTTCACTCACACTAACTTCAGCGTCTCCTCCGGTGTCGGCTTCCTCGCACTCTTCGGAGTCTCCGTGCAAACCGGCGTCATTATGCTGGAGTACATCAACCAGATGCGCGTGCGCGGCCACGCGATCGAAGAGTCCGCCATCGAAGGGGCCGTTCTCCGCCTTCGCCCCATTATGATGACTATGCTTGTTGCCACCCTGGGTCTGCTTCCCGCCGCGACCTCACATGGTATCGGATCGGATTCGCAGCGGCCGTTTGCCATGGTCATCGTCGGCGGTCTCATCGGAGCGCTTCTCATTAGTGTCTTTCTTCTGCCCACTTTGTATGTCTGGATCGCAAGACCGGGCGATGTCCTTCCCACACCCGAGACAGAGTTTGAGAGCTGAGGCTCGTCGACGCGAATGGTGCCAGTGAAATGCATGTTGTGGGCTCTAACGCTGTTCCTGGCCTCCGGACCCCTGGGTTTCAAAGCATTGGGTCAAACGGGCTCTGTCAGTAAGCAGAGCGTTAGTGTGCCGACGGTCGACGCCGGCGATGGGCCCGCGAGAGGATCAACCTATATCCCCATCGACAGCTGGATATATCCTGCGCTCGACCGCTTGCAGGCGCTTGGTTATATCAACTACGCCTATCTCGGACTTCGACCTTGGACACGACAGAGCATCACACACGTACTGGATCAAACTGCGAATTTCCAGGATCTCACTTCGAAGGACGCCGAAGCCTATGAGATTTATTTCGCGGTCCGGAAGGAACTCAATACCGGCACCCATAACGGAGACATCGTTGTCTATGCCATCCATCCAATCTGACTTCGCCCAGGGATCACCGGGTTGGGCTTAGCCCTGCGAGGCCAGGTCTCGCGCCTCGAGTTCGATGGCTCGGTTCCATGCTTGCCAGTCCGGATCCGAGGAGAGCGCCTGCGGCCACTCAGCATCTAGAGTGGAGTACTGTGGCGCTCCACGTTCCGCATCGCTGCTTGCTTCGTCGCCAGTGTCAGGCTGGGTGAAATGGACCGAGTTCCAGAGGAAAGGCACTCGGCCGGGCTGGCTGGCCGAGGAGATCGCCGTTTGCAGCAAACGGATGCGCTTATCCCAGGAAAGTTCGAGGCAATCTCCAAGAGCATGCCGGCCCGCGTTTGCAGGGCGTTCGATCGAACGCAGCCAGTCACGTTCGTTTTGGCGGACTGTGGCGCGGGCATGAGTGGGTACGGTTGCCAGCAGATTGCTGTATGCTGCGGCGAGTTGGTCGTCCAGCTGGCTTAGTTGCGGCGAGGCGCAGATAGCATCTCCCGGGGCGTAGAAGCTCGAGCGCAATCGAAACTGGCGGCGAGAGCCGGAGAGGTGAGAAGAGCCCCGAGGAGAACAACGGAGGGAACGCGCATGGATGGCCTAATTTTGCCACGGTTTCGGAGGAAGTCAACGAGCGCGTTATCGCCGAAGCACTCGTCGACGGCAGATAAAGTAACGAAATGTCGGCTTAGCGGAAGTGATCTTCGTAGTGCCCGCAAAGTCGGCTTTTCGGCAAGTTCACCCAGCGGCGCGATTGGGGAAGCATAATTTCCGAAGCCCCTCGTCAGCGGCGACCGGGCTGAAAGTACATTACCGTATACCCGGTACCAAATTCGATCGGTGAGTTACAATTCGAGCGAACCCGTAATGAAAAGGAGAATTCCAGCAACATGCCGGCCTTCCGCCCCTCTTTGCGCAAATTCAGGGTTACGTGTGTTTTCGGGTTCTCCACGCTGTTCTTACTTGCCACAGGCTTGCTCGTGCCCGATGCGATGGAGCACGGATTGGCGAAGACGCAGGAGAGTGTTTCGCCTTCTCGCTCTCCAGAAGGACAAGCACAGCAAGCACCGCCACAACAGCCGCCTCCTCAGGCACCTCCCCCTCCCATATCTAACTACGACAAGACCCTCTTTCAGAAGTCGATTCCGAGCGCTCAGCTTGCTTTTTTGAATCAATTTTCAGGGGTCGCGGCAGAGGATGTCATTCGAGACAAGCAATTCCGCAAATTGATGAAGAGCTTTGTCCCCGATTGCATGTTTCATTATGGCCGCGACATGTCGCTCTCCGATGCGCTGGATATGGTGTTCAAGGGTTCGACGCTGCAGGTTCAAGTCCGCGATGGGCGATACATGACGATGTCCGGGTTGAACGGACCATACCTCTCAGGCCGGGGATTTCTCTGGATTGATATGCAGGAGGGCATCGGCGTGGGGGGATTCTATTTCCATCCGACAAATGGCGAACCTACCCCATCGGTAAATGTCTTCTCCAGACAGGTGGTGAAAGAAGACTACCTTAAGCTGAGCCAGCTCCCCCCGGTGTTTGCCGAGGACCTGGTTCAGTGGTCTGAGGAGTCCAGAGTACCGCCACTCACGACTCGCTATTTCATCACCGGTTCCAATAAAAAGATAATGCTGGAACATGATGAAGATTTCTGTGCGCCTCTGAGTGGAACGACTGCGCCTGCCGACAGCAGTTGTGTCCTGATGGATGCGGATGCCGCCGACGTTGATATGAACGCTGCGTACTATATGGACCAGACCCATCATGCGACCAACGCGACCGCGTGGATGATCACCGGTCAGGACCAGGTCGACTGGCTTCAGGTTCGGATCAATACGTGTGGACACGGTCCGGACCCGTTGGGATGCCGGATCCGTATGACGCACGAACGCACGGCGGTAATTGTTGGGCGAGGTCCAGTCCAGCCGCCGCATCCACCGCATCGATAGGCTCGAGTTTTTCTTGCGAACCTCTATCATCTCCGATTGCCACTGAAATACGGGCAACCCGGAAGTAGTCCCGTAGTGCCTGCAAAGACGCATTTTGAGCAAGTTCACCGGGTCAGCTTCGATCACGAGTCGAACTTGGTCAAAACCCCGTTTGCAGGAACTGTGCTAGGCGTGTAGGTCGGGACGGCCACCCATGACCCCCTCGAGGTCTTCGTCAACTGGCGATAGCGGACCGCAGGATACTCAGAGACGCGAACGGGCGCGATTTGTTTACCACTGGATGGACGTGTAACGGCTACATAGGTGCCCAGGGGGGCCAGGGCGTTGCCGCATTCTAAATTGTTGCTAAATCGCCAATGCAATCATCGAGCCTCGTGAAGGACTCCAAATTTCCGGATTCCGGTCGGATTACGGGCAATCCGGAAACAATCCCGTAGCGCCTGAAAGGTCACGTTTTCTGCAAGTTCGCCCAAATAGCGGACTCCGATTACGCTAGGGCGGCTTCGAGTTCAAAAACGGTTAATGGGCATCTATCTTCCTCCCCGGAAGAGGCTATACGTCAGGATGATGAGCACGGTCGTGCTGACACCGATATAGAGCACGTCCCGCTGACGGGTGAAACCAATAATGCAAAAGACGACCCGCACAACGGGGGTTGCAATGAGAAAGAGTATGCCGAGTTGAATCACACTTTTTGCGTCAAGCCGCAATACACCGTGAAGCACACCGGCGACTGTGTTCAGTTCGGTGGGCATAGCATGAAAATGAGAGTAGTCAGGCGGAGCCACCAAGGGATGATGCAAATACATTAAGGCCCCAATAAGTACGACGATGGCCGCCAGTACAACTCCAAAGCGAAGGATATCGGCGATGGCTGATTCAAGTTGCTTGTCAGTGATGGGGGCCATTAAATTCTTCCTCGCAACCCGCTATAGATCATTTCGATGCCAAGCGCGATAATGACCATGCTAAAGAGAACCTTGAGCGTGGTGACTCGAGACCTCACCAAGATCCTTGCGCCGACGAGCGAGCCAATCAACACCCCAAGCATTACGGGCATCGCAATTCCAGGATCAATGTAGCCCCGGAATAGGTAAATCCCCGCGCTCGCCGCGGCCGTCACTCCAATCATGAAGTTACTCGTCGTTGTGGAAACCTTGAAGGGAAGCTTCATGCCTTGATCCATCGCTAGTACTTTGATCGCTCCGGACCCAATTCCCAAAAGACCCGACAGGGTACCCGCGCCGAACATGATGCCGAAGCCTACGGGCACATTCTGTGCGGAGTAGCGCTCCTGCGAAACCGAACCTGCATAACTTCCGTTGAGCTTTAGTTTCGTGGCGAGTGCGTTTGGCTTAGAAGCAGATAAACTTTCTGGTTCTTTGGTGAATGATGGATAGGCAGAATAAAGAAGGACAACACCAAAAACGATTGCAATCCAGTGGCTTGAGAGTTTGGTGGTGAGATATGCGCCTAGGAGGGCACCTGCCGTTGTCGCAACTTCGAGAAACATGCCGATGCGAATGTTCGAGAGTCCCTCGCGGACATAAGCTACGGCCGCGCCGGAAGAAGTTGCGATTACCGACACCAGAGAGGCTCCGATCGCGTAACGAATGTCGACCTTAAAGAGCAGAACAAGAGCAGGTACGATGACAACGCCACCCCCCAAACCGGTGAGTGCCCCGAGTAATCCAGCAAAGGTCGACGTACCGAAGAGCAGGCTACTGAACTCTAAAACGTTCATGGGCGCTTTCCTCGAAGAGTCTTACTTCTTGGCAGGCCGGTGGACGGTGGTGACACCTGACGTAGGAGGGCCAGAAGGTCGCGGACCGGGCCGGGGGTTATGGGGCCACCCAACATGGCTATGCTGAATTGCCGTTTGATCGGTCCATTCTCGAGGGGGATAACGACCACGCTGTTTGCCTGTAGGGCCTTTCCCAGAGCCATCGCGGGAACAAAGCCAATTCCCAGTCCCGCTTCGACGGCAGAAAGGATAGCCTCGGTTGAGTTCATATCTACCGTTGTGCGCAACTGTTGACTGAGCACGCCGTTTTTCTCCAGGTACTCTTCGACAAATCTGCGCATCCCCGACCCAGACTCCCGGAGAAGAATTGGTTCTTGCACAATCTCTGGGGCGCGCAGTACCATCTTCTTCGCCCAACGATGATTCGGCGGGAGAATGAGGCAGAGTTCATCGTCCATGAAAGGCTCGATCTTGAAATCGGGACGATGAGCTGGCGCTTCAATCAGCCCGAGTGATACTTGGTGATTGGCCAGGGCGTTCAGCACTTCGATGGTGCTTCCGCTGATGACATGGACTCGTAATTTTGGCCAGTCACGTAGGATCTGGGGGAGCAGTTTGGGTAAAACATAAACCCCTATGGTGTGAGAAGCTCCGATGTTAAGCTCAGCGCCTTCTTGCACACCATAGGGCGCGAGTGCAGCTACCGCTTCATTCGTAAGCGTTTCAATCTGACGAACGTATTCCAGGAGCGTCGTACCGGCAGGCGTCAGTTTTGCGTTACGGCCGATGCGATCGAATAGGGCGATACCTAGCCCTTCCTCAAGTGTGCGCACTTGTGACGTTACCGCGGGCTGCGATAGATGAAGTTCCTCTGCCGCCTTGCTGAAACTTAGTGTATCGGCGACCACGCGGAAAACATGCAGCTTGAAATTTTCGATCATGGCTGCACCCCGGTTTGAAAGTTAATGGTTGAAATGGCGAAGTTATATTGCGCCCTTGCGTTCGCATCCCCGATGGCAGCCTGTGTTTGCTGCAACTCAGCTTGACTCAACTCGACAATAGAACTCAGTCCGAGGTCATAGCGGGTTTTGGCAAGATCTAAGGCGGTGTTCGCTTCCTTGAGAAGTTGTCCGGCGACGGTTACTCGTTGTAACGCCGTGTTGGCGTTGAGCCAGGCGGTCCGCACATCTCGGACGACCTGGTCCCGAAGCGCGCGTGTCTGCTCAGAAGCTGCTTGAGCTTGTAATGACGCCTCGGAAGCTTGCGCCGTCAGGCGGAAGCCATTGAAGATGGGCACGCTTACATTTGCTCCTACCGCACCGTACCAATTGCTAGTGAAATCTTGGGACGATCCCGTAGGGATTGCTCCGACGACGCCAAGGGTAGTGATTGTCGGGAGTAACTGGTCGTGTTGAGCCTTGCTGAACTTTAGGGCAGCTTGTTCGCTGTAGCGTAGGGACTGTAGATCCGGCCGATTTTGAATGGCCTCCGCGATCAAAGAATCAGGGTCGGGAGGGAGCGGCTGCAACGTGTCAGAATCGTCGACAAGTTGATAGTCGATCTCTCTGTCGTAACCCAATACCGCGCTCAGTGCAGCTTTCGCCGCGTCGAGGTCATTCTGTGCGTCCAACTGCAGAAGTTTAGACTGCGATAAGTTGACTTGGGCAAAGCTCAGGTCGAGGTCAGACTTCAGCTTTGATGATGTCAGAGCTGTAACCTGGTCCGTGACACTCTGCCTTGACGCGACGGTTTGTAACGCTACCTTCAGTGTCTGCTGAGCTTCGAGGACTTGAAAAAATACCTGGTCCGTTGCGAGGACAATGTCTTCCCGACTTGCCTCTGCATCTGCGATACGTGCTTTCTCCTCTAGTTTTGCCGATGCGACAAGATTAGACGTATGTCCGAAGTCGGTGATCAGTTGGCTAAGGAAGACCCCTCCGCCTGAGTGAGTGAGAAGCCTGGATGCAGTGAGTGAACCGCTCGAGAGGCGGCTCCCGTCATTGGCCTCCACTGCGGTTACATTGCCATTCAAATTGGGCAGCTCGTCCGCACGTCTCTCTCTTACTGCTTGATGTTGCACTTTCGCGACGAGTTGGCTGATGTGGATGTGTGGATTGTTGGTCAGCGCGATTGTCTCGGCCTGTTGACGAGTGAGGGTAGCTGGGACTCCACCAGACAACGGTGGTGGAGGTGCTGATAGAGGGGTACTGTTTTGTTCGTAAGCCAGGAAAAGAGGCTGGGCCAGACGTGGTGCATTGGGTAGCTGGTTAGAATTGGTTTGAGCTCCTAACTCTAAGGCAGCCAGAAAGAGAACTGCGGGGATAGAAAGAACCTTCCTCACATGTGATCGCACGGCTACACCTCCTCGGCAGCTGCTGCGCGGACTGCCTTGTGATGGATGAGCAGGTAAGCCGTAGGCACTAGAAAGACGGTTACGATGCCGGACACGGTCAGTCCGCCAAGGATAGCGCGAGCCAGCGGAGCATACTGTTCACTACCAGGTTCGATTGCTAATGCCATTGGGATAAGACCGAGTACCGTAGCAAGAGTCGTCATCATGATCGGGCGAAGGCGAACCTTGCAGGCTTCAGTCAAGGCTTCCTTCAACTCGCTGCCTTCGCGTCGCAAGGTACCAACGAATTCAACGATCAAAATGCTGTCGGATACGACGATGCCGGTCATCATGACAACACCCATCAAAGACATAACATTTAGCGTGGTTCCAGTAACCAAGAGGAAGATGAGCACTCCAGATAGACCTGGTGGCACCGCCAGCAAAATAACAAATGGATCAGAAAAGGAGGCAAATTGCGCCATGAGAATGAGGTAGACGAGGACCACTGCCAAAATGAGCCCAATACCAAAGCTGGAGAATGAGCTATCCATGTCCCTCACAGATCCACGAACCCTGACTGTGATTCCGTCGGGCTTTTGAATCTGGCCAACGATCTTCTCGACCTCACCGTTGACTCGGCTGAGGTCTTCCTTCTTTGGCATCACGTAGATGTCAAATTCTCGGCGCAATTGATAGTGATCGACTTCTGTTGGCGTGTTGATGTCTTTGACATTTGCAACAGATTGCAAGGGAGTCGTGTTCGGATTGCCGGGTGAACGAAGGGGGATTTGTCTAAAATCCGTCATCGTTTGAATCTGCTTCAGGGGGTATTGCACCGTCAGCATATAGTTGTTTCCGGTCTTGGGATCAATCCAATAACTCGGTGCAATCTGGCCGTTTGAAGTCAGCGCCGTGATGACGTTATCCACTACGTTCTCGGGGGTTATACCGAGTAACCCAGCCTGCTCACGATTGATATTTAGTTCCAACCCCGGATAATCGAGGTCTTGAGGAATGAGCACGTCATTCACGGAACCTAAGTTTTTTAGCTTCGCCGCAGTCGATTGTGCAATGTCAAAAGCCTGTTGCAGATCGTTGCCACCGATCTGAATGTCAATCGGGGCCGGTTTGCCTTGGTTGACCACAGAGTCAACCAGGCCACCTGCCTGGAAATAGGTCTGGACGTCTGGAAAGTCCCGAGTCAGCCGCTCGCGAGCTTTCTGCATGTACTCGTAGCTGCCCGTCTTGTGGTCTTCCTTGAGACTGACCTGAATGAAAGCGGTATTCATCGCCGCATTGGAGGTATAAATCGCGGAGAGGTCTGGAGTAATTCCGATATTCGAGACAATCATGTTGAGCTCATCAGGGGCAACAATATCTCGAATATCCTTCTCCATCTTGGCGATGTAGTCGTCAGTAACCTCGATTCGGGTGCCCGCGGGCACTTTTACATTGACAACAAATTGTCCCGGATCAGTTCGAGGGAAGAAGGCCTTTCCCAGAAACGGATACAGGGCAAAGCTGCAAACGACGAACAGAGTAAAAATCGAGACCACCAGAACGGGACGGTCCAGACATATCGCGATGGCACCTTCATATTTTGTTTGCACCTTGTGGAAGCCGAGGTTGAACTTGTCGACAACGACCTGGAAGAGTCGAAATCCTCTTTTGCTGCCATTGGACGAATGGGGTGCTTCTGCGGCCTCCTCAACTCCGTGATGCATGTGGCCTGGATCAACCTTGATGAACTTCGCACAAAACAATGGCACAACTGTCATTGCAACCACGTACGAAGAGAAAAGTGCGATCACAACCGCGAGGGCAAGCGCGGTGAAAAGGTATTTGCTTACGCCATAGAGCAGTACGACTGGAAAGAAGACAATGCAGGTGCTAAATGTTGCAGCGAGAACAGCAAGTTGTACCTCCTTGCCTCCCCGTTCCGCAGCAACCACCGGGGGTTCGCCCATCTCCATGTGACGGAAGATGTTCTCGAGCACGACCACGGAATTGTCGATCAGACGAGATAACGCCAGCGCCAATCCGCCTAGGACCATCGTGTTGATTGAACTCCCACCCAAATTCAGGCCCAGGAAAGTCGCCAGGCACGATATGGGAATCGAAAGGAGCACCGCAATCGTGGCTCGCACATTGCCGAGAAATAGCAGAATCATAACTGCGGTTAAGCAGAGGCCGATGGTCCCTTCGTTGATTACGTTCTTAACAGCAATCTTGACGAAGACGGACTGGTCAAAGACCACGTTGGTCTTTAACACCTTCGGAATATCGAGTAAATTGCGGACGGCCTCTTTGATGCCGTTCACAATCGTGATGGTGTTCGAGTTGCCACCCTGCTTTAGAATGGGAATGTAGACGGAGTGCTGACCATCAACTCGAACGATGTTTGTTTGAAGCGCTCCACTATCCTTGGCGTGACCAATGTCTCGGACCATCACCGAGGTGTGGTTCACGCTCTTGAGCGGAAGGTCGTTGATTTGGTCAACGATTGGCACCTGGCTGTTTGCATAGATGTTGTAGTCCTTCATGCCAATGCGAACGTCACCCGCGGGAAGAATCAGGTTTGATTTGTTGAGAGCGTCCACCACATCCATCACGCTCATCTCATGAGCCTCGAGCTTGATGGGATCGATATAGACCATGATCTGTCGATAACGACCGCCATATGGCTGAGGAACTGACGCACCAGGAACGTTAGCAATTTGATTGCGCACGGCAAACTGCGCCAAGTCTTTCAATTGAGTTTCGTTCAAACCCTCCCCTTTGAGGGTAACGAGACAGACCGGCAGATTCGCTGCATCGAACTTTAGAACCACGGGAGGCAGGGTTCCGGGAGGAAGGCGGCGAAGGTTCGCCATCGCAAGATTAGAAATGTTGCTTACGGCGGCGTTGGCGTCTGTGCCCGGCTGGAAGTAAATTTTGATGAGGCTGACACCTGTGAGAGAACGGGATTCGATATGGTCGATCCCACTCCCGAGTGTGAAGAAGCGCTCATAACTATCCGTGATATCCGATTCAATCTGCTCCGGAGGCATCCCCGAATAGAAGGTCGCAACAACGACTACAGGGATATTGACTTCAGGGAAGAGGTCAACGGGCATGCGTGTGACGGTGGTGATTCCAACCACAATCACAAACAGACACATCATCAAGATGAAAAAGGGATATTTGATCGCGAAGGAAGACATTACTCGTCCTCCTCCTGATCCGGCATTGAGATCGCAAACGGTTTGGGTTGAACGACCTGCCCCACTTCGTAGTTTGACTGGCCGGATACAATCACCGATTGGTTTTCAGAAAGCCCTTTGGAAATTTCGACTCGATTGGGCCCCTCGATGCCGACGACTACGGGAACCTTTACTACCCTGTTCTGACTGTCGACCACGAGAACATATGAACTCCCGGCTTGTCTCACAACGGCTCCCGCAGGGACGATCAGAGTATTGCTCTTATGCTGAAGGGTGATCGTAGTTTCCGCGTACATTCCGGAAGTAAGGGATAGATCAGGATTCGGAACGTCAACTTCGGCCAACATGGTCCTAGTCGAGGTATTCAGTTCACGAGTAAACCGTATTACCTTTGCGGTAAATGTTCTTCCCGTCGCCTTGACTCTGATTTGTATTTCACCGCCGATATGGATGTAGGGCACATCTTCCTCGGGAACAGGCATGCGAAGGCGCAAGAGGTCACTCTGGGCCACTCTCACCACAGGCTCTGATTGCGTCTCCGAAGCGGTGCCGGCTTGAATCAGGGAGCCTACGTCGGCATAACGCATCGTGACGACCCCCGTGAAAGGAGCTGTCACGATCGAATAGTCCTCTAACGATTGAACGCGCTGATTGTCGGCCTTTGAGACCGCGAGCTGGCCCTCTGTCGCTTCGAGTGCTGATTTAGCGACGTTGATCTTCGCCTCTGCGTCTTGATCTTTTGCGCGAGCGTCGTCGAGCTCCTGCTCTGCAATGAGGCCGGGCCGGCGTTTTGCTGCTTCCGCCAAGCGTGTATAAGCAGCATGAACCGCGACATAATCCGCTTGAGCATAGGTGACTTCACTCTGAGCTCGAGTAATTTCCGATTTGCTATGTTGGATCTGTGCCTTCGACGCAGCGACCTGGGCATTGAGTTCGGGGACTTGGAGAACGGCCAGCACCTCGCCATTCTTGACTCGATCCCCTATATCAACGTTGATGCGCCGAATATAACCCGACACTTTGGCGTGAAGATCGACCTCCTGATACGGCTGGAACTCACCCGCTACGGCCAGCGTACTGGACAGGTCACCCCGCGTTACTAGAGCGACCGATGCCGTTGGGACAGGGGCTTTTTCTTGTCGGCTGTCTCGGCACCCTGTGAAAAGAGGGCAAGAAAGCGCAGTCAAAAGCGCAGCCCTAAGGACGATCGCTCGAGATCGTATAGACATGTTAAATCACCTTCATCGGATTTATGGCTAAGGATTCTACCCAACAGATTGGGCCGCTCAGAGGGGAGCGTTAGGGGATCATTGGAGATCCGACAGAGAGCTTAGTTGTATCGGAGCGATACGGGAGGGGGGCGAAACGCGAAAACCGTGGAAAGAAAATCATCACAGCGCCTCACGCCAACATTGGAGGCGAGCAGTGTCCTAATAATCTGAATCGCAAATGCGCTAAAGTAAGCCGCAATCAGAAATACTGCAATGACAACCACCGAAAACTGGGGTGCTTTCGTGGAGAACTGCTCCAGTCCGTGGGCAGCAGGTGGACGTTCCTTCTGAGACAGCAGCTTTGCCTGCGCCATGTGAGTTGACGGACTGCCGGGAAGGTCATAGAGCGACAGTTTATAACCCAAACCCCAAAAAAATATGGCAAGTCCTAACAAGACCGCGGCCATAAGCTCGGAGAATTTACGTCTTGTGACTCTAGGGTTCATAGGGTCTAGCAACTTCATCAGCCAAAGCGGCTTGACTATAGGATGCAAACTCAGGCCACGAGATCATTATTGATGAAGACTTAAGTTTGTGGCAAACAAATCTTCTTATGGAAGATAGCTAAAACAATTGGCCCCCATGCCTCACCTCAACCGTCCCGAGACCAGGCGATAACAGGACCTGGTTACCCTTCCGATGATTACACCGCTTCTGCTCGACAGCAAAATCTAGAATGGTTACGGTCTAAGCAGGCCCGGTGGTGAAGGGGGTTTCTGCGGCTGAGTATCTATTTCGGCTCTGGCGTAGGGGGCTCTCGCGCATTGTCGATTGACTTGCGATACTGATCAGGCTCAACACGATCATTCCGCAGACCCACGCTCCGTTAGACCGCATGAGATTCCTCGCCGTTAAACTCCGACCAACCGTCCATTGGATGCACTTGATTCAGGCTAGATATCTGAACCTTCGATGAGATTTATGCCGGATTACTTTTGCGACTCCTAGGCTATCGAAGATTAGAGAATCCACCAGATCATACATGCATCTTTTCTTAGCAGCAATCAATTCATTTTTCTAATACTTACCGGTTTTTCGGCTACACTTTCGCGTCTAACCTGAGCGGTGCAATGAGTGTCGGAGTTTCATACGCACGGTTACTTTGCTCTGCGAGGCTTGGTACAAACGGGAGGCGCCATGTACTTAATATGGATTTTTATCGGTATGCCAATCGCATCTCTCCTTTGTGCTGCCTTTATAGCGATGCGGAATGGCAAGAAAAGGCCCGCCAACATGGGCGTCCACCGCACACACTCCGTTTCCAGCGTCAC
>Ga0210387_10002283_pt1 | contig 14608 bp, 25 predicted proteins | sample IncBWC7OmetaG_FD_160108 | JGI IMG/M metagenome (GOLD analysis project Ga0210387, IMG submission 160108) | Forest soil microbial communities from Barre Woods Harvard Forest LTER site, Petersham, Massachusetts, United States - Inc-BW-C-7-O ...
GGGGCCCGTTTGCCGGGCTGTACGCCGGGCGCATGATCGGGCGCGAAGTCGAACGACTGTTCGGCGGCAAGGGCCTTGGCGACCTCGTTGCCGCCATCGGCAAGAACCCCGGCCTCGCCGCCTATCTTGGGATCAAGGCGTCGCCCTACGCCGAGAAAGCGGGCGAGTACGTCGGGCAGCAGTTGGGAAAACCGAGCCAATGACCAAACCCAGCCCTTCTAAGCCCACCGATCCACTAGACATTAACGGACGGCTGTACGCCCAGATCGGACGGTTGCTCGACGACCTTGAGGCCGACGACCGCAACGAGATAATGACGACGCCCCAGCGGATTTCTGCTCTAATCGCCGTCGGCCGGATTTTGACGATTTTCGCGGCTCTCCGAAAAGGCGACTACGATTATGGCAACAGCGGATCAGCCGTCCGAAAATACTCCGCCGCGTTCGCGCGCCCCGATGCAGCTCGTGGGGGAAAAGGTGGCTCCCGATCAGCCAACATTGTCGACTTTGATCGCGGGGGCGACGGGGACGACGACGGGGACGACGCCTAAGCCTGTTTCACGTGAAACAGGCGAGTATGTTCACCGGGCGGCGTGGAAGGCGGGCGTCATGGGCGCCCTCAATCTACTCGCGGTTGTCCTCGCGGTCAGATTGGTCTTGCTCGTAGCGGTGATCGGGGCGTTGTGGCTCGCCAAACTCGCGCTTGACGTCCCCGCCACGCTGCAAATCCCGGCGCTTGTGATGTTGGGTGTTTACTGCGCGACCGTCGTCATCCCGATGGTCTGGTTGTCGAGCCGGAAATAGGCGCAAAAGACCTTCTTTGAGGGGCAGGGGCCTCATTCATCCTCCAAATCGTCCGAGGCCGGTTTTGCCCCACCCCCGCGTCGGGCCAAGACCGCTTCTGGCATCGGTCGCCACTTGACGAAGCGCGGCGTGCCGTCCCTCTTATCCCCTTCGTCAACGGTGTGATCAGCGAACCAGCCAACCTTGCCCGTCAGGCTTGGCGTCGGGCTCTGGCCCCGAAACGTCACCAGCATGTCCGAACGCTGCGCCTTGCCATGTTTCACCAACCACCGGGCCGCCGCGCACTCAGGAACACGCCATGAGCCGATGTCCTCACCCTCGAACCACACCCGGAACATCTGTTCGGTGTTTTTGTCCGGCGGGGACGGCTTGATCCAGTGTCGATCGTCATGCCGCTTGCGTTCAATCCGAATTTTGATGTCAACCATTGGTCACTCCGCTTAGGTCCATCGCGCTTGCTCCATCAAACGATGCCAAACCCAGCCTGCCTTGTAGCCATGCGCCCGCGCATAAGCGCGCAGCTCCATCTCACTGCGCGGAACCGCCATTAACTCGCGATACCGCATCCCCGCGACGCGCTTCAACTGTTCGGCGGTCACTTCGTTCAGCTCGCCCCTAATCGGTTCCGGCAGGCGTCTCACGGCGGGACGCGGACGCGCGGCGCCGCAATCCTCACAGATGGTGCTCGCCATATCCTCGTTCAGGCGCCCGCAGTCCTCGCAGCGCCAGCTTGGCGTATGCCCGGCTTTGGTTTTCGGCTCGCCGTCGAGCGACCATTGGCGCTCGCTATTCGGCAGACCGTGCTTCACGCAGTTTCCCGCGTGATCGAGGACCGTCAGATGTTCCTTGCCGTCGGCCGGGCGCATCCCCCGGCCGATTTGTTGCATCGCCAGCGCCAAACTCTCCGTCGGACGAAGCAAAATGACCGCGCCCACCGAGGGAACGTCGAGCCCTTCGGAAATGAGATCGCAGCTCGTCAGAACCTCAATCTCGCCCGTCGCCAACCCGCCAATCAACTCGTCCCGCTCGTCTTTCGGCGATTTCCCGTGAACGCACGCCGACCGATAACCGGCGGCGCGGAAGCTGTTGGCGATCGCCTCCGCGTGGGCGACCGTGCAGCCGTAGGCGATCGCAGGCTGATGATCGGCCCGCTCACGGTATTCCTTGACCGCATCGCCCGTAACCTCGCCCGCCCGCGCGGCGAGTTCCTCAATTTGAAAATCCCCCGCGCGATGATGCAAACCACTCGTGTCAATCAGCCGCGCTGGGACGAACACCCGCGTCTTGGCGAGAAAACCTTCGGCTTGCAGCTCCGCGACCGTCGCGCCCATCTCCAAATGGTTGAACAACCCCCCGGCGCTCACGCCGAGCCCGCGACCATCCAGACGAGCGGGCGTCGCAGTCACCCCGAGCAATTTGGCGGTCGACCAAAGACGGAGGAGCTGCGACCAACTCTCCGCGACCGTGTGATGCGCTTCGTCCGCCACGATGAAGTCGAGTTTCGGCAAGCGATCGAGCCGCCGGGCCGCCGTTTGCACGGACATGACCAGAACCGGCGCGTCATGGTCGCGGTCGAGGCCAGCGGCGACGATCCCATGCGCAACCCCAGCCGCCGCGAGTTTGTCGCTTGCCTGCCGCACCAGTTCCCGTCGATGCACCAGCACTCCGGTTCGACGGCCTCTGCCGACCGCTGACGCGATGACGTGCGCGAACACCACCGTTTTCCCGCCGCCCGTCGGCAGGCAATAGAGCACTGCGCGATTGCCCTTGGCGTAGGCCGCACGCAGCCGCTCCACGTCCTCAACTTGGTACGGGCGCAGTTCAAGAACTTGCATCGCCCCAATCCTCCCCTTCCGGCATGACCAGCTTGAGCTGCTCGTCTTCCGGCTGGCCGTAGGCGATGTCCGCTGGCCGCTCGACCCGCGTCACCACCGCATAAGCGCCAAGCGCCCGCGCCCGCTCCGTCGTCGTGTCGAGCGCGTCGCAGAAGGCGCTCAACGCCCCGCGCAGGATCGACTGATAGCGGGGCTCGCGAAGCGTCACCTTGTGGAACGGCGGCGTGCGCGGGTTGTAGGCGTAGAAATGCACCGCCTCGAACTCGTCGGCCACGAGCAAGTGCCCCTGCACTTGGGCGATGTAGTCGTCCTCCGGGCCTTCCAAGAGATAGCGAAGCTGCGTCCACGGAGCGGGCGACTTGAACTCAAGCCCTTCCTTGTGGCCGGGGAAAATCCGATCCGGCGACGCGCCGATCCGCCCGTCGTTGCTGGTGACGAAGCCGCCGGGCTCCAGCTTGACCTCGTTGACGAACTCGAACTGCGCCACGGCGTTCGGCTCTTGCTCCTTGCCGTGCGCCACCCACTTCACGAAGCCGATTTCGTCATCCATCGTCTCGTTGAGCAGGCGCTCCGCCACCAACCGATAGAGGTAGTTCACCGCTTGTTTCGACGGCGCTCCCTTCGGCGTCACGATTTTATGGAAGTTGCTCGCCGTCGGTCGCCCCAGCCTGATCCGATACCACTCCGCCGAACCCTGTTCGACGCGATAGAGCTTCATGCGCTTCCTCCAATGCCTTTAGTCGCCTCTCGATCGCTGCAAACCGCGCGTCCGCGCCCTTGGCGAAGCCGTCCATGTGGACCGCGCTTTCGAGCAACTGCCCCATCGCTTCCATCTCGCCGCCCATGAGCGTTTCAAGCGCGTTTTTGCGTGTCATACCGGGTTCCTCCCTTCAAACCGCTCCGCGATGGCGCGGTCAGTTTCAGCGGTGTCCCGCATCGCGCAGCGGAAGCACACCCATTTGCGCTTCCCGTCCGGTTTCTTGTGACCGTAGGGGCGCAGCTCCGACAGATCGCCGCACGCCTCGCAAATTTCCGGCTCGCGGGCTTCGATCATGACGATCCGATCCGGTATCCGGGGCAGATCGCGCAAAGCGCGGCCGATAGCGAGCACGGCCGCGTAATGCGGGTCCGCGCTCAACTCCGCCATGACCGCTTCGCTCAGCTCAACGTTGCGCTCGCCATCCCATTCCATGATGTAGTTGCACTCGGCGCAGACCATGATCGAGCCCTTTGGGGGGCGCTCCGCCGGGCCAGTCACAGCGTTGAGCGCCGCCCCGCAATGAAGACACGCGCCCTGCTCGAAGCGACGTGACTGCCAATCGCCGCCGGTGAGGCTCGCGCGCCGCTTCCTCTCGCCCATCACGACTTCAGCCTTGGATCAATGTGGACCTTGGTCTTGGGGCCGATGCTGTCCTTCATCAGCTCTTGCATGTGCGCCTCTGTCTCGCCGGAAAAGATCATCACGTCGATCGGCAGGCCCATCGACTTGCCGTCGATCCGAATGAAGGTGTCGCCCGGCTCCGCTCGAAACTTGTCGAGGTTGCCGAAACTCAGTCCCAGCGTCAGCAAGGTCCGCCCGTCCGGTTGGGTCATCGTCGCCTTGATCATCGTTTGCCGCTCCATCCGTCTTCGAGCCACGGCGCGTCCTCTTGCGGCTGCGCGCCCTTTGGCCGCCAATAGATCGAATTGCTCGCTGGCGGGTCCGACGCCTCCAGCTTGCGCAACCGCAGCTTGGTCCGGGCGATCAGCCGATCGGTCGCCGCGAGCTGCTCAAAGATGCGCTCACGGTCGCGAGCGCCCTTCCGCCACCCTCTGCGCTTCACTTCTTCGCCTTCCGCTGTTTGGCCTTGAGCGCCATGATCAGACGCGGGAAGTCGCGCTGCCGGATGTCCTGCAAACTCTCGGCGCCCGAAACCATCGTCGCCAGAAACGTCATCTCGGCGGTCGCCGTCGCCTTGATCAACTCGTCCAGCTCTTTGATTTGCGTCGCGTCGATCAGCGTTTCCATCGCGCCGCGCGCGTCGTCGTCCTTGCCCTTGCGAACCACGTTGCAGAGATCATCGACGATGTACCGCTTGGCGTAGCGCCGCGACGAGCCGCGCGCCTGCAACGCGTTGCGCCCCGGACCCGCGTCAGGCGGCAGCGAATAGGTCGATGACCGCTCCCAGCCCCAGCCTGACAGCGTGCCAGTGATCGTCACGCTGTCCTTGTTGTCGACGGAAGCGAACGAAATCGCGAAACCGTGTTTGGCGAGCAGCGGACGCAAGATCACGTCCATGTTCTCGATCGTGGTGAAGGCGTAGCGCCCCAACTCGCGTCCGTCCTTGACCAGCGTCACCGTGCCGTCGCGATCGACTTGCGGACACTCGGCGGAAAACTCGGCGTAGTGCTCCATGAACGCCTCGCGCGCCTGATCGCTCAAGACTTCGCGCCGCATCTTCATCACGACTTCCATCTTGTCGGCCGGGATGTCGGGATTGGTGAGCATCTGCATCAGGACCGCCGCGAACGTCTCCGCTGGCGCGGCCCGTTCAACGCGCTGGACGATCTCGCCTTCGCTGCCTTGGTCGTTCATGCCTCAATCCTCACTTTCGCGGGTCGCCAGACGACGCCTTCGACGTTCCATCCGGGGTGCATCAAACGCGGCAACACCCAGAACGACGCCTCGTTCTCCCAGCCCGTCGGCACCGGCTGGATGCCGTCGGCGAACCCCCACGGCTGCAAGCGCCTGCACTCGACAATGTCGTTGTGCGGCGGCGGGTGGGCGTCCCAAAAGGTCCACTCATCGTTGGTCATTTCGACGGCTCCACAAACTCGACCAGCCCGAGCCGCTGCGCGACTTGACCGGCAGCGAACTCCCACTTGTGACGGTTCCAGAAGCCGCGACAGCAAGCCTTGTGGCCGCGCTTCTGCGAGTGGCAGACGCGATAGCCGTTGAAACCGATCCAGCGGTCGCGCACTTGCTCCTCAAGCGTCGCGATCGGCGTCCCGCACCAGTCCTTGCGATAGATGCACGTCGCGCACAGCCGGTTCATGACTTGGAAGCCGTTCATTGCTTGCCTTCGCTTTCGCGAAGCAATTTCATCAGCGCGTTGAGGTAATCCTTGTTCTCCCGCACCGCGTCGTCGTGCGTCTTAGCTTCTTCGATTTGGTCCGGGGTTCGTAGGTCGGGTTCCGCCTGCGCTGGCTTCACCGGCTCGACCGCAGGCATCTTCATCTCGACGTACCAAGAGCGATCGACAGAGCGGTCAACGGTCACGCCGCACCGGGGTTGCGGGAAAGAGTATTTCCATATGCTGAACCGATGGCAGGCGTGCGCTGGGCTGGCCGCCAGCAACACGCCAACGAGGATCGCTGTCCTCATGGCTTAAGCCTCCAATCCGGTCAGGATCGCCATGATCCGCTGGACCGTCGCGGCGTCGCTCCTCGTCTGGATCATCCGCCCATTGACGTAGAGCGCGACCTCGACCTTGTCGCTCGCCTCGTTGAACAACGCCCGCTCAATGCCTTCGGTGGCGGCCTGCGCCGCCCGCTGCCGGTCGCCCAGCTCTCGGTCTTCCGTCATTTGGCTTTACTCCGGTTGTGGATGCAGTATGACATACCCTTGACATGACGCTTTGCCTCTGTCAAGTGTAGGGACTGACACACATGGACTTCGATCAAGCTCTCGCAACCGCCGTGCGGCACGCCCCGAAGCCGGGGCTCGCCATTGACGTGCTCGCCGTGATCCACAAGGCGCGCTACCCGATGGCGGACATTCTCGCCAAGGTGCCGGGCGACAGTCTGGCGGCGCGAGCCCGCGCGATCGGCGTCGCCCGCCAGACCATGTACGTCTGGGCGCAGGAGCGCTTTCGGCCAAGCCGCGAGCAGGCGGCGATCATCGCCGAACTGACCGGCGTCCCGGTCGAGCAGATCGGCGAATATCAGGAGGGCAAACATGACGGAGCTGGAAAAACGCCTCGAAAAAAGACTGCGCCAGTGGCGAAGGCTGGCGGAGACGTACCGCGACGCACAGCACGAGCGCGAGCCGAGCGAGGAGGAGTGGGAGCTAAACAGGGCGTGGGCGGACGCGTTCGAAAGGTGCGCAAGCGAACTGGGAAGCGACCTCGCGGCGGCAAGGGCGATTAAGCGGTCGCAGTACGAGCCGAGGTTCTCAGAATGATCGAGCCGACTGACGCCGACATCGGCCGCGCCGTTGTCTACATTGGCAACCGCTTTCCCGGAGGCAAGCTCGAACACGGCGTGATCACGTCATTCCACCCGCACGCGGTGTTCGTCCGCTACGGCAAGAACAAGCACGCGAAGGCGACGGCGCGGGCGGACTTGGAGTGGCAGACGGATGACCTGTTTCCGACCCGATAGATGCCCTTGCGGCCTGCCGTGGGAGCGGTGCCCGTGGCGTCTAGCCGATCGCCGTCCGTGCGGTCGTCAACAGCGCAGTGCGGCTGTCCAACCCGTTGTAACCGCCGTTAACACGCTTGGTGACGGCGCGAACGTCGTCCCTGTCGGCAATCTCGTTCAGCCCGTGAGCTGACCACCACCATCCGCTGACCGTGGCGGCGGCCGGAAACTTCTCGACCAAGTCCGGTTGCTCGACGAACGGCTGCGCCATCGCCACGGACGCGGCGACATAGTTCGACCGCCCGGTGAGCTGGATCAGCCCCCGCCCCCGAAACCGCTCGCCGTCCCCCTTATGGGTGTTGCCCAAATCCTTCCTGCCTTCATACGCTTTGCCGCTGGCGTACTCGCGCGTCGTCTTGAAGTGGTCGCTCTCGTGCGCGACTTGGGCGAGGAAATGCTGCTGACGGACCGCCGTGTTGAGGCCGTAGCGGTCGACCATGCCCGGCATCGCGTCGGCGAGCCCGTCGATAATCCAGTCCTTCCCGTGCGGCTCCATCTTGCGGAGCACCTGTTTCCATTCCTGCGGCGTCATCGCGTGATCCTCCTTCCGCATCCTACCACGAGCCGCGCGCCGCGCCTCATCTGTCATGTCCTGTGCTTGACAGTCTAACCTAAAAATACCCGTTCCCCACATCCCTTTCTTGTGAGATGTTGACTGAGCGATTTTCGATATCGCCGATTTTGGGGCGATTTTCCGAAAGCGAGCGTACAGCGCAAGTCGTCGCAAGTCGAGCTGAGTACAGCCGCCTCGAGAGTTTTGCGCTATGCTTGACATTACTCGCGAATACTAGAGCGTTGCTTCTACCTTCGGATGCCCAGAACTCGGCGCTACCGCATGCGGAAATGCGCAAGAACCGCCGCAAGTAATGCGTAAGTAGAGCATGAGTAACGTCGTGGCACTGTACTGTGCTATACTGGAGCTGTACTGCGGCTATACTGCAATCACAAAGCATTCTTGTGAACGTCTCTCGGACTGAGCGAGAGCGATGCTTGCGGAGCAGGCTGGAGATTTTTCCAACCGCCAAAAGTTCAATCCCATTTTTTTTCTGGGGAAATTTTCTGCAAAATTGGCCCGTGGATCGTCTCGGGTGGACCGTGGTGGACCCTTGTACCGTAGCTCCAACTTAGTCCATAGCGTGCGCGCGCGTAGTATGCCTAGTTGCAAAAAGGTCCACCACCCTCCACCACCCTCCACCGCAGAGCCCTAAAATTACTGAGGAGCCCAAGCCATGACGTTTCCGTGGGCGCGATACCGCTTCCAGTTTTGCTTTCTTAGAATTGCGGCAAGACGCTTTTGCGCCAGCATGTCGAGGCGAGCGTGTTCAATTCCAATGAGTTGCGCGAGGTGGGCGATGGTGATCGACGGCTTGCCTTGGGTGTGGTCGCGGACCTGATCGGTCCATGCGTCCTCCCACTGCCGGGCGTCTTGGACCGGGGCGATCACCGCCTTCTCGAACTCGCGTTCCGGCCACCAAGGCAGTTTGTCGCGGTAGAGCTGGACCGCTTCGGCGAACAGCTGGGCGCGCATGGCGATCAGCGCGGCGACGTTGACCTTGACCGTCTTGACCGGCCAGAACCGCCGTCCGCCGGTGGTGTCGCGGATATACTCGTCGTCGTTGGTGGTGCCGATGAAGAAGCACTGGCGCGGCTCGGAGACTTCCTCGCGCTGATATTTGCCGACGTATTTCTCGATCTGGCGGCTGAAAAAGTGCTTCGCCGTTTCCGGCTCCGCCTTGAGCATGGCGGCCAGCTCCGCCACCTCGATGATGAATTTGCCCCGAAGATGCATGGCGAGCCGCACCGGATCGCCGTCGATCGGCGGCAGATGGTCGGAGAAATACTCGTCGCCGCCAGCCAAGGCGCGGCAGAACTTGGACTTTTCCTCGCCCTGCGGTCCCTCCAAAACCAACAGGTAGTCGGATTTGCAGCCGGGCTCGAACACCCGCGCCACCATCGCGATCAGCGCCATGGCGCCGATCTGGGCGTGATAGTCGTCGTCCGGGCAGCCAAGGCAGACGGACAGCCAAGTGCCAGCGCGGGCGTCCCCATCCCATTGCTGGGCCTCGAACCAGTCGCGCAGCGGGTGAAACCTCCGTTCGCGGGCGAAGACCTCGATCGCCTGCCCGACGTTGTCTCTGGCGATCCGGGGCAGGCCATTGTGCTGCAACCACTCCTGCAAACGCGACACGTCGTCAGGGGTGAGTTCGTGCGGCGGCTTTTCGCCAGCAAGCGCGCCCGGCGCGCTCGGCCATTCGGTCATGACAATCGTGCGTTGCAGCATTTCATTGAACGCCATGGCGTCGGCGAGTTGGGGCTCGGCGCGCAGCGCGATCAAGACGTTGGCGAGGTCGGGGTAGACCTTGCCGCGCGCGTCGCGGCGGAGAAGCCCGGACCAGATCGTCGGGAACTGGACGACGCGCGGACCTCTAGCCACGGGCGCGCTCCCCGTCGTCGGGCTCCGCTTCGCCCAGCCGCTTCACCAGAGCGAGAGCTGCTCGGGTGAGGACGGTGAGCTGCCGGGCGTGGTGCCGGATGATGGCGCTGTCGCCGCGCTCGGCGGCGAGGCCGAAGGCGCTCCAGAGGTTGACCGCCATGTCGGCGTTGCGGACAAGCTCGTCGAAGCGAGTGAGGTCGAGGGCATAGGCGATGTCGCCTTCGTGCTTGCCGACAGGCACAGGTGTTCCTCCAAGTGTTGTTTGCAGAACCATAGCGGCGTCTTCAGCGGCGTCTTCGGCCAGCCGATCGCGACGAAGGCGAGCTTCGAGCCGCAGACCGAACAGGGGTGATCGCCGGGGTAAGGGGGGTCAGGCGGGCGCGCAGGACTGGCGTTCACGAGCGCGTCCATGGCCGCGTCGTGGAAGGCTATCCAGTTGCCATCAGGGGGATTTTGGTCTACATCGGGCATGTCCTCCTCGTTTTTCCAAAGCGGGGTCGACGATCCGGTTTGCCTTCCGGGTTTAGGGGCCGCGCGCGAGCGTGGCCCCTTTGATTTGCCCATGCTACGCTCGCCCCCGTCGCGCGCAAGCGGGCTAAATGTGGAACATCTCAGGCGCCCCAGTCCCAGACCCAGCGTGGTCGTCGATCCGGCCGCGTTCGGCGTTGTCGATCAGACCGGGGGCTTTGTCGGCCGCGCCGGTCCTCTTGGCCGTGAGCGGGTGTTGTTCGCGCTGCCGCTCGATCCGGGGCCCGCCCTGCTATCGCCACCGACCGTTGTCCACGATCCCGGCGCCGCGTACCTCGCGGACCCGGGCGGCGGGCTGATCGGCGTCGAGGCGGTCTGGGTTGAGCGGATGCTGACCGCTCGCTGGACGGAGGACACGCGGAGGTTCTGATGCCGCTTTCCCGCCGCTACACGCCCGAACATCCGCCCGGCGAGGAATGCAATTTCGGCTTGGACTACAGTTTCATCCTGCCCCCCGGCGTCGGGCTCGCGAGGGGCTCGCTCGAAATCCTGACGAACACCGCCGCACCAGTTGACGCGTCGGCCGACTGGACGATCGGCGCCGTCATGGTGCGCGGCCGGGCGCTCTACGCTATGCTCGCTGGCGGCGTCGCCGGTACGGACTACCAGCTCAAGTGGACGGCGCTCGACACGGCTGGGAGGACGTGGCCGCGAACGGCGCTTGTGCTTTGCGCCGACACGAGCTGACCCATGCCCGCAGATGATCTGGTCCTCACCGTAAGACAGATCGCGGGCTATCCGCCGACCAGAAACGCGCTGCCGACCGCCTCGCTCCTGATGCAGCTCGCCGGGCTCGGCGGCCCCTACGCCTCGATCAGCCCGGCCGACCTTGTCGGCACCGCGCTCGCCTTCCCCGGCGGCTCGATGGCGGTTGGCGGGAATATCGCGGCGCTGTCCGTCGAAGGCGGGACGGCGCAGTTCAACAATGGCGCCTTCGGTCTGTTGGAGGCGCAGAAGGCGTGCCTCGTCAACCTCGAAGCCACCTACGGCTTCATCGGCGGCGTCCCGATTGCGACCCAAGACGACATCGCCGCCGCGCTCGCGGGGACGGTCGCGAGCTTCAACTCCCGCACCGGGGCAGTGATCCTCTCGAATGCCGACATCCTCGCAGCCGGGGGAGCGCCGATCGCCAGCCCGGCTTTCACCGGCGCTCCCAGCGCCCCGACGGCGGCGCTGGGGACGTCCAGCGGGCAACTGGCGACGACCGCCTTCGTCATGACCGCTGTCGCCGACAGCACCACAGGCGTGGTGTCGTGGAACGGGCGCAGCGGCTTGGTCGTCCTGACCGCCGCCGACGTGACCGCGCTCGGCTTCGCGCTGTTGGCGTCGCCGACCTTCACCGGCTCGCCAGCCGCCCCGACGGCGGGCGCGGGGACGAACACCACCCAACTCGCGACTTGCGCCTTCGTGCAGGCGGCGATCGTCGCCTCGACCACGGGCGTCGCCTCGTTCAACGGGCGCACCGGCGACGTGACCTTGATCGCCAACGACATTTCGGGGGCGAGCGGCGCGCTCTTAGCCTCGCCCGCCTTCACCGGCATTCCGACCGCCCCGACGGCGGCGGCTGCCGTGACAACCACTCAGCTTGCGACTTGCGCCTTCGTCCACGCGGCGATTGCGGCGGCGGCTGGCGGGCCGTTCCTGCCGCTGGGCGGCGGCACCCTCACCGGCCCGCTGTACGGCACGGCGATCTTCGCCAGCGGCAATTTCATCATCACGACCGCACTGAACCCGACCCTCCAATGGAACCCCAGCAGCTCCGGGCCAAGGGCGCAGCTCCTTTTCGACACGATTTCGACCAACGAATTTATCGGCCAGCACACCGCCTCGGGCGGACAATGGTATCTCGACGGCGCGGGCAATTTCGGCGTCAGCGGAGGGACCGCCTACAAACCGGGGGGCGGAACGTGGACCGCGCCTTCGGACGCGCGGATCAAGACGGTCGAAGGCGACTGGACGCTCGGGCTGGACGAGGTGGTGCAACTCAGGCCGGTCGTCTACCGCTACAAGGGCAACGACGCCAAGGCGAAAGGATCGCCGTCGCCAGAGGCCAAGCAGGCCGCCGATCGAACGCCGTTCGTCGGTCTGGTCGGGCAGGAGGTCGAGCCGATCTTCCCCGGCATGGTGACGAAGCGGGCCGCCTTCATCGACGGCGTGGCGGTCAACGACTTGCGCGATCTCGACACGAGCAGCTTGATTTTCGCGCTGGTCAACGCGGTCAAGACGCTGGCGGCGCGGCTGGCGGCTTTGGAGGCATGAGATGAACGCCCCTCCCTTCCCCGGCTCGGCGTGCCCGGTCTGCACCGGCATGACCGGCGTTCAGGTGATCACCAAGACCTTCCTCGTCAACGGCTCGTACACGCCTTCGCCGGGCTTGGTGTCGGCGGTCGTCGAGTGCATCGGCGGCGGCGGCGGCGGCGGCTGGGCGGGTCCGACGCCCACCGCCAGTTGGGCGGTTTCCGGCGGCGGCGGCGGCTCGGGCGGCTATTCGCGCAAGACCCTTGCGGCGTCGCTGGTCGCGGGCGGCGTCAACGTCACGGTCGCCGTGGCGACGCCGGGCAGCACGTCCGGCCAGCAGACCAGCTTCGGCGCGCTCTGCGTCGCCTATGGCGGCGAGGCTGGCTACCCCAATGACTTCGCCACCGGCGGCGGCGCGGGCGGTCAGGGCGCTCCGGTTGGCGTCGGCGATGTCTGTTGGCCCGGTCAGACGGGGACCAACGGCGCGTTGGAGGAAACGCCGCCAACCAGCACATGGTTTGCGATTGCGGGCGGCATCGGCGGCTCGATCGCTGGCGGCGCGACCACGGTCAACGTCTCGCAGGGAAGCGCCTCGGGCTCGCAGAACGCCCACGGCAACACCGGCGCGGGCGGCGGTGGCGGCACGGTCAATCAGGTGGTGTGGTCGACCCTCCCGCCTGCCGACATCCCCAACGGCCATATCACCGGCGGCTACGGCGCGGCGGGGATGTGCATCGTCACCGAATTTTGCTGGGCTCCGCCCATGGGCGGCGGGCGGGTGGCGTGGGGCTACGACTGTGATTGAGGTCGGGCTCGAACCGGAGGAGTGGCAGCGGGTGCTGGCGGTCCTCGCGCAGGGGCAGTGGGCGATCGTCAACCCGCTGATCATGAAGATCGGCGCTCAGTTGCAGGCGCAGGCTGCAATTGCTGAGACACGGAAGCCTGACGGGGAGGACCGGACCTCCCGTGAGCCTCACTGAGGTCACCCCGTCGACCCAGATCGTCAACTACCCCTCGTCGGTGGCGATCGTCGTCACCGTGCTGTTCACCTCGATCCTGCTGTTCATCGCCGGGAGGTTCGATCCGACCAAGGGCGTCCTGACGATCTCGCTGATGATCGTGCTCGGGATGCTGGGGGCGACCGCCTACTGCCTCGTGTACACCATCCCGAACGACGACATCACGCCGGGCGTCGTCGGCGCTCTAAGCGCGGGCTTCGGCGCGGTCGTGGCCTACTGGCTGGGTCGTGCGACGCAGGGCGGACCTCCGCCGCACGACTGAAGGCTTACCGCTTGGGTTCAGCTACGCCCGGAGGCGAGGGCTTGGTCGGACGGCCGGGAACGCCTTCTTCCGGCCGCTCCCAAGCGTCCGGGTCGATCACGATGTACTTCCAGCCGTGATCGGGGATGTGCGCGAGGACGATGAACAGACCCTCGACCGGGCTCTCCACCGGCGGCCAGATGGCGCCGGGCGGGGGCGATGGCAGATGACCGGGCTTGTTGGGATCGCCGGGGGCGATCGGGTGGACCGGGTGCCCGATGGTCGGGGGCGGCCAGATGCCCGGAGGCGGCTCAATTTCCGGCGGCTCGACCTCGGGGCCTTCGCCGCCGACGTCGCCTTCGTCAACGCCGTAATCGGGGTCAACCGGACCCGTTCCGGGTCGCTGGCGGCGGCCGATGTTGAGGTAGCCGCCTCGAATGCGCACTCTCGTCATGTGATCTCCTTGGGTCTGACGTACCCCTTTTGGGGACTGCGTACCTCTTATGGCACGCCCGGATGACGGATTGACAGCCGGGCCGGGTTGTGGGCGGCCCCTGTTCGTTCACGTTCGATCGTACAGCTTCCGCCAGCGGATAGCCCACCACGAGGGCGGAGGCTTGCTGCGGCTCGTGTTGCGGGCCTGATCGGCGAGCGGTATCCACTTGCAATTGCTGGGTTCGTAGTCGCCATCGTTGTCGATCCGCTCGATCGACATGCGATAGACCGACGGGCCTTCGGGGCGCGGTCCCATGTCGGCGAGGAAGTTTTCGTAGCTCTGCCACCGCTCGCAGACCTTGATCCCCCGTCCGGCGTAGCGGGGGTCCGTGCGGCAGCGGTTCAACATGCTGCGCCAAGTGCGATAGGTCGAGTTGGTCACGGCAACCTCCGACAAGGTTCTGTGGCAAGTGGCGGTCGGGCGTTGGCGCGCTCGACCGCTGCGATCCTCGCAGATTTTCCTTGACAGTGCAACTACTTAGGGGCATTTTTGCGAATACTGTCGAGGCAATTTATACAGTATAGAGGCAAGCGACTATAGTGTAGTAGACTTAACTGTAGTTAGGTTAGACTGTCAAGACACGTACAGGTTGAGTATGTTACTGTAGCACAAC
>Ga0210387_10002284_pt1 | contig 14605 bp, 19 predicted proteins | sample IncBWC7OmetaG_FD_160108 | JGI IMG/M metagenome (GOLD analysis project Ga0210387, IMG submission 160108) | Forest soil microbial communities from Barre Woods Harvard Forest LTER site, Petersham, Massachusetts, United States - Inc-BW-C-7-O ...
TTTCCGGTCCCGTCAATCATCAAATAATCCTCCTCGTCCAAGTTCTCCTTGTCGCTCACGCCGGTATCAGTAATAAGTGTCTGACGAGGTTTCCTCCGAATGGTGAGTGGTTTGGTCCCGTTATTCAAGATGCCGAGCCCATACGGATCTCGTCTTGGTGATCGAGGGTCGAGGTCTTCTTTCTCATCAGTGAGGTCATCCCCACGCCTGTGTATAGTCGCCTTCTGGCCAAGGACGATGCTTGCAACAGGTGGCGCCGTCGTATCACTCCAAGGTAACATCTGACCACGCAGGACTTCCATCAGATGGGTGAGATTCGGAGATGCTCTCGGGTTGCTCGAGTTGAGGGTTCCCATCCTAGTTTGCATAGTGTTGAGGTCGTTAGCGATCTGGCCGAAGAAAGCCTCGATTTTGTCGTCGTGAATCTCGGGGGCTGTGAGTGGAGGTAGGCTGGGGGCATCCCATATCGGAGAGACGGGCGATGTTGGTGGCGGGGACGGGGAATGGTAAGAAATAGCAGGAACGGCGCCTTTGGTTTGGTACTGGTTGTAGATGGTTCCTTCCGATGGTGAGGGGGGCGTAGTGACATTGCGCTTGGCTCGGCGGGGTGTAGGGGGTCCATCACGCGGCGGTAAAGATGAAGGGGAAGGTCCTATATCTGCGTCCTTGGAAAAAGAAAAGGACCTCCGCGCTTCTTGTGCTCGCTTTGATGCGGCCGCTTTGGCTCGTTTGATCTTCTTACGCTGGAGCCTGTTTTGCGCGAGTTCAGCTTCCTCTGTGCCGTAGTTTTCGAGATGCTTCGTCCTGTATTCAACCAACAGGTGATATATCCCCTTTGTCCAGTTCTGCTGGTCGTTCCTCAGACTTTCGATAATCTCGGCATCCTGAGTGCCGTGCCAAAGGACACGCAAGTTCGCAAAGATGTCAGGGTCGATGGCGGCGAGGCTGTCTATGGGACGTGCGATATAATCCAAGTCTGGCATGATGCGATCGATGACCTTTGGCTTCTTTGACACAAAAAAGGGATGGTTCAGAATACCAGACATAGGGATCCGCTTTCCGCTGTCCGTGTTAAGCATCTTCCAAATGAGGTCCTGTGCACGTGGGTCGATGTCAACAGGCATGTCGAATTTTCCTATCGCCACCTGGGTCACCAGGGTTTCATCGTCCGGGGCCTGAAAAGGTAGCTTCCCAGAAAGCAAGGTGTACAGAATGATGCCGCAAGACCAGATATCCGCCGCAGCACCGTTGTAAGCCTGACCGCCAAGGACTTCCGGGGCGGCATAGTGTGGGCTACCGCAAGCGGTGCGGAGCATTTTATCGTTGGTATTGTTTTCCCAAATTGCCATCCCAAAATCGGCGATTTTGATGTTGAAGTCCTGATCGAGGAGGATGTTCTCAGGTTTGAGATCGCGATGGGCTATATTGAAGCGATGGCAATAGTCCATTGCGGCAATTATTTGCTGGAAGTACCCTAGAGCCTCGAATGTGGGAAGTCTTCCTTTGTTGCAGATGTAGTCGAAGAGTTCGCCACCTTGAATATATTCCAGGATGAGGTAGAGTTCGGTCGAGGTCTCCCACACGTCGTAGAGTCGCATAATGTTAGGGTGGTCGATTAGCTTCATGACGACGATTTCTCTGTCGACGGCTACTAGATTATTGTGCAATTTATCGGGCAGCTCGCGTAGAGGCACGGTTCGGTCGTCGAAAGCGGTCTTGGAGACGATTTTAATTGCGGCATATTGGCCTGTTTTTGCGTGTCGAGCAATTCGTACGCGACCTGATATGTGAATGCATGCAAAAAATCATTTAGAATTTGAGCAGACTTTAACGGTTGTCAAAGTATTCGAACCTTGAGCTCCTTGGCCAAGTGTCCTTCCTATCTTCCAGAAACCTACCATCTTGGGATCATCTACAGGTCTGTTGCGCCGGGGCATGCGAGGAATGTCGTCGTAATTTATGGCAGCCATGGACTCGGAGAAGAGAAGAATGTGGACTAGGATGACTGAGGCGCTAGTCAGCCACCGCCGGCGCCAAATTAATATTGCGGTTGCGACGCGCCAGTCACGGGACTTGATCTTTTTTGACTCCATCCAGAATCCAAAATCTTATACCGCTGCCAGTGTTACTTATTACAGCAGATTGAAAGATGATGCAACCAACACCAGCACCATCTTCGGCCCCCAATTCTCCTCGCCACCAAGTGGAACCGGAAGATGATTCCGCCACATATCCAACACCGCCACTGAATGTTGGTAGTGCTCCTTTTCAAGTGCTCGTTGGGCTCTTCGACAAGCTTCAGAATGAGAGGAAACAGGAAAGGCGTAGAAAGTTGATCAATGCTTGGTTCAACGTATGCGTACCCCGTAGTTTTTCAGGTTGAACACTACCTCAGTCCGCATGCAGCATTGGAGAGAGGAGAACGGCTACGACTTGTACCCCGTTTTGCGCCTTATTTTACCACAGGCGCGTATTACGATTCCCAGTTCCGTCAAGCGTTTCGTTGAAATACATTGAATGGGCCCCGTTGCAGAAAGACCGAGAACGTGCGGTGTATGGACTGAAAGAAAAGAATCTAGCCAAGACGTACATCAAGCTCATCCCATTGGGGATGAAAGATCCAGATGCTATTCGACTGCTAAACTGGAAGAAACCAACTGAGCGAGATGTGTGTGATTTAGCTTGCAGTGTGGTGCATGCACAGGATTCTAATGGTGCTTGCTCGCTAGAAAACCTCTGGCGATTTCCCTACTGTTCTCTTTGAGGTCGTTAGCAAACGATCATCAGTCATCGAAGGGTCACTGTCTGTCGACGACTTGAACGGTATTCTTGATGAATTGTCGAAGAATATGGGGAAGCAGTAATATTTGTTTCTCGTACTATGAAATATACATCCTGATGTGCTTTTAGGGATATCCAGTCCAAAATTCTACAACGTGTTTACAACCGTACCACGCCCGAAGAACAACGGTGGATTGTTCGCATTATCCTGAAAGGTTAGTTTTCCACCATATATTACCAGAATTTGAATGTACCTCTCTTCATTCGCAGATATGGTCATATCTGTGAAAGAAACAACTGTATTCTCTGTATTCCATCCGGACGCCCAAGACCTATATAATACATGTTCCGATCTCAAGAAAGTCGCTTGGGAACTCTGGGATCCTTCCCACCGACTTAATGACGGGGTATTCCCCTATCTCTTGGATGTTGTTTCCAAATGGCTAATATATTTTGTGCGCAGGACAAAGCTGTCCAACTTTTCCACGCCTTTGCCCCCATGCTGTGCAAGCGCCCAACTAAGAAGATTGAAGAATCCGTCAGAGAGATGGGGAATGCGGAATTCATCATTGAAGAGAAACTCGATGGAGAGAGAATGCAGCTACACAAGAGGGGAAACGAGTATTTCTATTGCTCCAGGTCGGATCCAATTTCGCAATCGTAACTTCAAACAATTTACCCATCCCACACAGGAAAGGGAAGGATTACACCTATTTGTACGGGAAACACGTCGGAACGGGAAGCCTGACGCCATTTATTGACAAGGCATTTGATAAGCGGATAGATGAGTGAGTGCCTTTCCAGTCTCGACGGTCCATGTGATCATTGATACGAAATCCGCGACTAGCATCATCTTGGACGGCGAGATGTTAGTTTGGGATCCAGTCTCTGAGCGCAATCTTCCTTTCGGAACTCTGAAGACGGCAGCTTTGGGTTCATTCATATCTTTCCCTTCCCGTTTCTGCTTCTAACTCATTGAAAACAATTACACGCAGATAAATCAAAGAAAGAACACAACCCCCGCCCGTGCTGTGCGTATCCTTTCCCCTTCCCCCAGTCACCTCTAACCTTACTACATTCACAGTCAAAGTCTTCGACCTCCTTTACCTCAACGGCCAATCACTCCTCAATCGTCCAACGTCGTTCCGCAAACGGAACATGCGGGGGTGTTTGAAGGAGATCACGGGCCGTATTGAGTTCGCCATTGAATTTAAGGGGAAGACGGCGAAGGATGTTAGGACGAAGATGGACGAGGTTATGGAAGCGAGGGGCGAGGGGTTGGTGATTAAGCATCCAAATTCGAAATATGTTTTGAATGGAAGGAATATGGATTGGATCAAGGTGAGGTGCACGATGCATTGTGTGTGGGTACGTGGGGTGTCAATAACTGGCTTTTTCTCTCTTCCAATAACAGGTCAAGCCTGAGTACATGGTGCGTCGAAAGTGACCGTGCAGACATCAATTATGACAATTCTTACTCCAGGACAATATGGGTGAAACAGTTGACGTTCTGGTAGTTTGTATGTCGTTCATTGGCGCGTTGTAATATCCATTCTCTGGCTGAAGTCATACGAATTCCTTAGCCGCCAACTACGGTAGCGGTAAACGTGGCGGAGGCGTTTCTACTCTTATCTGTGCAGTCCTCGATGACAGGCCACCGAATGACGACGACGACGAGCCCAAGTACGCATAACCATCTCATTCTGACCTTAGTGCCACGAAAAATGTTGCTGATCTTTATTCGAATTGAAGATATAGCTCATTCGTTCGCATAGGCTCTGGATTATCATTTGCTGACTACGTTTGGGTGAGAGATAAACCCTGGAAAGCGTGGGATCCGAAGCACCCGCCGGACTTTTTTCAAACATCCAAGAGGTCGCATGAAGATAAGGGCGACGTGTATCTGGAACCGGAGGAGTGAGTCTTCTAATTTGCATGGCTAGGCTAGGGTATATACTTGGTGCTGAGATGATTCTGTCTCTGTCCCTAGTTCGTTCATACTCAAAGTCAAAGCTGCCGAAATCGTCGCCTCAGGTCGGTTTCTCCGGGATTTTTGCGACTGACGTCTTCTTATTTGTCTGTTCAGACCAATACCATATGGGCTATACCATGCGTTTTCCTCGGGCTCTGTCTATCCGTGACGACCTGAGCATCGCTGATTGCATGACAGCTTCAGGTACATAATCATTCCTCTGAATATAACCCTTTACTGATTATTTTGATAGCTGTTCTGGAGAGCCTGCGAACGGAGAAAAAGAGGAAGATGGAGAGTGACGCTGGGTACGTTTAATTGTTGTGCAGAACTTTTGAACGTATCTGACAAGTTCTACTCTTAGGATGTCGAAGAAAAAACGAAAGACGACTATCAAGAAGGTATGTTCGTACTGGATGAAGTGTGACGAAGGATATTCATTTTAGGATGGCACATAGGCTACTGTTCTTCCGGAATATCAAGGTCCAAAGTTGAAAGGCATACATGTTGAAACAGACCTATTCGATGGGATGAAATTTGGTATGCTACCTTCATTCGTTCATCAGTTACGTACATAGTAGACTCCGTGCCTGATATCAGGTTATAGTGGTTATGTCTGACCCAAAGTCGAGGACCGGTGATCAAGATAGGAAGGACCTTATGAAACTGTCCGTCGCCCATCCTATTCTTATCCTTGGTTAGGATATTAATGTACCCTACTGTTCCTATACAGGATCCATAGGAACGGAGGACATTGCATCCAGATTGCCACGAACCATCCCCAGCTCTTTGTTGTGTATGGAGGGAAAATAACACGTTTGTTTTGTTCAAGCCCGAGGTTGTGCGAATTTTCACCCCCCATTTTCATTGTCCCCCAGCATATGACCTGCAACTGCTCATCAACAAAGGAATATACGACATCCTCAAACCTGAATGGGTCCAGGATTCCATCGATCTTGGAAGTCTCGCACCACTTAAGAAAAAGTGATGTCTTTTTTGCAGGATTTTATCACCATTGTCTGATTAATAGTTTTCTGTCTCCAGATACTTCTTCCATGCGACTGCTGAGCGTTTACTCACGAATGAATATAATTTGAACCTCTCAAGTGAAGAGGAAGACATGGATGATGCTGATGAACCCGGACCGAGTACAAATAGCAATCATCAAGACGAACCTGAACCCGACGAGGTGAAACCTAAACTTGAAGAACTGGATGAGATGGACCCGTCACTTGCAGAGTGGTTCAAGATTGATGAGAAGAAGGCTTTCCCCGGCATTAATGCCGGGAATGATTCGGATACAGAGACTGATGAGGATTCTGACAATGCTGATGTGGCAGATGGAGATGACGCCGACGACTTGGATGATTGGTTGAAAGTGAAACCTGTTTCTGATTCTGGGGGAGGCCGTGTGGAAGACACGACGAAGGTTGGCGATTCGTGTTTCCAAGGTTTTGACTGTGTTGACCATCCTAATCTCATTTCTTTATCAGGAGGAGGATGTGGATGTCAAGATGGGCGAGAGTGAAACTGCTATGGAATACGATCAGGACCTCATATTCAAACATCTGTGCGTTCCTTACCCATTCATTCATGGAGTCATTCTGACCGAATTCAATGTGCCAAAGAATGTTCTACCTCGATTCCCCTGACAATGCCCACAAACATGGCTTAAACGTCAAGTCTAAACACGAAAATGAAATCAACAAGAGGTAAGTTTCAATCTCGCCCAGTTTCGTCTTCCAGAGATTGATGTCCGACGTTCACAGCTTCACCGACTTGTCCAATACCATTACCAAAAATGGAGGCCGGATCGTCGACCTCGATGAACCTAAGCTAACACATGTTATCATTGACAAGCGGGACGATAGTCGTCGGTTGGAACTTATGAAACGGACATCCAAGTCAGCATCACCTCTTCTATTTACTGCCTTACACGCCTCACAAAATTTCCATGCCAGACCAAAACGACGGCATCTGGTCATTTCTGAATTCATTCAGGCTTGTTTGGAAGAGGGGACGTTACTGGACGAAGACGGTGAGCTCCATGTCATGGGAGACTTGATTTCATCTGAATTGTCCCTCTAGAATTTGCTCCTTAACTTTGTGGTATATAATACTCCTGTTGATGTGTTTTCACGGCTGTATAACTAAAGATTGGATTGTATCTGGCGGACAATGCTTGTATGTACACCACGGCGTTGCCTCCATAAGCAAAATGCCACGTGCTTGACCTCTCGGAGCACAAGTGCGTCGGAGTTGATCCGACTTCAAGTTCGGCACTATTAATTGCGCTTCTCAGTCCGTATATCTGGTATCCCTTTATTTGACGTGTTTTTGTTTTCTGTGTCGATTTTTGCTTTGCCCGCCATTCTTATCACCGTTAGTCGAGTGGGACTACGACGAACACAGCGTTCCGCCTCTTCAGACTTTTCCATATATTTGCCAACTCATTCCCCCTCCAATTTACCCTGGTGCAACACCCTTTGCCCTTGACTCTCACTATGGCCGATCCAGAGATATCGCCCATTTCTCAGCTGTTGAATTCCCTGGGGATAACACGCGAAGACTTGAACAAACGCAGCGACCAAATGCGTCAGTTTTTGACCGCCCAAGATGCCATCTCTTTACGCGTTTTGGACCGTGACAATACGAATATCCCGACCTCAGGTTCGGAGCTACGCTCGAGTTCAAAGACCAGCACCTCGACGGCCGCCTTGGCGCGTTCCGTGTCTTGTGCCAGCTCATCTTCTCTTCGAGACGCGTCCCCACCAGTCACCCCTGTTAAATCCGAACCCCACGAAACCGGAGTTCCCCTCCGTCATTTCGACAGTATGGAAATGGTTATTGAGCGACAAAGGCGACAGAACAGAAGGGAGAAAAAAGGCAGAAAAGACAAGGAGCGGGATTTGGCGGTCAGGATGACCCTGCCACACCCACATTCCCCCTCACCGAGTAACGCGTCACAGCCTGGCTTCAGCCTTGATTCTTTCATGCAATTACGCGACGATCGGCGTGTACCTGCTCCGGGAGTCGACGACACTGCGCAGACTGGTGTCATACAGGTTTGTGGACGTGTTTTATCGCGTGTTTTTGCTGGAAATGTTGATTGGGTTGGCTTAGCAGGATACGCGATCTGTCCCGTCCATTACTCCTCAAAGAACCAAGTATTACAGAGAACACACAAATGTAGGATCGACTTCGCGTCCACAGAGGGTTAGTGTATGCATTTTCCTATTTCTCAGAAGCTCATCAATTTGCAGAGAACGTTTTCTCCACGAGCGGAATCGCCCACTCCTACTCGCAACCGCAACCGAGCCCTCTCCAAATCTCTACCTCAACCTCTGGCTCTTCCCCAGCCTCGTTCCACATCTCAGTCACAATTTCTATTGCCCCCACCCCAATTCTAAAACGCGCAAGCTAGTTCTTCCGCGCTACCTGTGACGCCCCAACGCCAACGCATCTATGCTCCACGCCAGTTCGCGAAATCTCCTCTCCCTGCCTCATCGCCACCTCCAGCTTCCTCTCCCTTCTCCTCTCCTACGCGCCGAGTGGTTAACATGGTCTCCTCCCCAGGCCCCATGGGACCCCTCCCCCTTGAGGAAGAATACGACGCTCTCCCGTACAACCTTCCCCCAGGGCCCTATTCGCCCAACAAACCCGACCTCTCCTATGCCGCCCTCGTTGGTCGAGCTATTATTTCCTCTCCGGAACACCGTCTTACCCTTCAGGAGATCTATGATTGGATCACCATTGTCTTTCCGCACTTCAAACGTGGTGAGACGACGTGGATGAACAGCATTCGGCACGTCCTCAGCACTACTGTGTGTTTCCGCAAGGTCACGCGGGAACGCTCGGTGGGGAGGACGTTGTGGGCGATATGGGATGAGGATCTGCCGTGCTTCAAGGGTGGAGGCTTCAGAAAGCACATGTGTCGGGATATTGTGAATGGTGCTGCTGGTAGTGGTCAGAAGGCGAAGCCCCGAGTCAGGAAACGGGCTGGGCCAGCGGACCTGGAGGAAGATTCCACTGACTCTAGGAAAACGAAAAAAACGAAGAAAGATAAGGCTCCTCCTGCTCCCAGAATGATCGCTGCTCCCGCAATGCACCCGTCGTTTATCTTGCCTGCGGATCTTGTTCATTCCCATTCGCTTCCGCTGTTCCCGTCGACGCGCCCAACGCTCCACCACCAACCGTATTATCAGAGCTGCATACCCCAAACAATACCGTCGGAGATTATATTCCCACCCTTGCCACATTCGTCTGCGTATCACCAACTTTCTACGACGGGGATGGTGCCAACGTCGGCATCAACTTCGACCCCTGGAACCGAAGATGTCGATTGCGAGTTCTCGCCAACGTCTACACAATATCCAGAACACCCACACCCCCCAGCACCATCTTCCACGTCCTCCTCGGTCCTTTCTGTACCTGACCTCACACCAAACCGCAGTTCTTCCAGCCCCCCGTTATCTCTGCCTTCCATGAGCGAGATGGACGTGGACGTAGATGCTGATGAAGGGAAAGGGACCAAGAAGAATTGCAATATCAATGCTTCGGTTACTATTTCTGGGGCTGATCGCGACTTGGATCTGAACCCGGGTGTGGATGGCGATGATGAAGACGACGACGGGCTATTCAATAGTTCGATGCTGGGACCCGTGCAGTTTTGGGGAGAATCACCGAAGACTTCTCCTGATGCGTTGGAGCCGGGAATCATGCTACTCAATTATGACCATGGCCAGGATGAGGAAGACCTGCCTCGGAAGCACAATACGAAAGGCAAAAGGAAGCAGGAAAATGCACAATTCAAGGTTGGTGTTTCTGATTTCCTTTTTATCGGAGGCGCTAATTCACTTTTTTTTGGTCGATATAGAAGGTTCTCACATTACCAGCCATGCCAGCCTCTCCTACATTGAATCGTAAGTCTACTGCCTCTAAGGCGTCCAAGGCGTCTAGAACATCCCCAACCCCACATTCCCGGAGCCGTCTAAAGACACCACAACCCACAACCACGGTGCCTTCGACTCCGCCCCGGAATAAAAGCAAGGTCCACGTCTCTCCCGTCCATACGCCCTTGTCACACAGAGGGCTCCATATGAGTCCCTCTACCAACCTTGCGCACTACAAATCGCATTTGGACCCACCGCCTGCTCGTTCCTTTGAGATGGGCGAGGGTCATGTTGCTCGGGAAGAGGATGGGGATGCAGAGGTGGCTCATGGGGCTGTGTCGGATCCAATGAGAACACCCTCGCGGAAGCACAACGGCCCATCCAACACTTCAGGGATATTCCCTCCAATAACACCGAAGAAACTATTGTTTCCTGCAAACGAGTCTCCTTTCCCCACCCCTTCGGGCATCTTGGGGGCGTCTCCCTTCCGTACATTGGGTTTGCGTGCTATTTTCGATCCACATGATCCCGGAACGCTGTTGGATGAAGAATTGAGCAGGATGGGGGCAGCAGGCCATGGGGATAGTCCCGCGGGGATGTTTGGGAAAGGCACAGGTGCTTTGCTCTATGATAGCCCCAATGCGTTGGAGAATAGTCCTGGCAAGTGGGCCAAGTGGTGGTGATTGTTTATATATTGTTCTCACAGGTTTGAGCGCGGGCGATTTATGTATATGTGGTTATGCTGCTGGATTCTTTCTTTTTCTCTATGCACTCGCCAGATCTCCCGTCGATGTCGTTATATTATTGTTAATGTTGTATGTATAGCTGCCGCACAAACTACAGCAGCTCCCCGAGTTGACTCGTGTTTCTTTCTCTAGAATTAATGTAACATCCAGTCTCCATACATACCTCCCATGTTCACCACAATTACGAGTCTCGATATTCTCCTGGAGTGATGCAATTGAGCACTGGCGGATAAATAATTTCGTTCCAGCCATCATCCAGATCAGTGGGCTTCATCGAGGTGGAGCATCGAAGTTAAAATATTTCCGTTTTCTCCTTTCAGACTCGGGACGTTATTCGATGATGAAGCCTGCAAGAAGTCACAAAGAATCTGACTGTCGGACAGTATTTTTTTAGGAAGGAAGATTTAGACAGGCAGTTGTGTGTACGAGAGAATCAAGGACAGGAAGATAACGCGACGTTCCCCAGCTGAGCCGACGATGCTGACCCACTTCCGTCATCGGGAGCTGTACAGTGCTCGAAATATCGGTACAAGTGAGCAGCGCTCGGGGAGCATGTCGTGCAGTGATAATTGAATGGAGTATGTAATTATTTAACTACTATCGGGGGTCACGGTGTAGAATTGTTCGTTAATTGAATGCTTGGCGACTGGATCTTTGAAGAAATACTATGCATATGATTTATGCAAGCGTTCGTAGTGAAGAGAGAAAAGTGACCGGAGCGGATTCAAGTTGCTGCGAAAACTTGCCGAAACCGAGTCGCCGTACTGGAAGATTTACCCCTGCTGTATAAGTGCTTGTGCAAGTCTTGCACTTTTCCGCCTACGCGATTCCTGCTCCTCACCTGCTCGCTTTAAATGTACCACTAGCTTTTGTTCCACGTCTCCTCTGAACCAGTTCACATCCATTTCCTCACCAGATGCTCTGAAATTTTTCCCATGGAGAGTTGCGAGCGGATGCCGATCAGTGTCTGCGCCGTTCTTTGTCTCCTCTTGAGCACCTTTCTGCACCTCGTCCGCTTCTCTCCATTCATCACTGCGCTCCAGCTTTGGGTCTCCCTCCCATGAGGCGAAGATGCGCAGAACAGGGTAGTCGGCCAATTCAACTTTTAAACCTAGCGGAATGTTTGCCAGGGCGTTCGCGGTTTTGGGAATGAGTTCAAGGCAATCATTATTGTCATTCGTTATCGGTGGTGCTGTGGCGGCTGTTCTGTGCTGTAATCGAACAAGAATCAGGGCAATTGAAATGGATGCAGCAAATCCATAGAAATGAACATACCTTTTTATCCTTGCTTTTCCAAAACCAAGACGGCGTAACGGTGCGCACTCCGTGAATGAGAACCTGTTTCTTAACAGAATCACATTTTTTGCATTGGATCACGACCAGAAGCAGTTTCCCGGATACTTTGGATCGAAGGAAAAGGAGAAGATCAGGACCAAATGATTCGGGGGGAAAGCAGAAGGTAAATTGATCCTTGTTGGTAGAAATCCATTCCAAGACTTCCTCTCCCGAGTTCGCTAAGAAACCAACATTGGAGGAGGGGCCACAGGACGGCGTTACGACGGAAATAAGTGGGTCACTTCCATTTCCGGGGTTAGACACTGTTACAAGCTCAAATTTGTCGTGGCACCAAGGAAGACCAGCAAAATCTTTCCGAAAGGTGAATACTGCATCAAGTTCCGGAGTCATCTCGAATACTTTTCGCAGGTAGAAAGCGAGGTAAGCTTCAAACCCATTTTTTCTTTTGGAATGTCTCCCGATATCATGACGTAGGCATTCAAACAGTGAGAGTTTGGCACTCTTGTTTACCCACTGTAATGCCGCGAGAATGGCCAAAGGCTCGTCGATCACAGTGTCACGAATAGTGCTTTTGTGTCGAGCGAACCCGTATTCGACAAAGGTTGCTCTGTCTGCCGAAGCGAATGCGCTCAAGGAATAACGCCCATAAAGAATTTGGTCATAGATAGCAATAGAAAGTGTCGATGCCTGCATCTCATCTATTGACAGTGGAAGGGGTGTGAGATGGTTTGAAACTGTGAAATCAGAGCAAGTAGGGTGACTCACTCATCTTCTCAAACTTTAATCTTGTTACAACGTTTTCCATTTGAAAGTGGTTTGGAAAATCAGGCTCAAGATCGATCCAGGGTTTTCCATCGGTTGGCTGAAAGTCCGTAAACGCTTCCACATATGCGTCAATCATTTTGTGGGGGGACTGAAACCCAGTCTCAAGCATCAGCGAGATAAGAGTTGCAGTACTGCGATATCTGGCAAACGCAGTAGGATTAAGGTGGAGAACTTCAAATGGAGAAAGAAATATAGGATTGTCACCTTCCATGAAACCAGCCCCATGCCCGGTTGAGAAACTCTATCCATTTCGCCTCAGTCCAACATGCTGGTACATAATGTTTGATGTATTCTGCCTGAGATCCACGCTTCTCAAAGGCGCCAATGTCAAACTTGACTTGATAGGGTTCCAGCTTGAGAGCAGGCGAGTCCAAAGTATTTGCGAGGACTTTGAACTCAATGCCCGTTCCAGAAAGAATGAGACGCATTTGGTACGACTGGAGCACTTGAGTCCATGCAAGCCATATTTCTCGCAATACGGGACGCTGGGTGAAGTAGTCATCTGATATGAACTCTCCCCGATGTAGAGTAGTGGTGATTTGTGCTTCGTCAAGTACACAGAAAAGAGGGGGTGGGTTGTTGCTGGTGGGATTCTGGTCATTTGTCAACAAGATGGAGAGTTGTGTATACTGATCAAATATTCGATCTTTCAGATCGACGAAAGAGGCATGTTTGAGGCGTTGTGTAAGGGACGAGAAGATGTCAACATCGTAAACCCGGCCGAGAATTTGCGGTTGCGCCTGCAAAATCACCCATAACCGACGGTGTTCCTTCTCTTGCAACCCTCCTGGAAGCTTTTGAGCCTCTTGGATGAGAAGGTTTAAGAGGAGGAAACGTGCCAAGATCAGCTGGGCTAGACGGCGTTCTACTGTCTCTCGTATGTGATTGATAGCAGCTGATGCCTTCGGATCAGCCTCTTTTGTTGCTAGTGCTTCTTTATAACCCTGGGCCTCATCAAGTCCACTGATAACCTTCCAAAGGTCGCCGGACCCTGTGCCATTGCGGTCTGGCTGTGCAACAAAATAAAACCCCCACCAACGACACAAGCCCTCGAGGAGTAGCCGAGTTTTTCCAGATCCAGAGGTGTTAATAAGCACTCTGGAACAACCAGGTCAATGGCATCAAATAGTTCATGGAATGTCAAGACACACACCTGTGGCCTGCAGAAAAAATTTCTGGAATACGTGTAACTCGCTCTCTGTCTAGGTCATTTCTCTCCTCTCCTAAATCATGAAGGAGCAAGCTAGGCCGCCCATTCTGATCCATAGGTATGCACAGCCTTGAGATGTGCTCAGCAGATTGCTTGTCAACAGAAGGATTGGGTTTCCACGATGGAAGTAATAGGGGTATGTGGTGTGCATTCTCAACAAGTGTCTTCATCTGAGGACGACATTGGGTCAAAAAAATTTCTATCACAGCATCAAACTCTTCACGAGGCTTGGGTGGAGTGTGTTGGAAGGACTTGGGATCCCATGGGGGGTTAGGTGGGGTCTCTGGAATTGGGTTCTTAAGTTGTGCTGTTGCTACAATTAAAAGTGATCAATCAATCTGATGCAATGCTGTACATACAATATGTGGTGAAGCTTTCCCAATCATCATTTTTTGCAGCCACTACCCATTTTTCAAAGTCGTCGTCATTGAGGTCCTTCAGCAAGTCAAGTGTTTTATGATGCGATTGAGGTGGGATCATGCCAGCCCCGAGATCCATTTCCGCCACTTCCTGTAATAGGTGCATAAGCACCACAGATAACAACATCTTCATTGTAAGGACATCGCCAGCAGCATTTTTGATGAGTATCCCGAATTGGATCAGTTTTGAATATTCTGCCATTGTTTCATTGAGCAATTGACTTGGTGGAACTTGATCAACCTCGACATGTCCCTCAGTAAGAGGGGGGGATGGAAGAGATGAGGAAGGGTCCACATCTACGTTCATTTTGTCATCCGTCGACATCGGTATTGACGGGAACCGATGGAGGTTTGAAAGCAACAGAGAAAAGTGATCGGAGCAGATTCAAGTTGCTGCCGGATGGATAGTTTTCCCAGTGCTAACGGAGACAGATTGATGCAATGGCGACGAGTGAATAGAATAT
>Ga0210387_10002285_pt1 | contig 14605 bp, 16 predicted proteins | sample IncBWC7OmetaG_FD_160108 | JGI IMG/M metagenome (GOLD analysis project Ga0210387, IMG submission 160108) | Forest soil microbial communities from Barre Woods Harvard Forest LTER site, Petersham, Massachusetts, United States - Inc-BW-C-7-O ...
CAGTCAGCCCTTTGGTTCGACTTCGATGCGTTCTCTGCAGTCAAGACTGTCATAATTATGCATAATTTTGACTCTAATTAGAGTTATGGATGTTTGCATACACTACTCTAATCAGAGTCGGCTAACCGTGTGAAAAGCACTTACCCGATCAGGATTTTGCCACTGCGCACGCTAAAGCCTCGTTCGTGGATGCTTCAGATGAGGAGTATGCCGCCAGACTGGAATAATTATTGGTCTATTTGATTGCATTTGGTTGTCACATGACTTGATGTTGATGTGCCGTTTACAGTAATTCTACCAGCATGTTTAGTGGAACTGTAATTAGAGTCGCCTATGCAAACATCCAAAACTCTAATTAGAGTGAGTTATGCATATTTATGTTAGCTACAGGTGTTCTCTGCTGAGTCGCTGCTCTGTCCGGAGTTTATCTTGCACAAATTATGATCACTACAAATACTGAACTGCTTCGCACGCCCATCAATGCAGCAAATACATTCCTTTCTTCATCCACCTGGCCCACCTTCTCAAGTTTTCGATCAGCTAGTGCTGTGGCCAGCACCTTCTTTCGCGCACCTCCTGCGAGGTGTAGGGCCCGTGGGAGCCATAAAGGTGTTACAGAGCGCCTTGCCAAATATAAACAAATAAGTTTTCGTTGTATCGCTCATGATGCATGGAGAAATTTCCCCGGAAAGCGGCGATACGTCACCCACAGCGTCTCTTTTTTGATTCTACACTCGATCTGTCTTATCAGTGTGCCTGTAGGCAATGAGTCCGGAACTTGACAGCTGTTAGACCCTTGACTGTGTAATACCTCGGAAATTATCACTCTACAATGTTCAGAGATAAGGTCATCTTCGGCGTTGACGAGGCCCTCAATTGGGGTGTTTACTTTCGCCTTTACTTTAGGTAAATCGGACTCTTCGCTCGAAGACACCCACCTCTGTGATTACTGCATCTGACTCTGTCGTCTACGATCCCTCGACGATGTAAGACTCTTCTCCACCTTTATGTACACCTTCCGCCCTTTCTTTCTCCGTGGGGGCCTGTTCCAGTCGAATCACCTTCAATTATCACTTCGTCCCGTTTGGACCTTGGGGACAAACCCAGGACAAACTCTTCATGCCCTTCGTTCTGCTATTATCTTGTGGATATGGGTTCTTTCAGTGTTGCCTCGCTGGTCAGGGCGTTTGCTGACATGCCTGTACTTCCTTTCCAGATGATCTCGCCGGAAGTCTCCATCAGATTCCATTGCGTTCTGATCCTCCTCAACTTCTTCGCAATGGCTTGTTTTGCGGCGGTTGCGGACTTTCAGGCCAAGTGGGATATTGGACCTTGTGAGTATCGTCGCCTTTGTTGACGCCTTGAGATGTGACTGAAGCTACATCTACCGGAATAGCTGCCCTCTCTGGGTACGCGGTAGTCATCTCGGTGGCTGGAATATTCTTGTCACTATTTATGATCTACATCCCTTTCACACAACTGATGCATACCCTGGCGGGGGTTCGAGCGGTTGTCTTCGCAGCATTCCTCACATTCATGTATCTCCTGACTGCGTGAGACCATTAATGGTTCTAGTGTGCAAGATGTGTTGACACCCATTCTTGCGTCAGGTTGCTGACGACCATATCCGCATTCACAGAGCCCGGGTGTATATCTCCCATGATGGACCCTCATGCGCTGGAGAATGGAGCGCTTTTCACAAATAGTTTGCCTGGATGGTGTACTACTAAAAAAGCAGGGGCGATCTTCTTTTCGTTTGTGTTTAGTGAGTCTTAGCATGGCTTTGCGAGCAGGGCACTTGAGCTGAAATGATAATATAGCATTGTGGGCTGTAGCCCTTGTGGCGATCTATGTCCAGATTTCCAATGATCGGCTTGCTCCTCCGCAGGTGGAGGACCCTCGGCCAACCGAGCAATTACCACAAGGTAAGCCTATTAACCAGCGCCATTCGAACGCAACACCTCATCCAACGTCTATCTCTTACACCGATCTGATAGAAACCGATCCTGAAAAGCCACCTGACCCCCACGTAGAACCCCACTGGCAAGTTGTGGTTCCGTCCGCAGACGTCCAGCGTCCCACGTTCCATTGCAATGTCTGTCTGGAAACATATGCAGTAGATGATATTGCACGCGTTGACCTCTGCGAACACGCATTCTGCAGGGAATGCTTGAGGAATTACATCAGTTCAAAGTTGAAGGACCGCCACTTCCCAATTTTCTGCCCCACGTGCATGACGGAGGAATCAACACAGGATCATAGTGGTGGGTTGGCCCATCCGAGCGTGTATCAAAACGATTTCTTACCTGACTCTCAGCTATTAACATCCTTCTTGCTCAACAAGTTGGAATCGCCAAGGAGGAGTGCGAGATCTGGTCCGACCTAGAAATGGCAGCTCTCGCAATTGAAATACACTGTCCAGGGTGTGTGCTCCTGATTCAACTTTTTAACCACCCCATTTCACCTCCTCTAGGTGTAACCGAATGGTTTCTGTTCCCCGCCAGGAATACGAGGAAACGAGTACCATTACATGTCCTCTCCCCAACTGCAACCATCGCTGGTGCAAAACCTGCCGGCATGCTGTGCCCATCGGTGATGCTATGCATTCCTGCGACGGGTTGGCGGAGTTGGATGGTCTTGTGAAAAATCGAGGATGGCGACGTTGCCCGGGCCCAGGCAAGTGTTGAACATCAATTTCGGCGCTCTACTTATGCCTTACCCGCGCAGGCTGCAACACGATCATCCAGAAAGCCCGGGGTTGTCACCATATGAAAGTTCGTCCCTACCCTCGCATACTTCCTGGCTTGCCAACTAACTAATTCCGCACAGTGTATCGTGTCAGGGTGCAACACGTGAGTGTCTACGACCGCTGCTCCGACTCCAGGTATCGACTCCTTACTGATTTCTATACAGTCACTTCTGTTACCGCTGTGGTGACTTGATCGTTCGGTCAGCCTTGCCCGATGTCATTAACACTGAGGTCAGAAAACACTATAGGGCTTGTCAGATGTTCGAGGATGATGACTGAGGGGTGGGACCAATGGGACCATGGTGTATTTCTATATTTGCGAGGTGTTATTAGCCCTCACGGTGTACACGATGAATGTATTAAATGCAAGACCTTATTTTCGATGAGTTAAAATAGGGCTTAACATTCGATCTGGTGGTAGTCAGTGACACCATGGTTTGAGATGATGTAGTCTTCCGCACCGAAAGATTCGAAAAAGCAAAGATTCTTCTACACAGTACCCCGCGGTGCAAGACTTGAAATACAATGGGTAACTGTGCTGCGTTATGTGTTCCACCCTACGATTTAGTCAAATTTCCAAGGGCTCTCACATGATACAATCGATAATTTTAAGATGTAGTTCGGCTTTTGGGGCGGTCCGCAAGTATCTTGGACTCGGAGGGAAACTCGAAGTCACCAGTTCTTTCAACTTGCAAGCCCACTTGCGAAGTTGAATTCAATTAGGCTGAGCGGCAAATGCACAATTTCGACTGTGTTTTAACCTAACCTGGTGGAAAAAAACTACACGCTGGATTTCGCTGTCACACTACTGTCAAAAGAAGTCCACATAGTAAAGAATGCGTATCGATAAATTCAAACCATGTGATGCAGACAAAGACATTACAACATTATTACACCGACAAAACTCTATCGCAGAGACAGGAAGTCATGATGGGTCAGAGACTACCACGGAACCGAAGGACTACAAACGAAAGACATGAGGAAAAGAAGCTGATGATGCGATGAGCAGTACATACCAAGGTAAAGATAGTACAATGCGAGAGGACGTGTTCATCCCCCGGCTACTTTCCCGGCGAAGATCAAACGCTGCTGAGCGTAGATATCCTCCTTGCCCCGGATCTTCGCCTTGACGTTATCGATCGTATACGAGGACTCGACTTGCAACGTGATAGTCTCGCCTGTAACAGTTTCGGTGAGGCGTCGCACACCTCCGGGCAGACGGAGGACAAGATGGAGGGTCGAGTCCTTCTCGACGTTGTAAAAGGACAATTTGCGCTTGTCTTCGAGCTGCTTGCCGCCGTAGATTAGACGTTGCTCGTTGGGAGGAATGCTGCGGGGACATAATAAGTGGTTAGTGCTAACAAAACGAGCTACGAACGTACTGCTCCTTGTCTTGGATTTTGACCTTGAGACTCTTGACGGTATCGGAAGGCTGGGCCATAACGACGAGGGTTTTCCCAGTGAGGGTCTTCAGGAGGATCTGCACGCCTCCGGACAGGTGGAGGGTCGAGTCCTCACGGATGTTGTAAGATGACAGGGTGCGCTCGTCCTCGAGCAGCTCGTCGGAGTACATCAAACGTTGCTGGTCGGGGGGAATTCTACGAGGACATAATAAGTGGCTAGTGTTGAGCAAACGAGCCACGAACATACTGCTCCCTGTCTTGGATCTTGACCTTGAGACTCTTCACGGTATCAGAAGGCTGGACCATGAGGGCGATGGTCTTACCACTGACTGTCTTCAGGAAGATCGGCATGCCAGCGACGGACAGACGAACGACCAGGTGAAGAGTCGAACCTTCCTCGATGTTGTAGGAGGACAAGGTGCACTCGTCTTCGAGCTGCTTGCCCCAATGGATTAGACGTTGCTGGTCGGGAAGAATTCTACGGAGACATAGTAAGTGGTTAGTGCTGACGAAGTGAGCCCTCGAACGTACTGCTCCTGGTCTTGGATCTTGACCTTGAGACTCTTAATGGTATCGGAAGACTGGACCGTGAGGGCAATGGTCTTCCCGTTGATGGTCCTCAGGAAGATTTGCATGTCTATCGTGTGATGTGGTGGATCCGAGTAGTAGAGATGAGAAGAAAGGTGAGAGGATCACTTTAGGCACTGTCCCTTAGGTTTCAGCATGCAGATGTTTTATGACCTATTAGGAATATAATGATATCTAATCAGATGTAATGATGGCCACTGGGGTGTCCCTAATCTGGGGTTCACCCAACTGACGTACCGGCGCCTCCACTATCTGTTCATGGCGACTCAGTGGTTAGGGCCGCCAAGCTGTGCAAACATGTGGTGCATCCGAGTCTTTGGAGCTTGGAAAGGGGCGTTTGTATGTTATAAGCAGTAGTCACTTGATGTCGCCGATGTCGAAGATTTTGCCAACGAGACATGAGGTGGTACTAAAAGAGGAGGACAAGTCACCTTCAAGTTCAAGTCTCACTCGGTGACATCCGAGTCGAGTCGAAGCCGTTGAACAACACATGCAAACACAAAAGTACTTGTAGTCGCACAACGACCTCTTTCGGAACTACCATGTTCTTTGATGGCAATATCGGCAATGTCACTCAACGTCAAACGTCATCGTGGACTTGGTAGAATTTCGTTGAGTCCTCATTGAGTCCTCATCGGGCATTGACGACGTTGTTGTCGACAGCGAGTCACTTGTTCATTACAAAAGTAATTATGTAAATTATGTAAAACCTTACATAGTATATAGATGATAGACCTAGGAATATCGATCAGCGCAATATTGGAGAGAATTGTACCATTTCATTCGATTCGCCGGTCACGCGTCACGGAGGGGTCAAAAATAAGGTTTGACGTCGTTTTTCGCACCCGATTCCACATCGGGGTTCACAAAATTTCCAAACCCGCGGCGAATTGATCGAAATGGCTTGTTGACTAGCTCTGCCACTTCATAAATTTACCCGTCTCCTGAGTTGCTCCTCGGACCTCAACACGGCTCGTTCACGTCCATATTGTCATGGAGTGACTTGCTATCGACAATGCACCGACGACAGACGAGGACTCAGCGAAATTCTACCAAGTCACGATGTTCGATGTTCAACGCGTGACGTTGCCGAGACAGCTCATGACCTTGCCTGAAACCGCACCTGTCACTCAATGTCCATATTTTTCTACTATTAGAATAATTAACCCGGCAGATTGGTAACGTTGCGCAGCACTACTAGCTGTAGGGCTGCGGAACTTTAGTTCGATATCTTTATAGAACTTCAAGTTCTGCTGGATATATATAGCATTTGTCTCCGACTGCACTCTACCTCGAGTATTTTCTGTGGACGGCTCATATACTTGAGTCCCCTGTAATGTCTGGGCTTTTTTGGCGGCAGCTTGTCGCTTTGTTATGGAAAAACTGGATCGTGCTTTCGAAGCATCCTTTCGTATGTGCATTCGAGGTGATACCCTTCAGCTAAGAGAGCGACTGACCCTCATCTCAGGTCAATCTCTTTCGATGTTTCATCCTCCCCGTCGGCTTCGGCATCTTCTTGTCAGTCGCCCAACGCCTTTTCAACTTTACAAATAATGTGAGTGATTCACATCCCACTTTCGGCCTCCACATTACCAACAGTGATTTAGAACGGCCTCGGTACACCAGTTCCCATTGCTGACCTGCGAGAAAAATTCGACGGATCTCTTGCGCTAGTATGGGCGGACGGTACCAACAGCGCAGCATTCCCATCCGCATCCGAGATCATGGCTCACGTCGCATCCGGGTTCACCCAATCCCAACGCAACGCAGTCAAGCAAGTGTCCTCTCCCTCTGAAATCCCTGCCGCTTGCCCACAGAACCTCCGAGACGTATCCGAGTGTTTCGCCGCTATTGCATTCTGGAACTTGCCCGAGTTGGGGAACAACACAACTTCGATTAACTATACGATCAGAGCTGATTCGGGGCTGCAGTATATTAATGTCCAGACCCATAGCAGTGACTTCGAGAAGAGAATCTTGCCACTTCAATGGGCTATCGATCAGGTTCGTGTTAAACTGTCTTACTTGTTTCTGCTGACCAGATGGTCATGTAGACAATCATCGAGCTGAAGACCGGGATTCAAATACCAACTCCGTTAGAATGGCCGTTTACACAAGAAACCAACGAAGAGCAGTTTACGAACATTCGCCTCAGTAGGTTCTTTCCCCTCCCCATTTTGCCTCTCGACATTAATTATCATCTAATTCAGGCTACATCCAAGGCATTCGAAATGTGCTTTCCATTGTATTGTCAGTCCTAACAAACTCACGCAGGAGTCGCAATTTGATCTTGAGTCTAGTTTCATTGGCTATATCGGCATCGCGTATCACCTACCTGGAGCTTTCAGTGGCGAACGAGCCAACTTGTTGACGAGTCACCTGAAAGCGATGGGACTACTTGACTCCGCCAGAATCATGTACGTATAGCTTCCCCAATTACAGCATATCCTCAGTGTTGACCGACCAATCCTTAGCTCATGGCATCTAAGCATCTCCCTTGCATATCTCCCAGCCTGGGTCATAGTCGCAATAACATGGCACTACCGCATCTTCACTCATACCAATGTCGTCCTTGTCCTCTTCATCCATCTCCTCATTGGCCTGTCCCTCGCAAGCTGGTCCTTCTTCATCGCAACCCCATTTGGAAAAAGCCCGCAGCTTGCTGCAATCACGTCTACTTTCCTCAGTGTCCTATTTGCCATTCTCGCGATGGTTTATAGTAAGGCGGGGAATGCAGGGGCATTTATCTTTTCGCTTCTGTTGCCCCCTGGGTTTTATATTTTTGCCCTGCGAGCTATTTGCGGGTTTGAGAACCACCTTATCACTACGAGTATCGTGGGTCCAGATCCTGATAAGCAACTGCGGTTGTTTCCCCTGATTATTGCGGCCATTGTATGGATATTGGTTTCCTTTTGACGCCCCTTCGTCCTGACGTTTATGCACCTCACAGATTGGCATTTTCTTATGGCCATACCTGGCGGTTTTGCTCGAACGCAGACTCTACGACGCCCGCTCTCCGACGCAGAGCTCGCGGACTTTCTGGCGGAAACGGGACAGCCATATTACAGAGGACGCAGTGCCAATCACTCCGGACACGGCGATTTCTATCCGAAATATTGAGAAGACGTTCTCGACCTCCATCTTCCGTCGCAAGAAGGGTTCGGTCACTGCCATCGCTGACCTGACCTTGGACATCCCAGAATTCGGGATATTTGTACTGCTAGGGGCTAATGGGTGAATGTCTTATGATCGCTCAATGTCAACACCACGATTTTGATGCTAGCTAAAGTGCAGGAAAGTCGACATTACTCTCCATTCTAGGTGGACTGCTTAGCCATACACGCGGCTCTGTTGCTTTCTCCGGCGGCCTCGCTCGACCCCCACGCGGAACTCTTGGCATCGTTCCACAAAAAAATGTCATCTTTCCAGAACTAACATGCATTCAAACACTCCGCCTTTGGAGCGCGGTCAAACGATCAAGTAATTCACTTCCAAATGAGGATTTGCAACAGTTGTTGAGGGATTGTGATTTGGAGAACAAGATTAACCATAATGCGAATACGCTGAGTGGCGGCCAGAAGAGAAAATTGCAGCTTGCAATTGGACTTGTTGGAGGATCGAAGAGTAAGTAGGGTCTATCTGCTTATCTCGTAGATGTTTGCTGATTGACTTCTGGCCGTGTAGTTGTGCTGATTGATGAAGTACGCGGATGTTTTTACTCGACCGCAACTGTACTGACCCTCAGTCCGCAAGTGTACATCCGGTGTTGATCCATTATCGCGACGTGCACTATGGAGAACGCTCACTTCCTTGCGTAACGAGCGGACGATTGTTTTCACTACGCATGTAAGCTCTCGTACGCTACTCCGGCCCAACATTTTTGATGTCATATCTCTGCCCATAGTTCCTCGACGAAGCAGATCTCCTAGCTGATCATATTGTGGTACTGGCGACTCCGGGAAAATTAGCGGCAGAAGGTTCTCCTGTTTCCCTGAAGTCCACACTTGGCGAAGGGTATAGTGTACAAATCGCATTCAATGCCGCCACCGATGTGGAGAAGGAAAATAGAAGTCCCCCCGCCGAGCTTCTTCAAAGTCTTCGAACGCTTGCGCCAAACGTTTCTGTCACTTCACCTTCGCCCCACCACGCATCATATCACCTCAAGTCCAAGGATTCGTCCACAGTCGAAAAGGTGCTTCAACTACTAGAAATGCAAAAGAATCATTTGGGCATTGCCTCCTATGAAGTGCTTGGTACTTCCATCGAAGACATCTTCCTGCGACTGATGACGGATGAGGTCCTGGACAATTCTGGAGAGGAGGTTCACAGTTCTTCTCCAAGGGACGGGACTTTAGTGCTGACAGAAGGTCGACGGAGATCACCACTCAATCAGGCTCTAACGATATTCCACAAACGAGCCCTTGTAGCCCGCCGAAGCTGGCTAACTCCCCTCTTGGCTGTCGTGATTGCCGTGGTCGGCGCCACAATTCCCCTTCTCCTCATGAAGGGTCCAAATGATTCATGCATAACTGAATTCCTCAATGCCCCAAACACCTCCCTTTATCTGCCAGAATATTCTCCGTTTTTGACAGGACCCTCATTCGTGATCTTGACTGTTCCTCCCGACATCGCCTTGACTCTCGGAGAAGCAGGAGCAAAGTTGCATACGAGCAATATTGCTGACAATGCCACATTTGTGGACACCGTCAATCAGAACTTCCGGAATCTTTCATTGGGAGGAGTATCATTGGATGTGCAGACGGGAAATTCTCTGATAGCTTGGGAAGCCACGTCGCCCGGATTTAACGGACCGGCGATGGTCAATTTAGCCATGAACATACTCTTTAACCATGCGCTAAACTCCACGGGAAAGGCTGGGACTACCCCCAGCTCTATCATTGCCAATTACGAACCTTTTCCTTACTTCCGCCTTCAGGTCCTTCCTCTCAGATGGGCCACATATTTTTCGGCCACAATGGCTGTCTTTCCAGCATTCTTTGCGTTGTATGTCTCTCGCGAGCGTCGATCATCAGTGCAAGCGATGCAATTCTCAAATGGGTTGTCAAATCCTATCGCCCTCTGGCTCGGACACCTTCTGTTCGATTCAGTGTTCACGGTAATCTTGGCAACGCTCATTACCATTATTTTTACCACAGCGTCGGACAAGTTCCACGGCCTTGGCCTATTCGTAAGTCCCTGAATTCTTTGCTCTCGAGCTTCAACTAAGTGTTGCCAACATCAAAGTGGGCGATCCTCGTGCTTTATGGGATTGTCGGAGCCCTCTTCTCGTACTGCGTTTCACTAATCACGCCCTCTCCACTCTCCGCTTTTGCTGTCGCCGCAGGGTACCAGATCGTAATGTTCATGGTAAGTTCAACCATTGCCGTATGCTATGACCACCTACCAGCGACTTTAGATGTATTTGATGGCGTATATGTTCACTCTAACATTCGCCAACAACTCTGAAACTGGTCATATCATTACCATTATTCGTAAGCCCTCAAGTCTGTTTGTCAGCACACCCATGTCTCATTCACTAAATTCAGACTTTACCCTATCGCTGGCGTCCCCTGTTGCCAGCGTGGCGAGAGCTGCCTTCGTCTCGGTCAATCTATTCTCCCTCCTCTGTCATGGAACCACACATTTGACTGCCGCTTCGCTGGGTGATCTCGTCCGATATGGTGGCCCGATCCTCTATCTGTCCGTGACTGGTTTGATTCTGTTCGCCGTCCTCGTTTGGGTTGACTCAGGATCGATTTTACCCGAACGCGTGTCACGTCGGCGGGCTACGCAGTCGAGTGATGATACCAGCAAAACCTCAGATCGCTCGCCCAAAGACGATGTACATTTAGAAGCGAAGGCTGTGTCCAACTCTGATGACCCGCTTCGTGTCCTTGGTGTCACCAAGTCATTTGGGGGAATCAAAGTGGTTGACGATGTCAGTTTCGGGGTTCCTTCAGACACAAGTCAGCACACATCCCGGCTTGTTTCGATCAAATTCTCATCATTCATTTTCAGTTTTCGCTATGCTTGGGCCTAATGGCGCAGGAAAAACCACCATCTTCAATATCATTCGGGGTGACACTGCGCCTGATTCTGGCAATGTATTGATCAAGGATATATCTGTTATTCGTCACCCCAGAGCCGCCCGTGTCTTCTTGGGTGTTTGTCCTCAATTCACTGCGATTGACTCCCAGCTAACTGTCCGAGAACATTTGATGATATATGGACGTCTCAAAGGCTTAATCAGGGGTGCGGAATTGGATGGCAACATTGACTCCCTAATACATGCTACCGGTCTGTACATGTATGCTGACCGACTGGCGAGTCAGCTTTCTGGTGGGAACCAACGAAAGTTGTCCCTGGCAATTGCTTTGATTGGTCAGTGCATTTGCCTCCAAATGGACGTGTGTTGATCTTACTTGCATAGGCAATCCCGCGGTCATCCTCATTGATGAATTCTCTACGGGCATTGACGCGAAAATGAAACGGGACATGTGGAATACTCTGAGGATCGTTGGTGCTGGAAAATCTGTAATGATCACAACACGTGAGACTCGTGCTGATGGTGCTGTTACTTAATTCACAATCCCTCTAACCTCGGCTTATAGATTCCATGGAGGAGGCATCCGCACTTGCCAACAAAGTCTGCATCATTGCGAAACAAATCCTAGGTCTGTCTCCCTGCTCTCAAAATATGTTCCTCATACTGACTCTCAACATCTAGCTGTTGGTAGTTCGGAAACACTCACAGCTCGCAATGCGACATATGAAGTCCACTTTTCTTGTCGCACTCGTGAAGACGTTACCAGGGCACAGCAGCTCATGGCCCGAATACCGGGTTCGCGAATGGCCAACGATGTTGCTACACGTTTCGAGGTTCCAATCCAAGGGGAGAATAAGCTATCGTTGGCACAGCTATTCCACCTCCTCGCTAGCCAGGGTGATTTCCCGGAGTATACGGTGGAAAGGGCGACACTGGAGAGTGTTTTTTTGAAAGTCATCCGGGAGAATAATGTGCTTGAAGAGGACAGTCCGAGAAGAACACAATGGTTGCGATTCTGGTGAAATACTGTACTATTTCGACTAAATGTTCATGGGGTGTGTGATGTATACTAAGAAATACCATTTCTCTTAGCTTGTTTTTAATATACCCTCTCCTTCTCCTTTTCTCATCTCTTCAAAAAGATCCGAATTTGGCGAATCCACCCCATGTCCAAGTCCGCGTCGGTCTTAATATAATACACTATCATCCACTATCATCATGTTCCTGTAGTCTGACTGCGGAGACTATTGATGCATTCAAACTGCCCAAATACCAGGTCATTTTCAACTTGCGTCTTCGCTGCAAGCAGTGGGCAAGTCGCAGCCAGAAAAGAAATTCTTGAAACCTAGTAGCAGTACAGCGCTAGCCCAACACTTGAATAAGGCGTTCAATTACTCATTCGAATACTTTTTAACCCTGAAACAACCCTGAAACACATATTGTTTCAGATGTCAGTGGAGAAATGCATTATGAATAAGGGCGAAGCAGCCTTTGAATCCTTCGTTAAGTTCATCAGTAAACCTACAATCTCCTCACGAGCCCTCGCACAGCTCGTACGAGGGTGAAAAGTCGAAAGTGATGAGCCAGGTCGACCAACCGGTCGCCATGTAACAAACCGATTCGTCGGTCGTGGGAGAGCGGCTTTGGATGCCGGCCGCCCCCCTGCAGCACTGCAGCGTGACGAGCGGCACACGCACTTCATTTTGATTTACGAAAGAAGTAAAAAGAGGGGTCGGAGGGCTGCAGTACTAAGAGAAGGCACAAAATTAATGAAAAATTAATGACTAGTCATGTTGAGGCCACTGTCAAGAAGGCCTTACCGTCAATGACCCTGACCTGGGACTGGATGGCCGGAGACCACACCAAGCCCGTCAAGTTGAAGAGCCCCTCCTCCGCATCCCGGAGGCCATTTCACCCCTAGACCTAATTGGCCCCCCGATCCACCACGGAGCCGAAATGTGAAATAGATCGGCTGGATTTTATAGCTCTTCTCAGTAGGAAGGGAAGAGGTGTTTGGTGTGCTAGTAATTGACATGAGAAAATGAGGCCGGGGGAATTTGCACAAGGGCGAGTCCGTGCAAACGAGTGCCCATGTACAATCCCACGCTGTCGAAAAATACTGCTGGGGGTGTAATTAAGCTGAGGAAGGACACGGGAGGCCTGTATGAATGCGGCAAGGGTGGGCGGGTCAAATCATGAAATGACAAGTCTACGTGTGAACGAGTGTCCGCACATTGTCAAAAACGTCACCAGGGGGTGGTGTTGTGCTGAGGAAAGTGCAAGAAACAGGGTGGATTGCATGAAGGAAGGGTAGAAGGGTAGTAAGGAGTTGGGGAGAGAAAATCACGAAATGACACACCCACAGCGAGTCCACATGTGAACGGGCATCCGTTTGTGGTCCCGCGACGCCAAAAACATCGCCAGGGGGCGGCGTTAGGCTGAGGAAAGGCGCGAGAAGCAGAATGCATCGCGTGAAAGAAGGGTGAAAGGGTGGTAGGCAGCTGGGGAGATAAAATCACGAAACGACATGTCAACAGCGAGTCCACATGGGAACAAGCGTGATGGGGTCCGTTCATGGTCTCGCGGTGTCAAAAACGCTGCAAGGGGCCGACATTAGGCCGAGGAAGGGTACGAGAAGCTGTGTGTGTCGCGTGGGTACCCAAGGGCTGGGGAGGTAAACTTGTGAAAGCTTGACAAGGGTCCATAGAACTAGTGTGTCGCCAGCGGTGCATGCAATAGGTGTTATTTGTGTTATGTAGTGTTGACACTGAGGAGGGAAGCGGGGCGATGCACACTAGACTGGTGACCTATCTGTCTATTAGAAAGGCAAGCTTGTCGATAGACAGTTTCCCTTGTTACATGTCCGATGACAGAATGGTTACGAGTCTAGATGCACACATCGATTTCGAAGTTAGCATACCTACCTTTCGCCAATTCCACACGTGCTCAGCGCTGGCGCGACGTGACTAAGCCATGCCTTCGACCGATTTACCCCGATATGGCTGGGGGCAGTGGGCACAACTTGAAGTTAGCTCGGCTGTGAGCCGAAATCGGTGTACCGCCATGACTCGGACCTTTGAAACACCTGCTGCGAACCATATACTGTCATCTATTGAGCCCTTGACTGCTAGACCTAATGACTAGGATCACTCTACGAAGTTAAGAGATAAGACCATCGTGAAGCAGTTGACGTTTGATTTTCTTCATTAACACATCTGTTCTCTTCCATCCCTCAACGAAGTGAGCCTCCTCTCCAACCTTCATGCAGTACACCTTTATTTCTTTCTCTTTGATCCTTTCCCGTTAAATCGTCAATTGGTCGTCGTATTTTGGCGTTCGGGACAAATGCGCCCTTCGTTCTGCAATTATGGGCGGGTGGATATGATTTCTTCCAGTGTTGCCTTCCTGGTAATGGCGCTTTCTGACGGGCTGCTTTCCTTGTAGATGATATCCAAAGTCGCTATCGTTTGCCAGGTGTTCCTCAACTTCATCGCAGTGATATGTTTTGCAAATGTTGCGAGCTTTCAAGCCGATTGGGGGGTCGGGCCGTGTGGGTATCACCTCCTTGTTGACACCTTTAGATACGACTGAAGGTACATCCTACTGGAATAGCTGCCCTCTCTGGATTTGCTGTATTCGTCTCCGTGGCAGGATTATTGGTGTCACTATTCTTGTCGTTCCTGCAGCCTCCCTTAACGGGAATTGGCGCGGTTATCTTCACAGCAATGGTCACCGGTACATATCTCTTGACTGCGTGAGTCCCTTGGAACCTCCCGTGTGCAAGGTGTTGACACTGATTCTTGCGTCAGGTTACTGACGA
>Ga0210387_10002287_pt1 | contig 14603 bp, 13 predicted proteins | sample IncBWC7OmetaG_FD_160108 | JGI IMG/M metagenome (GOLD analysis project Ga0210387, IMG submission 160108) | Forest soil microbial communities from Barre Woods Harvard Forest LTER site, Petersham, Massachusetts, United States - Inc-BW-C-7-O ...
CAGCATCTTCTACACCGGCGTTGAGCAGGGTGTCTTCAAGCCGCTGCCGCCCGAGCTGCTCCACACGGTCTGTGTCGGCATCATGTCCCAGGTCCGCGTGCTCGCCGTGCGGGGCGATACGCCCGTGACACCGGAGCTGTGGCGGGCGGCAGAAGCGATGGCGTGGGAAGCGATCAGTTGTCGAAAATCGAAGGTGTGAAACGTCAAGCATACAGAGACCGTTAAGTCCTTTACACTATCGACCGTCGATGAGCGCTATGTCAGAGCATGAAGCTGCCCTCAAGGCCGCGATTCAGAGTGCGGCGGCCGGTCCATGGGGCAATCTGTCCCGCGTTGAGCGCGCCGTGAGGCGCTTTGCGCGCGCGGGACGGCAACAGGGACTCCCGCCGGAGCGCATGCTGATCCGGCTCAAGGAGCTGAGTCGGCCCGCCGTCCAGCCGCTGCTCGCGACCGAGCGTCGCGCGTGGGCGCTGCACGTGCTCTCGGCCGCGGTGAACGCGGCCGTATCCAGCGTGTTCGTCGAGACAGAGCGGGTGGCGACACCCCCTGTCGCGGCGCCGTCATGAAGTGAATACGGAACCGCTGCGGCGTTCTAGCGCGGCGCGTGACGCACGAGGGGCATGCTAATGTCCCGTGGCCAGCCGACGCGCCGCTGCCGCGGTGTTCATCGCGTACAATCTCCTCCTCGCGCTCCTCTGGGCGCCGCACAATCTCGTCTTCGCCGCTGCCCATCTCGCGGCGATCGCCCTGCCCACGCTGCTCGCCTCGACGCCGTTCGCCGACGCCTACCCGGCGTTCGCGGTCATCGGGATCTGGACCGAGATGGGTGCGATTCTCCCACTCTTGCACCCCGACGGTGCCGCCGGCGCGGCCGCTCGTGACGCTGCCGCGCTCCGTGTCGACGCTCTGGTTTTCGGGATCCACTGGCACACCCGATGGATGGCACTGATGCCCTGGGGGTGGCTGTCGACCGTGATGTATGCGGTCTACTGCTCGTATTACGCGCTCCTCATCGGCCTGCCACTGTCGTTCTGGTTGTTACGGCACCGCGAAGCGGTAGCCGAGTTGGCCTTTCGTCTCTTGCTCGTGTACGTGGCCTGCGCGGTCTGCTATCTGATATTCCCAGTCATAGGCCCGGCGCCCCTTCCACCGATAGCCGACGCGGTAAGGCATGGTGCCTTCTTTGAGACGTCGGCCGCGATCCAGCGAGCGGGGGACTCGCTCGGCACGTCGCTGCCCAGCACGCACGCGGCGGGTTCGATGACGCTCGCGCTGGCCGCCTGGCGCTGGCTCCCACGGCCCGTTGGGTTGGCGACCGTGGGGTTAGCCGTCGCGATCGCGTTCGCGACGGTCTACACGCAAAACCACTATGCGATTGACGCCGTGGCGGGCGTGCTCCTGGCCGTATGCCTGCAGACGATCGTCAGTCGCCTGCCGCTGGCGCCGGCGCCGGCACCAACCCCGCGCCGCCGCGCGCTTCCCGCCGGCGCTTAGCGCGAGCGTCGAACCACTGCTGGATCTCGTCCAGGTACGTATAGAAGACGGGCGTCACGTACAGCGTCACGAGCTGCGAGAACGCGAGACCGCCGACGACCGCGACACCGAGGGGGCGCCGGACCGTCGCGCCGGCGCCCGTGCCGAGCGCGATCGGCAATGCGCCCATGAGCGCCGCCATCGTCGTCATCATGATCGGCCGGAACCGCACGCTGCAGGCCTCGATAATCGCCTGCTCGGCGGTCTTGTGGCCGCCGCCGGCGTGTTCGGCCTCGATCGCGAAGTCGATCATCATGATCGCGTTCTTCTTGACGATCCCGATGAGCATGATCACGCCGACGATGCCGTAGACGTCGAGGTCCAGGCCGCAGAGCAAAAGCGTCAGGAGCGCGCCAAACGCGGCAAACGGCAGTCCGGAGAGAATCGTGATCGGGTGGATGAAGCTCTCATAGAGCACGCCGAGGATCAGATAGATCACGAAGACGGCGAGCGCGACGAGCAGCAACAGGCCGGATTGCGTCGACTCGAACGCCGCTGCCGTGCCGGTGAACTGCGCGGCGATGTTCGACGGCAGGATCGGCTTCGCTTCCCTCTGGATCTCGGCGATCGCGGTGCCCAGCGAGACGCCAGGCGCGAGGTCGTACGAGATGGTGACCGATGGGAGCTGGCCGGAGTGGTTTACGGTTACCGGTCCGATGTCGTTCCGGAACCGCGCGACGGCGGAGAGCGGTACGAGCGGCGCGCCCGAGCTGGGCGCGATGGCCGAGGCGCCGTAGCCGCCGTTCGACGTTCCACCGACGCTCGTTCCCGACCGCACATAGAGCGTCCCGAGCGATGCGATGTCCTGCTGATACTGCGGCAGCAGCTCGAGCACGACCCAGTACTCGTTCGTCGGCGTGTAGATCGTCGACACCTGCCGTTGGCCGAACGAATCGTACAGCGTATTTTCGATCTCGGCCGCTGTCACGCCGAGCTGTCCCGAGTGGTCGCGATCGATATCGATCGTGACCTGGGGATTCTGGATCAGGAGATCGCTCGTGACCGCGGAGAGATCGGGCAGCTGGCGCAGGCGCGCTTCGAGCGTCCGGGCTGCGTTGTCGAGCCCGGTGATGTCGCCGCTCTGGAGTGTGAACTGGTAGAGGCTCTTCGACTGGAGACCGCCGATGGAGATCGCCGGCGGGTTCTGCACGTACGCTTGAATCCCCGCCACGCCTTGGACCGCCGCGGCCAAATCGCGCGCGATCTGATCGGCGCTCCGACCGTGCCGCTGCGAGATCGAGACGAGGTCGACCGTCATCTGACCCTGGTTCGCGGCCGGGGTCGTGCCGACTGACGAGGTGACGGCCCGCACCGCGGGATCTTTCATCACGATCGCCGCGACTTCTTGTTGGTGTTGAATCAGCCCGTCATACGAGACGCCCTGGGCGGCCTCGGTGGTGACCAACAATTGCCCAGTATCATCCGACGGAAATAGTCCCTTGGGGATGAAGTAAAAGAGGATCACGGTCGCCACGAGAATGATCGCGGAGAACACCAGCGTGTGTGGCCGGTGCGCCATGACCCAATTCAAGGTTCGCTCGTACCCGCCGAGCACCCGATTGTAGATGCGCTCGGATGCCTCGTACAGCTTGCCGTGCTTCTGTCCGTGGTCACTGCGCAAGAACCGGCTCGAGAGCATAGGCGTCAGTGTCAACGACACGAATCCCGATACCAGGATCGACACGCCAATGGTGACCGCGAACTCGTGGAACAGTTTCCCGATGATGCCACCCATGAACAGGATCGGGATGAACACCGCGCTCAGGCTCAGCGTCATGGACAGAATCGTGAACCCGACCTCGGACGCGCCATCGATGGCGGCCTGCATCCGCGGTTTTCCCATCTCAAGATGTCGCACGATATTCTCGAGCATGACGATGGCATCGTCGACGACAAATCCGACGGCCAACGTGAGCGCCATGAGCGAGAGATTATCCAAGCTGTAATTCAGCAGATACATCACCGAGAACGTGCCGATGATGGACATCGGCAGCGCGAGGCTCGGGATGATCGTCGCCGAGACGTTCCGTAAGAACACGAAGATGACGAGGACGACGAGAACGAGCGTGAGCTCCAGCGTGAACTTCACGTCGTCGACCGACTCCTGAATCGTCACCGACCGGTCGAACAAGACCTGGACGTGGATCGACGCGGGTATTTCGGCCTGCAATTTCGTGAGCGTCTGTTTGATGCGACTGGCGACGGCGACCGTATTCGTGCCAGGTTGCCGTTGGATCTCGAGCACGATCGACCGTTGGCCGCCGAGCCAGCTCGCGGTTTTGTTGTTCTGGACGTCGTCGGTCACGCGACCGAGGTCGCCGAGCACGATCGGCGCGCCGTTCTTGTAGGCGACGACCATGTTGCGGAAGTCATCGGCGCTGTTGAGCTGACCCGTCGCTTGAATCGTGAGCGCGGTCTTCGAGCCCCAGAGAACGCCGGTGGCGATATTGACGTTCTGGCTGGTGATCGCGCCGTTGATGTCCTCGAGGCCGAGGTTGCGGGCCGCCAGTTGGTGCGGGTCCATCTGGATGCGCACCGCGTACTTCTGTGTCCCCTCGACCAATACCTGCGCGACTCCGCCAACCATCGAGAGCCGCTGTGCTAGGGTCACCTCGCCGTACTCGTCGAGTGTCGACAGTGGCACGACGTCCGAGGTCAACGCGAGCGTAATGATCGGGGCATCGGCCGGGTTTGTTTTCTGGTAGGACGGCGGGATGATGCCTTGGGGCAGGGTGCGGAGCGTCTGCGTGATCGCCGCCTGAATATCTTGGGCCGCGGCGTCGATGTTCCGGTCGAGCGCGAACTGCACGACGATCTGGGTCGCCCCGATGCTCGACGTCGACGTCATGTTGTCGATGCCGGCGATCGTCGAGAACTGCTTCTCGAGCGGCGTGGCGACCGTCGACGCCATGGTCTCGGGGCTCGCCCCGGGAAGCGTCGCGCTGACGGTAATGGTCGGGAAGTCGACGTTCGGGAGATCGCTGACGGGCAGCGACCGATACGCGACGATTCCAAAGAACAGGATGCCGATCATGACCAGGGTCGTCATGACCGGTCGCTTAATGAACAGTGTCGTCATTCGTTAATCACCGGCAACCGGTAGAGGTGTCGGCGTCTCGGCCCACGGGAGTCGCGCGAACATGCGCCCGAGCCACGTCTGGGCGTCGTCGAGGTACGTATAGAACACCGGCGTCACATACAGCGTGACGATCTGTGAGAAAGCTAAACCGCCAACCACCACGATCCCCAGGGGCCGCCGCGACGACGCGCTCGATCCGATGCCGACGGCGATCGGCAGCGTCCCCATGATCGCCGCCACCGTCGTCATCATGATCGGCCGGAACCGTACACTGCACGCCCGAATGATCGACTGCTCCGGCGTCAGGTGTTCGTTGCGTTCGGCCTCGATGGCGAAGTCGATCATCATGATCGCGTTCTTCTTCACGATCCCGATCAGCATGATGAGGCCGACATACCCATAGACGTCGAGCTCGACGCCGGTGATCCAGAGGGCCAGCAGCGCGCCGAACGTCGCGAACGGCAGTCCCGTGAGGATCGTGATCGGGTGAACGAAACTCTCGTAGAGGATGCCGAGGATGATGTAAATCACGAACACGGTGACCAGGAGCAGGACGCCGAGTCCGGAGGTCGAGCTCTGGAAGGCTTGCGCCTGTCCCGAGAATTGTCCGGTGACGTTGGCGGGCAGCGTTTGGAATGCCACGCGCTGCACTGCGGCGGTGACGGCGGCGAGGTCGGCGTTCGGTGGCGCGTTGAATGAAATCGTCACCGACGGCAACTGTCCCGAGTGATTGATCGCCGCGGGGCCGAACGAGGGCTCGAGCTCGGCCACCTGCCCCAACGGGACGACCTCGCCGTGTGAGCCGCTGATGTAGAGTTTGTCGAGGTCGAGAGGCGACGCCTGGAATCGCGGCGCCATTTCCAGGACGACCCAGTACTCGTTCACCGCCGTATAGATCGTCGACACCTGTTGCGCGTTGTAGCCCTCGGCGAGCGCATTCTCGATCGACGCGGGTGTGAGGCCGAGCGGCGCCGCTTTCGCGCGGTCGATGCGAACCGTGACCTGCGGATTCCGGTTCAGGAGATCGCTGGTCACGTCGGTGATGAGCGGAAGCTTTTGGAGCGCGGTCAGCAACTTGAGTGCGCCCGAGTACAGGACATCGATGTCGGGCCCCTGGAGCGTGTACTGATAGAGCGCCTTGGAGGAGCGGCCGCCGATCTGGATCGACGGCGGATTCTGCAGATAGAGCCGGAACCCCGGGATGTTCGACACGCGACGCGTGATCTCTCCGACGCACACGTCGGCCGTCGGACGGATCTTCGGGTCTTTGAGCGTGATGAAAACATTGCCTTGGTTCGTGGCACCGGCCTGGCCGCCGCCGCCCAACGCCGACGTGAACCGGTCGACGCACGTGTCTTTCGTGAGGATCTTGGTGGCGCGCTGTTGCAGGCGCGACATCTCGTCGAACGACGTCCCTTGCGCTGCCTCGGTCGTCGCCTGGAGTTGCCCGCTGTCGCTCGGGGGGAAGAGCCCCTTCGAGACGTTTCTGAACAGGACGCCGGTCAAGAACAGGATCAGGAGCGAGAAGAGGAGCGTGATCGGGCGGTGGCGCATGACCCACTCGAGGCTCCGCTCATACGCATTGAGCGCTATCGTGAAGCCGCGCTCACTCAAGTTGAACCAGCGACCGTGCTGGACTTCGTGATGAGGTTTTAAGAAGCGGCTGCACAGCATGGGGGTCAACGTCAGCGAGACGAACCCCGAGACCAGGATCGAGATGCTGATGGTGAGCGCGAACTCGTTGAACAGCTTGCCGACGACGCCGCCCATGAAAATGAGAGGGATGAACACCGCTGCGAGCGACAGCGTCATGGACAGGATCGTGAAGCCCACTTCCGCCGACCCCTGAAACGCGGCCTCCATCGGCGCCTGGCCAGCCTCGATGTGCCGGACGATGTTCTCCAGCATGACGATCGCGTCGTCGACGACGAACCCGACCGCGAGGGTCAGCGCCATCAGCGACAGGTTGTCGAGGCTGAAGTTGAGCAGGTACATCATCGAGAACGTGCCGACGATCGCCATCGGCAGCGTCAAACTCGGGATGACTGTCGCGACGACACTTCTCAAGAAGAGAAAAATGACCAGCACCACCAAGATCAGCGCCAGCAAAAGCGAGAACTTCACATCGTGGACGGCGCCGACGATGGACACCGAGCGGTCGAAGCCCATGTTGACGGTGACGGTCGACGGGAGCTCTTTCTGGATCTCGGCCATCTTGGCTTTGACGGCGTTCACCACTTCGACCGTATTCGTCCCGGGCTGTCGGGTGACGGCCAGGAAGACCGTGCGCGCCATCTGTTGGCCGTTCCAGTACCAGGCGGCGGCCTTGTTGTTCTGGACGTCATCGATGACGTTGGCGACGTCGCCCAAGCGAACCGGCGCGCCGTTCTTGTACGTCACCATGAGGTGCCGGAACTGCTCGGCGCTATACATCTGGCCGGTGGCGTAGACGGACGTGGTCTGGTTCGCCCCGTACAGAATGCCCGTCGGGATGTAGACGTTCTCGTTCGAGATCGCCTTGGCGACCGTATTGACGCTGAGATTCCGCGTGGCGAGCTGGCCCGGGTCGAGCTGCACGCGCACGGCGTATTTTTGCGAGCCGAAGACGCTGACCTGGGCGACGCCGTTCACCATCGAGATCTGCTGCGCGATCGTCGTCTCGCCGTACTCGTCCACCGTGGTCATCGGCAGCACCGCCGACGTCAGGGCATAGAACAGGATCGGCGCCGCGGCGGGATTTTGCTTCCGGTACGACGGCGGGATGATGTTCGTTGGCAGGTTCGGGAGCGCGGCCGAGATGGCGGCGTTCACGTCCTGGGCGGCTGCGTCGATTTTGCGATCGAGTGAAAACTGGATCGTGACCGACGTGCTCCCGAGGGCGCTCGTCGAGGTGATGTTATCGATGCCGGCGATCGTCGAGAACTGTTTCTCGAGCGGCGTGGCGACGGTGGCCGCCATGGTCTCCGGGCTCGCGCCGGGGAGGGACGCGTTGACGGAGATCGTGGGGAAGTCGACGGTCGGGAGGTCGCTGACCGGAAGTTGACGGTACGCGATCACGCCGAACAACAGAATGCCGGTCATGATCAGAGTGGTCATGACCGGCCGTTTGATGAAGAGCGCGGTCATCCCGCCCGCGCGCGACCCGTGCGAGAGGTCGATCCCGGTGCTTATCTCGTGCTGGCCGGTGGTAAATACCGCGTGCTCGTCAGTCGCCACACTTGGAAAATACGCGCGAGCTACTTCGTCCGTTGGTACAGCCCAGTGTACGTCGCCGTGCCGATCGAGTGGCCCTTTGTCGCATTGAGGAGGCCATCCCGATCCAGGCCAGCCTGAAGCGCGGACGGCGCGAGATCGAGTGCGTAGAGTGTGAAGACGTAGTGATGCGGTGGGTCGCCGACTGGCGGGCATGGTCCGCCGTATCCAGGCGACGGGAATCCGGTCTTCCCGTGAACGATGCCACTCGCTGATCCCGAGCCGGCGCCCTCAGCCAGGGATCCCCGTGCGGGATCGATGCCATATGCAACCCAGTGTGTCCACCCTTGCCCTTTGCGCGCATCGGGATCGAACAGGATGATCGCGAGGCTCTTGGTTCCAGAGGGCACGCCTGACCATGCGAGCGCGGGCGAGACGTTCTGCCCGCCGCATCCGCCTTGGTCGTACGCTTGTGCGGCGGGGATTTTCCCGTTGTTCGGGAAGGTGGTGGACGAGAGGGTGAGCGCGGTATGCGTGGCCATGGCGATCACGCTGGCGGCGAGGGCAAGGAGGGTCTTCATGGTGCGTGAACTTAGTTAGCGGCTTGACAGGTGACCAAATAGTCACATATTGGGTGTGCCGTGGATGATGACGTATTCAAAGCCATCGCGGACCCTATCCGTCGGGCCCTCCTAGACCGGCTCTTTCGCCATAACGCACTGACACTCAGCGACTTATGCGACGGCTTAAAAATGACCCGGTTTGGCGTCATGAAGCATCTGCGGATTCTCGAGGCTGCCGGCCTCATCACCACGCGAAAGGTGGGTCGCGAGAAACGCCACTACATGAATCCGGTGCCGATTCGGCTCATGCACGACCGGTGGGTCAGCAAGTACACCGCTCCGATGGCCGCGGCGCTGGTCGAGCTCAAGACGGCGCTCGAGGCGGATGCGATGTCCGCTGACCACGTCCAGGTCTACCAGATCGCGATCCGCACGACGCCCGAGCGTCTGTGGCAAGCGCTGACCGACTCCTCCTTCAGTCGCCGCTACCCGTTCTACATGTCGATCGAGTCGACGTTCGAGCTCGGCGCTCCGATTCGCTTCGTCGACGACGCCGGCCGCGCCGCCGTCGAGGGCGTGGTCCTCGAATCCGACCCTCCGCGTCGTCTCGTGTACACGTGGGTGATCCGCTACGACGCGGCATACGCTCACGAGACGTCCCGCGTCACGTGGCTGATCGAGCCGCGCGGCGACTCCGTCTGCCAACTCACGCTCACGCATGACGTGACGAACGCGCCATTGACAGCGCCGCACGTCACCAATGGCTGGCCGTTCATTCTCTCCGGCATCAAGACACTGCTCGAGACCGGCGAACCCTTAGTTATCACCCGTTGAGGACCACTATGTCGACCATTCTCCTGCGCATCGCCTCCGTCGTCTTCGCTCTCTACACCGCGGGTCACTCCTTCGGTGCGATGATCAAGGATCCGGGCACCGGCGGTCCCGCAAAGCAGGAGGTCCTCGGGGCCATGCGTGCCTACCACGAGAACGTCATGGGCTCGAGTCGCTCGTACTGGGACTTCTATAAAGGCTTCGGCTGGATCGTGAGCTGCGCGCTCTTACTGTTCGCCGTGCTGTGCTGGCAGCTGTCGACACTCGCCCGCACCCAGCCCTCATTCGCGCGCCCCCTGATCCTCACGCTCTTCGTGATCTCGATCCCGATGACGATCTTGGCCTACACCAACTTCTTCGCCGCCCCGGCGATCTTCTCCACGGCCGCCACCCTCCTCCTCGCCGCCGCGGCCTTCTCCCTCCCTTGACGCTCGGGCCCGCGCTATCTTTCCGTGCTCTACGGGAAACGGGGCGTAGCGTAGCCCGGTAGCGCGCCTGCTTCGGGAGCAGGAGGTCGCTGGTTCAAATCCAGTCGCCCCGACTCTATTCAGCTCGACGCCCCGACCAGCACTCACTGGTCGGGCTTTTTTTGCGGTTTGGGCCGTGCCTCAGACGTTTTTGGCGCCGGCATCGGAGCGCCGCGGGTCGTCGGTGGCGCCCGACCAGACACGGAGCCGATTCCAGTATGCTGCGGACTTTGCGAGGTACGCGACAAGCACTGCTGGCATGAGCAGTAGAAAGACTGAAGGCGTTCGGCTTGGCGCCATCGTAGCTGCCAGTCCGGAGAGCACAGCCACAACCGCGCAACCGATCGAGTTCAAATGTGGGAACGCCCCAAGTGCGGCGATCACGAACCGATTGCGCCTCTGACTCGATGCCCGCCAATACATATTGACGAACCCGGCAACGCCAAGGGTCCAAAGCGTCGCAAAGGCCACGAGCGCCGACCTGACGGGTGCAGCCTCGTGAATCGCACGCATGAACGCGTATTCGACGATACCGATCGCGAATGGGATAGCCGCATCGAGCAGCGTTGGAACCCAGTCAAAGACCGTCACGCCCATTACGTATTCGTTCCAAACGGCAACGATAATCAATACGGCGGTTACGATAAGCGTCCATTCCACAAACCCCTGGCGGCCATGCGCATCTGGTATGACGCTATCGATGACCGTGAACAGGTAGCTCAAAGCCGCACCCTGAATGATGCTCACCAGTGTTACGTAACTGGTCGAAAAGGCGCCGCGCAGAGCCTCGCACAAATGTCGGCGTGAATCTGCCTTCGCCGATTCATAGTCGGTGCCGAGCGTCGACATGGCGATTCAGAAGTTGCTCGGGGGCCGAGGCTTCAAGGCTGGGCAGTAGCCCGGGTGTGTGCAACGATGAGCGCGAAGGCAACCCAACTCACCGCGATAAGTGCCAGGGCAGCCATCATCTGGTAGGTAGATTTCCTATACAAACGGATCGGAATCACACCGCGCTGTGTCGCATCTTCGGCGCATCCGTCGGGAGCCCTTGGGAGGCCACCGACGAAGTTCCTGATCTCCAGGCATGTCAGAATCGCCAGCATATTCTGGCTGATGAACAAAATTGCGGTTGCAATCACCAGCATCACGTTTGGCGAAGTCTTTGAGCTGGCGAGCCATCCCATCGTCGCGAAGTTCAACCCGCAGAATATCGTAAACCATGACACGACCGCGCCCATGGTGTGACGTGCATACTCGTGGCGTTGATCCCAAGCGCTCTTGGCGGGCGCCGTATCGGTGGTCGTCATTGGCGGTCAAGAATGTTTTCCGCTTGAACTCCTACGCAAGACCCTGGATCTGACACGAACAGGCACAATCGTGACGTGGATCAGATCCCTTAGTCACGGTTTCACTCAACGCTATCTTGCGTAGACAAAAAGACAGCACTATTATAGACCCTATATGGAGCTTTAATAGTTCTTGATAGGATCTATTATGGATCTCGAATCGCCCAATCAAATCGAGGAAGCGCTCACTCGGGTGGCCGACCTCGTGGCCTTCGCGCGCGAGCACTACGCCGTAGTGATCGTTGGGGGAGCGGCACTTAATCTCCTCGGCATCGTCGAGCGGACCACCACCGATGTTGATATCCTGGCGTTTGCCACGCTCTCGTCGGATCGAAGTGACGTCAGACTCTATGAGCCACCCGAACCGATGCCCGATGCTCTCCGGCGGGCTATTGCGACGGTCGCTCGCGATATGTCGCTCGATGCCCACTGGTTGAACACAGGTCCGGCACTGCAGTGGCGGCAGGGACTCCCGCCGGGGCTGGTCGACCGCATCCATTGGCGTCACTACGGCTGGCGGGCGCCACGAATCTGGGGCTCGTCGTCTGCCTCATCTCTCGCTACGACCTCATTCTGCTGAAACTCTACGCTGCGGCCGACGACGCCAGCACTGCGAGCGTTCACTACATGGACCTGATCGCCCTCGCGCCAACCGATCGCGAGCTCGATGCGGCGGCGGATTGGATAAGACCACAGAATGCGTCACCGGAATTCCACTCTATCCTCGAACTGTTACTCAGCCATGTCCGACGACAGCTCACGCAGCGATAATCGCGATGACGCTGCGGCTGCGCGTGCGAAGTTAATGACGCTTTCGGAAAAGATTTCACGGGCGACCATAGATGTGGTATGGCGCCAATGGAGTGCCATCGGTGGTATGGCCTCGACTAAGCACCGTGCGAAGTCGCTGGTGGATCCAGAGGCACTCGTCCTTATTTCATTGACTCTCCTACCGACGGAACCTCGCCTTCGCGACCTGGTCGCTGACTGGACAGCTCGCAACTCCGACTTGCTCAGCGTTCAGCGTTTGCGCAATCTCGAGAGACGCTATCCCACCGCCACACGCGAGCGCTTGCGTAGCTTGGCGCGCGTGGCGCTCGAAGAAGGAAAGGATCATAGGTGGAAATCGTTGCTGGGCGACAAGTCAGGCGTACTGACTCGACGCGGAACGAAGAGCCGCGCGGTGCGGGCTCAGGCCGCGGAGCCACCGGCAGCCGTGCTGCGCTTCCGGCTCGCCTTCGGCGTCGGGATCAAGGCAGACCTGTTCTCGTACCTGCTAAGCACGGACGAAGGGGCAGGCGCTAGCGTCGCCGTGATTTCCTTGGCTACGGGTTATACTGTCGCTGCGGTCCGAAGAGCTGCCAACGATCTCGCCGAGGCACGCTTTATCCTCCCGGTGGCTGACGATGCGGCGATCGCCGACACGCGTATCCATTATCGAGTCCAGCAGGAGGGTTGGCGCGAAGTTCTCGGCATAGAGCACGCCGCGAAGTGGCGGGGATGGAACGAGCGCTTCGTGTTCGTGGCGGCGTTTCTCGACTGGGTCGCCGAAACTGCAGATCGGCCCTTAACAGCCTACGTGCTCGAAAGCCGAGGACGCGATCTCATCGAGGAGCACCTGAACGCGTTCCGATGGCAACGCGTATGGCAACCGGCAAATTCAGATCGTGGGGGCGGACGAGACGGCGTGCTCACTTCTGCCGTTGGCGCACTAAGCACATGGATGTTGCGAGAGGTCTAGGTTCGCGATGGCGAACACGCGACCGGCGCTCGGGTTACGGGGTTGTCTCTCGGTCCTGAAGGTAGGTCATGAGAAAGTCGCGTACGACATCCGGCACCTCGCTGTCGGCGTGCAGCCACTTTCTGACGGTGCGCTCGTCGCGGATCAATACCTGAATCGCGAACTGCCGGGCGCTCATTCCACTCAACTCGATGGCGCGCTGAAGAAGCTTGATGCGCGCCGCCTTCTCTGGGTCCATCCGGTCGGGCATTTCTCTCCAAGACGGCGCGCCGCACGTCGCGGCGAGGGGGAGAAGTACCGCTTCGGGCGAACAAACGCGCTTCGAGGGCTAGAGTTGCATGTCATACCAGCCTCGACCGTCTCAGAACACATCTGGCCAGCGGAGCCAAATGTATGCAGGTTACTGTTAAGGTTGATGACCTCAAGCATTGGAGTGAACACAGTCCAGGTCGGTCGCTGTGCCAGCGATGTGAACCAAGGTCGGCGTGCTGAACATTTCACCAGAGGCACCGCTACGTGCGCGCTCAGCTCAACGGATGCTCCCTCCCGCGACTGGCCGCCTCATGAAGGTCGTTGTTCTCCTGAGCGGCGGGGTCGATTCAACCGCGTGTTTAGCGTACTACCGGAGGCAACGGCGGCAATATGTCAGCGCATTGCATGTGAACTACGGGCAATCGGCCCGAGTGCGGGAGCTGCGGGCGGCCAGGGCAGTGTCAGCCCACTACGGCGTGCGTTTGCGGACGATACGTGTATCGGCGACCCGCGCCCTGGACGGTTATATCCCCGCGCGAAATGCCCTGCTCCTGACGCTCGCCCTCATGCATTTCGGGAGCGGTAGCGGGCTAGTGTCGCTCGGCATTCACGCTGGAACTCGATACGCTGACTGCACACCAGACTTTGTGCGGGCAATGCAGGCTGTCTTTGATGTGTATGCGCAAGGCACAGTTGTCATCGACGCGCCGTTTGTCGAATGGCGCAAGGGAGACATTTGGAGGTACCTGCAGAAACGGCGCGCCCCGATTCGGCTCACTTACAGTTGCGAACTCGGCAAAAGGCAGCCATGCGGGACCTGCCCATCCTGCCATGACATCCAGATCCTTGGCGCCGATGCTCGCTAGGAGCAGCACGCTAGCCCATCCATCGGGGATTCGAGTTGAGACTCCGTTGCTCATTCCTTCCTTCTCCAGCAAGGGCTTCGGGTTCACGGCGGAGGGTGCATCGGAGGTTGGCAAGATATTCCGGGTCGCGTCCGAGTACCTGACAGAGACTGTTCTCGTCAGCGCATACGACCTTCACCACGGCCATTTGCCGAGTCCGACAAGTGCAATTACGGATCTCATTGTGGTGGACAGCGGGGGCTATGAGACGTCGGATTTGCAGGATCTATCCGATGTCTTCGTTCAGCGCGTCGCGGATGCAAAGGATTGGGATGAGTCCAAGCTGCAGGAAGTTCTTGATGCTTGGCCCGATAGTATCCCTGCGCTTTTTGTGTGTTTTGACAGCACGACCCGCCGAGTACCAGTCGCAGAGCAGGTTGCCGCTGCTCGCCGTCTATTAAGTCGTTACAGGGATCAGATGGGGTTGCTCCTGTTGAAACCGGAGACAAAGGACCAGAAGTACTTGCCGGTACCGTCCATCTGCGCTTGCGCCGACAAACTGGATGCGTTTGCGGCGATTGGCGTCACCGAGAAGGAACTTGGCAATTCCATGCTTTCTCGCATGGAGGCGATTGCTCAGATTCGGCTAGCTCTCGATGACGCGAAGGTATCTAGGCCCATTCACGTATTCGGCAGCTTGGATCCCGTCAGCATCTCACTCTACTTTGTCGCCGGTGCCGAGATTTTTGATGGT
>Ga0210387_10002290_pt1 | contig 14595 bp, 16 predicted proteins | sample IncBWC7OmetaG_FD_160108 | JGI IMG/M metagenome (GOLD analysis project Ga0210387, IMG submission 160108) | Forest soil microbial communities from Barre Woods Harvard Forest LTER site, Petersham, Massachusetts, United States - Inc-BW-C-7-O ...
CCGGGTGCTCAGGTTGACCGCAACAGGACGGAGGCTCGTCGCTCGAACGCTGCCGGCGTGGCGGCAGGCGCAACGCGACGCGGCCGTCGCGATTGGCGCGGACCTCATCGCCACTACCAGCATATAGCGCACCCTGGGACTTGCGGCAAGACCCGGGTCGGGCTGTAGAGTCGCCGGCATGAAAACCCATGCTGTTGTGATCGTCGGAGCAGGTCCGACGGGATTGGTGTTGGCGGGCGAGTTGGCGTTGGCGAGCGTCGACGTTGCCATTGTCGAGCGTCGTGCGAACCAGGATCTCGCCGGCTCACGCGCAGGCGGTTTGCACGCGCGCACCATCGAGGTGCTCGATCAGCGCGGCATCGCTGAACGGTTCCTATCCGAGGGGCAGGTGGCTCAGGTCGCGGGGTTCGCCGGCGTCCGTCTGGACATGAGCGACTTTCCCACGCGGCACAACTACGGGCTCGGGCTGTGGCAGAACCACATCGAACGCATACTGGCCGGCTGGGTCGGCGAGCTGGCGGTGCCGATCTATAACGGACGTGAGGTGACCGGGTTCGCGCAGGACGACACCGGCGTCGACGTCGAGATGTCCGACGGCCGGTCGTTGCGGGCGGAATACCTCGTCGGGTGCGACGGAGGACGCAGTCTGGTCCGTAAAGTTGCCGGCATCGAATTCCCCGGGTGGGAGCCGACGACGAGCGCGCTCATCGCCGAGGTCGAGATGGCCGAGCAGCCGCCGTTGGGCATCCACCGCAATGCCTTTGGCATCCATTCCTTCGGCAAGGAGCAGTACACGATCCGCGACAGCGAGGTGATCTACGGGGAGGGGGGGCCGATACGGGTCATGATCACCGAACCGGACGTCGGAGCCACGACCGAGCCTACCCTGCGCGATCTCAGCGAAGCGCTCATCGCCGTGTGCGGGACCGATTACGGGATCCACAGTCCCACCTGGATCTCGCGATTCACCGACATGACTCGGCAGGCCGCGGCCTACCGCGACCGACGCGTCCTGCTCGCCGGCGACGCCGCGCACGTGCATGCCCCAGACGGTGGACAGGGCCTCAACACCGGTGTGCAGGATGCGGTGAACCTGGGGTGGAAGTTGGCCCAGGTGGTCAAGCGGACATCGCCGGACAGCCTCCTCGATACCTACCACGCCGAGCGCCATCCGGTGGCTGAGCGCGTGCTGCGCAACACGATGGCGAGTGTCGCGCTTCGCCGCCCGGACGAACGCACGAAAGCCCTGCGCGATACCATGGCCGATCTCCTCGGCATGGACGAGCCTCGCAAGCGGTTTGCCGCGATGCTGTCTGGTCTGGACATTCACTACGATCTGGGCGAGGGACACCCGCTGCTCGGACGCCGCATGCCTGATCTCGACCTCGTCACCGCCGGCGGCCCGCTGCGGGTCTTCACCTTGCTGCACCATGCACGGCCGGTGCTCTTGAACCTCGGTGAGCCCGGTGACGTAGAGCTCACTCCGTGGGCGGATCGCGTGCAGTTGATCGACGCGACGTACGCGGGTCCGTGGGAGCTTCCGGCGATCGGGGCCGTCACCGCTCCTGGCGCCGTTTTGGTTCGGCCCGACGGATATGTGGCTTGGGCGGGAGACGGAACTCAGGTGGGGCTCGATAACGCGCTCACCACCTGGTTTGGACCGGCTACGGCTTAGGGGCTGCCGAACTTCTGGGTGTACCCATAGCTCGAACGCACTGCGCGACACTGCTCGATCGCCGGCGTGAACCGCCAGTTCGGGAGCACGCTCCTGACCGCCGCCGCGAAATCGTCGTTGGGCGCGCTCGTGATGCGGATCGTCGCGACGTCGACGCGTCCCATCGTATCGATCTCGAACTGCGCGATCACCGGCACCGACCCTCCGATCACCCGATAGCCGCTCGGCCACTTGGGCTGCTCGTTCGAGGCCCACGGCTCGGGCGGGTGCCGGTCAGATCCCGCGGAGACCGAATCCATGAAGGAGGCGAGGTCACCGAACATCATGATGAACTCGACCGAGTCACCCGCATAGGTCGCCGGCAACGGCGGCAACTTGTGGCCGACGGCCGCGAGCGCGAGGGCGCGGGCGGCGAGGAGATCGAAATCTTTGTCGCCCGATGAGTGGATCACGTGATAGGTGTGGAGCGCGCTGTCTCGGCGCAGCGTGAACGTGAGATCCGTGCGTTGGTGCTTAAACGGCGGGTGCGACCATTGGCCGGCGATCGAGTCGAACACCGCATGGGCCCAGGCCGGGTCGAGCGGCGCGCTCGAGCGGTACCGAAAGGCGAGCGGGAACTCGGTCTTGTGCGAGCTCGATGGCTTCTTGCACGGCACGGCCGCCGGGTCTTGCGCGGCGGCCGTGGTTGCGGCGAGTAAGAGGACGAACGCTCTCACGACTCAACGATACCGCTGTTTCGCTCGCTTCGCTTGGACGATATGAGGGGTGTTACGAGCGGTGATGCGGGCGCCGGATATCGGGAGACCGGTGGGCGTCGGGTTGAACGCGAGCGAGGTGCCGTATCCCGTGCCGTTCGGGCTACTCACCGTGATATCCGGCTGGCTGTTGCTGCTCACACTCCCCGCGGGATAGCGCACGACGCCTCCGCCGCCGTTCGCGCCATTCAACCCGAGCCAGAGATTGCCGCTGCCGTCGAACGCGAGTGCGCCGAACGTGATCGCGGCATTGTCCTGGGTGATCGTTTCGCCGATGGAGACGACGGGCTTGGGTGTGGCGTTCGAGGCCAGGTTGCCCAGTTGGGTCGCGCTGAACTCGAGGAGAGAGTCGGCGTATTGCGTGTAGTAGACCGTGTCGCCGGGGACCATGCTTTGATACGACACGCCGAGGGACACCCACAGGTTGCCGTGGGCGTCGAACGCCAGGAAATCGTAGGTCGCCTCGTAGTTGGCAAGCGAGTCCTTGAATGACCGGGTCGGTGTGGGAGAGGCGGCGCCGGTCGTCGCCGCGGCGAGTTGCGTTGGCGTGTACTCGATGATCGAGGCGGCGGTCCCGACCCACAGGTTGCCGGAGGCATCGAAGGCGAGGCCGCCGGGTTGCAGTCCGTTGATCGTGTAGGCGGGCGTGACAGTGGGCGTGGCGCTCGCGCCGAGTTGCGCGGCCGATAGACCGACGAGGGCGCCCGAGCCGGTGGAGATCCACAGGGTGCCGTGCGGGTCGAAGGCAAAATTGCTGAAGCCGTACGTGGTGGTTGGGAACGGTATGGTGATCGTCGGCGTCGCGGGGCTGCAGGCATCGGTGAGCTGGCTCGCGCTCCACTCGACTACCGCGTTGACGCGTGCGGTCCAGAGGTTTCCGCTGGCGTCGAACGCTTCCGGGCCTACGCCGCCGGAGATCGTGCTGTTGGCGCCCGGGCAGCTGTCGGTCGGCGTCGGCGTGCTGGACGCCGCGAGTTGCGCGGCGGTGAGTCCGTATTGGCCGTCGACCCAGAGGCCGATCGCCGTGGCCGTGGTCTGGCAGCTGACGACGATGTTGGCGGTGACGGTGCCGAGGACCGAGAGACCGGAGTAGGCCACGGGTGCCGGCGCGGTGCAACCGGTGGGGAGGCCACTCACGGCGACCGTACCGCTCGTTGGCGATGCGGGGACGGAGGCGTCGGAGTAGAAGCCGTCCATGTCGCTGGTCACGGTCGCCAGTGGGTGGCCGCCGGTGGGTGTGATGGTGACGATCGCGCCGACGATCGCCCCGCCTTGGGTGCTCGTGACGGTGCCACCGACGGTGCCGGTGGTGATGCCGCAGTGGACCGTGACGTTGACGGTGACCGTGCCAAACGAGGAGGGCATCGAGTATCCCGCGCCGGTGGGCTGGCACCCGGACGGCACGCCACCGACGCCGATCGAGCCGGGGCCGAATGGGATGTTGGAGATGGTGTACTGGCCGTTGCCGTTCGATGCGGCGGTCTGGGGGCCGCCGAGCTCGGGGTTGGCGGTGACGCTGACGTTGGCGAGGGGGGAGCCGGTGTTGGAGATGACCGTGCCGGTGAGGGTACCGGTGGAGGCGGCGGTCAGGTCGCTGTCGGGGTTGTTGTAGCAGGCGGCTAAGACAATGGCAGTACCACAGATGAGGGGTCGCATGTGTAGTATCCCGGTAGGCTATACGATCAGTCGTCAAAGTGACGACGCTTGTGTACGGGATGACGTTGAGCTCGGGTTCTAGTTAATTTCTATGCGATTGACAATTATTGCACTTAGAATAATTTCAATCAGCATATGAAGAACCCTTTCGAGTTCGGCCGGGAGCTGGACGCCGAGGAGCTCGTCGATCGCGACGACGAGGTGCGGGCGGTCGTGTCGGCGGTCATGGAGGCGGGCAAGCTCTTTCTCATCGGTCCCCGCCGGTACGGGAAGACCTCGATCCTGCATGTCGCGAGCGAGCGGGCGACGCGGAGCGGTGCCCTGGTTTTTCGGTACAACGCCGAGGCGTTTCCGACGCTGGAGCAGCTCGCGGCCCGCATCGTTGCCGACACCGCATCGCAGCTCACGCCGACGCTCGAGAAGGCGGCGCACGGGATTACGTCGTTCTTCTCGCGCGTACGGCCCACCGCGTCGTACGACAGCGTGCGGCATACCTGGTCGGTGAGTTTCGGGCGGGGGCCGGACCAACCCGTCGGTGTGCCGTTGTTGGCCGAGGTCTTGGATGGGGCCGATCGCGCGGCGGAGAAGGCCAGTCGGGCGGTGGGGATATTGTTCGACGAGTTTCAGCACATCGTCGAGGAGGGCGGGGCCGAGGCGGAGGGGCAGATTCGCTCCGCGGTGCAGCGGCATCGCCATGTCGGGTATGTCTTCGCCGGGTCTCACACGCGGCTCCTGGCCGATATGACCAGTGCACCGAATCGGCCGTTCTATAAGCTCGGGTTGGTGCGCTCGATCGGGCCGGTGCCGCGCGACGAGTTCGCGCAGTTCTTGGAGCGCGGGTTTCTCAGGGCGGGCATCCCGCTTGGCACGGGCGCGGTCGACGCGATTCTCGACACGGCCGAGGAGGTGCCGTACAACGTGCAACTGCTGGCGCACGCGTGTTGGGAGGCGTGTCGCGAGGACGGCAGTCGCCGGCCCGCGGCGCTCACGGTAGAGCGCGTGCACGCGACGGCCCGCGTCGCGGCGGTCCGCAACGATCCGCTGTACACGCAGCTCTGGACCAGCCTGCCGGTGACGCAGCGCAAGGCGCTGTTGGCGCTGCTGCGCGAGCGTGGGCAGGGGATGGCCTCGGCCGACGTGGCCCAGCGCTACGATATCCCGGTGGCGTCCATGCAAACCGCGCTGCGGGCGCTCGAGCAGAAGACCATCGTGCGTGAGGAGCACCACCGAGGGAGCACTCGACTGCGCCTCGAGGATCCACTGTTCGGGACGTGGCTGACGGCTGTGGTGCCCGGATAGCCCGAGGCTAGGACCAAGATTGTCCGGACGGCAAGAAGCCGGCTCGACGTCGGAGCTCGTCCACCAAGTCTCGAGGGCTGACGTCGCCTTGGGTTGGCGCGAGGAATTGGATCGACGTGCCGAACGGTGTGCGTTCGCGGAACCAGATCGTGATCGTGCGGGTGCCGTCCGCGGTGTCGTCGCTGTCCGGCCGTACCCAGTCGACCTGCTTCACTAGGGTCATCGGGACGAGGATCTCGGTCCCGCCGCGGGTAAAGCGGAGGCCGTACGGTGTGAGGTGCACGGTGCACATCGTACCGAGGCTCACCCGGCCCAGTAAGCCGACAATGACGCCGAGCATGGGGAATGTCTTGAACCACCAAGACTCGGGGTCTATGAAGCGGTCGAGCGTCCCTGGGATCCAGGCAAGGATGCCGATGACGACAATCACGCTGACGGTGACGGTCAGGACGATGTATTGGAACTTCAAGGTGCTGGCGTCGACGGATATGAGGCGGTCGTTGGGGTCGGCTGCCATGGGGTGGAATAGTACGGTCGACCGCGGCACCTTAGCATCATGACCGTTCGGAAGAAACGCGCGAGCACGACCAAGCGCGCCCGCGGTAAGCTCGCGCCCGCGGACAAGGCGCGGGGGCTCGAGGCGGCTCAGGTGGCGATCGCGCTCGACGACGCGGAGGTCGCCGATCTCGCGACGCTCGTTCGCGATGCGGGGGGAGCACCGATTGGCGCGTATCGCGAGCCACTGGGCGGCCGCGCGCTGCTCGTCGCGTCATTGCCGCTCGGCGCGCTGCAGCCGACACCGTTTCAGCGCGACCTGTCGCCGACGCATGCGAAGCGGTTGGCTGAGAAGATCGACGAGACGGCGGCATTTCTCGATCCGCTGATCGTCGTGCGCGGTGACGATGGCCGGCTCTGGACGCCGAACGGTCGTCATCGTTTGGCGGCGGCCAAGAAGCTCGGCATGCGGCAGATCACGGCGTTGATCTCGCCCGACGAATCCCTCGCGTATCGCATTCTCGCGCTCAACACGGAGAAGGCGCACAACCTCAAGGATCGGAGCCTCGAGGTCATCCGCATGGCCCAGAGCCTCGCGAAGCGCGAGCGTGACGCGAAGGAATCGCGATTCGCGGCCGAGTTCGAGGGCCCCGAGCTCCTGACCTTGGGCCTCGTCTACGAGGAGTCGCCGCGGTTCGCCGGCGGGGCCTACAGCTCGTTCTTGAAGAAGGTCGATCGCTTCAGCGACCGTCCACTGGCCACGAGTCTACGCGAACGTGAGGGCTACGCGGCCCGCCTGCAGGAGATCGACACGCAGGTGAAGCGCATCATCGCGTCGCTCCAACAGCGCGGCTTCAAATCTCCGTATCTCCGCAACTACGTGGTGGCCCGGATCAATCCGGTGCGGTTCCACAAGGTGAAGAAGGGCGAGACCAAGCCGCCGATGCCGCTCGCGCAGGCGCTCACGCGCATGGCGGCGGCAGCGAAGGGGTTCAAGCTCGACTCCGTCTCCAATAAAGACTTGGCCTGGGTCGCGGTCGGCGCGGGAGCTACGGAGGGCTGACGATGGTCACACGTCGTGCGGTGGTGTCCGCGCTGGCGCTGGTCGTTGGGGCGCGGTCGGGCGCACCGACCAGCGCGCCAATAACGCTTGCGCCATGCACGCTACCCGATGTGCCGGCGCCTGCGAAGTGCGGCACGATGACCGTGCTCGAGAATCGTGTGACTGGTCGTGGGCGCTCGATCCAGCTGCGCGTGGCGGTGATCCCGGCGGGCGAGTCACCACGAGAGAGCGACGCGGTGACGTATTTCGATGGCGGGCCGGGTGAGGCGGCGACGAGTAGCGCCGGATTCGTCTTTCACCTGCTCGCTCCACTCCATCGGCGGCACGACATTCTATTGGTGGATCAGCGCGGGACGGGAGCGTCGTCTCCGCTCACGTGTCACGCGTTTGGCGCCGCCGATTCGTTGCAGCGGTGGCTCGGCTCGTTCTTGCCGCTGGACGCCATCCAGCGGTGCGTGACGGATCTGTCGGCCCATGCCGACCTCACGGTGTACACGACCAATAACCACGTCGACGACGTGGACGACGTCCGCGCGGCGCTCGGGTATCCGATGCTGGACATCACCGGCATCTCCTACGGCTCGCGGGCGGCGTTGACGTATCTCAAGCGCCATGGCGATCATGTGCGCTCGATGGTGATCCAGGGGATCGCGCCGACCTCGGATTTCATTCCGGAGCGATTCGCGCAGGATGCCCAGCGGGCCTTGGACGGCGTGTTCGCCGACTGCGCCGCGGAGCCGGCGTGTCATGCCGCGTTCCCGCATCTCGCGGACGAGATGCGGAGTGTCGTCGCCCGCCTGGAGCAGGCGCCGGCGCCGGTGGCGATCGTGCACCCGGTCACCGGCGAGATCGTGACGGTCACGCTCAACCGCGATCTCTTCGGGGAAGCGATCCGCTACATGATGTACTCGTCGGGCGGCGCGAGCTGGGTGCCCGCCGTGGTGCACGCCGCGGCCGCCGGCGATCTCACGCCCGTGGCCGAGCGGGCGGTCTTGTTTCGGTACCAGCTGTTGGGGACGGGGACGACGGGACTCTATCTCGCGGTCACCTGCGACGAAGATCTCCCGTTCGTCGACGTCGCGAAGAGCACGGCGTTGGGGCGGAGCACGTTCCTCGGCAACTATCGACTGCGGGACCAATCGGCGGCGTGCACGGTGTGGCCGCACGCCGCCGTCGATGCGCAGTTCGCGGAGCCGACGCGTTCCGCGGTCCCGGCGCTCGTGTTGTCTGGCCAGCGGGATCCGGTGACGCCGCCCGAGAATGGCGCGCTGGCCGCGATGACGTTGAGCCGGTCGCGACATATTGTGATTCCAGGTGGCGGGCACTCGTATGACGGCCTCGTGGGAACCGCGTGCGTGGACTCGCTCTGGCTGCGGTTCATCGCGACGCCGGATCCCCAATCGCTCGACACCCACTGCATGGCCGGGATCCATCGGCCGCCGTTTCCGACGGCGCTCGTCTGGAGCCACGCGATCGCGCTGGACACGGCGGCGCTCCGGCGGTTCGCCGGACGGTTCGAGGGCGCGACGACGCGCCTGGAGCACGGCGCGCTGTCGCTGAGCCTCGATGGTGATACATCGAGGCTCGTCCCGATTGCGCCGGCGCGGTTCTGGGTGGTGGGTGACATCGATGCAACCGTGACCTTCCGCTTGCATGGCGACGCGCCCACCGCGCTCATCGTCGAGCGCGAGGGGCGGCCGGAGCGCACGCTGCCCGCAGTGCGCTGATCGCTTCTACGGCGTGGCGGGGCGGGGGCCGACGTACCAGATCACGGTGTGCAGCGTCGTGCCGTCCACGATCTGACCCAACACATGATGGTTGGCGTTGACGGCGATCGTGTAGCTCCTCTCGCCGCTCGCCCCGAATCCCGGTAGGCGCTGGAGCCCGGGACCCGGGAACCACACGAATGCCCACTCGCTATTCTGGTCTTCCAAGCTATCGGTGCCGGTGCCGACGACGTACCAGTCGTCGGTGAGGCCGCTCGCCGCGCCACACGTGCCCATGCGAAACTCGGGGTACGACTGGCCGGGATGGGCGAGCCAAGCGACGGCTTGCTGGCATCCTCCTTCGAAGCTGGTGCCGGCCGCCCAGCCGTGGCGTGTGACAGCGTTGACCCAGGACAGCGACGCGGTCGGCTGCCCCTCGTGATTCGTGAGGATGATGGTCTGGCCGGTCGGCGACGTGATGGCTGCGCCGGTCGAGCCGAAGATGTCGGGAAAGGTGCCCCCGCCTATCCATCCGTCATCGGAGATCGACGTCAGGTTGTTATTTGCCGGGACGCCCGGAGGGGGCGAGAGCGCCGCCCCGTGCCACTGGAAGCCAACCGCGCTCGTGAACCCATCCTTGACGACGCAGTTGCCGACGGTTTGCCCGTAGACGTTGATGGCGGCGATGGTGCAGAAGATCGGGCCGAGCTCGGGTCCCAAGTTGATCGAGTCGGCGGGAGTGCCAAGGCTCGAGGGGTGCCGTTCGGGAGCCACACGACGCCGTGGGTCAAAGTGCTGTCGCCCGCCGCGGCGTAGCCGCCCACGCCGCCGTTGTTGCTGATGCTGGTGGCGACCGCGGCTAGGAGTCCGGTGGTGCTCAGCCATTGGATGCCATGGGCGGGCGACCACTTGAACGGCCGGCCGCCGCTGTTGCCGGAGATCTCATCCGAGTCGTTCATGCCGTTCACGTCCATGTTCAGCAGCGCGGGGATCTCGTGGATCGTGGCGTTGGCGAGGGGCGCGGAGCTGACGGCGCGATCGATCGTGCTGGTCGCGGCGGTGACGGGTGTGGTGGAGGTGGCGTCGCTGCAGGCGACGAGGCACACAGCGAGCACGAGCGGCGCGGTGCGAACATCGAACGATGGCATGGCACACTCCCGAGGTTGGATGCCCCGCCGGGAGCGCAAATCGCATGCTGTCTGGGCCGTTGGCGATCGGTTCGCTTGTAAAAAGCGCGGAGGAAGGAAGCGCGATGTGGCGAAGAGGATCGGACGGCCAGCGGCCGTGGGGTCGATGAGCGGAACGTCCCGCCGTGTCAGCGCACCGAGTGATAGCGATGATATCCGTTAAGAAATCAGCGTTGCGGGCGCTGTTCCTCGCGCTCATCGTTCCGTTTCATCTCAACGGATGCGATCGACTTGACGCGGCTGCAATGGGAACGTTGGCTGGGGACATGCCTGTGCGCGTTGCTTCCGCTCGTGCTATGGCTGCTCGTCGTTCAAGTCATTGGTGTCGAGTGGAGAACAGGGGCGGCGGAGGTATCGCGAGAGCTCTTGTTCTTTTCACTGACGATCGGCACGGTCGTGCTGTCGGAGCTCCGCGACGTGAGTGTGGCACTGCGGCATGAGTATGGGTACGAATCGTTCTTCATTGGATCGATCGTGATCATCGCTGTATCGGGGGACGTGTACGGACTGCTGTTGGGGGTCCACGCCAACTCGAAGGTCTTGGCGAGGCTGTTCGCCTTGTCGGTGACCCTTGCGGTGGGTGGCTTTGTCGTGGGAACGCGGGCGCAGGTCTTCATTCACCGTGGAGGTATCAATGCCGGAAATCGTTGAAAATGTCATGGAGGCCGTTGGGTGGCTGGGCGTATTAGTGGTCATTGGGCTGACGCTGCGAGGCACGCTACAGATGCGCGCCCAGGAGCGGCGCGAGCGTTCGCAGAGCGCGAAGTAGCTCGCGCGTCTCCGGACTCGGTCCGTTCAAATTGGTGTCATGGGCGTGAGGAGCACGCACCACGGTGTCACTCCGGCTCCCACGCGGCTTGATAGCCAGCGCTGTCGTCACCTTCCGCATCGAGCGCCTTCGCATGTGAGTCGAGCCGCTCGCGTTCGTGTGCGCGGAGCCGTCGGCGATGCGGCCGGCGCCGTACGGTTTCCTCGATCCGCCGGACCAAATGGCGGGCGGCGCGGGCAAGGACATCGATGATGGCGAGCACGTTCCGGGGCAGCACGATTGGGACAGAGCATAGCAATCAGTCCCACGGGATCGCTAGCGGGGAAATGCTCACGGAACGCGGAGCCCATCCATCAGCATGCGCCACACGTCGCCATACAGCGCGTCGAGCCCCGGCTCGCCCCACTCGGCCGCATGGATCGGATGATGAAACCGCGACGTCGCGTAGAGGATCGCGCGGGCGGCGGCGATCGGGTCGACAGAGCGGAACGTGCCATCCGCCATGCCGGCGCGGATGATCATCGCGGCTAGGCTCACGAGCTCATCGACGTGTGCCGCGATGGTGGAGCGGGCGCCCTGGGCGAGTATGCGGTAAGCCGCGAAGAGCTCCGGGTCTTCGGCCGCGCGGCGGCGTTTCATCGCGATGAGGGTGTCGAAGAGCTGGCGCAGTCGGTCCGGGGCAGGGCCTGGAGCCGCGGCGATCGCGCGGACCGGTGGCATCATCACGTCCATCCACCGCTCGATGACCAAGTCCCTGAGCTCGGCCTTGGTCGCGACGTGCTTGTAGACCGCGGCGTGGCTCACGCCCAAGGCGCGTGCGACGTCGACGACGGTGGCCTTGGCCGGGCCGAAGCGGCGGACTACGTCTTCGGCCGCGGCCAGGATGCGCTCACGCGTGAGCGGCGGTGGCGATGCCATCCAGCTCCGCCAACGTTGGCGGGTCGAGGGTGAGCTGCGCCGCGGCGAGATTCTCGCGCAGGTGGGCGAGGGATGACGTGCCGGGGATCAACAGGATGTTGGGTGACCGGTGGAGGAGCCAGGCGAGCGCGAGTTGCATTGGCGTCGCGCCGAGTCGGGTGGCGACGGCGTTCAAGGTCGAGGATTGGAGCGGGGTGAAGCCGCCTAATGGGAAGAACGGCACGTAGGCGATGCCCTGGCCGGCGAGGGCGTCGATCAGCGTGTCGTCATCGCGGTGGGCGACGTTGTAGTTGTTCTGCACGCACACGATGTCCGTGATCGACTGCGCTTCGGCGACCTGCGTCGCCGTGGCGTTGGAGACGCCGATGTGGCGGATCAGGCCTCGGCGCTGGAGCTCGGCGAGCGCCGTGATCTGGGGTTCGACCGAGCCCTCGCCGGGACCGTGGCCGGTTCCCATCACGCGATAGTTCACGATGTCGATGGCCTCGAGACCCAAGTTCCGGAGGTTGTCGTGGACGCCCGCCTCGAGATCCTTGGGGGCATTCCAGGGCACCCACGATTTGTCAGGGGTGCGGCGGGCGCCGAGCTTGGTGACGATGACGAGGCCGGCCGGGTACGGGTGGAGGGCGCGGCGGATGATCTGGTTGGTGATGTGGGGGCCGTAGTAGTCGGACGTGTCGATGTGGTCGACGCCCGCGGCCACGGCTTCGCGGAGGACGGCGACGGCGGTCTCGGGATCCTTGGGTGGGCCGTAGATGCCGGGTCCTGAGAGCTGCATGGCGCCGTAGCCCATGCGGTGGACGGTGAGTGGCGTGCCCGGGAATGTGAACTGGCCGCCGAGTGCTGGGTGAGGCATGTCTAGCGCGTCTCCGGTATCGGGTTACAAACGACGAAGACTGTAACCAGAAACATGGTTCCCGGGAGCGTTATTGGGAAACCGGGAGGCCGGCGCGCTGGCGGAGATCGTCGACGACGCTTGGGCCGATCAACCCGATTGAGAGGAACGGGAATCGGATGGACGAGCCGAGCGGTGTGGGCTCGCGGAACGTCACGACGATCGTGTTGGTGTCGTGCTCGACCGTCTGGATCTGACTCATGGGGACCAGGATCTCGGTCCGGCCGCTGACGATGCGGAGGCCGATGGGGGTCAGGTAGACCCGGCACCTTTGGCGGCTGAACATGGTAGCGAGGCCGAGGATGCCGGCGGCGAGGACAGGGGCCATGGTGGCGATCGGTGGGAGCGGATGGCCGAGCAGCCGTTCGTCGAGGCCGGGGATCCAGGCGACGAGTCCCACGGCAAAGAGCGGGATCGCGAGCATGGTGGCGATGACGCCGTGGAGTCCGGTGAGGGCGCTTCGAGAGATCTGGCGCTCGTCGGGGCTTGTGGGCGGCATGGCTGGCGATGCGACGCGCCGGCGAACCGCTGGGTTACACTCCCGGTGTACTCCGTATAATAGATATTATGTAAACTATCGACCAATGTGGATTGTGGAGAAAGACCGGGACAACTCCCTACTGGCCGGATACTGGCGGCAGACCGGCCGCCAACGGGTCCCTCTTCGTCGCTCCAATGAACCCGTCGAGCTCCGCCTGGCGCACACCAAGGCGACGAGACAACGCGGCCTCGATCGCGTCCGAGCGACGCATCCCAGACAACGTCGTGAGCAGTGCGCCCAGGCTGAAGCGCTTTGACCGCGCGGCAAAGCCCGCCAGTGACTCCGGCCACAAGGCGTAGCCCACGATCCGGCTCGCCGGCATGGCCGGGACGACGACCGCGATGTTCGCCAGCGCCAGGCGCTCGAGGGGGTTCGTCCCCTCGCGATAGGATGGATATGGTGGGCTTCGCCAATCGATCGCCGGCCGCGGATCGCCCCACGGGATTCCCGCCTCAGCCAGGATCTCGGCCAACGCCGCTGGACGACGGCTCGGCGGGACCTGGGGGTCGGCGTCGATCAGGTGCGCGAGGATCGTGATCGGGACGCCGAGGCGGTCGGCCAGTAGGCTCCGGAGTCGAACGTAGGTCCGGTGGCGGCGGAAGAGGTTTGCCACCTGGGACTCATCGACCCCTGCCCCGGTCGACCAGGCAGCGATCGACTCGGGGAACAGCACGAGCTGCACGACCTCGCTCGCCGAGAGCGCGGCAATATGCCGGTGGATGTTTTCCACAGCGATGCGGACAATGACGTCTGAGCTCGTGCGCTCGGTCACGCGTGGAAAACTATGTGAGACAGCGCTGGAGATCAAGACGCTAAGTGGCTGCCCTATAGCGGCTTAGCACATTGGTACCGATGTGCAAATGAACCGGGTATGTGGAAAGTTTCCTTTGTTAGGCAAATGACCGCTGGGATTTGAACTTCGTGAACTGACGCTCGGCTGACGCGAGCGCGCTGAAGCGAAGGTCTGGCTAGAATCTCTAGTCGTGATGCCATCACGGGTGTTTAGTAAACGTGAACTGAACCGCATTCGGACGATTATATTCGCGCATCGAACGAAGATCCTGGAGGCTTGGCATGGCCACTGTGATTAAGAGCGACCCGCGTGTGCGATCGGTCGAGGTCACGAATGACTCAATCACGATGCTCCTCACAGATGGGCGAGCGATCAGCGTGCCCCTCGCGTGGTCGTGGCGGCTGTCTGATGCGACGCCAGCCCAACGGGCGAACTGGCGGATCATCGGGGATGGGGATGGGATCCACTGGCCCGATATCGACGAAGATCTGAGCGTGCGTGGCATGCTCGATGGGATTCCGGCGCGGCGACCCTCGCCGCACTGAGGGGCGCGTCAGGGGGTCGGAAGCTGCCCCGTAAACACTAACCGACCCTCGCCCGAGAGCGATGCCGTCGACGGGCCGAGCCGGACCGCGAGTACGGAGCCCGAGCGCGTCGTGAGCCTCACGGGTGACGCAGCCAGGCCCCAAGCGGTGAGCAGTGCCGCGGTCGCGACCGCACCCGTACCACAGGCGAGCGTCTCGCCCTCCACCCCGCGCTCGTACGTGCGCATCCGCCCCGCAGGCGTCACGAAGTTCACATTGGCTCCGGCTGGGCCCAGCATGGGATCACGGCGCAGGCGGG
>Ga0210387_10002291_pt1 | contig 14594 bp, 8 predicted proteins | sample IncBWC7OmetaG_FD_160108 | JGI IMG/M metagenome (GOLD analysis project Ga0210387, IMG submission 160108) | Forest soil microbial communities from Barre Woods Harvard Forest LTER site, Petersham, Massachusetts, United States - Inc-BW-C-7-O ...
ACGCCAGTGACCACCGAAGAAGAGCTCGTAAAAGGGCAAAAGCTATCGGTGAAGTACGCGCTCGAGCCCAAAGAGGAAGTCCCGGAAGGCGAGGAGAGTGATCTCGAGATCGTGGTCGTAGCTCCGCAGATCCACAAGGAGGTCGTCTCCACCGAGATCAAGGCGGAAGAAGGGCGCCGCGTGCCCGGCACGCAGGGTGACACGCTTAAGGTCGTGCAGAACCTGCCTGGCGTGGCGCGTGCTTCGTTCGGCTCCGGCGCTCTCGTCGTCTGGGGCGCTGCGCCGCAAGACACGCGTGTCTACGTGGACGGCATTCACATTCCGCTGCTCTATCACGGCGGCGGTCTGCGCTCGATCATGACCTCCGACCTGGTGCGCGCCATCAATCTTGCGCCTGGCGGCTATGGCGCGGACTACGGTCGCGGGCTCGGTGGTCTGGTCACGGTCGACACGCGCGCGCTGCGCTCGACCGGCGCTCACGGCTTCGTTGCTGCTGACGCGATCGACGCGGGCGCCATGGTCGAGGCGCCCATCACCGCTTCGACGCGCATCGCCATCGCCGGTCGCCAGAGCTACCTCGACCACACCCTTTCGGTCTTCACCAAGAAGGACGTGAACGACTTCATTCCGATTCCGGATTACTACGACGCGCAAGTCAAAGTGACGCACGATCTCGGTACCAATGAGAGCATCGACGTGCTCGGGCTCGCTTCGCGTGATCGGCTCACACGCACGCTTCCGAACGAGGACCCGGCCGAGGTCAAGAGCGACTACACCTTGACAGCGTTCACGCGTTTGGGCGTCACTTATCGTCGTCAATTCACGGACGGGTCGATGGTCGTGATCACGCCCTGGGCAGGCTTCGATCACACGAACAGCGAAGCTTCTTTCGGCGGCACTCCGACGCAACTGGACATCAAGAGCACGGTGTATGGTTTTCGCTCGGTTTGGCGCGGGCGCACCACGCAGGCCATGGTCACGACGGTCGGTCTCGATGTCGAGGGCAGTCGCTCGAGCTTGCAGCGGGTCGGCTCGGTCACGTTGCCCGCGCGTGAAGGCGACATCACGGTGTTCGGGCAGCCACCGGGCGACGAAGTCAACGCCGACGCCTGGCGGACCACGATCTTGTCCGTGGCTCCCTATGCGCAAACCGACATTGCGCTCGACGCGGATCGCATCCACATCGTGCCTGGCGCGCGGGTCGAACCGTACGTGACCAGCGCCAACCGTCGACTTCCGGTGCACGGTGACCAGCCGTCGACCGGAATCACCACCCAGACGACGACCGTCGAGCCGCGCCTCTCGGCGTCGTATCAAGTGTTACCGCGCCTCGGCTTCAAGGCCGCCGCGGGTCTCTATCATCAGTCTCCGCAGCCTGGCGATCTATCGGCAGTGTTCGGTAACCCGACGCTCGGCGTCGAGCATTCGAAGCATCTGCTCGGCGGCAGCACGTTCAAGTTCACCGACCAGATTTCGCTGGAAGAAGTGGTGTTCTACTCGACGTCGTCGGATTTGGTGACGCGCAGTGAAGCGCCGACGCCGGTCAATGCCCAGGCCTTGGTGCAAGACGGCCAAGGTCGCGCCTACGGTCTGCAAGTGTTGCTGCGGCACGAGCTCTCCGGCCGCTTCTTTGGCTGGGTGAGCTACACGCTCATGCGCAGCGAGCGTAAGGATCACCCTGACTTGGAGTGGCGCCTGTTCGACTTCGATCAAACGCATGTGGCGACGGTGGTCGGCTCTTATGACCTCGGGTTTGGTGTCGAATTTGGCGCGCGCTTCCGCTACGCGACGGGCTTTCCGCGTACTCCGGTGATCGGGGCCTTCGTCAGCACGCGTCGCGATTTGTACGAGCCGATCTTCGGTCCCCAGAATTCGACGCGTATTCCTGCCTTCGTGCAGCTCGATCTGCGGTTGGCCAAACGCTTCACGATGACCTGGGGCAAGGCCGAGCTGTACCTCGACGTGCAGAACGTCACCGATCGCTCGAACCCCGAGGAGATCGTGTACGACTACCGCTACTCGCAGAAAAGCTACATCACCGGGCTACCGACATTGCCAGTGCTCGGCGCGCGAATGGAGTTTTAGCCATGCGTAAAGTTTGCTTGATGGTCGTTTCCTGGGCGCTGCTCGTAGGCTGCAATCCGGAGTTTTCCAGCAGGTTTTCCGACGTAGACGTGGTGCGCGTCTTGGGCGTGCAATCGAGCCCGGCCGAAGGCGCGCCCAACACAAAGATCGCCTATCAGATCTTGGTGGCCACTCCTACCGGCACACTGCTGAGCCCGAACGTCGATTGGTCCTACTGCAATCAGCCCAAGCCAGTGAGCGAGGGAGACGACATCGCGCAGGCTTGCTTGGGCACGGGGAGTGCCGTGATGGCGATTGGGAGGGGCGCGCAGGTGACAGGCACGATTCCGCAGCACGCCTGTCAACAGTTTGGCCCGGATCTACCGCTCGGGGAACCGCATGCGCGACCCACTGACGCCGATTCGACAGGGGGCTACTATCAGCCCGTGATCATCCAGCTCGACGCCGATTCGCAAGCGATCCCCGCTCTGGCTGAAACGCGAATCACGTGCGGGCTCGCCAATAGCTCCATCCAGCAAACGCAAGACTACGCGAATCGCTCACATCCGAACGAGAACCCTCAGCTCAGCGACGTGGTCGTGCTCAGTCGGGACAACGTATCGTTGACTGCAGAAGGATCCGATTCCCCGCTCGCCGTGGGCTCGGGCGAGGTCGTTACGCTGCGCGCTTCATGGCCGTCCTGCCCGGATACTCCGATGTGCGGCGACGGCATTTGCAGCCCACTCGAGACCGTTCAGAACTGCCCGGCCGACTGCACGATGCCTCAGGGGTGCCGCGGTCCCGAGCCATATGCGTACCTCGATCCCTTGCAGCAAGCGATCGTCGATCGCCACGAGGCGATGCGCGTGTCGTGGTTTGCCTCGGCCGGGGACTTCACCGACGACCACACGGGGCGACTCGAGAGCGAGTACATGACGACCACCAGCGACGACACGTGGACGGCACCAACCACGCTCGGGCCGGCGTTCTTGTGGGTCGTGCTGCGCGATGATCGCGGCGGTGTTGACTGGAAGAGCTTTCAGGTGCAGGTGCAGTGAGCGATGCCGGCTCGAGCGCAAGCGGCGTGGAGACTGGCCCGTGCTCGCGGGCTCTTCCCGACGCTCGTGTTTTCGTGCGCTTCGTTGTTGCTGGGTTGTCCGGTGGACAATCGCCCACTCGAGCTCGGCGCAGGTCCTGACGCGCAAGTGGACTCGACGCCGTCGCCCGGTGGCCAGAGCGGCACCGAGCCCGACGCCAGCGAACAAGGTGGCTCCGCGAGCAGCGTGGACGACGCCGGCTCGGAAGCGAGCGCCGGTGAACCGGGTGACGCCGGCCAAGCGCCGACACTCGTCGACGGCTGCGCCGATCTGGACGGAGACGGCGTTGCGGATTGCCAAGAGGGCTTGGCTCAAAACCCCGACTTCGAGAGCGACACCGCAGACTGGGTCGCGGACGTGGGCACCACGCTGACCTGGGACTCCCGGAATGCCTGGGGGGATGTGCCGTCGGGCTCGGCACTGGTCGCGGCATCGGGCGTCGTCGATGCCGACGCGAACGGCGCAGCGTTGCATGCCGCAAGCCAATGTGTGCCCGTCATTGGCAAGCAGCTCGTCACGGTGTACGCCAACGCGCTGGTCGATCTCGATCAAGACACGCAAGGGCTAGCAGAGGTCGACGTCTCATTTTACGATACCGTCGCTTGCACGGGCGCGCTGACATCGAGCTTCACGACACCCCAGCCGCTCGACGGCAGCGTCGGTTCCTGGCTCTCGCTTCGAGCCGGCAGCGTCAGCGGCGACACCACGAGATCCGCGTTGATTCGCCTGTCGATTTCACTGCCGTTTCGCGCAACCTCGTTTCATGCGCGCTTCGACAACGTATTGCTCAAAGCGCAGTCCCCGTGAGGCCGACCCGCTAGTGATCGGCGTCGTCTAGCGATGCGGATTAGGCGCGACGCCTCGGTACAGCTCGTTGTTGGGCGTCGACGAAACGACGGTGCCGACCGGGTTCGCTGAGCCATCATCGACGAACACGACGAGGCGATTCTTCGTGCTCGAGGTCGACTCGACGGTGGTCGCCATGATCGTGACGTTCGAGCCGGTCACGATCGCACCCAAGCCGCGGAAGCGCGTCGCGGGGTTCAGGTTCATCGTCACGACGAGCGACCACTGGCTGCCGTCGAAGGTCCACTTTTGAATGCCGCTGCCACCACCAGTACGGTCATCGGCGACGTACAACGTGTCTAGGCCGGGCACGGTCGCGTTGCGATCGAAGAGCGCGAAGCCCCAAGGGCTGGGTCCCGTGCCGCTCGGCATGCCGGGTAACTCGGTGGCCGACTGTGGCCCGCTCACCGGTAGGCCATTGCCGACGTCCAGGATCTCCGCGAGTAGCGACGAGTCGTTTCCGCTCGAGTACAGCTGTCCGCCAAACACGCGTACCCAGTGCACGCCGGTCGAGAGCAATTGGTTTGCGGTCGATGTGCCCATTGGCACGTACCACACGCCGCCCGGCGACGTGCCGGTGGCCGCGGCGCCCGAGCCGCTCACCCAAAAGGCCGACCCGTCAGTGGACGTCGCGCTGCGCGGGCTGCCCGCATTGAACGCGTTTGTCACGATGCTCGACGTGTCGACGCCGCCCGACGAGTCCATGCGCGCAACGACGCGGTTCACGTTGCTGGCCAAGCTCGTGCCGAGGTTCGCGCTGCCCGGTGCTGCAGCATAGCCGGCCATCGACAGGTAGCGACCGTCGAGCGATCGCGATAGGTCACCCTCCGTCACGGCCAGCCCAGTCAAAGAAAAAGGCTGGTTTGCGCCGCTCGGCGCGGTTGGCAGCGCGATCGCGCTCCCGACCAACGAACCATCGACGGCGTGTTGCTCCACGAACACGGGGGCCGAGGTATTCGTGAGCGTGGTCGTGCCTGTGCCGATACGCGCGATTCTGAACGTGACGGGCACGCAGCTGCCGACTCCGTCGCAGATCTGCCCGCCGTTCTCCGGGCAAGACGTGCCTTCTGACGCGAGCTTCGCGCCGCACTGGTTGCCGTTGCAGGTGCGCGATGAACAAGTGGCGTCGCTGCCCTGGCAATCGGTCGGGGCCACGCAGTCCACACACGAGCCCGCGCCGTCGCAGACTCGCGCCGTTTCGCAGCGAGTTTCGACTGGTAGCGCCGGATTCGACGGCACGCCCGCGGTACACACGTCGGCGGTGCACGAACGGCCATCGACCGGAACGTCGGAGTCATCGACGACGGACACGATGTTACCCACGCCGTCACACTGATTGACACGGCAGTCACCCGTCACCTGTGTGGCGGTCAAGGAGCCGGCTGGGGTGAACGACACGCCACACGTTCCGGCGCTGCAGGTACGAGTCGCACAAGCGCTGTCCGTCCCCGGGCAGTCGCTGCCAGAGACGCACTGCACGCAAGAGCCCGCGCCGTCACACAACTTCGCCGTGCCTTGGGAGCAGGGAGCTCGCGGCGGTGCCGCGCTTCCCGAGCAAGCGTTCGCGTGGCACGTGTCGTTCAGCGTGCACTCGTTGCCGTCGCTGCAGGCGGCGTTGTCGACGCCGCACGACGTGCAAGTCACCTGCTCCGAGAGCGTGGCTGGGCACCCCGAAACCCCCGTATTGCCGTCGGACGCGGCGACATTGAGGAGCAGTGTGCCCGCGGCCGTGCACTCGTAAGTGGTATTCGGCGATGACGGATCCGAAAAGGTGCCCTGCGTCGCGGTCCATGTGTAGGACAGCGGCTTGGGCCCCGGATCGGGATCGTGCGCGGAGACAGTCAGAGAGATTTTGCCCCCAACGACGATACTGAGCGGCGTGATCGAGAAGCTGTCGATCACTGGGCAGAGCGAGAACGTGGCGTTGACCGTGATCTCACCATCGCGATTCGGTCCTTGGCATTGCAGCGCAATCGTGACGGCATTGGTCTGTCCTGCCACGACGGTGAATGACGCTTGCCCGGAGCACGTCGTCTGCCCGTCGGCGGATACGGCGTTCAATGAAATGCCGTAACCAGAAGCAGCGGGGATGCCGCCGATCAACGCCGAGAAGCTCGTGCTCTCGGAAGTGTCGACCGTACCCGTGCTGCGATACCCATTCGGTCCGCTCACGATGTAGCTGACGCTGTTGACCTGAACGCCCGGCGCGAGTTGTAGAGCAAGCCCGATCGCGCCAACGGAATGATCCGTGGCGAGCGTGCGAGTGTCCAGCTTGCTGCAGCTCGCCAACGCGCCCGTCAGGCTGAGCGCGGCAAGACCCGACGCCACTCCACGGATGAAGCAATTCATCGCGCCGGCAGGATCGTGAGTTGAATGGTCATCTGAAGATTCCCCCAATCTAGACAAGGTAGACGAGCCGATGCCAGTTCTGGTGAAAAGGCTGTAACTTCTGGAGGCACTTTGCGTGCGCTGCCAGCGTCAGAGTCCGTATCAGATAGTTACGACTCATTCATGGGTTCGTCACGACTCCGCAGTACGGTTTTTTGCGCTTCAATGGCTGTGAATCAGTCGTTCAATTCTCGAAGCCTTCGTGTCGACGAATTCGTGTTTGGTAGACGTTGGGAGTCGTTCATGCGCGCGCTTTCGCTGCTTTTGTGCCTATTGCCCCTGGCATGCCACGGTACTCATGATGAAGGTCAGAATCAGCCCGCTTCGCTGATCACGGCGTCCGCCGCCAGCGCGGCCGGCCCCGATCTCGATCCTCAGCGCTGCCAGTACCTGTCTACGAGCGAGGCATCGACTCTCACTGGGCTGCCCTTCGTCAGCGGCGTGCCCGACCGGAAGTGCCAGTGGGTCGACCCGAAGGGAAGCGTCGTTTTGACCGTCAGCACGACTGATGCGCAAACGCACTACGACAAAGAGCTCAAGATCTTCCCGAACCATCAAGATCTGCCGGGGATCGGCGATCAAGCCTTCGTGATGGGACCGGTGATCGGTGTGCGGATGGGCTCGCGCTTCTTCACGCTGAGCGGCATCGTGACCGACAACCCCCACTCGGTCACGACGGACAGGCTCGTGACGGCGGCGCGCGCGATCGGTGCGCGCTTGTCGTCCTGATTCCAGCGATCGTTCGAGAATCGGAGTTGATACTCCGAAATTCGTTGGGTCGGACTCGGGCTTCTCGCGTCGAGCTGAGCCAGAGTCCTTGAATTGCGTCGCACACGACCTAAGTCCGACGAGGTACGGATCTTGCGGTCGTGTCCAGATAAGAAAATGAGCGGTTTGGTTCGAGCCTTGCTGGTGGCTGCCACGGCGTTAGCGACGCTCGGGGTGGCGGCGCGTTCGGCTTCAGCGCTCGATTTCGACGCCGCGACGGTCGTGGCTACGCCGGCGAATCCGGCGAGCAACGACCAGAAGTGTCTTCAGATCGAGGTGCACCGAGCCAGCGATCAGGACACCGCATTGCGGGCACTGCATTTCAGTGAGGGCGCGCTCAGCGACGGAGACCCCGTATCCGCGACTGTTTTCCAGAAGGACGCTCCTGCGAATCAGGATGCTGGCTGGGTCGCCAGCGTCGCGAGCGGCGAGGTCCACGTGATCAAGCCTGCGATCGGCAATCCTCCAGCACCCGCGGCTCCGCTGCCGCCGGGCGTGTGGATCGTGCAGGTGTGCATTCCGAGCGCGGCGTCGAAGAAGTTCGGAGCACAGACGACGAGCGTCGTCGCAACCACGAGTGGCACGACCAATCCCAATGACCAGGCCGTGAAAACAGCCACCGCCGCGGCCCGATTGCCCGTCAGCGCCGCGCTCGTGATCAACGAAGTGAACTACGATTCACCAGGTACCGACACGGACGAATTCGTGGAGCTCGAGAACGAGCAAAACGTCCCGGTGGGCCTGAGCGGCTACTCCTTGGCGCTGATCGATGGCACGAGCGGCACGCCATCGGAGCACGCGCGGTTCGCGTTACCCGACGTAACGTTGCCCGCCGGTGCGCGCTTCGTCATCTGCGGTGACGCGACGATCGTACCGAACTGTAATCTGGACCTCGACCCGAGCGTGGAGATCATCCGGAACGGCGTTGCGGACGCGGTTGCTCTGTATTCCGGGAGCAACCTCGTCGACAGCATGTCTTACGGCGGCATCGCGCGCGGCTTCACCGAGGGCATCGCCGCTGCACCGGTCGACGATTCATCGGTCGCCAACGCGGGCCTGTCGCGTTGCCCGAACGGCTCGGACGCAAACGACAATGGCACCGACTTCAGATTCCGACCGAGCACTCCCGGTTTGGCGAACGACTGCGGTAGCGGCGGAGTCCAGATCACCGGCGAGCTGTGCGACAGCTTCGCGAACCTGAGTTACACGGTCAGCGGCGGCCCCGACCAGCCACTCACAGGTACTATCCCTGGCAACGCGACGAGCCTCGATCTGATCGTCGGCGGGCTGTCACCTGGCGCATACCAGGTCACGTTCACCGGTGCTGCGGTCGGCGGCAAGGCGACCGTCGGTAACGCGAGCTTCGACATCGTGAGCGGTGTCATGACCACCAAGCTCGTCAACTTTCAGTGTGCGACTCAGCTGCCTTGGGGTGGCATCGGCGCTTTCGTGCTGCTCTGCGCGAGCCTGCTCTGCTTCGGCTCGCGCCGCTTGGTCCGCAGCGCCACGCTGTCTCCCCAATAGCTGCAGAAATGCCACTTTTGGGGCCGTTCAGTCGCCAGCTTCTCCATAATGTTGCACGGCGTTTGCCTCACTGCCACGCGCTCTTGCCAGTCTTTGCAAGCGGAGGCATGGCCGAATGGACAACCTGCTTTTGCTGATCTTCGTGCTCGCGAGCTTCTCTGTCTCGCTGACAGTGGCGACGCATCTGTCAGTTTTGCGGGTGCGCGCTCGTCCTGCAAAACATGCGCCGACGCCGCCGATATCCGTGCTCAAGCCGCTGTGTGGCGTTGACGAGGGCTTGTACGAGAATCTCGTGTCGCTGGCGCGGCAGGACTACCCCGAGTTCGAGCTCGTGTTGGGCGCAGAGGATCCCGACGACCCGGCGCTCTCGGTAGCGCGCGCGCTGAGGCGTGATTTTCCGGACGTCAAAATTCGAATCGTCGCAGGGTTCCCAACGCTGGGGATGAATCCCAAAGTCAGCAACCTGAGCGCTTTGAGCGAGCGCGCGTCGCACGACGTGATGCTCATCTCCGACTCGAACGTACGCCCGGATCCCGGATATCTGCGGGCGTTGGTCGCGGAGCTCGCCGACCCGCGAGTGGGTCTCGTGTCGAGCGTGCTGTCCGGCAGTGGCGGGAAGAGCCTCGGCGCGCGGCTCGAGAATTTGCATTTGGCATCGTTCGAGGCGCGCGCGGTGTGCGGCGCTGACGTGCTCATCGCGCACCCCTGCGTGATCGGGAAATCGATGCTCTTTCGCAAGACGGACCTGGACAAAGTCGGCGGGTTCGCCAGCGTTCGCGACGTGCTCGCGGAAGACTACGTGCTTGGTCAGCTGTTCGAGAATGCCGGTTATCGTGTTGCGCTCTCTGCTCACGTGCTCCGCACGATCAACGTCCGCCGCAGCGTAGGACAATTTGCGGCGCGTCACGTGCGCTGGGCACAGATGCGGCGGCGTATCAGTGCGCCGCTCTATTTCGGCGAGCCGCTGCTCTATACGGGACCGCTCTTGCTGACCATGCTCGCGCTGCTTCTATCGGGTGCGCGCGTTCCGTTCTTGGACTCGCGGCTGCTCGAAGAACTGACGGCCCTCGTGCTGTGCGGGAAGTACCTCTCGGATGCTTGGCTGATTCGACTGATCAACGGCAGCTTACCCGCTCTCTCCGAGCTGCCCTTGTTGCTCGCCAAGGACGTTGGCATGTGGGGAGTGTGGCTGGTCGGCGCAGTCAAACGCCGCGTGAGCTGGCGTGGCCACGCGATGTTGATCGGCCCTGGCTCCCAGTTGTACCGGGCTGATTCCGAATCGAGCACCGAACCGGCCGTGGCCCGAGCGTGATCGGGGGTCTCAGCGGTTGGCGCTGCCTTTGCGCGCGCTTTCACGCTAGAATCTCAGCCTGCTGTCCTGCTGGGCACTCGCTGGCTGGGTTTCCGCAGGAGTGCTACTCGAACGCCACGCAACCGTCACAAATTCCCAGTACCCGGATTCTCGGATGACACGCATTCTGATCGTCGAGGACGAACCCGATCTCCAGCAGGTGCTGGAGTACAACCTCCGCCAAGCGGGCCACGAAGTTTTCGTGACCAAGTCCGGTCGTGAGGGCCTGCGCATCGCGCGGGAGCAAAAACCCGAAGTCGTCTTGCTCGACTTGATGCTGCCCGATCTGGCGGGCACCGAAGTCTGCAAGCAGTTGAAGGAAGCGCCGGCAACCCGTGGCATCAACGTCATCATGCTGACCGCGCGCGGCGAAGAGATCGACCGCGTCGTCGGCTTCGAGCTCGGGGCTGATGACTACGTCACCAAGCCCTTCAGCGTTCGCGAGCTGCTGCTGCGCATTCAAGCGATTCTACGGCGCGGCCGGACCGAGTCGAAAGACGTCGAAGCGACGATCGAATTCGGTAAGTTGAAGATCGACCGCGAGGCACACCGCGTGTGGGTAGACAGCCTGGAGATCGAGCTCACGGCGCTCGAATTCAAGTTGCTGGTGACGCTCTACGATCGGAAAAACCGTGTCCAGACTCGCAGCACGTTGCTCGACGACGTGTGGGGCATTCAAGCCGACATCACCACCCGCACCGTAGACACGCACGTCAAGCGCTTGCGCGAGAAGCTAGAAGCCGCGCGAGACTACGTAGAAACAGTGCGCGGCGTGGGTTACCGCTTCGTCGGCACTCCCGACGAGGCGACCACTTGAAGTTTGGTATCCGCACTAAATTATTTCTGACTTCGCTCGGGGTGATCATCGTGTCGGTGGTCGTGGCCTACGGTTACTCGAGTGACCGTTTGGAGCGCGAGCTCACCGAGCGCGTGCGCGCCACGCTCATCGTTCGCGCGCGGCTGGTCGCGTTGGGTGCAGAGTCTTCATATGCGCTGTGGGAAGACCAGCCGCGCTGGACAGCGCTCGCGCATGACTTGGGTGAACGCGCCAACGCAGACGTCACGCTGCTCCGTCGCGACGGCACGTTGCTGGGTGACTCACGCGTGCACGACGAACCAGTGAGCTTGGGTGACCGCCCCGAGGTGCGTGAGGCGCTGGCCACGGCCGGCAAAGCCCCTGGCTATTCCTCGGTGATCGACGGGCACATGCTGGTCGTGGCCGTGCCCTTCTCGCGCGCGGATGAAGTGGCGGGCGTGGCGCGCGTCGCGTTGCCCCTGACGGAGATCGACGTGGCGCGTGCCGAGCTCGGCAAGACTCTGAGCATGGCCACCGCTCTGGCGCTCGCCGCCGCGATCGTCGTCTCGACGTTGGCCGCCGAGCTCGCGTCGCGCACGGCCCGCTCGCTCACTGAAGTGGCACGGCGCATGGCGGACGGGGATCTGTCCACCCGCGCCCGCCAAACCGGCAACGACGAGTTCGGTGAGCTAGGTCGCGCGCTCGATCAGCTCGCGAAGAATCTGTCTCGCACCTTGGGCGAGCTGCGTGAAGAGCGCGATCGCTTGGGCGGCATCTTGGCCGGCATGCAGGAAGGCGTTCTTCTCTTGGATGGCTCGGGTCACATCTACGTGTTGAACCCCTCGCTCCGCGAAATGCTGCTCGTCGGTCCGGATTCGGTCGGTAAAACCGTGCTCGAGGTGGTGCGACACGCCGAGTTGAAGGAGCTCTTGGACCAAGGCTGGCGTTCCGTCGAGCCCGTCACGCGAGAAATCGATTTCGGCAATTTGCAGCCACGACGACTGCTGGTGCGCGCGGCGCAACTACCCGGTGATCAGGGCGGTCTGCTCGCTGTGTTCGTCGACGTGACCGAAGTGCGGCGCCTCGAGTCGCTCCGTCGCGAGTTCGTGGCCAACGTGTCGCATGAGCTGCGCACGCCAGTGACCGCCGTGCGCTCTGCGGCCGAAACACTGCAAAATGCAGCGTCCGACGATCCGGTCGCAACGCGGGCGTTCATCGGCATCATCGAGCGCAACGCCGAGCGGCTCCATGATCTGGTGGAAGATTTATTGGACTTGTCCCGCATCGAGTCGCGTGGGTTGAAGCTGAACATCGAACCATTGGAGCTCGACGCGGTTTACGATCAGGTCTTGAGCTTGTTCGGAGAGCGCGCCGAGAAGCGCGGCACGGTGTTGGAGCACGACGTACGGGGTGACTTGCCTCGAGTGCTCGCTGATCGCCGCGCGCTCGAGCACGTGCTCACCAACTTGGTGGACAATGCCGTCAAGTACTGCCCGGCCGGCACGCGCATTCGCTTGTACGCGCAGGCTCACGTTGACGGCATCGAGCTCGTCGTAGAGGACAATGGGCCTGGCATCGAAGCCCGGCATTTACCGCGACTTTTCGAGCGATTTTATCGGGTCGATGCGGGGCGCTCCCGAGACATCGGCGGCACCGGGCTCGGTCTGTCGATCGTCAAACATTTGGTCGAAGCCATGGGTGGCACGGTGCACGTGGAGAGCACGCCCCGAGTCGGGACCAAGTTCGGTGTCGTGTTGAAGAGCGACGAGCCCGAGCAAAAGCGCGCCGTCGCCTGACGTGAGCGTCGGCTCTTGCGGAGGCGCGCCGTTCTCGTGCTCGGCAGCGAATTGCCATTTCAGCAAATGACAATCTCGCGACGAATGCGCGGCATTCGATGGCAGCGATTCGCGTGAGCTCTCCGGAAGTCGTAGCCGGTTTCCGATTTCTGGAGCTTCGAGCGCGACGCTCGTCTGCGAAGCAAGCGCCGTCGGCGCCAGTCTGACTCGGGGTTTCACGCCTCATTGGCTCGCGGCAGCGCGCAGCGAATGGCTTGGCCTGATCCTTGAAGGAGCGCGCGCAGCGTCCCGCTCGTTTGCCGGCGCACCAGGTTTTTTTCAAAGGGTTCGGAGGTCTGCTGTGAGAAAACTTTTTAGCAGGGTATCGATTCTGGCTTTGGCGACGGTTGGGGCTTGTGCAGCGGTCGTCGCTTGTTCGAGCGACAGCGCCAAGACCGAGACTGGGCCGAGCGCCGATCAAAGCGGCGAAATCGGGCTCGCGCTGCAGGTTGGTGGTTTGACCATCAACACGGTGAACTACACGATCATCGGCCCCAATTCGTTCAGCAAGACTGGTAGCATCGACCTGTCGGCCGCCACCGCTTTCGCGGCCACGATCGGCGGGATCCCGGCCGGCACCGGGTACAGCATTTCACTCACGGCCACGGCCACCGACGGCACGACGCAGTGCGCGGGCTCGGCGACCTTCAACGTGACTGCGCGCGCCACGACCAACGTCACGGTGGCGCTCGACTGCCACCAGGCGGCGCGCACCGGCAGCATCAGCCTGAACGGCACGGTCAACGTATGCCCCGTGATCGACGGCATCTCGGCCAACCCGAGCCAGGTCAACGTGGGCAGCAACATTGGGCTGTCCGGCGCTGCACACGACTCCGACAACGGCCCTGCCGCGTTGTCCTATCACTGGTCGGCGACATCCGGCACGTTCAGCGACGCGACCGCGCAGAACCCGACGTTCACCTGTACCGCGGCGGGCCCATCGACGATCACCTTGGTCGCTTCGGACGGCGACAGCAGCGCGGGCTGCGCTGACACGCTGACCACGATCGTCACTTGCTCGCAGAGTGCATCGGGTGTGGTCACGACGGCCGCGTTTGCGCCGGGCAGCGTGACCGACCCGAATATCACGGGCGGCTACTACCAAGGCGCCACGGTGTGCGTCGACGCGAACAACAACGGCGTGTGTGACGCCGGTGAAGCCAGCAGCACGACGGATGCCAGCGGGCATTTCTCGCTGCTCATCACCTCGCCCTCGGGGATCATCGCCGATATCGGCACGAGCGCTGTCAATACGGCAAGCGGCATCGCGAATCCCTCGCGCAACGTGTATCGCGCGTCTGCTGCGCAGCTCGCCGAGCAAGGTTCGAGCGTCGTCCTGAGCCCGCTGTCCACCGAGGTCATGCGCGCTGTCGAAGCGAACGGCTCGGACTACGCCACGGAGAAGGCGAACCTGGCGACGCGCATCGGCGTGACTTCGGCGCAGGTTCTGACCGACGCGAGCAGCTTGACGGGCGCTGCCAAGACGGCCGTCTTGCGCGAAGCCCACGTCTTGAACAATCGCTTCCGCTACGCCATCACGAAGCTCGACCGCCACGACCTCTATCCGGACGCCTTGGCGGTGCCGGGTGGCGATCCGGAGCTCACTGGTCTCGCTGGAGTTTCGCCGGCAACCGCGACGACGCCCGATACCCGCGCGCCGATCACGTTTCAGCAAGCCGAGCAGGCGGCGTTCGCGGTGGAAGGCATTCCACGTTACGACAACATCTTCATCGTGATGCTCGAGAACAAGTCGAGCCAAGCGATCCTCGGCTCGGCATTTGCGCCCAAGATCAATGCCTACTTGGCCGCCGGCAACCAAGCCGCGAGCTACTACGCGACGGGTAACCCGAGCGAGCCGAACTATACCGCGCTCGGCGGTGCCGACGATTTCGGCATCACCGACGATTCGCAGTGGAACTGCGATG
>Ga0210387_10002292_pt1 | contig 14593 bp, 12 predicted proteins | sample IncBWC7OmetaG_FD_160108 | JGI IMG/M metagenome (GOLD analysis project Ga0210387, IMG submission 160108) | Forest soil microbial communities from Barre Woods Harvard Forest LTER site, Petersham, Massachusetts, United States - Inc-BW-C-7-O ...
CCTTTGAATGAGCAGGAGCCTTCTTTCCACTCATTCTTGCTTCTGACTATTTGTATTATTAACCTTAACATAATAATTACAATGTCTTTTTCATTCTCATACCTGAATAATGCCTTTGGATCAAAAGAAAGAAAAATGTGTATATACAACTACCACAACTATGATATATATTTTCATGCTTCATAGAGTGGTTTTTGTTTTTGCAGTTTAACTCTATTCTTTTGGGTTGCAGTAGCCTTAGTAAACCCACCATACATAGCTAGAAGGGAATATTAAAAACTGAGGCACAATGAAGGGAATCCATTGTCCCATTGACAAGCAGTACCAAATCCTCCCTTTCCTACTACAGAATTAATTAATTATTTTCTGGACCACTACACCTATAAATCAACACTGAAGTCCCACTATACCAATAGAGTGAATACTGTGAAGGGAAATATTTCCAAAAAGGTACCAGAACCCATAAAAGGCAATATATACTTCCTAATAAGGCAGGAGGGGGTCTGGCAGCCCCTTGGAATTCTAGGAATGAGGTACCCTTGCCGAATGACCCCTTGGACTTATGTTCGAGAAAAATTGGCTGCATAGAAAGTTGAAACAGAGTCGCGACAGAATATTGGAGTACATAGTATCGGGTACTCTTTACCAGATTTTGAACCACAGGATGTTAATGGTCCGAGAGGAAATCATACTTCAGTGGGCTGCAAACCGTGATCTTTGATCTGCCACATCTGGCAAAAAGACAGCAAACCAAGCAGCTTGAGCTCGTCGTGAAGCAAGTCCGGTGATAGGATCACGGTGATGGCGAAACTGGAAGGGCAGCGAAAAATGCCCATGAAGGCGTGGTGGGGAACATTCAACCAACAGTGAGGCATCACTTCTGGACCTCATTCACCCGACATATCGAATCTTGATAGCTCCAGCACGGTTGCGAGCCTCGATGGCTGTAAAAGGTAAAGTAAGCTTGGACTGAACGTCTATACAATGAAAATTGAAATGGATCGGACCTTTCACTTCCTCTGCTTCTTCACGTTGTTCATAGTCAAGAACCAAGCGTTTGAGATGTTGTTGCTCTACTTTATCTTGCAGCTGCGCCGAACGGGTATGGACGGCAAGCGCCGACGCAGCTGGAACGGCTAATTGACGGGTCTGGGCAACTTGTTATCGACCAAGCTGGGTGAAAAGGAAAGTAACCTACGTGTTGCTTATTTCCCCGTTTCGTGATGACAGTGAAGTTCATCATGTTGTGTCCGTGGGATTCGGAAGGATCACCTTCTTCTTCCCTCTCATCCGCCCGTTTCTTGCGTACACCTGGAGGGAGAACAGCAGAGTCCCACAACGCGAGGGCAGTCTTCTTGTCAACCTTCCTTGATTCAGCGGATGTATCAGTGACCATCTTCGCAAGCTCTTTCGCGAATTCAACCTCAGCCTCTGCAGAAGGACCGAGATTCTCTTGTAGAGTATTACTAGCGGAAAGAACAACCACTTGATCTGGCGACGGAGCACGTTCTTCGAGCTAAAATTTTGAAAATCATGAGCCTCCAACCAGCGTGCATTAACTCGTATATATGACTGACCGGAGAATCTTGAGCAGCCAAGTCTTCCTCGTCTTCTTCTTCTTCCTCCCGTCTCTCATCCTCGTCACCACTGTCGTCGCCACTGTCTTCGCCGCCTGCAACTGTTGCGTCATTAGTTCACTCTTACAGATTGAAAAGGGGAGTGGGATTTACGGTTTGTATTCTGGAATGCCAAGTTGAACATCTCATCGACAGCGACGGCTGCTTCTTCTATTGTCTTGACCACCTCAAGCTTCGGTCTCACAGCCTACACCGGGAATATAATCGAATACCATTGCATAAAATACGTGGCACTTACCTCGAGTGAATCGGAAACCATGAAATCGACGTCCATGGGAAGATCTTCTTTGCAATGAATGTAATACTGTACGAAAGAATTAATGTTCATGAAAGGGACAACCAGAGAAATTGCTTGCCTGAAAGAAGGTCAGGAAGTTGTCCAATTTCTTCTTCTGGGTACCGCGGTCGAAGCACATCCCGCACGTATCCAAAAGAACACAAATTAGTCGTACGCGGAAAAAGTCGTCCGGCATATCCAGGGGACAACCTTGGTTTGGAACTGGTCGTCCATCCGCTGTATTAGGCAGCGACGTGGATCAGTGAATTATGGCGCAGGAAAGAAGGTAGTCAGCTCACGATGTCCGAAAGTAACTATTGACCATAGCGTGTCAAATATAATTCCAGAGCTGAGAAGCCTGTAGATATACAGCTCTCCCAGGTATTTTATGGTAGCCACCCTTCTCTGGTTCGTACTGTACACATTCTGTTCCAAACCTCTCCTGACATCCTCCAAAACCTGATCGACAATGGCGATGGCGAATGCAGGACGGTACCTCTGCAGATCATACGTCAACATCGCTAAAAGACTGATATTCCCGTACTTGATCTTCCAGGGCTTCGTGAAGACTTTATGGAGGGTCCGCCGAATGTCATCATCATCCCAGTCAAATTTTCGGATGAGCTTGAGGACTTTGTCGATTGTCTTTTTAGCCAGGACATCGTAGATTAAATGACGAATGAAAAGTTCAATCGGTGTACGCTCCTTTTCTTGACGGGGTGCGCGCTCAGGCGGATTACACTGTCGTATGGAAGTTGAACTTAAGAAAGCAACCTTAGTGTTGTTACAATACACACCTGGTAATATGCATTCTCGAGCAAAAGAAGCTGCCGCTGGTCAAAGTGTTGCATGCTTTGTTTACGCCTCATAAGCTCCAGCTACCAGGATGGCACAATCAGAATGGCACGAAATTCGAAGGTAAAGTAATTCATACCATGGTCCCAAATCTTTCCCGCGTGTCATCACTCCTTAACAAAAACCTCCCACATCCCTCCAACAGCAGCGCAATATTTTCGATGTTGGTCCCCGAGAAATCGTCCAGACAGACTTTGAACATGTGCAGAATAAGATGTGGAGGTACAACACGGAATTTGGTCAAGTTTGACAAGTAAGTGATGTTCTGGATGGGAAGGAAGTGGGAATTACAACTGGTGGTTGCTAGGATGTCCTTAAAAAACTCACTTTGAGCCTGATTTCCGAAAATTCTTTGACAACGTTCTTCTTTCTCTGCAAATAACGAAATTCTTCATCGAGCTGAAAGGATCGTCTTTCATAATAGCGTCCAGAAGTATTCCAATGCAAGACTCACGACAGCCACGAGCTCAGTACCGACATCTGGCATATACCTATTGATGGTAGCCACAAGCCTCGAATAATGAGGCAACAAATCTGTGCGATTCTTCGGAACCTGGGTTAAAAACTAGGTCCAGATAAGTCAGTATTAGTAAGGTATAAAGAAGTCAAGGAAACACACCCTAACAATCCGCTTCCTGGCAGCCTTGGAGTTCAAGAATGCAAAGTCAATAGCAGCTTGATCGATCAGTGCACGATTCGTGGCGTCCGAGAGCCGAATAAGGAGGGCGGTGAGAAGTTGGGACGGGCCTTGAGGTGCAAGCTGGGGTGATAGAGGTGGCGTTGATATCTTCGGTGAACCGGGCGTAGGTGTTGATGTCCTGAAGGGGTATTAGTAAATCAGTCCCAATATAAATAATGCCCCGTACTCTTCATCATCAGGCTCATTGAACGCTTCACTATTAGTCAAAAGCTCAGGTGTCACCCCATGCCCGTCAAGCTTCTCTAGCTCTTCTTCTAACTTCCTCACCTCTTCCTTCTCCCTTTCTATCATTTCTCTCTCCTTCTCCTTGTCATCGTCACTTTCCTTCTCCTCCGCATCATCAATACCCAACACACTTCTCGGCACAAAATCCTTCAAATCCTGCACTTCCTCGAAAAACCTCCGCTCCTCTTCATCCTCCCACTTGCCTCCCCTTGCTGATATGTCATCCGTCTCATCACCTCCTAAAAGATTCGAGTTATTGGACCCAATGAGGATCGAGTCGGATTTCTGAGATGTTGTGGGCAATGACGGGAGGGATAGGCACAGAAGTTCGGATAATCTATGTGGGATGGTTAGTGATAGTTAAAGAGACGAACGAAGGCAAACTCACGCCTGGCAACTCGCTAGTAATTTCTCATATCCTTTTGTCATCTTCTCATACGCCTGCTGACGGTCCTCAAATATTTCCCCCGAGCGGATATAAGCCTCATGGTTCCGGCGGTCTTGGTCTTGAAGCCGCTGTGAACGATTAAGTAGGGTTAAATGATCTCATCCATGAAACTCACGTTATGTTCAATGACAAGTTTCTTGCACACATTGTCAAAATAACCTTCACACATACGCTTGAAGCGGTCACGGACATCCTGTTCGACAAGCTCGTTTACCTCCTGAGATAATGATGGAGAGGCACCACCCTGTTCGGTGGTTGTTGCAGACGACAAACTCCCCGGTTCAGTGTCAGTCGGAATTTGTTTTGACGAAGTCGGTTGCGTTATCCCGAGATATGGACGGGAGTATGATTTGAGGAAAGTCGATAGAAGAGGCAAGGATGACAGAGTCGGGTCATTGGATAACTGCAGTCATTTTGCCGTCAGTAAATTGTGTCACCGGAATTCATGTCACTAGACTTGCCAATTCTTTCAATGTCTTCATAATCCATTCACCGCCACTTCTTTCTTGGGTGTCTCTGATGATCCCGACCAGTGCCAACTCGGAACAGACTCGGAGGACGGGGCGCTGTCGCATGATGCGTGTAGAATCTTCCTTCTCACGCTGTTCTAGGGCCAGCGCCGACAACGCCGCACGAGATGGAGAGCTTAGCGAGGAAGACAGGGAAGACACCAGCACCGGAGTAAATGTACTTGGAAATCTGCGGTGCAACGATGAGATAATCTTACAGGTAGAGTTCGTATCCATACCAAGTTATATGGTTAGCCATGGACGACCAGCCAAAAATACCATGGCATACCTCTACGGCACTCCATACGTCCTTCTCGGTCTTGCACCGGGCCACACCTTCCACAGCAGCGCCAGCAATCTCGTCAACATATTTCTCCAAAGATAGAGAATCAATGTCCTTCAGAATCTGTTCGCGATTATCCGCTGCCATAGACTGACGCATACGTTTGATGAGAGCAGTGTGGCGTTTAAGTGACGAGTCCAGCTTGGACGACTCTAATTTTTTGAATTGAATATCAAGTTTGATTTCCTGACAATCCTAGACATACCTCGAGCCGACGGCTTTACATTATTGAGTTCCTTGAGTTTAACCCGTTTGTTTTGTCGAACTTTCTCGTCATCCGATTTGCCGGTCGACAGGGCTCCGTTTAGCGCTGAATCCATAGGTGTCTGGTTCTTTCAAGTTCCAGTGAAATCCTAGCGGATTCTTGTGGAGAAGAAGCCCAGCGATATGCAAAATCCAAGTTCAGGGTAAGTTCGTGAATTACTTGAAATCAAGTTGGCCTGAAAGAGTTTGTTTATGTAACCAACTTGAAGTTCTCCGAGTCGAACTTGAAGTAATAGTAAAGATTGTACGGTTGTCAGACCTCAACTGGTGCTATGCGGCACTGATTATCCTTGGAAACTGTGGTTTACCCGCGGTTGCCGTATATCTAGGGCATGGACGGTTCCGATGACTATTTCACTGATGACATTGTTCTGGACGAACAGACCTTGGCTGTTCTGGATCAGGAGGAGCAACAGTACCTCCTGCAAAATACCGCACCCCAACTGGCCCCTCCTGCAACAAAACGGCAGAAAACTAATCATGGATGGAAACCGGGAGTTGGGAACCGTCGGACCACAACTTTGGACGAACTTGAGGATTTACCGGAAATTTCTGTTCAGGGTGACGGTTCTTATGGTGTCCGCCTTGGTGCCAGAAACATTACTGACGCATCAGAAAATATATTGAACGGACCATCAAGTAACCATCCTCCACACTCCAGGACTGGAGTTAACTTGATAGGTTCTCATTCTTCTGCGGGACCACCTCCTGGTGTATCACGTCATCTTCCACAACCTCCTCCACCCTCAGGATATCAACCGTCCCATTCTCAGAATCGTTCCCAGCAACGCCTACGTCAACATTCCTATGGACAGGCATTTCGGGCCATTCATGAATCACGGATTGCATCAAAGCCATCTCGGCGTGTTTCTGCGCCTCTGTCGCCCGCCGCAAACAGTGGAGGTTCGGGTCCGCAACAATTCGGGCCGCAAGTGGAGGATCTGCGCCAGCAAATGGAAGAGGTTTGCCTTGCGTAGCGTTTTGGACTGGCAATACTTTTGTTTAAAATATTTCTGATCTTTAGCTTCACAAGGAAAATTTGAAAATTCGGGCGGCTTTGCAGGAAGCAACGGGTGTTAAACTGGCAAAGGAAGGGGAGGTCTCCATCCTAAGGAAGGGTATTGAAAGGGTACGGGTTGACGGTGACTATCCTAATTATTTGCACTGAGAATTCCTTTCAGACTGCGCAAGATCATGCGGCACAGGTGGCCAAGCTTCAGGTCGCGAAAGACGAAGCAGACGCAAGACAGACGCAGATGAAAGAGGAGATGAAAGAAGAGATGGAACGACTGAAGACTCAATTCATCTTCAAGGTGCAATTATTTACCAACCTGGTCATCTCAGTTGTTTTGACTTTCTCACCTATAGCAACACGAATTCGAAACATCCATGCGCAAACCTCCGTTGTCCGTTCATTCGAAGAAGATAGCGAATGATCCACCTCCCACACCAATGCGCATCCCTTCTCAGATCCGGGGTTGGAACCAAGATAGTATGGATGATGCTGGTCCCGGTGGTGATGCCACTAGTCGCCCTCAATCAAAGGCCCACATCTTGGGAAGCCCCAAAGCCCACCGGGCTCACAAATCGCCGGAGAAAGCCAGGAAATCCGCGATGCTTCCTGGATTTCAAAACTCCTTTATTAACTCGTCACCTGTCCGTCCTTCACAGCCACTCTTTGACAAAGGGAGAGGGAGGGCAAATGATGTGTGGAACGGGAGCGGGAAGGGGAAGCAGACGGTGCAAGCACCTTCCACTGCATACGAAACACATTTCGCAAGTAGCGATCCACCCCCGATATCTCCTCCATGTAGTCCGACTAGGGTCAAGCAGCGGACTCAGGACATAGATATCAGAATGGCGGACGTTGTTGCTGTTAGAAATGAGAACCGAGTTGTCGAAATAGACTTTGCCAGAGACCTTATCTTTGAGGACGGCGATGTCGAGATGATGAACGAGGAGGATGGGCCATTCCTTGAAAAGCTGGATCAGATTGAAGCCCTTGATTGGAAACAGGAGGTAAGTTTTCTGCTCGCCTAATCGTTGATCTTTCATCAACCTTGCCTTACAGCTGTGTCGTACTGTTTTGACACACGCTTTGCCGCCCTGCGCAACGTTAACGTTTCATATACTTATGAGAGTTTCTCTGGCAACTTCTCTGGCGACTCCATCAGCGGAAACATATTCTGCGGCATGCTCTCGAATTCTTGAAATTCTTGCCCCCACATCCAAATATACCGACTATGAAAACACACTCGACTCCGTCTCTCGTTCTCTTCTGTCGATGATTCCCATACTCAACAACACTAATTCAGTGCGTACATTTCATCTTCCGGATGCTTGACAATACCAATTACAAAAAGTAGATCCCACCATTGAATGCCCTGCTCAATCTATTAACAACATTAATATGCTCACTACCTACCTTTTCTTCGTCACTGTTATCCCATTCACAAAACGATAGTGATCGACCTCGGATCCTCATCCTTCTATGCGAAATTGTGCAAGACCAACTTGAACATTCAAAGAATTCTAATCAAAACGATGGACTCGCGAAAGAGACCATCAATTTTTTGGAGGCATTGTGCTGGAACACACCCGATGGACTAGTGGGAAAGTGCGCTCCCCAGTTTTCTTTCTTTTGTCACCACACCATTGAAAACTGTCCCGTAGGCTTGCCGTAATTCCATGCAGTCGTGAAGTCATGTCTATACTCCTACACAACTCTCAACCATCTTGGTTCCTAGCACGTAGTACTCGACTGTTGGCTATCCTCGCCACTCGTATGTTATACCTATCATCAGTTCATACCGACTGCTGACACCTGCAGGAAAGACCCTAAACTGTCTCGATCCCTTCTCCCCTTTTCCGATCCTGACCTCCCCCTTAAGGAACAACCAGCTGTGGATTTCACTAGGATTCGTCCTGTTGACCGTTTGTGTTCATACCTCATCGATACCACTAGACAAGACGCCGAAGTGAGCTTTAACCAAACACTATTCCAATTTCAACATTGATTTCCCTTCCAGGCTCAATACATGAGAACCTCCATCCTCACTTTCTTCGCAATGCTGTCTGTATCACATCCGGACGCTCTTTCGATTCTTATTGAGTCTCACGCGTTGATACCTTCCCTGGTGGTCTTCCTCACCCACTTGACGACACCTCTCTGGGAAGACGACGATAAATTAATGACATCATCAGAAACCACCGCCTCGTATGCATCTTGTTATTCATATTAGCATCTTAACGTACTGAATTTGTGAACCAGCTCCATCCGTACCTTGAATCAGACTTTATTTCTTCTTCACCACCTCGTCTTCAGCACAGATCCCGTTTATAACTTACGACACAAACTTTATCACGCACCGCATCGTCCATTCAATGGAATAACCCACATGTTTATCGTTACGTTTGGCAGACTCAGCTACGCTGACCCTCCCGAATGGGTCAATGGTCAGGGAAAAGTCGAGCTGGAACTTCTATCAGGTATATACATTGATCTCAATTTTATTTTAGGGTCTGACATATAGGTATTGGAGTAGAGATGGCTAGAGATCTCTTAGATTTGGTCGTGGAAGGACCAGAAGGTGATAATGTTTGGGCAGCGTATCAGGGTGAACCAGATCCGGGGAATGACACGGATGAGGAAGAGATGGAGGCGAAGCTTTTGGGTGCTAATAAGGTTTGATATTGTATCCTCTGTGACTGGTATTTACGAGTTTAATCGGTGCATGGCAACAAGCGAAGGAGAGCTAATGTGGCGTCATCAATTTGCTTTAGCCATTACGGGAAATTCTTCGACCTGGTCACCAATGCCTGTTGACCGTTGAAGGTTAGATGATAATGACGAAGCCAGTTGACATTCACTCTCCTGGCCGCAAAAGCGTTTCAACCATTGGAACTTCCTTTCCCCACTCCTCGAGTTTGGTTGTTCAATTGTTGCCCACATTTTTGCAGCAAGTTCACATGTTTCTGTTCTATATTTGACACTCAAACGGTTTCTGAGTTTCTCCTGTGTCGAGGTTACACACGCAGATGGAAGAAATCTTATCGGCTTACAGAAATAGCTGAAACAATCTCTCCTTCGCCCTGGAGCCCAGCAGTAGTGGCGATAATATGCTCAACTGCACCGAAGCTCTCTAACCAGAGTTGCCAAATACATTCCTCCCAGTGGGTGGTTCGTGAACTGGAGAAGAAGAATCGCTCGATGCACCACAAAGGATAATCGCGACGGATCACAATAGGAGACAAAGCCAGAACTGGAAATGATACTTGATCCCCAGAGGTGATAATCATAGGCCGGTGCGCAGAATGAGCAGATTCAGAAATGATACTATAGAAAGTTGACGGAGGAAGAACAGAGAAGTTTCCAGGAAAGAGCATGACACGTGAGGTAGATGCGAAGAGTCTTGCAAGATTAAGGTACGTGTTAGGCGAGTCCTGCGCTTGAGAATTGACATGTAAAAGGTGCAATGAAAGCGAAGAGAGTGGTGGATATGTCTTCAAAGCTTGTAGTCGTTCCAGCAGTGATTCATGTTGTGTCGACGATGGCGGAGCAGTCGTGGTCATTAAGAGCGAGATCGGACCTGATACCAAATTGTCAGGAAGTACAGTGAGGGACTGTCTGTAATACATACCGGGCCATAGAGCAGCCCATGGTGGCAAACGATCGGAAATTTCATTATCGTTAGACCATAAACAGGCCGTGACAGCCTTGGTGTCTAGGTGGGCTTCTCCACGCAGAAGAAAAGGTTCAAATCCTTCCAACGGAGGTTGCACGGACGAAATTCGTGACAGCCGTTGCTTGGTTGATAGGCTATCCAGAGAAGACGTATTTGGTGGCTCTGATCATAAATAAAACCCGAGTGTTAGCCAACGATCTAATATACATTCTACGGTGCATACCTTGGGGTTTGAGGGTTGAAAGGGAATGCAAGTCTTTTCCGTGTATTCTTTTGTAGACTACTCTGGACATAAAAACGAGGCTCAAGCAGCAATATACCAAAGCGGCACATTTTAACCAGACAGTTGGCCAAGAGCGTAAGCTTAGAGAACGGTCGTCGATTGGGCGCGCAACTTGTGATGGAAGCAAAGCGTGAATGAATGACGTGATTGTACGCGTGGATTGAGAAAGCGTGTATGGATGATCTTTTGGATAAGACAATGGATCTTTTGGTGGAGAGACATAGGAACACGTTGCCCGAAGGCGTTGCTGCGAGTTGGTTGTGGAGAGATGGCTTTGGAAACTGCCTGAGCCACTGGGACCGATGCTGACGTTTGTTGCCGATTTCGTCAAGCTTGTTGGTAAGGATGCCGGACTAGTACTGTTCATATTCTCTTCCCATGTAATAATAATAACTTGAAATCCAGCACTATCACAACTACTCCGAACACGTGACCGCGACTTCAATCGAAATACTAGTCCTTTCCCCTTACGGTCAGGTTCACCATGTCCTGCTGTACTGGCCAGAAAGTGAATTACTGGAGTGATATTAGTTGGGTCTCGGCTTAAGGAAAATACCTGGGGTCGATTTTTTTTTCCCTGAGCCTCTGGGCCTCGTAATCAGGCACATTATCATATATGGAAATTCACGTGACATACCTGTACCGAGCATCGGCAGGACCCCCGAATATGCCGGTTAAGGTTGCATACCAAATTTCACGTTTTCGAAAAATTTGTCCGGACTACTGCACAGACATAGGTATGGCTCGGATTTTGACCGGACTTGGTAACTAACATCCAATTTTTGGTCACAGTTCGTCTTGGGTTCACTCTGTGCTACCTGCCACTATTCTTTTACCCCATCCTCTTCAACCAGTGTGAAAATACTAATATTCACTTTTCCTTTGCGCCATATGGTGTTCAAACTTGCCACAGCTTTGGCTAAGTCCAATTTTTCCTGCACCAGTTCCTTGTAGATTTTCATACCTGCCACACCTACCTCGATGTGTGTCCGAAATGTTGCAACAGCAGTTGCAGCTGGAATAAGTGCAAGAAATGAATTTGATGGTAAATGACCAAATTGGAAGGTACCCAATCCAGCGTGCAAACAGTGAACCATCTTGAACTGCCTGTGATGGGAATGCTTGTAGAGTTGCACAACAATGTATGAAAGTGCTCTAATATTCCCTGTGTCTGCTACCCAGGAATGAGCACCAGCTTTCCCTCTGTTCTTTGAGTACATGGTTATGACTATCAATTGAACCATCCCTTTCAGTGTCAGAAATTTGAAAGATCTGCAAGACATACCTCTAGCAAGCATCAGTTCTGAGTCTAAAATGACAAAGCCATAAGATGACTTGGATAGATCTGGTCCTGAAAAATATTGTCCGGACAGGTATCTGACCTGCAAAATCTAACTTTGTATTGTCCGGATTATATATCATAGTGTTTGGTATCAACCCCCCATTTGTCCGGACTATTATCATACCTCAGGTCCCAAAATCTAAAAATTTGTCTGGACTAGGTATGCAACCTTAACCAGCATATTCAGGGGTCCTGCATTGGCAACAACTCCTCCTGTGTTCATGGGATTCTTATGTAAAGATAGATCCACTGTCATTTTTGTTGTACACATCACAGGGCCTCTGAGTCTTTGCTTTTGTGCCAATGCAGACCTTGGTTCCACAATGTGTCTTGAGATCAGCTGATCCACCTGGACCACACTTGATGTGTACTGCAGTCTGGGCATGTTGTGGAGCCATTGAGATTGACTTGTATACCAGTTGGTGACTAGGAAAATTGAGACTCATTCTTTCATTATGAAATATAAAATTTACCACTTGTGCCATAATGGGTAAGACTACTGTGTTGAAAAGAGGTTAGGCACAACAGTAGTCAAGACCACTGCCAAACAGTTCACTACTAATATCAGGTTTTGCAGCTGAAACATCCATCACTGATTCTCCTACTCATCTACAAGTACCCCCTGGCACTTTACTGACACTATGGGAGCTCTCTGGAGGTCCTTTTCAGGGCTGGGGGTTCCCTTTTTTTCCTGGCCTGACAGCCAGACCTAGCTACCATCCCAGGGTGTTGGATCATTATCCCAAGACCCCCTTGGTTGGATATTTGTCAAATATTTGTCTCAGTAGCAGGTAGGTTGGAGTGACAGAATTGTGTGGTTGACAAACACCAGAAGCCTGTAAGCATGTTGCTTACTACAGTCCTCCTAATGTACATATATACAGCCTGCTGGCTGAACAACTATGTTATTCAGTTATGTCCCTTTTGGTGTAACAGTTATGGTGCTAGGCTGTCCAGACTACTTACAAAGCCAAGATGTAGCTTTTGCTCAAAAACCTTGGTTGCCTAATTCAGTAACATAAGCTAGACTTGTAACCATTCCTTTCTATGACAAGGCAACCTCTTCAATAGAAGGACTGGTAAAGCTGAGTTTAAATTCAGTATTGGCACTGATTTTCTCAATTGGGACATCATGAGATGTGATTAAGGCCTGCCCTAAATACCAGTCAGTAAACTTTTGTAGTCAATTTCAAGTTGGTTTATAAAGGATTCATAGATGGTAATGGACTTCACACCACACTTAAGTTTCTTTGAATGTTGAAGTCCACTAGAACCAAGGCATTTTCAGACAACTTTAAGACACTGCATGGTTGGCTGAGTTCCCTTCTTTGTACCTTTTTAGTTTGTGAAGCCATCAACTTGATCCCCTCTATTGCAATTTCCTCAATGGACTGACAAAATCACAACAAACTGATATACTATGTGGTTGCCTCTTAGTTCATGTAACTTTTGGTTCATGAGGCCAAACTGTGACACAACTGACTATACAATTTGAAAAGTGATGGAAAACGACTACAAAAGTTTACTGACTGTTATTTAGGGCAGGCCTCAATTGCATCTCGTGATGTCCCAATTGAAAAAAATGGTGCCAATACTGAATTTAAACTCAGCTTTACCAGTCCTTCCATCGAAGAGCTTGCCTCATCTGTGTATATTACACTCCCCCACTGATCCCCAAGGACTCCTCAAGGACTCCTCAGACTCCTCAAGGACTCCTTAGGACTCCTCCACCACTCCTCAAAAGTCCCTATTCAGTCCTCAGATACTCCGAGGACTCCTCAAGGACTCCTCAAGGAGTTTATCAATTAAAGATCAAAGACTCTTTAGGGAGTCCTCAAGGAGTCTTCATGGACTTCTTAGAAGTTGACAGATTTCTCAAGCAATGAAGTCTCAGATAACCATGATGCCATAGCTGAGTCACAAAACAAATGACAAGAGCAGGAATTGAACACACAACTTGCAAGTAGGCAAGTTACATAATCCAAAGCACAATGGCTTAATGTTTACCACCTGAGCCACACAACCAATTAACCATCTGTGAAGTACATACTACATATTCCCTAAGCTTACTCTCAAGCTTATTTCATCCACTCATTCAATCTTTGCTCAAGTTTTTGCTTCATACGAGAAAAACATTCAACTAAATTATTTTATATTTAAAATTATATACAAAGAGTAAAATAATTAAAATAAAAAAGGAGAAAATAATTTTTTAAAAAAAAAAGGGGGATGGGGGGGCAACACCATCCTTATGGGGGGTGCACAGCCCTGTCGGGTGCACTTGCTTGGCATCCTGTCCCGTCCCCACCCTCATCCCCACCACCCTTTTCCGCCTTCGTTTGCGCACTTGGTGGCCATTGCGGCCATGTCCTTGTGGTCACGGTTGCTTGCCGTTTCGTCATGGTGGTGGTGCTGCTGCTGATCTATGAAAAAATTAATAAATAAAAAAAGCAGGCGCTCCATGCGCCTGCTACGGTTTTGGGTGTTTGGGGTGATGGCGGTTGCAGTTGCGGTGGTTGTGGCAGCTGGGGGGTGTCATTGGCAGATGCATATGTATCTGTTAAAATAAAGTAAAATGAACAGACAAAAAAAATAAAAAATAAAAATGGCAGCACACCTCAAGGGCATTGCTGTTGTACCCCGGTGCTGCAGCGCTCACGGTTCCTCCCCTTGTGCATTCCCATGCTCTCTGCATTGTCATTGTCCCCATCGTCGTTGTGCTCGTCCTGCTCACAGTTGTGTTCCTTGTCGTTGTGCTTGTCCTTCTCGTGGTTGTTCCATCCTCTTCATCCTCGTCCTGCTCGCGTTTGTGTTCCTTGTCATTGTGCTCGTCCTTCTCATGGTTGTTCTCATCCTTGTCATCCTCGTCCTGCTCGTGGTTGTCTTCTTTGTTGTCGTTCTCGTCGTCATTGTGCTCGTCCTGCTCGCGGTTGTCCATTGTGTTCTTTGTCGTTGTGGTCGTGTTTATCGTTGGGGTGGTGGCGCAAAGGGGTAGGGTGGTGCGCGAAGGGGTGGGGGTAAGGAG
>Ga0210387_10002294_pt1 | contig 14590 bp, 13 predicted proteins | sample IncBWC7OmetaG_FD_160108 | JGI IMG/M metagenome (GOLD analysis project Ga0210387, IMG submission 160108) | Forest soil microbial communities from Barre Woods Harvard Forest LTER site, Petersham, Massachusetts, United States - Inc-BW-C-7-O ...
TGCTCGGCTACACCGTCGCCATCGAGTTTACCGGCGCCGTCCTGCTGCTGCTCGGTGTCTATACCCGTTATGTCAGCCTGCTATCGCTGCCGGTATTGATCGCGGTCGCCAACCACTGGATGGTACGCAAGGGCTTCTGGTTCGCCGACGGCGGCATGGAATTTCCGCTGGCCTGGGTGTTCATGCTGATCGCGCAAGCGCTGCTCGGCGACGGCGCCTATGCGCTGCGCGTGCCGGCACTGCCATGGGAGCGCGCGCGGCCGGCGACGGCGTGAGCGCCACTTCGGCGGCGGCCTCGAAACGGCGTCCTAAAAGAAACCCGGGCTGAGATCGAGGCCATAAGTCATCGCGAGCAGCGAAACCAATAGCCCTGCGGCGCAGAACATCGCGATTTGCGTCAGCGGATGGACTTCCCTGACGGAATGCACGGTACGGGACATTGCTTGAACAATTGCGGTCATTGAAAAAACCCTCGTCAAATTGCGGCGGCTACCCGTTCCGCGGGTTCCATATGACACCCAGCCCCAAACAGCTTGACCGAGCATGACTGAGGTCACAGAATGACGCCTTCAGGACTCCTTATTTTTTGCTTATGAAATCCCTGATTTTTATTGCGCGAAGCGTCTTGGCTGGACGACGGGAGCGTTGAATTGCTTTATTTTTTGGATGGTTCCGTGCTGGACACGGACCGTCGCGAGCTGCGTCGCGACGGCATGGCGGTCGATATCGAGCCGCAGGTATTCGATCTCCTGGAATATCTGATCCGGCACCGTGAGCGCGTGGTCAGCCGCGACGAGCTGATCGAGCAGATCTGGGGCGGACGGGCGGTGTCCGAATCCGCGCTAAGCACCCGCATCAATGCCGTCCGCAACGCCATCGGCGACAGCGGAACCCAGCAGCGCCTGCTCAAGACCTTGCAGCGCAAGGGCATCCGCTTTGTCGGCGAGGTGCGGGAGGAGCAGAAGTCGCCGCAAACGGGGCTGGTCGACCCGGCAGACGATGCCACCATCGAGGAACGCCAGCCCGTCGAAGCATTGCCCGCCTTGCCAGCGATCGGCAACGCCCCCGAAGTGATGCCGCCGGTAATGGTTGCTCCCCTCGCACGGACTCGCCTTGCGGTTCGGCCCGCAAGCGTGGTCGTCGTCACAACCGTCGTTCTCCTGTGCTGCGCGGCTCTCGCCTGGGGCTACTTCGCACAATCCGCACGGGCCAAGGCGAATGTCGAGACGGCAGCCAGGCTGACCCACATCGCCGAGAAGATCAATATGACCTCGCGCGAGGATTACGAAGCCGCTCGCCACCTCCAGCAATGGGCGGTCAGCCTCGATCCACAAAACGCATCCGCCCAGGCGCGTTTGACCTTCGCCATCGTGACCGGCGTCCTGAACCATTGGTCGGATGATGTGGTCGCCGACCTTCACGCCGCGGACCTCGCGCTACAGGCCGCCATTCGCATCGCGCCGGACAACAAGATTGTGCGTGGTGCACAGTGCCACATCCTGCGCGCGATGCGGCAGTTCGAATCCGCCATCACTTTCTGCAGCGAGGTTGCCAAGAGCTTTCCGGACTATCCGTTCCTGCACAAGGAGATCGGATATAACAAGCTCATGCTGGGCGAGTTCGATGAGGCGCTCGCCGAATTCCGCGAGGCCGACCGGATCGCCCCCGACGCGCCGCTGCGCTGGAGCTGGAATCAGGGCATGGGCCTGATCTATCTGATGCGCGGAGAGGACGAGAAGGCGGTTGACCTGTTGTCGCGCGCGGCGATGGAAGCGCCCAATGCGGGCCATCCGGCGGCTTACCTCGCTTCGGCCTACGCGCTGGTCGGTCGCGAGCAGGAGGCGCGCGACGCTTTGGCGCATTATTTGAAGCTGTGGCCGAAAACGTCCCTGGACAATTTCGGACCGATGGTCGGCACGGCCGCGTTTAACAGCAAGATGGAACGTGTGATCGAGGGATTGCGGCTGGCGGGGCTGCCCGAACGGGCCGATAATGCACCGTCCACGACGTCAGAGGCGAAGCGCGCCGACCGTGGCATTCATTCCAGCGATTCCCACGACATCCGGTAAAGGTGCGGTCGCCGATATTTTCGGCCGCCGTCCGGCGATAATCATTGGCACCATCTACACCGCGCTCTACGCGCTGGCGTATTCCCAGAACCTCGGCGCCGGCACGCCGTGGATCGCCGTGCTCGCGATGACCGCAGGCCATGCGCTCGGCGCCCGCTCGATGTTCGGCGTGCAGCCGTCGTTCTACTGCGACCTCTTCCCGCCGACGGTGCGCTGCAGCGCGATCGCCTTCGCGCGCGAAGTAACAGGCGCGGTCGTTCTCGGCTCACTGCCGCTCGTCGCCCAGCCAGTACAACGGTAGCGCGTTGGGCCAGGACCAAACGACGCGCCGCAATCGGCCGCTGCTTACTTCCGGTCTAACCCCAGAAACGGACATCCAGCCGATCCGGTGGCATGTCTCAAACGGGCCGAAAAAGCGGAAGTGGCTGCTTCCGGTAGGGAGTCCACGGGCATGGTTGACACCAACACCCAGACTGAGCCCGAGGGACCGATCAAAGCCGGGCCTTCAGAGCTTGAATCAAGGCTGCAATTAGTCTGACATCCGCGTCATGATCGGCAGCCACGGCGACGGTCGTCCTGCCGATGCCGCCTGGACCAACCAGGGTGACGAGCCGTCCCTGTCGAATCCAGTTACGGACCTCGGACACCGCCGCCTCGCGACCGATCAGCATTAGGGGTCGCGCAGCGAGCCTTCCTCGAAAATTGCGGCTATCGCTTCCACCGTTCTTGCCATCTTCAAGTCGGACGACCTCGCCGACGAACGAGTAGCCCCGTCCTTTGATGTTTGCGATGTAGCGGTTGCCATGTTGGCCGTCACCAAGTGCCTTGCGGATCGCGGCTACGTGGACTCGGAGGCTCACGTCCTGAACGATTACGTCCGACCAGACGTGATCGATGAGCTCCTGCCTCGTGATGACCTCACCTGGGCGCTCGGCAAGGTAAATCAGGATGGCGAGAGCCCTGCTGCCAAGGGGCAGCACCACACCCTCGCGCCGCAGCGACCTTTCTCCAATCGAAAGTTCGAAAGGGCCGAACTTCAGCTTTCCATAAGCAGCAGGGCCGGACATGGCTTCAAAACTCAGCATGGGATTCGCGCGCATTTGCGCGATGTGATTCATTCGGCCGGGAGGCTTTGTGCCCCAGCCCGCTCTGCCAGATGCACAAAGCGACATTTGAACTAAGCCAATTCTCAATTTTGAAACGGTGATATTCGGCCAAAATGCCGGTGATTTGCGGCCAATCAATCGTTGTCTCTTGCCAACGAATCGCTCCGCGCGTCGTCGCGTCACGGAGCGATTATCTAAATGAGCAGTGGGTTTGTTCGGCTAACGATCAGGCAAATTATCTAGTTTATGCCCCTTGAAAGGTGCTTAAACTCGTAAGGTGCCGCTTTGGTCCACCGCCGAAATGCCTGTCGGAAATTAGCGGCATCACTGAAGCCAAGGCTTTCGGCAATGTCTTCCACAGTTAAATCAGTCTCACGTAAATATCGAATCGCTATGTCTCTACGCAATTCATCCAGTACCTGACGAAACGAACTATTTTCTTCGCACAGCTTTCGTCGAAGCGTCCGCGCGCTCATGTTTAGATCTTGCGCGACGTCCTGGAATCTCTTAGGCCGCATGAGATTCTTCATGAGAATTTGCCGAACCTCTCCGACAAGCCCTCTGCGAAATTGAAATTCTTCGATTTGCGCGTCGCACAGACTCACCACGGTCGAGTAAGTGATTTCATTGCCAAGCCTTGGCGTACCGTCGAGCCAAACCGAATCGAACAACAGCCTATTCGCTGATTGCCCGAACAAGACTGGCGCCCCGAAGAGGGGTGCATATTTTGACGCATCGCCAGACGGGGAATACGTAACGTGGAATTCCCGCACAAGAAAAGGGGAACCCATAAAGTCCCGATGTAACGACAGCGTAATGCCAAATTGCATTTCAACGATAAATTCGTACAAACGGGCGTCGATACGGGCATATGGCAGAGGATTTACTAGCCATATTCCGGAACCGTCGTTTTCCTTGAAATCCATGGTGACCAACGGCGTCGCTAGTTCGTGATATTTGACGGCGAATTTCATCGTCTGGCGATAGCTGATGCTGCTCAAAATTGCGAAGCCGTACATGCCGTAGGCCGAGACGTGAAACCGCAGGCCGGCGTGGTAGGCAAAATAAGGATCATGCGAACGCTCTGCGGCGTAAGAATAGCAATCGATGACCTGATTGAGCGAGACGCGCGTCGCGGGCGAGGAAATCGAAGCTTCGGAGAGGCGCACACGCCTTAACGCATCTTCTCTCGGTACGCCTTCTGCAGCCAGGGCGTCCAAGACTAATGCAATTTTTGCGACGGGATATACCGTGTCATCTGGATTAAGATCCATTGTCCGAGATTTCCCTTGTGATGCCCGGGCTGGCTTGAATGGTAGCCATATTTTGGATTGCTTAGCTAGAACCCCAGACCCGAGGTGGGGGCCGGCTCCCGGCATTCCAGACCTCCCGAATGGCGTTCGAGGATCGATCTGGCCATTCCCCGGCTGTGACCCAATGTCTCTTGTGGGGTCAAAACCGGTAATGCTTGGACGGAGTGGAACATTTCCGCTTTTCTCGCGATCTCGGAAATCCGCGCGTTAATGAGCGCACGCCCTGGATCGAGGCCGGCTACCCGCAGTAATGCTTCAGCCTGTCATCAGGCCGACCGCCCCGCACTTTGCGACAAAGGAAAGTTTGCAAGCCCCTTCAACACGATCTGGCGGTTCACCCATTCGCACGCAAAATTCCGCTTGCCCCGTCGGGCAAATCAGTGGCCTAGTTTGCGCGTCTCGCACCCACGAGAGGGGCGCTACGCGATCGTCACGAGTGTTGGGCGCGGGATGCAATGGGCGTGCGGGCGCTGCCGGACGAGCGACGCCGATGCGCACGGCGAAATCGTGTGGTCCTGATCTCCCGACGCTGGGATCAAGTCTGTGCGCGACGAGCGCGCAGACGACGGTGGCAATAAAGCCCGGCACACCGGGGAGAGCTCGTATAAGCCGTCAAACCGTTGCGCGGGGAATGCCGGTTGCTCCGGCTGAACCTGTGGTCACTGCCGCCTGCTTTTTTTGTTGCAGGCGGGCCATGGGTGCGGCCTGCATCCGGCATTCCCCGCGCCCTCTCTTCTTCGAGGGACGTTGTTCGGCACGACTCGGACGCTTCACGCGCCGCGGGAATGCTGAGTGACGTCCCCTCCGCTGTCATGCTCCGCGAAAGCGGGGCATCCAGTATTCCAGAGACGTCCGAGGTAACCACTGCGGCCTCTGGAATACTGGATCGCCCGCTTTCGCGGGCGATGACATCGAGTGAGCCGTTTGAAATGTGCATCCAAAGCCGGAAGCGATGCCTGATCTGATGCACGCATACTCCTCAATCTCCCGCCGCCTCCGCCTTCTTCACCGCATTCCAGAACACTTCGGCGGCGTTGGTGGAGCGGGTACACGAGCGATACAGACAAATGCCGATATCGATTTCCCAACTCTTGTCGCCTGCGCGAACGAGCCGGCCGGCCGCCAAGTCGTCCTCAACCAGGCTACGCGGCGCCCAGGTTATCCCTTGTCCTTCGCGGACCATGTCGATCAGCAGCATGACCGGGGCAGAAAAGCTCGGCGCCAGATGCGCTTGCGGCTCCCTCGTGCCGAGGAACGAGGAGACAATCCGCCCGACCCCGGAGCCGGGATGATAGGCGAGATAAGGCAGCGGCTGCTTGGCCGTGCCGGGCAGGAGATAGCGCGGCTCGGCTTTTCCGCGCCGCCCGCGCGCCCCGCCTGCCGGCGCACTAAGGGGGACCAGCACATCGTCGGCCAATTGAATGCGCTGGAACGAATCCGAATCCAGCCTTGTCATCAGGCTCGGGTGATAATTAGCCAGCATGAACTGCACTTCCGCATCGATCAACATGCGCTCGCAGGCGGCGAAATTGACCGCCACGAGTTGCACCGCGGCCGTGGCGCTGGCGCCTTGGATCTTCCGGATCCAGCCGGGGAAGAAGGTCTGCGACAGGGTATGCGTCGCCGCGAAATGGATGGTCTCGGCCTTCAGCCGCGCGACCTCGAGCGCCTCCTGCCGCCCCACCATCACGCGGCGCAGGACATCCTCGGCGACGGGACGAAACGTCTCGCCGGCCGGCGTCAGGGAGAGCTTGTGGGTGGCGCGCTCGAACAACGGCGTGCCGAGCCAATCCTCAAGCGCGCGAATGCGGCGGCTCAGCGCCGGCTGGGTGACGTGGCGACGTTCGGCAGCGCGCGAAAAGCCGCCCTCCTCGACGACCGCGACGAAGTCCTCCAGCCAGTTCAGGTCCATGATGCGATTTTGTCCTCAAATCATGCCAATACGGCATTAGCCCCTTGACCGGCGCTGGTCCAATCTGGACTCAAAGCAAAAGCACTGAGCTACCATCGCTTCTTCCGGGAGGAGCCATTTTGCAGATCGCAACCACGCCAGTTTCCGCACCAGTCCCAACCGCCGCCGCTACCCGACGGCGCCGCCCCCTGTGGCGCGAGCCCTATGTGCTGGTCGCCATCGGCGCCGCGCTCGGCGCGCTACTGGGCGCGCTGTTTCCGGCTTTTGCGGCCGACATGAAGCCGCTTGGCGATGTCTTCATTTCGCTGATCAAGGTCACCATCACGCCACTGATCTTCCTGGTCGTCGTATCAGGCATTGCGCAGGTCGGCGACATGCGCACCGTGGGCCGCATCGGACTGAAGGCGCTGGTCTACTTCGAAGCGGTCACGACGTTCTGCCTGTTGTTCAGCCTCCTCGTGGTCCAGTTCGTGAAGCCCGGCGAGGGCGTCGCGCGCGCCAATGCGCAGCAGGCCGAGACGGTCGCCAAATTCAGCCAGGCGCAGGTCGGCTCGATCTCCGCCTACCTGCAGCACATGGTGCCCGACAGTTTTGTCGGCGCCTTCGCCAGCGGCGACGTGCTGCAAGTGCTGGTGCTGGCGCTGTTGTGTGGCATCGGCCTGCTCTTGCTCGGTGAAAAGGGAACGGCCATTCGCGGCGGCCTCGATAAGGTGACGGAGCTTGTCTTCAGCGTCGTCCATGTCGTGGTCGCGCTGGCGCCGATCGGCGCATTCGGCGCCATGGCCTTCACGGTCGCCAAATTCGGCGTTGCTACCCTCACAGCGCTGGCGCTCCTGGTCGGCACCGCCTGGGCGATGATGGCCGCCTTCATCTTCATCGTGCTCGGCCTGATCTGCCGGCTCGCCGGCATCAAGCTGATGGACTTGTTGCGGATGCTCCGCACCGAGCTGCTCGTCGTGCTCGGCACTTCGTCCTCGGAGACGGCCATTCCCGGCATGATGGAGAAGCTACCCGCAGCCGGCGTCGGCCGCGCGGTGGCCGGGCTCGTCATTCCCTCCGGCTATTCCTTCAATCTCGATGGCGTCGCGCTCACGCTTCCCCTGAGCACTCTCTTCGTCGCGCAAGTCTACGGCGTCGAGCTTACGCTCACGCAGCAGGTCAGCATTTTCGTGGTGATGCTGTTCACGAGCAAGGGCGCGGCCGGCGTCACCGGCGGCGCCTTCGCGGCCCTCGCCGCGACCGTGATCGCGGCCGGCCTGCCCGCAGAGGGCCTGGCGGTGCTGCTCGGCATCGACCGCTTCATGTCGCTGGGACGCTCCATCACCAACACCATCGGCAACGCGGTTGCCGCCATCGTCGTCGCCAAGTGGGATGGCGAATTCGATTCCAACGCCTGGGCCTCGGCAGTATCCGACCCTCAAACCGAAGCGAGCTGAATATGAGCGCACGTCACGAAGAACTCCCCGTCATCGGCCTCATTCCCGGGGATTGCACCGGGATCGGGCCGGAGCAGACCGCGCGGATCCTGGCCGACGGCAATCTCGCCGAGGTGGCGCGGCTGGTGGTGATCGGGGACGCGCGCGTCCTCGAGATGGGCATGGCGGATGCGGGCGTAAAGCTCAACGTCAAGCGTGTCGCCTCGCCGGCGCGAGCGACGTGGGAGAACGGCGTGGTGCCGCTGGTCGATCTCGGCAACATCGATCCCTCACGCTTTCCGCTCGGCAAGGCCAATGCGGAATCCGGCCGTCTGACCGGAGATACGCTCGCCCGCGCCATCGAATTCGCGAAGGCCGGAGAGCTCGACGCCATCACCTTTGCGCCGCTCAACAAGCGCGCGATGTTCGACGGCGGCTGGAAGTTTCCGGACGAGCACAAGATGTTCGCGCATCTGCTCGGCCATGAGAGCTATTTCTCCGAGATGAACGTGCTGGACGGCCAGTGGATGTCACGCGTGACCGGCCATCAGTCGCTGCGCGAGGCCCTCGACGGCATCAACCCGGCAAGCATCACTGACGCGATCGAGCTTGCCCACCGCATGATGCTCAAGGCCGGCATCGCCAAGCCGCGCATCGCGGTCGCCGCGCTCAATCCCCATGCCGGCGAAAACGGCCTGTTCGGCCGCGACGAGATCGAGATGATCCGCCCGACCGTGGAGGCGGCGGCCAAGACCGGTATTGCCTGCACCGGTCCCTTTCCCGCTGACACCGTCTACATCCGCGCCTTTGCCGGCGAGTTCGACAGCGTGGTCGCGATGTATCACGACCAGGGCCAGATCGCGACCAAGCTGCGCGGCTTCAACCGCGGCGTCACCGTCACCGCCGGCCTCGACACCGTGTTCACGACGCCCTCGCATGGCACCGCCTTCGACATCGTCGGCCAAGGCGTCGCCAAGACCGGCGCGATCGAGAGCGCGGTCCGCCTCGCGGCGCAACTCGCCAATGTCAAGGCGATGGCGGTTCACTGAATGATGAGGAAAGCCCCGCTCCAAGGCGGGGCTTTCCTTTCGATGATGCAAGCGTTTTTGCTATTCGACGGAGACGCGAACCACGCCGGATCGCATCATGCCGAGCGCCCGCGCGGCGGTGACGGATAGGTCGATCACCCTCCCGCGCACGAAGGGGCCTCGATCATTGACGCGACATTGGATGGTGCGGCCTCCGGCGCTTACCGTGAGGACACTGCCCATCGGCCGGGTGCGATGGGCGCATGTCATGCCGGAACCGCGGCCGCCATAATAGGAGGCGAGACCACTTTCGGCGTGAGCAGACGAGATGAGGAGGAGAGAGAGTGTGACAATCAGAGAGGTTCGAACCATGGGTCCTCGCATGTGCGTGACCCCTGCCCGCAGCCCTGTAAGCCGCGAAAGGTGACCGCGGCTTGACCAAATCTGGGGCATTTGGAGAGTGCGGAACCGACTGGGCAGACCGGGTGCCAATCGCCCTTGCAAGCTGTGCGGCGTCGGGGCTAGCCTTCCACAAAAATCCAGGGAGGCTTCGCAATGCGGTACGGTACTTTCATGATCTTGACGGCGGGATTGATGGCACTCGCGCCGCCGGCGCAGGCGGAGAACCGTGCAGCTTATGTGACCCTGATGTTGCAGGCCTTTGCCGCCAAGGTCGAATGCCCCGGCACCGAGGTCGTCTATCAGGACCTCGTGCAAAAGGCCCAGGACATGCAGCAGGCGGACGGAACGACCGAGTCCGCCAGGAAAGCGATCGCCTGGCTGCTCACCGGCGGCAAGATGGGCGAGAAAGGCGACGACACGTTGATGGGCGAAGTCGCACTCGCCATGCAGACCACCGACCTCGACCAGAAGCGGCTCGGCATGCAGAGCTGGTGCGATACGCAGAGGACGAAGCTCGCGGGTTTCATCCGTTCGAAGAGCTAGCGTGCTGGCAGCGAAAGGGCGTATCCTGCGTAGCCCGAAGGGCGAAGCAGGATCGCGGAGAGAGTGGGATTCGAACCCACGGTACAGTTTCCCGCACACACGCTTTCCAAGCGTGCGCCTTAAGCCACTCGGCCATCTCTCCGGGAGGCCCTCTCTTGAAACGGCACGAAGCTTTTTGCAAGCGGTTGCCGCGGGCGACGGTCGAAATTCGGCTAATATTTTGAATATTAATGGGATTTTCTGACGCCATTTGCCGTCCATCGAACTGGATTCGAGCCTGTCGTGAACCGGAATCGGCTCAGCTTCGACGACTGATTTGAATGGACCGGCCAACAGGGGCGACATGAGCACCATACGAAGATCGGCGATCGCGGCGATCACCTGCCTGGTCGCGATCGGTGGCGCGGGACCTGCCTTCGCCCAGAACTGCACCCGCCAGGGCAACGACGTCACCTGCGACGACGGCAAGCACGGCGTGTTCACGGGCGATGCCATCGTCTGGCCGGACGGCACGAAGTCGAGCCTCGCCTCCCCTCACCCGAGCGTCATCATCGGCAACAAGGCCTCCGTGATTGTCGGCAAGGGCGTCATGGTTGGAAGCGGCGGCAAGGGCATGGTGCCGATGGAAAATCCGAGCGCGCAGACGAGCTGCCCGAAGCTCGACGGCGTGGCATATTGTTACTGATATCGATCAGTGAATCCGCGCAGCTGACGTGCCGGTGGAGCGCAGCGGCCACAGCGTCGGCGATTCATCGAGCGGCGCGACGCCAGCCCTGTCGCTCTGGCTGTCCTGCAGCGCCTCGATGAAATCGGCGAACCATTGCTGGATCGAGCCGCTGCGCAACTTCCCGATCATCGCCTCGTAGCGCATGCGCCGTTCAGTGAGTGGCATCGAAAGCGCGGTCGCGATGGCCCGCGCCATGCCGTCGATGTCGTGGGGATTGACCAGGAGCGCGGCGTCGAGCTCGTTCGCGGCGCCGGCGAATTTCGAAAGCACCAGCACGCCGGGATCGGACGGATTTTGCGCGGCGACATATTCCTTGGCGACGAGGTTCATGCCGTCATGCAGCGGCGTCACCACGCCGACCTGCGCAGTGCGATAGAGCCCCGCGAGCACGGCCTGGCCAAAACCCTTGTTGAGATAGCGGATCGGCGTCCAGTCCACCTCGCCATGGCGGCCGTTGACGTCACTGACCAGCTTTGCAACGTCGCTCTGCAGCTGGCCATAGGCTTCGATGCCGCCGCGTGAAGGCGTTGCGATCTGCAGCAGCGACACCGTGCGCGACAGATGCGGATGATCGGTCCACATCCGGTCGAAGGCGCTGATGCGGTTGACCAGCCCCTTGGAATAGTCGAGGCGGTCCACGCCAATCGCGAGCCGCTCGCCGTTCAGGCTGCGCCGCAGTCGCGACACATCGGGATGCGTCACAGACTTGGCGGCCATCGCCGCGAACTTCTCCGCATCGATGCCGATCGGAAACACGGCGGCACGTGTGCGGCTGCCTTGCGAGATCACGATGTCATCGTGCACCCGCAATTCGAGATTGGTTTTGACATAGCCAAGGAAATTGTCGCGATCATCCTCGGTCTGGAAACCGATCAGGTCGTAAGCCAGCATCGCCTCGACCAGCTCGCGATGGTTCGGCACGCCTTCGATGACGCTGTGCGCCGGCCAGGGCGTATGCAAGAAGAAGCCGATCGGGCCGGTGACGCCGAGCTCGCGCAGCTCCGCGCCGAGTGCGAGGAAGTGATAGTCCTGCACCCAGAACGCAGTGTTGGTCTTGTTGAAGCGCAGCAGCGCACGCGCCATGAAGGCGTTGACCTCGCGGTAAGAGACGTAATCGCCCTGCGTCACGCGGATCAGGTCGCTGCGCGAATGCAGCGCCGGCCACAGCGCGGAATTGGCGAAGCCTTCGTAATAGCCGCCATAATGCGCGGCCGGCAGGTCGAGCATCGCCAGCGCGCCGGCGCCGAGCGCCTCAATTTCGGCGAACGGCTCTTTCTGATGGCCCTCGCGCACGCGTCCCGAAGATCCGACCCATATAGCACCGGAGTTCTCGACTACCGGCAGCAGCGCGGCAGCAAGGCCGCCGGTCATGGGTTCATTGGCATTCGCGCGGGCCACGCGATTAGAAACGACAACGAGGTTCACAAAGCCCTCCTGGATATTCCGAGCATTTAACTGCCGTTCATCAATATGGTTCCTTTGAGAATTGTGATGAATTGAAACCGAATTCAGACTGTCGCTGATGGAACCGAGGTTCCCGCGCACAAAGTTGAAAGCTGATGCAGGAAAAGCACGCTGCAAGCGTAAAAACCGCAAGCGCGCCGTAATCTTGTAACCACTATGGCGTTTGCGTCACGCTTTGGTCGCGTGATTCACGCTTTGGCCAAGGAGCAGTTGCGCGAGAAAATTTCTCACGTCACTGGGCGAGTCGAAATGACCGGCGACGCCTTGCGCACGACGGCCGACGGAAAAGGCAAGTCCGTCGAAATCCGGCATAATTGCGAACACGGTTTCATCGGTGATGTCGTCGCCGATAAATAGCGGCCGGCGCCCCTTGAAGGGTTCGTGCGTCATCAACTCACGCACGCCGCTCGCCTTGGTGAAACCGGAATGCTTGATCTCGCAGACGCATTTGCCAGGCAACACCTCGATCGGCGCATTCGGCAGATCGGCGCGGATCAACGACACCGCTTCATAGATCGCCTTCTCCGCATGCGGCGCGAGACGGTAATGCAGTGCCAGTGAATAGCCCTTGTCTTCGAGCAATATTCCAGGGCTGAGCTTGGCGATGGTCGCCAAGCGACGCTTCAGCTCCTTGTCCAGCGGCGGCGCGTGGACCGCGACCGCCTCGTCACTGGAGCCGAGCCGCATCTCCGCGCCATGGCCGCCGACGGCAGGGAACTGGTCAGGTGCGAAGATCAGGTCGATGTCGTTGAGCGAGCGGCCAGAGACCAGCGCCAGCGCACCGGAGGTTTTCTCGCGCAAGCCGTTGAGCGTGGCCGACAGCCCCTCTGGCACAAAGACCTCGCGCGGCGTCGGCTTCAGCTCAAGCAGCGTGCCGTCGATGTCGAGCAGAACAGCGATTTCCGACAGTTGCGGCACGAGCAGATGCGGCACCGGGACCGCTTCCGGCGCCTCGTCGCTTCGCGTTGACTTTTCCTTCGATCGCATCTCGACCACGTTCTGACTCATATCATTCTACTCCACGGACGCGAGCGGTTTTGCGACGGTTTCGAGCGACTTTCGCTCCGCCGCCACCGCATAGCGCCACGCCACACAGGCTGCTGCAATCATCAGCACGGCGCCAAAGAGATAACCGCCAAACACGCTGGCGCGCGAGCCGGTATCGATGAGCACGCCAAACAACGCGGGACCCGCAACGCCGCCGATCGCGGTGCCGATCGCATAGAACAGCGCAATCGCGAGCGCACGCACTTCCAGCGGAAAGGTCTCGCTGACGGTCAGATAAGCCGCGCTCGCGGCGGGCGAGGCAAAGAAGAAGATCACCATCCAGGCGATGGTCTGGGTTTGCGCGCTCAAGACACCGATCGAGAAGAGATAGCCTGATAGCGCCAGCAGCACGCCGGAGATGCCATAGGTCAGCGTGATCATGGTACGGCGGCCGAGCGTGTCGAACAGACGGCCGAGCACGAGCGGTCCCAAGAAATTGCCGGCGGCAAAGGGCAGGATGTACCAGCCGACCTGGTTGGAGGCGATGCCGTAGAAATCGGTCAGCACCAGCGCGAAGGTGAAGAAGATCGCATTGTAGAAAAACGCCTGCGCGACCATCAGGCAAAGCCCGACCAGCGAACGCTGACGATAAGTCGAGAACAGCGTCTCCGCGACCTCGGAGAGCGGCGTGTGGTCGCGCATTCTCAGCTTGATCTTCGCGAAAGATTGTTCGCGCGGATTTTGCGTGTGGCCGATTGCCGAGCGCTCGATATTGTCGACGATGGCATGCGCCTCGTCGGGATGGCCATGGATCATCAGCCAGCGCGGGCTTTCCGGAATCCACATCCGCATCACGAGCACGATCAGGCCCAGCACCGCACCGGTGAAATAAGCGAGCCGCCAACCGAGATCGGGACCGGCGACCGCGGGATCGAGCAGCACAATGGCGCCGGTGGCGCCCAGCGCCGCGCCGATCCAGAAACTGCCGTTGATAACGAGGTCGGTCCAGCCACGATAGTGCGCTGGCACCAATTCCTGGATGGTCGAATTGATCGCGGTATATTCACCGCCGATGCCGGCGCCGGTGAGGCAACGGAACAGCACATAGCTGGCAACACTCCACGAAAAGGCAGTCGCCGCAGTCGCGGATAGATAGAGCGCGAGCGTGATGAAGAACAGTTTTCTCCGCCCGATGCGGTCGGTGAGCCAGCCGAAACCGACCGCGCCAACCACGGCACCGGCGAGATAGAAGCTGTTGGCGAGGCCGACGTCAAAATTGGAGAAATGCAGTGAGGGACTATTCTTGAGCGCACCGGACAGCGTGCCGGCGAGCGTTACTTCCAGCCCGTCGAGTATCCAGGTGATACCGAGCGCCAGCACGACACGGGTGTGAAAGCCGCTCCAGATCAGCGCATCGAGCCGCGACGGTATCGTGGTTTCGATGATGCGCTCATCAGCGCACGCAGCCTCCTGGGCGGGCACATTATTCAAGGCCGGGCTTTGTTCCGGAGCCATTGGATCAACCAATGCAAAACACCTCGGGATGCAGCGCTTCCCGAGGTTTTCAGGTGCGATCGCGGCGAAACCTTGCCCGCCACGGTGGGATAACGCTGCCGGCGCGCGA
>Ga0210387_10002296_pt1 | contig 14587 bp, 7 predicted proteins | sample IncBWC7OmetaG_FD_160108 | JGI IMG/M metagenome (GOLD analysis project Ga0210387, IMG submission 160108) | Forest soil microbial communities from Barre Woods Harvard Forest LTER site, Petersham, Massachusetts, United States - Inc-BW-C-7-O ...
AATAAATTCACGAACACCCCTCTTATCTCCTCAGCTCGTCCATGCACGCGTGCGCCGCCGCTTCCAACGCGGTCTCAAGCGTCGACCAATGGGTCTCATCAAAAAGCTGCGCAAGGCCAAGAAGGAGGCACCCCCCAATGAGAAGCCCGCCGTCGTCAAGACGCACCTCCGTGATATGATCGTCGTCCCAGAGATGATTGGGAGCGTCGTGGGGATTTACAACGGCAAGGTCGGTCTTCCTTATTTCAATTCAATCTATCCCATCTCCCAAATCAATCTGGTTTTGCGGGTCGACTTGTTGCAATCGTGCGACTCGGATGCAAATGCTGACAATGTACATGCATACGTGTGTGTTTGCAGGTCTTCAACTCCGTCGAGATCAAGCCTGAAATGACCGGCCACTACCTCGGAGAGTTCTCCTGTTCCTACCGGCCCGTCAAGCACGGTCGCCCTGGTGTACGTCCTCCTTCCTCTCTCGCTCCTTCTCCCCTCACCCTCTCGTCCCCCATTCCAGATCGGTGCAACACACTGTAAGTCCCCCTCCCCTTCCACAGTCCCAATCCACCTCACCCGAGTCACCTCCCCGCCCTCCAGCGTCCCGTTTGTACGTCCCCTTCCCATCCCTGTTGGGATACAATGCTAATTAAATTCATTTCCGCCTCAGCATTCCCCTCAAGTAAAAGCATTCTCGTCCACATCCTTCTGTTTATGTTTTCCATACTACATGGCAAAAAATATCATCATGCGACGTATTATTATGCGTATGGAGAACGTGGTTTTCGGGTGTGAATGGCCTCCATGTCTCCTTGATGACCCTCAGAGCGCAACATCAGGATTCTTCAATTTGAGGCACTCAGACTTGCCTATTGCGTTATGTAATATATATACGTAGTCTGGTCTAAGTTCTAACTGAGAGAAAACTTGCTTGTACTATCGCAATCTGTCTCAACATCTTTTAGGTCTTTTCGCCGTCTCGTCGGGGACGTACTTAGCAAAAACACCGGTTTTCCAGTGCTTTAGCTACAATCAATAACCGTGAAACCACGATCTTCGAAAATTTTGTCTCAGTTTGCAGAGCTCAAAATTTCTTTTACAACTACCTACTGGTGATTATTGTAAAGTGATCTCCGCGGCCTTCGCTGATATGAGAACTGAACAGCCCGTCAACTATGCCAATTCTCCAGAATGCTGACCATCCTGACGTTAGTCACGGTATTTTCACGGACATTGCTGGCAATCAGTACATCAATTATACGACCGTCAACCACACGCACCTCATAGATGATGAGAAGATATTTGCCGCTTTGAAGCCTGTAGAGCGGCGAGAATATGATGTTCCCAGGTGCATGGAGGGAACTCGCAAGGATGTATTCAGGACAATCGATGGCTGGCTAGATGACTTTGATGCGCCTAACATTCTCTGGATCAGTGGCAGTCCCGGTGCGGGTAAATCAGCCGTTGCATCCTCTTTGGTCTCTGAGTTGGCCAAGCGGCGGCGGCTCGGTTCCTACTTCTTCTTCAAACGCGGCGATTCCAGCCTTGGCGATCCCACTGCTCTCTGGCGCACTGTCGCCTGCGATTTTGCCCGATTCAACTCGGATGTGAAAGGCGGCTTGGTCGAGTTTTTGAAGGGGCCAGATACCAGGGATGCTGATATCAAGTTGCATTTTGAGTGCATGATCGAGGAGCCATTGATGAAGAACCGGGACAAGTTCTCCGCAACGCCCCCAGTTGTCATTCTTGATGCATTGGACGAGTGTGGCACCGACGACTCCCAATCCGCTCAACGCCGTGATGTCCTCGATACCCTCACGTCATGGTCTCGCCTTCCCTCGTCATTCAAACTCATAGTCACTAGCCGGGACGAGCGTGTACCGAGCTTATTCCATGATGACCAGGCGTGCCGCCGTATTACACTCGAAACCGGAGATTCCGTCAGCCACGAGACAGTAAATGATATTCGCGTCTTCTTCAAGAAGAGCTTTGATCATATTGCGCCCGAAGTTGGCTTACCGTCGACATGGCCAGGGGAAGGTGCAATAGATAAGCTGACAGAACATGCTGCAGGTCTTTTTATCTGGGCGAAGACTGCTATGGCATTCATGGAGGAGGAACACGGTGTTCCTCACAACAGACTGCAGCTCATTCTTGCGCGGAAGTTGGGTAATGGAGGAGATAATATTGACACACTCTACCGGCAAATTCTTGATTTCTACTTCAAAAAGTCCAACGATGCTACACTTGAACTGTTCAGAGCAGTCGTAGGCGCGATTGTTGTCGCCAAAGTACCTCTCCATCGTGACGACCTCAAGCATTTCTTGGACCGACAGGACGACGAAGACCAGAGACAATTCAACGTTATTCTCCGCAAATTATCGTCTGTCATATCAATGGGAGGCCACGACAGCCTCCTGCGCCTTCGACATCTGTCGTTTGCCGAGTTCTTGACCGACATTGAACGATGCCACGACCGCCGCTTCTTCATTGATCCGAGCACTCAGCGCCGGAATCTCATACTGGCCTGCTTGCGACTGATGAATCAGGGACTCAAATTCAATATTTGTGACTTGGAGACATCTCATCGACGTAACGATGACATCGAGGATTTGACATTTCGTATAGAGAGATCAATCCCTACTCATCTTTTGTATTCGTGTCGCTTTTGGGCAGAACACCTCGGAGATTCGCCTGATGCGAAACATGGCCAGAGTGTATTATTGAAAGAGATCGAAAAATTCCTCCATATCCACTTCCTCCACTGGCTGGAAGTCCTAAGCCTGATCAAAGAGGTTTCGATAGCTTCAATGGCTTTGCTTACCACAGCTCGGTGGATTGAAGTGAGTCTGATGTGCCAGATCATCATATCCATGATTCCAGAATTTGATGGTTCTTTTTAAACCAGCCTTTTGATGTAGACCTGTCAGCATTTGCAACAGATGCAAGTAGATTTGTTGCCAATTTTCATGTGCCAGTCTCGGAGAGTGCACCTCATGTGTATTTGTCTGCACTCCCATTCTCACCATCAGCATCAAGAATTTCCAAACATTTTCTCCCACAATTTCCACAGACCCTTGCTGTTGTCACTGGACTAGAAAAATATTGGTCAGCCCTTACAAATGTATTAACAGGCCATACAGACTGTGTTCTGTCTGTTGGATTCTCACCTGACCAGAAATGTGTTGTCTCAGGTTCATCTGACAAGACAATCCGCATCTGGGATGCAGAGACAGGCCAGGTAGTGTCAGGGCCCTTTCAAGGTCATACAGATGAGGTGTCATCTGTTGCATTCTCACCTGATGGCAAGCATGTTGTCTCAGGCTCATATGACAAGACAATCTGCATCTGGGATATTGAGACAGGCCAGATGGTTTCAAGACCCTTTGAAGGCCATACAGACAGCATCAGTTCTGTTGGATTTTCACCTGATGGGATGTGTGTTGTCTCTGGCTCACATGACAAAATGATCTGCATCTGGGATGCCCAGACAGGTAAGGTGGTGTCAGGTCCTTTTGAGGGCCATACAAACATTATCTGCTCTGTTGCATTCTCACCCAATGGGAAGTGTGTTGTCTCAGGCTCAGCTGACAAGACAATCTGCATTTGGGATGTTGAGACAGGTCAGGTAGTGTTAGGTCCTTTTGAAGGTCACACATCCCGGGTTCAGTCAGTTGCATCCTCACCCAATGGGAAGCATGTTGTCTCAGGATCATCTGACAAGACAGTCTGCATCTGGGATGCTGAGACAGGCCAGATGGTGTCAGGTCCTTTTGAAGGCCACACATCCTGGGTCCAGTCAGTTGCATTTTCACCAAATGGGAAGCATATTGTCTCAGGCTCATCTGATGAAACAATCCGGATCTGGGATGCTGAGACAGGCCAGATGGTTTCAGGTCCTTTTGAAGGCCACACAGACAACATCAATTCTGTTAAGTTCTCACCCAATGGGAAGTGTGTTGTCTCTGGTTCAACAGACAAGACAGTCCATATCTGGGATGCCCAGACAAGTCAAGTGGTGTTAAGTCCTTTTGAGGGCCACACAGACAGAGTCCAGTCTGTTGCATTCTCACCTGATGGGAAGTGCATTGTCTCAGGCTCAGATGACAAGACAATCTGTATCTGGGATGCTGAGACAGGCCGGATGGTGTCAGGTCCTTTTGAAGGCCACACATCCTGGGTCCAGTCAGTTGCATTTTCACCAAATGGGAAGCATGTTGTCTCAGGCTCATCTGACAAGACAGTCCGCATCTGGGATGCCAAGACAGGCCAGATGGTGTTAGGTCCTTTAGAAGGCCACACACACTGGGTCATGTCTGTTGCATTCTCACCCAATGGGAAACATGTTGTTTCCAGCTCATCTGATGATACAATGTGCACTTGGGATGCTAAGACCGGCCAGTTAGTATCAGGTCCTTTTGAAGGTTATATGGACTGGGTTGGGTATGTTGCATTCTCACCTGATGGAAAGTGTGTCATCTCAGCATCTGAAGACAACACAATCCGCCTCTGCAATGCTGAAACAGGCCAGATGTTAGCTCTTTTTGAAGGCCACACAGACATTGTCTTGTCTGTTGCATTCTCACCTGATGGGAAGCATGTTGTCTCAGGTTCAGCAGATTGTAAAATCTGCATCTGGAATATTGAGACAGGCCAGAGAATGTTAGGTCCTTTTAGTGGCCATCATAACTGGGTCAGGTCCGTTGCATTCTCACCTGATGGGAACCGTGTGGTTTCAGGCTCATCTGATAAAACAATCCGCATCTGGGATGCTGAGGCAATCCACACAGTGTCAGGTTCTTTTGAAGGCCACATACACATCTGTTCAGTTCCATTCTCACCTGGTGCCAGTGGGAAGCGCATTACTTTGGACTTGGCCAGTGAGACAATCTGTACCCAGGATATAAAGTGTTTGAGGTTGGGTAATGGTGTTCATGGTTATAGCTTAGATGGTTGGATTTTTCATTTGGATTCAAATAATGCCAAATCACTACTATTTTGGGTGCCACCTCACCATCGGCATCATATATGTTGTCTGCGGACTTTGGCCATCATGGGTAGACCATGTACCCACCTTGATTTCAGCAGATTTGCCCATGGCTCCTCTTGGATACAATGTCATTTCCATCCTTGTAAGCATGCTATGTTCATAAAACAACTGACCAATCACTCACAGGATGTTTTAGAAGCTCTTCATTTAAATGTTGACCAATAGCATACAAGAAAAGATGTAATCTGCAATTGCACACATTGTAATATTGCATGGCTGTGTTTCATAAGTTTGCCTTATATATATTTTCCATTCCTGAACCTTATTTATATTTGACATGTGGTTTGGTATTGCCTGATTTCAGTTGGGAAACTGCCCTTTGGCACAATTTTATGGCACAATAAGTCCCCAATCTGCTTAGGTTCAGACAAGGTACTACTTGCCTGAACCTTGAAATGGACCTTTGGTTCAGTTCATGTTTGTGGCCAAAGATTTTATTTTATTTTACTGCTTTTCATTCACCTGAATTGTATATTCCCTTGATTTATAAGATTCTCACTTATCCCTTTTAGTTTAGTCTTATTTCCCTATTTTCTCAACCTTTTCCTATAAAAACTCATGTACTTAGCACAAAAACAAGGAATCAAGTTCCCTCACTTGTCTCAGATTTATTTCTTGTGCTCTCAGATTTTTTATCATTGTCTTTGCATCTTTGAAACTTGGTTTCAATATTGTCCTCATCACAAATATTGTTCCCACCACATTTTAGACTGTGTGATCTTTAGTGAATTGCACGGGTAACCCCCAGGTATTTTTGGCCGTACCTGCACCTGTACCTGTGGCTGGTTTTACCCGTGAACCCGCGGGTTTTCCGGTCAAAACAAGCCCTAGATCATCCAAAACAGTCAAGTATTGAGTGAGTTATGAGCAAAACAATCAAATTGATCATAAACCCCTCAATATTTATCTGTTTTGGATGATCCAGGGCTTGTTTTGAAGCTCACAGGTACAGGAATCCATACCTGTACCTGGATGAAAACCCGCCCAAAACCCGTGGGCATACCCCTACCCATGCAATACACTAATGATCTTGTGATCTGTGATCTAGCTTCATTGCACCCTTCATCATTTGGTGCACCCCTCATTTGTCCTGAGTTATAGTCCTTCAGAACTGATCTTAGGGATTCATACTACATCGCACAACATATCATCATGCAACATATTATATGTATGGAGAACATAATTTTTTGAGAATGGCTGGTTTGTTTTGTTTGCTTGATGACCCTGCATTGAACTGAAAATCAGGCAAGTACCTCAGAGTGTTTTCACAATGTCTGATTACAAAGTTAGTGAAAATGACTTGCGAGTTTTTGTCTACTAGTACTTAGAACTTGAAAGAGGTTGGCGATTATTCACTGGCAGTTTAAATATTGAAACCCCCGTGAAGATCAAGGTTACCGCTATACATCCAACCGGCGACCAACCTAAATGTTAAACATTAAACTCCCTCCAATACAAAGGAACCGGGACACTGTTGGCGATGATTCAATTCTAGACAGTAACAAAGCAGCTGACTAGATCAAATGTTTCCTATATCAATACCTATACCTCCGTGTACTTTGTTCATGTGGTCGTAGACTCCACTAGCGGCAAAGGTCTTCATACAAACCCAACACATATGCGTCTTGCAACGAACACACTGGATGTGATTGCACCCACCATTTTTCTCGAGATCGGCTTGACAATCTGGACAAGGTTTCACCCCATTTTCCTTTCTCCATTTATCCAGGGCCTCATGCCCACCAGTCAAAGAGTCGAGATGCTCTGCACAAGAGAGACCTTCATGAAACTCCACATGACAGGCAGCACAAATCCGAGCGAGGCATGAAGGACATTGCAAGGCTGTCCCTTGGACTCCTGGCCGGTAGATGACACGACAATCAGGAGTGGGGCAGTAATGAAATTCTGCTGGACGTGCATGAATGTACGATAGAAAGGAAGATTCCAAAAGCACCTTCTCTTCCGTTGTGGGGAGAACGTCGCGAATGATATGGTAGGGTATTTCCGCATGACACGGCGAATTTTGCTCTGTAAGTTCATCTAATTCCTCTGCGATACACCTCAGTTGGATGAAGTTTGGGCCAATCGCTGATCGTAGAAAGTGTTGCAAGCATGTCGTACAATAGACGTGTCCACAAGACAGCTTGATTGGATCGGTGACCTCACAGTAACAGACAGGACAAAGGACGTCGACATTTTGAGATGAGGCCGATGCCGAGTATGAAGCCATAGAGATCACGGCTCGTCGGACTCTCTGTACAACATCTGTTTCTCCTCGAACAGTCAGCGCTCGTGAAACGACATCCAGGGTGACCTTTGCAGATCCAAATTCGTCGTGCAGTGTCCTCAACCCACCGTTCAATAGCGCATACAGTACGTCTTTTTGCAGAGGCAAAATATGACGCTGGGATTGGACCCTCTTCAGAAGGCGAAGGATCAAGCCTCTGGCGCGTTCTCGGTCAGCCTCCCTGCCAAAAAGACGAATCGTCCGATTTCGCGAGTCACATTTGACGAAGAATGTATGATCGTTGTTGATCCTTTGAAGGATCTTTTGGCTACTCGGTGTGTCAAAATACTCATCCCACACGTCCTTGCCATCGGAGATCAATGTCTCGCCGTGAAGCAATCTTTCCAATTCCACCTTTGCGCATCCCATTGTTTTCGGATCTTGTCCGTAAATGCGAATGCAGACTGGATCCGCATGATCATAATATCGTATCTTGCAATCCTTGTCGTGGGCATCGCGTAGCTGATCTAATCCACCTTTCACAGCCTCAAACTGGCGAGTTCGGATGCTGTATTTGACCGAGAAAATTTGCTGGATCCACAGAGGACTACTCCCCAAGAAAGTCTGCTTGACACCATTCAACGTTTTTGAAGCAGCATCCGCAGCTTCTCCGGAACTGAATTGAGCAAAAGCCGTAATTTTAGTCTTGCTCCGGTCAGTGGGTAATATGTCGAGGGCTTCCAAGGGTCCGAATCGCTCCAGAAGGTCACGGATGTCATCCACAGGGGAGTGGCCGTAATTAGGCCTTCCCATTGAAATTGATGATGCTCCGACACAAAATTGCTCAAGAGGGATGCTATCAGCGTCCACAGGCAAACTATTGATTATAACTGAGAATGAATGTGTTTGATTACGCCGGGGTGTCTGAAAAGTCGCTCTGATTTTTCGCCCATCGAAAGTCATCCCATCGAGCCTGATGGCTTCATTCTTTGCCATCGTGATCGTCGGATAATGAGCCCATGCAACGAGACTCGGTGCATACCAAGATATTTTGACCTTGCGGCTAAGGAGAGTTCCCGCACCGCTTTCTATGGCAGCACGCAAATCCAAACGGGCGGTCAATTTCATTGACTGATGTTCTATGTTGTTCAGGGTTTGGACGGCGCTTGCGGCTTGGGCGCATTCCGCGAATTCGACACGGGCACTGACTTTTGTCGGTGATATATCGAGGTGCACGGCTATGAGATCCCCAAATGTTTCGGTAATCTCTACAATTTCTGCGTCTGTCACATTCGGTGAAAGGTTAGACAAAATGATGTGACGAGATTCAAATGCCGTAGTGATCTCTTGCGGAGTGGCCCCTGCTCCGAACCGAACCGTGCAATGGAACATGGACCGGTCGACGAAAGAAGGCTCATGCTTCGGAGAAAACGTCATCAAGAGCCCATGGGGTTATGGACAGATACGCACCGACGCGACGATAACTGGATCGGCTGGCAGACCCGACGGATCCTCAGTCGTAGTGGCAGCTTGAGGATGCTATAGAGGAATATAATTAGCCTGATAGACACCATAACTTTCTATTCACAGACCTCCTCATTATCTTGAGATGTATTATCCGTGCCAGTGTCCGATATGGGATCCGGGGGGGGAACGTGCAAGTACCGGCACGTGTCACCCTTATGACAATGGCCTTGACCGAAAAATATGCAGGGAGCAGATATCCGAGGTGGTGTCGTAACCTCGACGTCAGGATTCGACCAAGGGACAGACCACGTTGCTTCATCATCATCTGCGAGCCGGTTACCCTCTGCGGGTCCCGTCGTAGACCCGACAGGATCAGCAGAACCATCATTCTCGACCTTGTCGTGGTGGTAACTGCACGAATCACCATTCCTGCAGCTTCCTCGGGCATAATACAAACAAGGTCTTGGTGGTGGATTTTCCCAAGGCACTAACCAAGTCCCTTCGTCGTCGTTTTCCTGCACCCAACCGCCTTCCGCAGGAGTATCTTGCGGTTCGGACTGAGAGGAAATTTCGTCGTTCGCAGTAACATCATGTCGGAAAAGGCACTCGTCTCCGCTTGTGCAGGTTCCCTGCGCAAAATGATTACATGTCCGTGACCCAGACGTTGGTACTGGAGTAGGAGGATCCCAACGATTTTCATCCACGCCTCCTTCTGGCCAACCACCTTCCGTAACAGTCGCCTGTGAGCCCCACCCATCAACCTCTTCCTGCTCAACAGTGTCATGCCGAAAACTGCATGCGTTTCCTTGTCGACAATTTCCCTGACTGAAATATCGACAAATCCGCGACCCAGATGCGAAAGTATTTTGCGAATGAGCACTCGATCGTCCCTGATTGTCATCGTCCCCACAATCCCACCAGCCACCTTGACCGTGTAAAAGGCCCACAGAGGATTCCTCGGCCCCACCAGCGTCATGCCGGAAGGTGCACGAGGCCCCCTTTCTGCACGCCCCGTGTGCAAAGAAAAACTTGCAAGGCGGCGGCGGTCGATCTGTCCAAGACCTAGTGCAACTCTGTTCTGCCCATCCTGACCAGCCTTCCGGAGGAAGCGCGGTCCCGTCCGACTCAGTCCCGTTACATGTGTCGTGATGAAAACTGCACGCCTCTCCCTTCCGGCACATGCCCTGCTGAAAAAACTTGCAAATACCAAACGCCGGGCGTCCCGGGGAATTTCCCCACCCTCCTGCCTCAAAGTCCTCGTGACCTTCCTCCGTTGTCCATGGACCCATCTGGGAGTCTTGAAACTCCGTAGGATACTCGTTCTCAGCCAAGAAGTGCCGGAACCCGCACGCATCGCCTTTCGCGCACCGGTTTTCCACGAAGAACTTACAGAGTGGTATCGACAGGTCCGCAGGTTGCAACGGGTGATGATTGCCCCAGTAAGAAGTTGGGGCTGCGGCGGGTGCGTAGTTGGACGGTGTCACAGGCGTCTGCGCGACATTTTCGTGTTGGAATTGGCAAAGGTCTCCCTCTGTGCATTGACCTTGCCTGAAGAACTTACAGGCCATGTCTACAGGCTGCACTGAAGGATCAAGATCAGCCTCAGTCCAAGCCCCTCCTCCGTCATCTTGCCCCCCATTTACTTCCCCCGGGGGCTCAGCCCGTGACCCTGCAGCAACCTCCAAGCCCACAACATCAGCCCCAGCTTCAATATGGTGGAGATAACACGACTCTCCCTTGGTGCACCTTCCCAACGTGGAGAATCCACAGGGCTCAAATGCAGGCGTCGCAGAAGAAAGCGTGAGCGTCCGTGCGGCACGTGCTTCGAGTACCTCGCCATCTCCTAGATCCAAGGCACGTCCAGTCGGGGACGCATCGGCCGAAGCCACAGGTGCATCAGTCTCGACAGGGCCGGGGTATCCATCATCACTCGACTCTGCACAATCCGACAACTCAGCTGGGTCACGATAAAAGGCGCACGAATTCCCCGTGGTACAGTCCTCAGTGGCAGGAAATATACGGGGCTCACACGCCGGTGACTGGTTTGGAGGGGTTTGCTGATCTGCTCCAGGAGACGAGCCACATTCGTTCGATGGCACGCGAGTTGGACCAGTCCCGATGGGCAAATGTCGGAACGGACACATATTGCCTTTCTTGCACATCCCCTTGTCGAAGAACTTGCACGGCTCGCCCTGGGCTATTGTTTTGTCTGCCGAAAGGCCAGTGTCCGACACGCCTATCGACACTACGCGATGGGAATCTGAAGAATCCCTGTCATTGTTATTCACATGACAAACTCGTTCTATTGGTGACCTACCTGAAGGACCTGCATTCATCGGAACACTGGGATCAGCATGCGAGAATTGGCACGCGTTGCCTTTCACGCATCGGCCGTGCGCGAAAAACTTGCATGGCTCGTTCGTCAGGGAGACAGTGTTGGTAGTAGTGGTCTTAGATGAAGTCGCTGAAGAATCTATGATAGTATCTCCCGAACGCGGATTGACAGCCTGAGATGTTCCCCGGCGATTGTCTACCAAATGTGCTTCGGGCCTGGGATGTAGAAACAAGCACTGATTCCCATATCGACACGCTCCCCGTTGGAAATGGAGGCATATTGTGACTGCCTGGGTGTCTTGGACAGATGCAGGTGTAGTACTTGCACCTGGATGCGACTGATGAGAAAAACTACATGCTTCGCCGCGCGTGCAGGCATTGCGGAGAAAAAAGGAGCAGATTAGCATTAATACTGGATGTTCGTCGTTGCACGCGTTAAAGGTCTAAAGTTCGGGTAGCTGTGATTCGAATGAGGGTATCGATATGGTTGAAGATGTTCGTTGAGGCATATGGAATGACTGATATTGTCAGAAACGATGCCAGCCTCGAGGCTGCTTTTAGGTTGCACGTGCTGTGGTTCAGTATTGGACCATTGACCAAGGAAACACTTCCGCAGAAAGGGTAGGAAATGGGAGAATTCGAGAAGGGGTTCTTCTCGTTTGAAGCAGTGATCAAACAGCTGAAGGGGTTTGGTGCTAAGCCTGAGAGCGAGGCGTTTCAAATTGTCTCAGTGTGATGTGTGTTGCTCGAAAGAAAATCTGAAGGCTGCCAAACGCTTGATGGCAGTAGTTTGCACGACGAGAACGCCTAAGGCCTAGCTATAGGCAGCTGGGTCGACAGATACAATGACTCGGAAGCCTCATCCTAGTGTGACCTCGTGTAGCGATGTGTGACGGTGTTATAGGCCACACATACGCTGTTGAACTTGTACACCTATCCTGTCCACTTCGTCAACATCGCCTCTGCTTTCTGTTGAGACCCGCCGTCCTTATCGAAACAACTTCAATTACATGATGTCTGACACCAGTGCCCGAATCCAGTGGCATTCCAACGCTCTATCTGGATCAGATGTGTTCTCAAAGTCGATAATAAAGCAGACGGTTACTTTTATACTCTTTTGGTTCCTGCCACCGGGTCGTACAAGGTTGACGCTAAATATTTCAGCCGGTACTACCTATTACAAAGTCGAATCTTTTGATGCCGTTTGACTCTCAAAGTATGTCACGGTTTTTACTTCTAGATAACAGTATCTCATCACCGTCTGAACTTCCGTGGGCTCTCTGAGCTCAGCGATGAGCTGCCCGCATTGCCACAAAAGATGTACGTATGATGTTTGTGGTACAGCAATGACGAACCCGCAAAAAATTATAAACCCCTATCCAGCGGGTAAGCGCGAGCGGTGCCGGCAGAGACACGCCGCGATCAAAACTAAATCATACAATTTGGTGCCTTTGACCACTCGGAGAAAATACAAAAAAGCTGTATAGGCCTTTTCTATCGCAGTTCTACGCTGACTGGTAAAAGAGAATGAGGGAACGAACCAATTTCTAGCATCCCACATGTTGCGGCCAAGTACGGCAACATTCAAGTTTCACCACCGCACTAACTAATTTTAATCATTTCGAGGTTGATTTACTCGAAGTTTTCTTAGCACAATAGTTGTACAATAGTAATATTGCTGTATACGTAACCGTGACGTGTTACAAATGAGAAGTTCAAGTTATGCGATAGTTGCACCCCTTACATTAGAGAGAAGTGGGACTGATGCCCATGAATTCGGAAATGTGCTTCTCATATTCAAGTCGTCCATAAGCGGGGATAGCCTGGTAGTGTCAATCATAAAACTGATCCTCTTTCTTCTCCTTCCCCAGATTACTCTGTACTGGATTAGCTTCCCAACACTGGAATGCACGTGTAGCAACGCCATGTTCCGTTGACATCTTATCGCTCACCCTCCACGCCCAGACACCCCAAACCCCGTCCTCCTCCCTCCACATCCCCAAATCCAGTTGACTCTCATCAATCTCCCCCTTATCCACCTGATCATACGCGTCCAGTATCGCATCATATGTCAACTCCCAAAAGTCGATACTCGTCAGCGCTCCGGGATTGTGGTACACAAAGTCGGGATCCATAGCGCGTTTCGTAGACAGCCATTCGCCCAGGCGCTCCTCATCAGAGAGGGTTCTGTTGGGGACGTTGCGTGCACCGGTGGGTGTGCGGATGACAAGTTCGGTGGAGCGGAAGCCGTAACGGAGGCGAACGCGACATTCACCCAAGAAGAATGGGAGGGTGATCGGAAGGAGTAGCTTGTATAGGGCTGCACTAAGGCCAAAAACTTGAACAACTACCCAGAGTGAGATGGAGTGACGGAATGACAGGTCGAGATATGTGGTGAAGACGAAGCCTGAAAATAAGGCCCAAAGACCGAGACTTATGGCGAGCTCGTTCAAGAAGACAGCTCTGCCGATATAATCGTATTAGACATTAATAGGAGACTAGTCCTCCTGATTTATTGGGCCTACCGTTTAACAGATATCGGAGATCGATCTAGATGAGTTAAGAAGCTACCATGGCCTGCTTTATCGTGTCTGGACAGTAGTCGGGCGAGTGAGCAGTCTCGGGGAATGGAAGTGAAGTTTGCAGCAGCGGACATGGGGGCAGGATTGAGGAAGGTGACTCGGATGTACGGCCTTTAAATAAAGCTGTTTGGTGCAGGCCAATATATAAAGGAGTTTAAGCGACCCAAATACAGATATACCAAGGATTTACGGCGTATCCCAGGTACCACAAGACCTGGTCAGGGCCTGAAGGCCTGAACTCCCAAGTTCATGATCAGAGTGACTCGGAAATCAGAGCCTGAGTTTAGAGAGGTTTAGAGTCAATTCGGGGGCAGTGTCACATATGTAACGTACGCGTAACATTCGGTGTGACCGACGATCTTGTCAGAGGAAAATATAGCAGATTCTCCAGTCCAAAGCCGTGCAAATGGTCTATCACAACCTCAAAGGTCAGTGGCCTGCTTTCGTTCCCTTCAGAAAGCTCTCTAAACTTCCTCACAGCCCTTATCAAGGGTATCCGATCTTGCAAGGTTAGCCGACCACAACTTCTTCCATTCGAAAGTCTGATGCAAATCCTTCGTACCATAGACAGTGGCCGATGAACGAGCGCTCATCCAACAAGAGTCAGCTGCCATCCGTGCTTCCTTCCGTGAGGAAGACTCTTTTGCCCGGCATAACAATATCGCCAAACTCCTCTATATCCATATGCTCGGGTCTCCAGCACACTTTGGCCAGATAGAATGTCTCAAGCTGGTTGCCAGCCCTCGCTTCTCCGATAAGCGTCTAGGGTATCTGGGCATCATGTTATTGTTGGATGAGAACCAGGAGGTCCTCACTCTTGTCACCAATTCACTAAAAAAGTACGTCTTTCGCAAGTCAACCCAAGTGATATCTTTGCTTAACTGATTTCACCAGTGACATGAATCACTCCAACATGTATGCCGTCGGCCTTGC
>Ga0210387_10002297_pt1 | contig 14585 bp, 22 predicted proteins | sample IncBWC7OmetaG_FD_160108 | JGI IMG/M metagenome (GOLD analysis project Ga0210387, IMG submission 160108) | Forest soil microbial communities from Barre Woods Harvard Forest LTER site, Petersham, Massachusetts, United States - Inc-BW-C-7-O ...
GGGGCCGGACTCGAATATCGCTTTACTCCCCATATCGGGATTTTCGGCGAAGTTGGTTATGACTTCCCGAATCTGTCAAACAACAACTTTATACAGACTAATTTTGGCCTCAGATTCGCCTTCTAAGGTAAAAAAAGCATAAAGGCATCGAATTGACTGGCGGAGCTCCACCGTGCTCCGCCAGTTCTTTTTTATTCGCAGATCGAATTTCATCGCGAATTGAAACAAACTCTTGCTGAGCGATCAGGTTCTGCACTGCCTTCAACGCACTCTGGGAGTCAATCATCCCGGATCGCGGGTTGCGATCCAATCATCTTCAACGACCAGGATTACCTAGAGTGCGTATACGTCGAATGTCTGAACTACTGATGACGCCCGCGCGGAGCTCTCTCGTAGACTCAGTTTACTCGGCGAAAAATTGATCACGCAATTGGTGATGACAACACCTGCCGTGTTGTCCGCGAGAGGAAGGTTTTCGATCTAGCCCAAACGAAATTCGACGTTTTAAGGCTAGCCCCATAGGTGCCTTATCCTACGAGGCTAGCAAACGTTCTATGAAAAGGAAGCTCATTTAACAAAAAACGCCTGAAGCGTCAATAGTTTTCGGGCTGAGACCAGAACATTTGCGGAACATTTGCGTCGATGAACACCAGGTTATTCCGAAGAGGTGTATGGCATCCCGCCCGAGCAAGTGGTCGGCAGCGCGGGTGCGGTGAAGTATGGCTACGACAAGGATGGCAAGCCGATTCTCACCAAAGAACCAAAGCTCCTACTCAACGACAACGATGCGGGCAAGCCTGAGGGCATCCACCTGATGATCGGCCGCCGGCCTTACGCGGCTTTTGGCAACTCGACCGGTGACCGGCAGATGCTGGAATACACCAAGGCCGGCGACAACGCGCGGCTCTCCATGATCGTCCTGCACGACGACGCCGAGCGAGTATGCTTACGGCCCGGCCCAAGGGCAGCCGGCAACGAAGGTCGGCACCTTCACCCAGGCATTCTACGACGAGGCGAAGAAGCATGGCTGGTTCGTCATCAGCATGAAGAACGACTGGAAGCGTATTTTTGCCTTCGAGAACTGAATCGACTTTCCGCCCCAGCGCCACGAGGAACACCACTCAACACAGCTTCATCCTGCACTTGGGGGGGTGAGACTTCGGCAATGCCAGTCTCACAGGGCATTTAGTCAATATTGGGACCTTAGCAGACTTTGTGAAGCACGTCGCCAAACAACCAGCAAATACAGACTTTATATATACACATGTAATAAAAAACACTACACGTAGGCGATGGGCCAATAGTACCGAATAGCGTCCCGATAACTCTCCAGGAGATCGATGATCGACATGGTATTGTCGTGGCAATCGCGGAGGAACGGCTTTGTCCGTTCGGAAATCAAACCCGTTTCGTCTCGCCAGAGACGGGCACAGACATCTCGAGCTGGCCAGACCGCTCTTCTCAACTGGGAGAGCGCCCTCCTGAATTCGTGCACCCCTTCTAGCTTCTCTCGAGTTGGAAGCTCAAGCAGGGATTCCTGCATGTCTTCAATAGAATCCCCGAGGGACTCAACAATTGGGAAAAAGTGATCGATCACCGCATCGATCAATGCGTAGGCGAGATAGTCGCTTCGCATGAGCCGCGCATTCTCAGCCCCTTCGCGGAGCCGCTGCCGAACCGGATCGAATACGTCACGCCCAGGCATCTCCTGAATAGTAATCACAAATTCCCTTCCGACCACCAGACTGACCTGCTCGAAGACGAGTTCCTCCCCTTCGTCTTCGTAAACCATCTGCAACAGAATAAACAGTTGTTCCTCATATTCGTCCACCTTCGGTCGTCAGTGGACAAGACGTCCTCCAGTGCCAGCGGATGAATCCGGAAATGCCGACCGAGCTGACGGAGTAGCTCGACATCTCCGAGTCCGCCAACATCGATCCAACTCACTTTCTTGCTCTCGAGGCATTCAAAGACCTCTTCGATGTTCTGGACCTCGCGCTCCTCGAGGGAATGCGCGTCGTAGTCGATCAGCCTGATGACCGGTTTATGTCCAACTTGCTCTGGTGGTGCGACGAGCGTGGCCGGCGCAGTGCCAGGTTGATGGTATCGCAATTTTTGCATGGGCTCAGGATATAATATTGATCAATACCAACTGGCGAATGACAATTGACAAGACCCGTATCTCACCGCGAGAAAAAGGCGGACAACGCATGGTATTTGTAGTTGCGGACCTATAAATCTGCGCGTTCGTGGTACTGCCGCGACCCTTTTCCGGGATCTGAAAACCAGCATTTTAGCGGGCCGCCTTATGCGCGGGGTGCACGAGTTGAAATGGCGAAATCGTAACTTTGAGATGCTCTTGAAGAGAGGGATACTCATTCCCACTTGGAGATTGTCTATGAATGCCGTCAAAATCAATTCTTTGAGAAGGGACGTCTTTTGTCGGAAGATGAAAAAGTGACGTATTCGCTTTAAGCGAAAAAATGTAATAGCGTGGCCGCGCTTTCGCGGAGCGAATAGCGGCCGATTTAAAATCCCGCCCGAGGGCTGCTAGTCGATTCGTCGCCTCCAGAGAATCAGCATTTCAGAATGGAACCCGAAGATACTGTAGCATTGCTCGCTCAACGCATGGCTAAGCTGCCGGCCGTTCAAAGAAAGGTGTTAGCCATGTATTACTATGAGAAGATGCAACTGCGTGATATCGCAACCTGCTTTGGATCGACCGAATCGACAATGTGCCAAATCCACCTCCAGGCGGTAGCCTCCCTCAGAAGCTTATTTTACAGCGTAAAGTCTCAAAGAGAAGACGTTGCACTCTGCGTCGTCAGGGAGGCCGCGACAGGAAGTTCTTCGACGCTAATTTTGTCTGCAGTTGTTCCACCACCTCGAAACAGGAAGTTATTTCCATCCCAAAACGTTGAAGAATAGATAGAGCATGCCGGCGAAAATCGTGGCGCCCAGGAAAAAGCAGGCGGGCGACGTGAGGACCCAGGCGATGAGGATGTTCCGGAGTGTACTTTTCTGCAAGCCAGATTGGCTGGCAAACATGGTTCCGGCGATACCGGAGGTCAGAACGTGCGTCGTGCTGACCGGGAGGCCGAAATTGTCGGCTAGAAAGATGGCTCCCATCGTTGTCAGTTCTGCAGCGGCACCTTGCGCGTACGCCAAATGAGTTTTTCCAATGCGCTCCGCGACCGTCGTCACGATTCGGCGCCATCCGATCATGGTTCCCAGGCCCAGGGAGAGTGCGACAGCGGCTTTAACCCAGATCGGGATGTAAAATCAGGGCAGGAAACACCGCCTGATCAAACTCGCCCTTAGGCGTGTTGTACTCGGTCAATTCGATTTTCGCTTGCTCCTTTGGAGGCGGCTTCTTCTCTGGAACCTTTGTCTTGAAATATTGGAGGCCGTGTTTGAGTTCAGTCGTGAGCTTTTGTAACTCGATGGGCTTCATGTCCAAATTCAAGGCCAGGGAGGAAGGAAGCGCCACGAAGAGCACGAGCATGAACAGTCCCATTCCTTTTTGTCCGTCATTCGAGCCATGAGCAAAGCTGACCCCGGTGCACGTCACAATTAGCACGCCGCGAACAGCGCTACACCAGAGAGTTGCCAAAAGCGTAGGGCCGTTTCGAGACGCAATCCCAGATGAGAGACATTTGGCAGCACCATCCTCAGCCGGTCGAAGGTGCCGCCATTGCCTGGCTGTGCTCAGATCTCAGATGCCCGTAAGTTTTGAGTGCCAGGTCTCCCCCTCCTTGTGCCCCAACCATCGCGCGACCGTTGGGATGTCTACGCCTGACTCGATGCACCTCGTCGCGAAGAGGTGGCGTAGGTCGTGGTGGGTGAGGCGTTTTGCCCGACCGCTTCGCACGTTTTCATCAAAGCCTTTTGGGCTACACAGACCGCCAGGACGCAACCCTCTCGATCGCCCCGGTAGTACCTTGGATTTTCGCGAAGGTCTTTCGGACGCGCGGCCATCGGCGGGATGATCGGAATGAATCGGCGTTCGTTGCCTTTGGTGCCTTGCTCAGTGTCGCCATGCACCCAGATGCCGGCTTTCTCGACGTCCGCCCATTTTACGTTCTTGGCCTCGTCCAATCTGCAGCCTGAGAACGCCAGGACCTCCCAGAAGATCTCCGCACTGCTTTGAGCACCATACACCTTCTCCGCGTACAGATTGGACAATCGCGCCGAATTGTTCGCTCGCCGGCGACCCAAGATGTTTCGTGTTCGGTCTCCGCTTCTTGAGCTTTGTGGCCGGGTTGCGATAAATCAATCCATGGTCGATCGCGACCTCGAAAATGCTTCGCACGGTGTCGACTGCGTTGTTGTACCGGGGGAGTATTCATCAGAAAATCGCTTGGCCCATTCCGCGAAAAGCCTTCTCGGTGGCATCGCCGCCAGCTCCAGCCAGGCCTTTTCGAATCGCGATGATGATTTGCTCCCGGTAATGGACCGTCGAGGCTTTGATGTCAGTGGCCCGCTTCACGATGGCGATGTATTCCGCGACTAGGTTTTCTACACTGGATTTGCCTTTTTCTGCACCCGGCTTGTCCCTGAAGCGTTCCGGAGTTCACTGATCTTCCCAGCAAGCTTGGCTTTGGCTACGGAGTACACATCGGTTTTCGGGCTTTGCCAAACCTGCTTGCCGCTCTGCCTAATCCGCGCATAGTACACCCTGATTCGCTGTTCTTTAGGAGATGTTGAGTGTTTGTCGTTTCCCACGCCACATTTTTCTAGAGTGTAGAAAAAGTAAGCCTGACAACTCAAAAAACAGAAATCTCCCTCGAGAAAGGGCCTATAGCTCAGCGGTTAGAGCAGGGGACTCATAATCTAATTCAGTCATTTTCCCAAATTTGTGGACGTTTGTAAAGAGCTGATTGAATGGTACTTGCGACGAGTTAGTCTTTCCTAAATTTGCCCCGTTTTGTATAGAAAAGCCGTTTGAGTATAGAAAGCCAGTATAGAAACTCGGGGCAGGGGACTTTGATTCACCCAAATCTTGACATGGCCCGGGTCAGTATAGAAATGCCCGATTCAGTATAGAAATACGTCCCCTCATTCACTCCGGGCGGCCCACCATTTTTCGAGCGTTTCGCGCCGAAAATACCAAGACCCGTTACGCCCGGATCGTTGCCGGCCGCCTGGTATTGCTCCGCTGGCAGCATGGCGCCTCAGCGTCCGCTCCGGAATCCCGGTTGCTTTTGCGACCTCGCTGAGCGGAATCCATGTCCGACGCTCGTCGGAACGAAAGATTTTATCATTCCTCGGGATATGCTCATTTTTGTTTAGGTATTACCGGTTTTGCAAATCCAAATCGGGGAGGCGAGAGACTTCGATCTAGGTGTTTCTCTTCTCGACGGGCCAAAACTTGTGATCCCAGTCCAGGAAAACTACGTAGAACACGTTTCCGATGATATGGCCACCGACACACTCCTTGGCCTGTATGTGCATCGATGCCCAAATAGCGTCAGGAGAAACATGTCGAGGGTGCTTAAAGTGAGTTTTCAAAGGAAATGGCCCATAGCGATGAAACCGATGGTCAAGGCATTCCTCCAATGGCTTGGAGCTGTGCGCGCGCCATCGATCAAGAAGTTTCGCGAGAAAGCCCGCCTTCTCCCATTGTGTGAAACTCTGTCCCTGCGATGAATCGAAATGTTTCAGGCTTACACAGAATTCCTCCGGTCCCTTTCGAGGCGCGAGGTCTGCTTGCCCGGATAGGATGTTGGGTCTGCGAGACGACCCGGCAAATTGACGCTTTTTCTTTGCCATCTACGCCGCGAGCCGCGCGGCATAGAACTTACGCATTGCGGTCTTAGTGATGCGTGCGGAACTCTTCTCGTCCGGGGGCAAATCGCCGCGAGCCTCTTTCCATGGGTCTTCGGAGTGCGTAAGACATTCAAGGTGATAACCGGTCTTCGTCCCGTACTCTTCCAGAACATCGTCAATCAACTCGATTTGCCCTTTTTGGAGCTTCTTTTCAACCCTGGCGGTGATCGCCGGCACAAACGATGCCTTGATCCGAACCTTGGCGTTCAAGGTGGAATGGTCCTTAAGTTCCCTCCAAACCGAAGGAAGTACTGGGCCATGAACCCAAGCCTTAAAGTCTTCCTCGAAGAGAGGCTTATCGAACATTGCCAAGTGCCAGCTCTGGATGTAGTACAGCAGCTTTTGAAGCTTTAGATGATCGATCTGACCCAGTTTAACGACCAGATATTTTGCCAGCTCGACCGGATCAATCATGCCTTCTTGATTCTTGCTCGTCTGGAATGCGGTAGTCATCGCTTGTCGAATTTATATCGACCAAAGAAAGCCGGAATCAATGATTTTCGAGACATCTCAAAAATGAGATTTGAACACACCCCGCCACAGAACATTGACGGCCTGGACCGCTTCCCGGGCAAAATAGAACGCCCACCGCTCGATCAACCGGGCGCCGGACTCCAATCTTCGCCCGTCCTGAATACCCTTAGTCGCAACACCCGCTCGCCGTCCCCGTAGCCAGCAAAGATTCCATTACCTTAGCCGCCTCGGCCGCCGTCCCGAATGGGCCGGCAGCAATCTTACCATCGATCATCACCACGTACTGATCGGATTGGACTGTTTTCGCGATAAACGCCGTCATGATGCAACGCTCCCCGCCCGCTTGCTGGGCACACCTTTCCATTTGCTAGAGCGTTTGCTGGGCGGGCTCGTGATCGTGCGCCCGGCCTTGCGCTCGGCCGCGAACGCCTTCGAAATCTGCTTACGCAATTGTCTGGTGGCTTTATTGGCCATCGAACACTCCTCGCCGGCCAAGCTCGGATTTAATGACACTGACCCGCTGCTCATCGTCGATCAGCCATTCCCCCGGCAGCCCGCGCATGGTGCAACACCCGATGCAGCATTCAAGTGTCTCCAGAAACAGCACAAGGCTTTGCGAGTCGTGCACGTGGAGAACCTCGAGCTCTTCGGCGCTGATCACGCTTTACTCTCCGCAACCCGGCAATGGGCAGAACAGACCGCAATTGCCACCTTCAACGTAAATCATTCCTTTGCGGTTGGCCGCCTCGATCGCCTGATCTCTGGATGACTTCACGGAGGGCGTCAGCGGGTGCGTTGCCGTTGCCGGCGCCTTCTTCGTTGCGTTTTCTTCGTCGCAGACCTGACTAAACGCCCGGTTGAAATCCCAACCTTTCTCCTGCATCAATTTGCGGATCCGGGCCATGCGATCGACGTGGTCACCGACCGCGTCAGATTGCCGGGTGTCAGAAATCTTCTTGTGCAGGTTCATTTCCTTGACGATTCGCGGATCTTTTGGCGCCCCCGGATTATCAGAGCCGGTGACCACATCCCCTCGAGCACGACTGAGCGCTTCGCCCATCGTGAGGGTGCTGCCGCTTTCGTAAATCAGCTTATGCGCCTTGGCTTCGATCACGGCATAGCTTCGATCCTTCGCGGCGGCGGATTCCGCCTTCCCGGGTGCGTTCCTTTGAAACGCCGGTTGTTGCTCCAACACAAAACTCCACGCCCGGGTGAAATCCCAGCCGCGGTTGCGTTGGACCGCTTTGACCTCGCGCATCAAATCCTCGTTGTTCGCGCGCTCCAGTTCGGCTGCCATCCGGCCCCGATATTGTTCCAAGGTCTCAGTCATAGATTTTCCCCCGTTGCGGAAATCGCAATGCCGAATTTACTCAGCAAGTCTTTCGCCGTTTGCATCAAAGCATCGTTGTTCCCCGGTGTCACAATTTGATACGCAGGGGTTAACCGCAAGACCCGCACGATTGGCCCCGAGAACTCCAGCATCTGCGCCAGAACCGGTGCCCGATGCGGGTTGTCAATGGCTTTAAGCGCCTCCAGAACCCGGGTACCGATAACCTCTCTTCGACGTGCCACTTCTGTGCTGACCAGGCCGCGTAGTTCGCCGGCCGTCGCGTTGATTGCATTCGCGAGCTCGCTCGAAAGCGTTACGATCGCTTTCTCTTTGTTTGCCGTCCGGCTTGCGTAAATCGACTTCACATTCTGCGCACGGCTGATCGCCAGAGCCGCTTCGCTCTCGCTAAGATTCACGTTATCCAACGCTTCCTGTTCGTCGATGGCTGCTCGCGCCGCTTTGCCGCGGTAATCCTCAAGGTCCGCAAGCGCACGCTCGAACTCCGAGAGTTTGGAAGCTAACTTCACACGCGCCGGGTAAATCGGCTCCGGTGGCAGCGTATTGGATGGCTCTAGCGCTTCGCGTGGGCCCCCAGGACGGGGTTTCGTTAGTGTTTGGGTACTCATATCAAGCCGGGAGGCTTTCAGCCGTTAAACTCGCGAAGTCGGCCGCGCTGTCGATCAGCAAGCCGGCCATCGCATTCAGTTGCGTCCGCGTGTAACCGCTCGTTAACGACGCCTGGACCGCCGGATCCACGACCCGGAACGCAGATAGATTTCTTTCGTTCCCAAGGGCCGCGTTCAAGTACGCCTGCGCCTCTGCGTTTTCGTTCCAGGCTAATGAGATATCGCCAACGGTCACGCCGACCGGCAGCGCTGCGGGCACGCACACCGCATTTAACAGGCCAACCCTACGGCTTTGCCGACTCGCAACCATGGCGGAGAAGCCCGCCTGGATGGCATCAGATAGGGCGGTCAAAGAAGCCGAGGTCACCCCGGTTCCGATTAACGCCCAATGCGCCGTGTCCACGCCCGGGCCCGTCCCGCCCGTAACCGCGGATGTGCAAACCCATGTGTTCCCACTGAAAATAGTGGAATCGTTAACATTGTACGCCGTCAGAGCGTTATACGTCCCCGTCGCGTTGATGTCCGGCCCGCTGCCGGCCAGTTTTTGTACAACTAATGATGCATCGCTTACTGCGCTCATGTCTTCCTAAATTCCTTTTGTTGTTTCGTCTCTTCGTTTGCTCCAGCGGACCCAGCGGTCGATAACCGCCTCCGCCTCTCGAGCCTGAATTTACCAAATTTACGCCGGTAAATCAATATCCAACGGTAGGCTCAGAACGTGCTCGCTCTTGCGTTATTATCTAATAATAAACCAAAAACCCGGTCAAGGTTTGACCCCCGACCGGGCTTGAAGCGATGAACCGAAACACAATAGGAAAGAAACAATAGGCCTTACAATGAACGTCTTCACAGTACCATGTTGCGGGCTTCCGTTCAATGCTAGATTCAATGCGCCATGCCCGCCCACCTCAAACCATCCGACTTCGCCTTAGCCGCCCGCCTGACCTCGCACAAACTCTATGAATGGCAGAATAAATGCATGGATGCCGTCGCCGCCGGCTACCAGACCGCGCTCTGCGCGCCGAACGGTTCTGGCAAATCCTCTACGGTCGTCACCTTCCTCATCCTCTGGTTCCTCCACGAATACCCGCGCGGCCGCGTAATCGTTACGTCAGGTTCTTGGTCCCAGCTCGAGAATCAGGTTTTTACTTCCTTGAAGAACTTCGCCACGCACGAATTCTTTAAGGACTGGGAATTTCTGGATACCTCCATCAAAACGCCCGCCGGAGGCTCATGCGAAGGTATCAGCGTTAACGATTCCAAGAAGGCTGTCGGCTATCACAAAGATGAGAATAGCCCGGTCCTTTTGATTATCGATGAAGCTTCGGCCGTGTTCGATCCCGTCTTTGAATCTTTCGGCAAATGCTCGCCCACCTTCCAGCTTATCACCGGGACCGCCGGGGCTGCGTCAGGGCGGTTCTACAGGCTCTTTACGAGCGAGGCCAAGTTTTGGTTTACCACCAAGATCGATTTCCGCGATTGCCCGCATCTCTCCGATACCAAGCGCATGATCGACCTGGAGATCTATGGCTCGGACTCCATCTTTTATAAGAACCGGTGGCTGTCAGCCTTCGCTTCCGACGCGGGCGAAAGCGTTATCAGCCTGGACGCCATCCGCGAGTGCGTCGCCTATCCGCCGGCTTGGGAGCAGCCGGGTTTCGTTACGTGTGGATGCGACTTCGCGGCCGGCGGCGGGAACCTCTGCGTGCTCTGCCTTGCCCGCGGGAACAAGATCGAGCTCGACGAAGCTAACTGGTGCTGGAGCCATGCCAACACGAACCATTCCGCGGGTAAGTTCGTTACTCTCTTCCGGGAACTTAAACTGCAATCGCATCAGATCTTTGCGGACGGTGACGGGCTCGGCCGCGGGTTCGTCGATAACCTCGAGGAATGCGACTTCTACGTCCGCGAAATGCATAACGGCGCCGCTGCCAAGGATAGTGACCGGTACGCTTCGATCGTCGCCGAGCAATGGGACCAGCTCAATACCTTGATCGTTAAACGCCGGATCATCCTTCCCGCTTGCGAAGAGCTATTCGCCCAGCTCAGCAACCGTCGCCGGGAATATTCGATCAAAGACGGCCTGCTCAAGATCAAGCTGGAATCCAAGGCTGATATGCGGGCCCGCAACGTGAGTTCACCGGACTTAGCCGACGCTGCGGTTCTGGCGCTGATGAACGGATGGGGAAGTTTGCCCGGGAATTTGAATCCGGCAGGAGACAAACGGATGCGTAAAGAACTCGAGCGCGTAAACCGGACGGTGGAACACTACCGCAGCCCGTTCGCAACCAGGTTTATCGACTTCAGCCGCGGATGGTAGCTACCAGGATGCCCGTTGCCGTGCGCGTACGCCGTATCCTGGCGCGTTTGATTGCCAGCGAGGGTAAGGATAGCGGGGCCGACCGCTCCGGCTACGCCGTTACAGCCTTCTGTGCTTCGGCAAATCAGTCCGCATTATACCAACCCCTTGATTCCTTTAAATTGGCTCTTGTTCAGCTTCGTATACCTGACCGTGGACGTTATCGATCGATGCCCCAGGTAGCCCTGGATGATCCTGACATCGTTCCCGCTGTTGATCATGGCGTACCCGGTCGAATGCCTCAACATATGCGGGTGAATCGCCAAATTTTCCATCCCGGCCGCTTTCGCAAGTTGAACGATCATCGCCCAGACAGCCGAACGCCATAAAGGTTTGCAGCGTTCGCTGATAAAGAGCGTCTCACAGTTAGCCGGCGGCTTCATCTTTGCCCGCTCAACCAACCACGCCTTGACTGCCTGTGGCTCGCCATTAAGCATGTCATGCGGTCCACTATCGCAGTCCTTCAACCGATTCACATGAAGCTCTCGCGTCTCCACGTCGATGTCCGAGAGCCGCAACCCGCAGAGCTCGGAGACGCGGAGACCGTGGCGAAACATCAATAGCAGGATTGCGTAGTTCCTGACCGGGTTGCGTGAGTTAGCTGGATCTTTAGCAGCCGCGAGCAGGAGGTCTACTTCAGGTTTTTTCAGGTATGGACGACTGCGTTTCGGGCGAGTGGATGTGCTCATATTTACTTATCCTCCGTCACGGCCCACAACTTGGTGGGGTGATACGAGCAGGGATCCTCGTAAACCGTCACAACGCAGCCGTTTTGGCAGCAGACCGTCAGTTCAACTCCGCGATTGTTGCGGACCTTCTGGCCACGGGTAAACGTGGGATAAGCTGCGTTGTTGTCGCGTATCGCTGCGTCGATGCCGTCTTTGGCAGGGTTGCCGCCGCCGTTGGTATATTCGTTCATACCTTTATCTACGTCACTTCAGCACCCAACTTAAGGTATTGTCCAAAGTATTATGTCCAAAGTATAGGTATTGCCATTTACGCGGATCGGCCACCAGAGCGGCTTCGCGAGGTATCAACTAATCACCGATTGCTAGTACTATGGACTTTTTGTATACTTCGTCCAAAGTTTTACTCAGCTTGTATCGCATCCGGGAGTGGTTGCCATCCCACGGGTGCTTGAAGGGCCAGCTTTTTCTCGCGTTCGATGCTGGCCAGTAGTTCTTCCCGGGTCAGCTTCTCGTACTGCGGTTGCTCGGCTGATTCGGGGGTACGGTGCTGCGTAAAGTGCAAGGCAAACTGAGTCGGCCAACGGCGCTCCAGAAGCCAGGCGGCCGCTTGCCAGGTGCCCTCTTCTTTTGCCGCATGCTTGGTAATGATACCCAAGTAAATATCTCGCAGAAGCTCGTCTCTGACCTGGTCAGCGTGGAGATAGCGTTTTTGCCACCACGGTTTGCGGCGCACGTGAGCACGGAAGCCGGAGTAATCGACGCCTTCAATTCGGCACGCTGCCGTGTTGCACTTGCCTTCCTTTTCGATCAAATCGCAGATCCGCAAGAAACGCGCTACGGTAAGCTTACGCGGCCGGCCGCCTGCATGCCGCGGTGAGTTGCCGTTGGTGCCTTTTATAGCGCCGGCTTCGAGCGTGTGGGCCATCTAACCTCCATTTTGGCATGGGTTTGTGGAAAAACTAGAAAAATGGCTCGTGGACTCAAACGTTGGTGAAGGGGTCGGTGAAGGCATAAATCGCCAGGTGAAGGCATAGGTTCACCCGTAACATGCTCTGTTAGTTATACTTAATATATGGGTGAAGGCGTGAATACAAGTTTTGTACCTTAAGCGCGCGCGCGCGCGAGAATAGGGATTAAGAGGTAGGCAGAAGAGCATAATAATACCACACTACGAAACTTGCCTTCACGCCTTCACGCGGTCTGCGAAGTGGCTCTGGAAGCCAATCTAGCGGGTGAAGGTATGCCTTCACCATAGGGGACCCCCCTTGGAGATCATGTCTGGGAGCGGCTTCGCGAGGCGGTAAACCGGAGAATTTGCCTTCACCCGAGGACTTCACCCACTGGTTTTTTCAGCGTCAGAGACCTCGAGGATCTTGGAACTGAACGATTCGATGAATCTTTCGGTATCAATCTTGGCGACCTGAGCCCTTAGATCCTGACAGAAGTAACGCACTGCCTGATCGATTTCATATGCTGGCTCTGTCCCTGGTCCCCAGCCATGTATGTAGTTAATTGCGTATCCCTTTACGAAGTCTCGGATTAAAAGGACGATATCTTGCTCGAGAGTTTTGGTTCTAGCTTCGGCCCGATTTTCGATTTTCCGAATCATGCCTTTGAGAGCGGATACAGCTGCAGAAGGCAACGGATCATCTTTGGGCTGTGATGTGGAGCCGGGTTGACGTGGGTTGTTCATGGCGGGTTGATGGTCCAGACGTTGCCTTTTTTGGTGTGCTGAGACTCAAAACGGTCGGGAGAGCGCTTTTGCAGCCGGCCAAGATAAGTGCCGCAAGCAAGGTGGAACGTGAGCAGGCGTTCAGCCTGGCGTCGAACGCAAGAAGACTCACTGGTTAGCTCACGCTCGAGTTTATTGGCGGTCCCGTGCCAGGAGCCGGGAGCGGGCGAATCAAAGAGCCGGGCATCGATCATTTCAAGCAACCGGGTTTCGGGTGCCATCGCGCTGATGGCTTCCAGGATATCGGGATGATGGAAATGAGTAATACCGTATCGGTCCGAAACAAGATCGGTCGGAATTTTGAAATCGAAAAGAAATTGGAGAAAATGCGGGAGCTCGGCCTTGAGTGCGTTGATGAAGACCTGCCGTTCCCGGTCGGTGACGGTATCCATCGGCATGGCGTGTTTCTCGGCCTTGAGGATGATGAACTTGTCTTCCAGGCTTTTGTCGATCGGGGGCAGGATCATCAGGTTCTCGGGCTCATCGTTCACGCTGATGCTCAGGCGCCAGAACGGGGTGAGCGTAATGGCATTGCGGTATTTGGCGTGAGCGGATTGGTCAGTGTTGGCACAAATGAGTTTGACGTTGGCGCCGAAATTCCGGCGGGCCCGGATGTCGGTGGATGCTTCCTCATCCTCAATCACCAGGTGTTCGCTGCCAAGGAGTTCGGAGTTAAACCGGGTAAGCCCCGTCATGTAACGATGCGTCATGGCAGGACGGCCGCCCAGGAGCAAGGTGATCAGGTATTGTGAAAGCGACTTGCCGCAGTCCGCGGGTCCTGCCAAGACCAGCGCCTGGCCAACTCGGAACCGGGAAGTGTAGAGCGCTTCGACCGCAACCTTGAGCCATCCGAACAGATAGGTTTTCTGTTCCTCTCCCAGCATCCTCTCAAAGATGCCGGCCAAATGCGGCCACTCCCCATTTGCGGGCTTAATCAGCGTGGGAGAGTCGCGGACGAGAATGCGCTTGCCCTTTATCATGTAGATCCCGGTCTTGTATCCGGCCAGCGAATCGGCGTAATCGACATCATTGGAATGCTGGAGCGCGGTAAGCAACCGATCGACCTGGCTAACCTCCTCGTCGGGCTCGGTTTTGCTTCTAAATCCCATTTCCTTTAGGCGCCGCCGGATGTCGCCAGCGGTGACGAGCATCCATGCGTTCCGGTCGTTCTTTACCCAGAACGAGGTTCTGTTAGAGTCGTAAAGGATTTCAAGCTTCCTAGCGACCTCTGTGACAGTCGGCAGCCGGGCAGGTTGTTTCCCGTCGGTATCCCCCTCCGGTCCGCGGAGATGCCCTCTAGGTTCCTTATGTTGAACCTTCTCGGCGTCGGCGAGCTTGTGGATGAGCTCCTTATCGCTCCAGGGCGGCTCGCATCGCTGGTTGTAGTTTTGCAGGTAAGGCATCGCCTCGGTGGCGCTCTATGCCCATCCGTTCACGAGGTAGCAAGCGACTTTGAAAGTCTGCCCGTGCCCACCCTGCCCTGAGACGGCGCCTGGAATTGCGGCCAGATAGGCAGAGACGCGATTGTCCAGGTCGGCATCGCCGT
>Ga0210387_10002298_pt1 | contig 14584 bp, 9 predicted proteins | sample IncBWC7OmetaG_FD_160108 | JGI IMG/M metagenome (GOLD analysis project Ga0210387, IMG submission 160108) | Forest soil microbial communities from Barre Woods Harvard Forest LTER site, Petersham, Massachusetts, United States - Inc-BW-C-7-O ...
AATGCCGCTTGCCGCGCCGCGACCCACGGGCAGTTGGCCCGCCGCCGGTCTCCGGCCGTTACCGCGAAGTAATTCGCTCAGCCGGGGGTGGTTACCGTTCGTCGATCGCGCCGAACGCGCCGCGCGCCCGCAATCGGGCGGCGAGACCAGAGGAGCGCTCGAGCGGCCGGTTGGCCGCCTGTTCCAGCAGCGCCCGCCGCCCGACCACCACGATCGATCGGCGTGCGCGGGTCACGGCCGTGTAGACCAGCTCCCGCGAGAGCAGCGGCAGGTCGATCTCCGGCAGGATCAGCGCCGCCTGATCCAGCTCGCTCCCCTGTGCCTTGTGGACCGTGGTGGCGTAGGCGACCGCCACCGCGCCGCGCAAGGTGGCGGCGGGGAAGAGCGCCAGCGTCGACTGGTGCGGGAAGGCGAACAGCTGGATCGGGGCGCCGTTCGCTCCATTTTGGACCAGCAGGACCACCCCCTGGTCGCCGTTCATCAGGCCGCGATCGTAGTCGTTCTCGATCATCATCACCGGCGTACCGGGCGGCAGGGTGTCGGCGGCGCCGCCGCCCCCTGGCAGCTCATGCGCTGCGCGGCGGACCAGGAGGTCGTTGATCCGGTCGGCGCCCGCTTGTCCGACGCGGGTCACCGTCAAGAGGCGCGCGCGCCGGTGGCGCTCGAGCAGAGCGCCCGCCAGTGCGGCACCGGCCTCGTCGAGCGCGCCGTGGTCGAGTCGAAGAGCCCGTCGCGGTCCCATCATCGCCACGGTGGGATGAACGTGCCGGGTGTACCAGAGGTCGACGAACGCGCTCAGCAGGCGGCGGCCGTGCCCGTCGCGGGCATCGGGCTCGCAGAGCTCGAAACCGACGAAGCTGAGCGCCTCGATTCCGGCGACGCCGGTCGCCGGCCGTCGCGCGGGCGGGCTGGTGCCGGCGGCGACCTGCCGGGCGGCCTCCAGAATTTCGGCTCCGGCGGGATCATCGGGGCTCATCCGGTGGCTCTCGGGCAGGCGGAGCGCGAGAGGCCCGAGGTCGCGCAGGACGCTGCCGGCCTGGATGGCCGGCAGCTGGTCGGCGTCGCCGATCAACACCAGGCGCGTCTGGCGGCCGAGCGCCCGGGTGAGCTGCTCGACCAGCATCAGATCGACCATCGACGCTTCGTCGACGATGACGCCGGCGTGGGGCAGCGGGTTGTTCTCGTGGTGGCGGAAGGCGCCGCCGTGCAGCGACCGGCGCGCCGAGAATCCCAGCAGGCGGTGGAGCGTGCTCGGCAGCGGCCCCGCCAGGCCGTCCGCGAGGAGCCCCTCGGCGATTCGGTTGGCCGCCTTGCCGGTCGGCGCGGCGACGGCGATCGCCTCCGGCGGCATCCCCGCGGCGTGCCAGGCGCGGACGATCCCGCCGATGAGCGCGGTCTTCCCGCTGCCGGGCCCGCCGGTGACGACCGTCAACGGCCGCGAGAGCGCAGCTTCGATGGCGGCGCTCTGGGCGGCGGTCCAGCGACGGTTCGTGGGCGCGGCCGCCGCCGAGGCGGCCGCAGGATCGGCAAAGGGTGGCAGGGCCGTCGCGATCCGCGCGGCCAGCGCGTCGGCCAGGCGCTCTTCCAGCCGCAGATCACGTTCTTGATAGAGACAGCCTCCATCGATGACGAACGGCCGGTGGTCTCCCAGACGTCCGACGAGCGGCTCCAGCGCTGCGTGGTTGGCCAGACGGCCCACGAGGTCCACGACCGCCGCCCGATCGGCCTCGGCGGCCCCCAGACGTGTGAGCCGCGCGTCGAGGCCGTTTCCAAGGCCACTTTGCAGCGCCAGCCGCGTCGCCCCCTCCGCCCGCGCCTCGCAGGAGGCGAGGACCAGCAGCGCGAACGCACGGCGCTCGTCAGCTGGCAGCGCGCGCGGCCAGCTGGCGGCCTCGAGCGCCAGGTAGAGCGCCTCACCGTCGACGTCGCCGCCGGCCAGCGCCGCGCCCCAAGCCGGGGGCCAGCGTCGCTCGGGCGCGCTCACGGCGACTCCTGCACGCCGAGTCTCCCGACGATCTCGAGGCCCCAGGCGGAGAGCTCGGCGAAGCTCGGGCGGCGGCTGCGGACTGCGCCGGCGCTCGGTAGCCCGCGCACGAAGAGGTAGAGCGTCCCGCCGAAGCGCGCCTGGTAGTCGGCTTCGCTGGCGATGCCCAGCATGCGGACCAGCGCCAGCGCGTAGAGCTGCTCCTGCAGCGCGTAGTTCTTGGCGACATGGGCCTCGACGACCGCCTGGTCCCAGCTGGGGAGGCGATCGGTCTTCCAGTCGCCGAAGTAGACGCGCCCTTCGTGCTCGAACAGCAGGTCGACGAACCCCTTGACGTAGCCGCGGTCGGCGCCGCCGGCCGCCTCGGGAAAGGGGAACAGGAACTCCATCTCGCGCGCCTCGCGCTCTGCGTGGGCGAGGCCGGGCAGAACGCCGCCCACGACGGGCAGGGGGGTGGTGAGCGCCGCGTGGGCCAGGCGCGCGGCGGCCAGGAGGTGCCGCGGATCGCGCCCGTGCCGGCGCAGCGTCGCCTCGAGCAGGGCGCGGACGTCGTCGCGCGCGGCCCAGGCCTCGAAGCCGCCGGTCGCCCGCAACGTCTCGAGTGGTATGCGTTCCAGCAGATCGTGGACGAAGACCCCCGCGCGGGCGCCGCCGGGGAGATCGTCCTCGGCGAGCGGCGGGGCATCGTTCGTCTCGTCGTGAATCTCCGTCGGCGGGCGGTAGCCCCCTTCGGACTGCTTGATGCGGCTATAGGAGGTGAGGGTGGGGCCGACCCGGTGCCGCCGCAGCTGGGCGAGCTCGGCCGCGGGGGCGGCGGACGCCGTCGGGGTCGGCTTGGTGGACGGCTTCGTCGGCGGCTTGGTCGCCACCGCCGCCTTCTCGAGGTCGGGGCGCCAGCTGACCAGCCCCAGCGTGAGGCGCGGCCGGCCGCCTTCGCCCGATCCGCGCGGATCGATCGGCACGTCGCGGGTCTCGAAGTGCCGCCGCTGGCTCTCGTCCGCACGCAGCGCGCGCAGGCGCCGGTTCACGTGGGTGTAGCCGCCGGTGAGCTTCCAGCGGTCCTCGCGGACGCCCCCCCCATCGGACGGTGCATCGGCTTCCGGGGCTTCTCCGGAGAACGGCAGGTAGAGCCGCCGCCGGGCGCGCGTGAGGGCGACGTAGAAGAGGCGCTGATCCTCGCTCTCGCGCTCGCGCTTGATGAGGTCGCCGAGCGCGTTGGTCCTGGGACGGCCCGCCATCGCCACCCGCGAGCCAGCGTCGGTGTAGTGACGAACGCCCTTGTTCGGCGAGGGGCTGTAGCCGCCGTACAGAAAGACCACCTCCGCCTCCAGCCCCTTGGCTTTGTGCATGGTCATGATCTGGACGGCGTCGTGATCGCTCTCGAGGCGCTGAACGTTCCCCTCCTCCGCCTCGGGCACGAGCAGCTTCTCGCAGAGGGCCGAGAGCCGGCGGACGACGTCGCCGAGCGGCCGGGCTGCGCGCGCGTCCTCGGCCGAGAGGACCTCGAACAAATGACGAATGTTGACCAGCCGGCGCGCGCTCTCACCGAGGAAGAGCTCGCGCGTGATGACGCCGCTCTCGTCGAGGATGCGGGCATAGAGGCGCCCCAGCGGCTCGCGCGTCGCGGCCGCGTGCCAGGCAAAGAGTCGGGCGAAGAGGGGGTGATCGCCATCGGCACCGGCGGCCGCCGGGAGATCGCCGAGGGAGAGACCGAAGAAGGGCGTCAGCCAGGCGCGCAGGCGCTTGGCAGGATCGCGCGGATCGGCGACGGCGCGCAGGAGATCCCGGACCTGGCGTGCCTCGGGCGAGGCGTAGAGACCCTCCTGGTTGTAGATGACCGCGGGGACACCGCGGGTGCCGAGCGCGCCGGCGACGGCCTTCGCCTCGACCCAGGTTCGCGTCAAGACGAAGATGTCACTGGCGCGCAGCGGCTCCGCACCTGACAGCGGCTCCGGGCTGGCCAAGAGGTCGACGATCTCCCCGGCGACGGCCTGCGCGAGCCCCTCGCGAACCGCGCGCATCGGCAGCCGGGCGACGTCCTCCTCGGCGGTCACGCGCAAGAGCGTGACGGGTGCCGGCGCGGTGAGCGGCGCCGGCGTCGCGTCGCCTTCGGGGCCGTACGTGACCGGCGGGTCGTATTTGACGTCACCCTGGTTGAAGAACGGCTCCGCCGCCGTCTGGTCGAGGATGGCGTTGTAGGCGTCGATGACGGCGCGGGTCGAGCGAAAGTTCCTCGTCAGGTGGTGTGCCTCGTCAGCCGCCGCCACGGTCTGGCGGGCCTCGACGTAGGTGGCCACGTCGGCGCCACGAAATCCGTAGATTGCCTGCTTGGGATCGCCGACCAGGTAAAGCGGCCGGCCGGCGCCGTCGTCGAAGATCTTTCGGAAGATCGCCCACTGGACCTGGTCCGTGTCCTGAAACTCGTCGACGATCGCCAGCTTGTACCGTTGGCGGAGCGTCGCCGTCAGCTCCAGGCCGCGGGGACCTCGGAGGGCTTCGTCCACCAGCGTCAGCATGTCGTCGAAGTCATAGAGCCCCGCGGCCCGCTTGCGCGCCGCCAGCCGGGCGGCGACCGGAGGGACGAAGAGCTGGGCGACCGCCGCTTCGAGTGGAATCGCCGCGTCGGCCAGCTCTGCAACCGCGGCGCTGACCTCGGTCGATCTGCCGGTGAACCGCTCCATCACGAACGCCAGCAGATCCTCGCCCACCACCGGGACGTCGAGCGCGGCCAGGAAGCGCGCGATGTTCCGGTCGCCGTGGAACCTGCGCGTCGCTTCGTGCAGCGTCACCAGGCGCCGTCTCACAGCGGCGGCCTTGCGTCCATCGACGCCCGACTTGATCGCCAGGTCGATGGTGGGAAACGAGAACCGCGCGAAGGCCTGCGCGGCGGCGGCGATGCGCTCGGGATCGAACGGCGTTCCCCACTGTGCGCGCAGTTGATGTGCTCGATAGAGCAGGAACTCGAGGCTGTCCACCGTCGCGGCGCTTCCGCCGCGGGCGAGGTAGGCCTCCAGATAGGGAGCCTGCTCGTCATCGACGGCCAGCTCCTGGCGCAGGACCTCGGCGAAGGCGGCCGCGAACGCCGCGCGGCTCTCGACGCTCTGCTGGACGAGCAGACGCCCGCCCGCGAACGCCTGCTCGGTGAGCACCTGCTGGCAGAAGGCGTGGATCGTCGAGATGGGCGCGCCGTCGATGCCGCGCGCGGCGGCCTCCAGTCGCGCGCGCGCCGTGTCGTCGATCGTCCAGGCGAACGTCGCGTTCGCCGCCGATTCGCGCGTCGTCGCAACCTTCCTGATCAAGGCGCCGATGCGGCGCAGCAGCTCGGACGCCGCCCGGTCGGTGAAGGTCACGACCAGCATCTCCTCGAGCCGGGCGTCGCCACGAACCAACCGATCGACGACCAGGTGCTCGATCAAGAACGTTTTGCCCGTCCCCGCCGAGGCCTCGATGACCGCCGAGCGATGGCGCGCGATCCGAGCCAGCTCGGCGGGGAAGGGATAGAGGATCGTCGGGCTGCTCATCACCGCCTCTTCCGGACGGGAGGATCTTGCGGCGCGAACGCCTCGAAGTAGGGGCCGAAACGCCGGGTGACCATGTCGAGGGCCTCGGCTTCAGGCGGGACGGGGTAATCGCGTGGGTCGGGGATGGGCCCATGGTCGGACGCGAAACGGGTCCAGCTGTCGTCGCGCAGGAGCAGGATCGACTGGCGCACCCCGACGGCCTCGCCTTTGTCGGAGTGATCCTTCCAGTAGAAGACCCCCTCGCAGGGGAGAAAATAGGGGTGCACCTCACGCAGCAGCTCGGAGGCCAGCCGTCCCAGGTAGAGCCGCGCCTCCTCGCTGGAGATCGGCCAAAAGAGGCGTTTCACGAAGGACGGCGTTCCGTCCTTGTCGGGCCGAACGATTGTCGCCAGGGTCGGCCGCGACCCGACGGTGTCTCCCAGCGCCGCCAGCGCCAGGTGCGTGAGGAACGGGCCGAGCAGATCTCGCTCGAGCTTGTCCTGGCTCGTCGAGGCGAAGAGCGACAAGACGACGCGCGACTCATCGGCGGCGCGGGCACACAGCTCCGTGCGTCCACCGATGGTGACGGAAGCGCCGTCGGTGAGGGGGACGACGGGGGCGGGGCGAATCATGACGTCGCGGCGGTGCTCGGGCGCGGCACCCAGCCAGATCGGCGCCGGCGGGGCCAGCAGGCCACCGGTCGCCTGCAGGAGGCCGTCGCGCCAGCAGCGGAGGAGGCCCAGGTGACGCTCGCGCAGCGCGCGGCCGAAGAGGCCATCGGGGAGCTTCCCTTCCAGCGTCTTGAGGGCGGCCGCGCGATCGTAGGCCTCGGCGAGCTGCTGGTCCTTGTCTAGGCCTTGGTCTCCGTCTTGGCCGCCGAGACCGGGCTCGGCCAGCAGGCCGGTGAGCACGTTGCGTAGAAACGGGATCGTCGAGGCGCGCGCCTCATCGAGCGGCTCGTGCTCGCGGAGCGCCGCTTCGGCGTCGGCCATGGCGTCGGCCTCATCGCCGACCGGCAGCAGCACGCGCGCGGAGGCCTGCAGCGGGCACTCCAGGAAGCGGCGCAGATCGATGAGCGTCAACCCGCGGCGGGCCCGCGTCGCCGTGACAGCTGGCGGCGGCGCCACCCAGTCGAGATCGGCAGCGACGCTGGCCCAGGCGTCGGGCCCGAGCGCGCCGCGCAGATCGCTGAGCGGCGGGAGCTGCCGGAGGCCACCGGCGGCGCCGCGCAGCGATGCGCCGAGCGCCGCCGCCCGTCGCTCGCGCGCGGCGGCAGGGATCACGGCGCAGGCTGCCGGATCCTCGTGCCGCGCCAGCGGCGGCCGCGCGCGCAAGATCTCCGAAGGAGCGCCCTCCGGAGGCGCTGCTGCTTCCGGCGCCGCTGCCGTCGCCATTGCTGCCTCTGGGCCGCGCTCCGGCTCGGCCAGCTCGAGCAGCGCCTCGACGACCGACGACGGGGCCCGGGGCTCGCCGGTGACGGCGTCGCGCGCCACGTAGGAGAGGGTGATCTGCTCGCGCGCCGCCAGCAGCGTCTCCAAAAACATGTGCTGGTCCTGCTCGCGCGGCGTGACGTCGCCCGGGCGCGGCGCCCCGGCACGGAGATCGAGCGCGCGCACCCCGTCGGGCGCGGGGAAGACCCGCTCGTCGAGGCCGGCCACGAAGATCATCCGGAACGGCAGCGCGCGCATCGGCACGAAGGAGGCGACGGTGACCCCCTCGGGCGAGCGGTGGCGGCGGGGCGTCCCCCCGAGGCGCGCCTTCACCAGCTCGGCCGCGACGCGGAAGCTCACCGCCAGGTCGGCCGGCACGAACGCCGCGATGTCGACCAGCGCGCGGAGCGCGTCGCCGAGCGCTGCCTCCTCGTCGCCGGGCTCGGGGAAGATCGTCGCGGCGATCGTGCGCCGGAGGAGCGCCGCGTGGGTCTCGAACGGCGCCGGGGCACCCCGCGCCGCGTCCGCAAAGGCGATGAGCTCGCGCGCGATGATCCCCAGCGCCCGGGCGGCCGGCTCCAGCCCCGGCGGCAGATCGAACGGCAGGACCGTCTCACCGTCGAGGACGAAGGGGCGTTCCTCGCCGCTGCGGGGCCCCGACACAAACGCGCCCAGCGCCAGCCGCCGCAGCCCCTGCTCCCAGCTGGTCCGATCGCGCGTCAGGTAGCTTGCCACCTGATCGGCGCGGTCGGCGCCGCGGACGATCTCCAGCGCCTCGCAGAGCGCCAGCCAGTCCTCGGGATCGACGTCGGGAAAGCGGCGCGCGACCGCGGGGTGCATCGCCACGCGCAGCAGGTCGGGCCGTCCCAGAGATCCGAGAGACAGCTCCAGCAGGAGCCCCACCACGTCGAGGATCCGCCGCTCGGCGGGGCGGGGGAGATCGACGATCGTGTGCGGCAGGCGCGACGCAGCCTCGAACACCGCCTGCGCGAGCGGCAGATAAACCGGCGCGCTGGCAGCCGGCACGATGACCGCGAAGTCGGAGAAGGTCAGCCTCTCGTCGGCGCGCATCCGCGACCAGATCTCGGCCGCGATTGTCTCCAGCTCCCGGCGCGGATCGGCCGCCGGTACGACGGTCAGGCTGTCGTCGGGAACGCGCGCGCTTTGGCGAGAGACCGGCCGGCGCTCGAGCACCGCCGCCTGCACCGCCGCCAGCCGGGGGGCGCGCGGACCCGACGGCGGAGCGACGAAGCGCGCGTCGATCTCGCCACCGGCCAGCCGGCTGAGCAGCTGGACGTTGTCGCGCCCCGGCCGCGCCCAGGCATCCAGCGGCGAATGGTCCGCCCCCGACTCCGCCCCCGCCGCTCCGGCGGCCACGCGGTTGGGGCTGAGGGTGTAGACGTGCAGCTCGGTCGCGCGCGCCAGCGTCTCGAAGATCGAGCCATAGAGGCGGGCCACGTACGAGATCCCGAACAGGTGCACCGCGGGCGGCGGCCGCAGCTTCTCGGCGGGCGTCTGGGCAAAAAACTCGGGCAGCGTCAGCATCCCCTTGGCCACGAACAGGCCGCGCGGACCGTGCAGCGCCAACCAGAGCGCCCGCTGCCAACGCTGCAGCGCTTGATCGGCCTCGGGCACGAGGGCCCCCTGCCGCCAGGCCGCCAGCATCTCGGGGCGGGAGAACGCGTACTCGTCGAACAGCGCCGCCAACTCGGCCGCCAGCTGGACCCGCTTGCGATCGAGCGCGTCGCCGTCGGCGGCCCCCAGGTAGTCCCGCACTGCGCCGAGGTCCGGCCCATTCAACCATGCAAAATCATGGAATAACCCGAGCAGGGCCCCTTCGATGAGGTCGCGGTCCACAATCGTCGTGCCCGTCGTGCCCGTCGTGCCCGTTGTGCTCGTCGCGTCCGGCGCGCTGGCGGCGGCGACGTGCCGCAGGAAGCTGCGCAGGAACCGGGTCTCGACGTTGGCGGCAATTCCCAATCGCCGCGCCAGCCCCTGTTTGACATACCCCTCAACGAGCGTGTTGGGGACCACCAGATTCACAGGATCGAACAGGTTCGTGCGCCCGGCATCGACGGTGCCGGCCAGCGCTTCGACCAGGGTCTCGAGGCGATTCGAGCAGCAAAATCGGATCACGCCAGGCTGTTCTAGTACAATTTAGGCGTGTCCCCATTCAGCATCTTGCTCGTCGAAGACGACTTCGACGTTCGCGAGGCGCTGGTGGAAACCCTGCGCGATCGGGGGTACCTGGTCGAGTCGGCGCCCGACGGCGAGCAGGCGCTGCAGCTTCTTCGCGCCGGCGCCCGCCCTGGCGTGATCCTGCTGGATCTCATGATGCCACGGATGAGCGGATCGGAGTTCCGAATGGCCCAGCTGGTCGATCCGGCGCTGGCCGGTCTGCCGGTCGTTCTCTTGAGCGCGGACGGACGCATGGAAGAGAAGGCGGTCGCGCTGAAGGTGCAGGGCGCGATCCGCAAGCCGATCGATCTCGACGAGCTGTTCTCGGTCATCGAGCGGGTGCGCGTCGCGGGCCCGGCGTCCGGTCAGGCGTCCGCTAGTAAAACAGACGCATGAACCGACGAAGCAGGCGCTTGGTCCGGGCCTGATAAGGGAAGGAGAGCTGCCGGGCGACGAACGGCGACAGCCAGCCGAGCAGCGGATGGTCCTCGACGATCGTTTCGATCCGGCAGAACTGGCGCAGCCCCTCGGCGCCATGGCGGAATCCGAAGCCGCTCGCCTTGATCCCGCCGAGCGGCGCCTCGACGCAGAAGTAATTGAAGAGCGTGTCGTTCACGCAGAGGCTGCCGGTCGCCACCCGCCGCGCCAGCGCCCGCGCCTTGTCGACGTCGGCCGACCAGACGCTGCCCGACAGGCCGAACGGCGAATCGTTGGCGATGCGCAGCGCCTCCTCCGCGCTCGCCACGCGCATCACCGGCAGCACGGGGCCGAAGGTCTCCTCGCGCATCACCGCCATCTCCAGCGTGGCGTCCGCGATCAAGGTGGGCGGGAAGAACTGTCCACCCCCCAGGTCCGTCCGGCGCGCGCCGCCGGTCAGCAGGCGCGCGCCCCGCGCGACGGCGTCGGCGATCTGACTCTCGGCGCGGGCGATCTGCGGCGCGAAGGTGATGGCGCCGACGTCGACGGTGACCTCATTGGCGCCATCGCGGCCGGGCGCCGCCTGGCGGAGGCGGCCGATCTCCTCGGTCATCAGCGCCAGCAGCCGATCGGCGACCGGCGCCTCCACCAGCACGCGCTCGGTGCGGATGCAGACCTGGCCGCTGCCGGCAAACCCGCTCCAGACTGCGGCGCGCGCGGCGCGCGGCAGATCGGCGTCGGCGAGCACGATCATCGCCGACTTCCCGCCCAGCTCCAGCACCGCCGGGATGAGGCGGGCGGCCGCGGTGGCCGCCACCTGCTTGCCGACGGCCGGGCTGCCGGTGAAAAAGATCATGTCGGCCGTGGCCGTCAGCGCGGCGCCCGCCTCTCCCCGCCCGGCCACGACCTCCAGCACGCCGTCGGGGAGCCCGCAGCTCTTCCAGAGCGCGCCCACGCGCAACGAAGTGAGGGGCGTGGTGTCCGACGGCTTGAGCACCACCGCGTTGCCGGCGGCCAGGGGCCCGATGCAGTCGCCGTAGTTGTTGAGCAGCGGAAAGTTCCAGGGGCCGATCACGCCCACCAGGCCCCGCGGGTGGCGGACCACGCGGGTCCGCTTGTTGGAGAAGATGAGCGGGTGGTGCAGCTCGTCGGCGAGCGCCCGCCGCCCGGCGCGGCCCGTGTAGTAGCGGGTCAGCTCCATCACGTAGAACAGCTCGAACAGCTCGGCCTCGTAGCGGGTCTTGCCGTTCTCGGCGACCAGCGTCTCCATCAGTTCGTCGTCGTCGCGCAGCGCGCGGGCGAACCGCCGCAGCGCGCGCGCCCGCTCGCCGAAGGAGAGCGCCCCCCAGGCCGGCTGCGCCGCGCGCGCCCGGGCCACCGCCGCCTCGACCGCGGCAGGATCGGCGCAGGGGATCTCCTGGATGATCTCACCGGTGGCGGGGTTCTTGACGGCAATCGGCTCGGGGGCGCTCACGGGGGGATATTACGTCGCCGAACGATGTCCCCCGTCAACCTCACCGGCGCGCAGCCCGGCCAGACGGGCAGGGCGTTGAGGATCGGAAACCCGTTCAGCCAGCCGCAGCCGCCCGCCACCGAGATGGTGAGGCTCACGACCGCCTCGCCTCCGGCCGCGGCGACCTGGGCGTTGATCTCGTCGGAGAAGTCGCGCGTCGGGGGGATCGTCAGCGCCGCGTAGACGAAGCCGGGCGCCGTCTTGCGCACGTCGAGCCAACCGACCTTCACCAGGCTGCGGGCGTCGTAGGGGCGCCCGCTGGCGTCGCGCACCACCGGCGACAGCGACAGCGGGTAGCGCGCGCCATTGGCCGTCACGTTGACGCGCGCGCCGGCGCATCCCGAGGCGGCGAGCGCGGCGAACAGCACGAGCCGGGCCGTCACGGCGACGGACACGACGCTCCGGGGACGAGGACCTCGGTGGCGTCGGCTTCGACCACCACCTCGTACTGAAAATAGAAGACCGGGACCGTCGCCTGCCAGGCGCGAGCCCGCAGGTTGTTCAGATGGATGTCGTCGTGGCAGCCGGTCCAGTAAAGGAGGCGATCGGGCGGGATGGCGAGGGACTCACTCGCGCCTGCAGAGACCGGAACGATCGCCAGTGGCGTGATGATGAACAGAAAGACACCGAGCGCCGCCTCGCCGTTCGCAACGTGGCTGACTGGCGCCGCCGCAGGTAGGCGCGCCTCGGCCGCGCAGCCGATACACGGCACCGGACCGAGCAGCACGGGGACGCGAACCTCGGCGGCGCTCATCGACGTCGAAACGCAGCCTCCGAGGATGACGCTGGAGGTGAGCGCCAGAGCGGCCGCGCCGACCACGAAGTTGGCCATCAAGCCGGGAGCGACGGCCGTTGCGGAACGGCGGAGCACCCGTCGAGGTTGAACCCGCAGAGAGGCAACCACAAGCGGGTGCGGTCACCTGACCGTGGCGCCGCGGGTCTCCGTGATAGAATTTTGGCCGTGACAAGCGTGGCAAGCGACAAGCGAAAGCTCAGGAAGCTGCGCATTTTGGTGGCCAAGGTCGGTCTCGACGGACACGACCGCGGCGCCAAGGTGGTCGCGCGCAGTCTCGCCGACGCGGGGTACGAGGTCATCTACAGCGGGCTGCACCAGACACCGGAGATGGTCGCCGCGGCGGCGGCGCAGGAGTCGGTCGACGCGGTGGGTCTCTCGATCATGTCGGGGGCGCACATGACGCACTTCCCGGCGGTCCGCGCAGCGCTGGATGCGCGCGGCGCCAACGAGGTCGTGCTGTTCGGCGGCGGCATCGTCCCCGACGAGGACGCCGCGGCGCTGAAGGCGGTCGGCGTCGCCGCCATCTTCACGCCGGGGACTTCGACTCAGGCGATCGTCGACTGGATCGAGCGCGAGCTGCGGCCGCGGGTGGAAGGGGCGGCGGCTTGATCCGGGCCCTCCTGCGCGGGGCGTCGGTGGCGGCGCTGGCCGTCGTCTTGTCGTCGCCGGCGCGCGCGCAGGCGGGGGTGCAGCCGGAGGAGAACCGGATCGCGGACATTCTGCAGTCAGCGCTGGTCGCGCACGGCGCCGAGGTGAACCGCTGCTTCGAGCGGGCGCTGGCCGACACGCTGGACGTCTCCGGCAAGATCGAGCTCTCCGTCGACGTCGGTGCGGCCGGCAAGATCACCAGGGCCGAGCCGGCGCTGGACGAGGTGAAGTCTCCGGTGCTGCTCGCCTGCCTGGAGGCGAGCGCGCTCACCTGGTCGCTGGTGGGGATCGATCCCGGCAGCACCGTGGTGGTGCCGCTGGCCTTCGAGGGGCAGGCGGCGCAGTTCACCATCAAGGTCGCCGACGCGCCCGATCACGGGCCGCCCGCGCCCAAGCACAAGGCGGGCGGCTCCGCGCCGCCGGCGCCGCCGTTCTCGGTCAAGCTGCTGGTCGACGAGGCGACCATGCACGCCCAGAAGGCGGCGGTGGCGCAGCTGACCGTGGCGCCGGCCAACCGGATCGCGCTGCACCGCCACCCGGGCGCCGAGCTTCTCTACGTGCTGCGCGGTCACGCGCGCGTGCTGGGCGCGGCCGGCGTGGCCCCGGAGAAGCTTGACGAGGGGATGGCGATCTACATACCGCCGTCGATGCCGCACGCGATCGAGAACATGGGGCGCCAGACCGCCGCGCTGCTGCTGGAGGTCTTCGTGCCGCCCGGCCCCGAAAAGGTCTATCGAGATCCGAAGGATCCGGTCGGCCGCGCGGCGTTCGAGGTGATCCACGATCCGAAGGTCGCCGCACCAGACGGTGCCAAGTTCGTCGTCGCCACGCCGACGGCCGCGGCGGCGCTGCCTCTCTTCGGTGGCAAGGGGAAGGCGACGCCGCTCCTCGACGCGGCCCGCACCGGCGATCGCGCCGTCTACCTCGGCAAGCTGGAGGCCGAACCAGGCGTCGAGGTTCCGCGCCACACGCACCCGGGCGCCGAGGAGATCATTTTCGTCGCCGCCGGAACGGGCGAATTGACCGTGGGGAGCGAAAAATTTCCTTTCGAAGGGCCCGAGGCGCTCTACATTCCGGCGGGGCAACCCCACGCCGTCAAGTTCACCGGGACCGACAAGGCCGAGCTGGTGCAGATCTACGCCCCCGCCGGCCCCGAGGACCGTTACAAGGACCCCAAGACCAAACCATGATCGACTTCGAGCTGACCGACGACCAGCGCGTCCTGCAGAAATCGGTGCGCGAGCTCTGCCAGCGGCTGATCGTCCCCTTCGCGCACGACTGGGACGAAGAGGAGCGCTTCCCGCACGAGGTGATCAAACCGATGGGGGAGATGGGGCTGTTCGGGATGCAGGTCCCCGAGAAGTACGGCGGCGCGGGGATGAAGTTCCACGACTACGTCGTCGCGCTGGAGGAGGTGGCGCGCGCCGACGCCTCGGTCGGGTTGACGATGGCCTCGCACAACTCGCTCGGGACCGGGCACATCCTCCTGGCCGGAAGCGAATCGCAGAAGCAGAAGTACCTTCCGAAGCTGGCCAGCGGCGAGGTGCTGGGGGGCTGGGGGCTGACCGAGCCGGGCTCGGGCTCCGACGCGGGCGCCGCCCGCACCCGCGCCGTGCGCCAGGGTGCCGGCGACAAGTGGGTCATCAACGGCACGAAGACCTTCATCACCCAGGGGTCTGTCGGCGGCGTGTTCGTGGTGATGGCCTCCACCAGCCCGGAGAAAAAGGCGAAAGGGTTGACCGCCTTCATCGTCGAGCGCGGGATGCCCGGCTTTCGCACCGGCAAGAAGATCCACAAGATGGGGCTGCGCGCCTCGGACACCACCGAGCTGATTTTCGAAGACGTGACGGTCGGTGACGAGCAGCGCCTGGGCGAGATCGACAACGGCTTCTTCGACACGCTGAAGGTGCTGGACAAGGGGCGGATCGGCATCGGCGCCTGGTCGGTCGGCATCGGTCGCGCCGCCTTCGAGGCCTCGCGCCGCTACGCCAAGGAGCGGGTGCAGTTCGGCAAGTCGCTGGGCGAGTTCCAGGCGATCCAGCACATGCTGGCCGACATGGCGACCGAGCTGGACGCCGCGCGCCTCTTGGTCTGGCGCGCGGCCTGGATGCAGGACCA
>Ga0210387_10002299_pt1 | contig 14580 bp, 6 predicted proteins | sample IncBWC7OmetaG_FD_160108 | JGI IMG/M metagenome (GOLD analysis project Ga0210387, IMG submission 160108) | Forest soil microbial communities from Barre Woods Harvard Forest LTER site, Petersham, Massachusetts, United States - Inc-BW-C-7-O ...
CAACTTGCCCATGGTGTCTGCCGGCCAGAACTCAACGGTGTCAAACGGTTCGGACGGCACGGCATCTGTCAATCTGCGCGGCCTGGGTCCGAAACGCACTCTTGTGCTCGTGAATGGCCGGCGCTTGGGCCCCGGCAACGGAACGGGCACCAATGTTTCCGACATCAACGAGGTCCCGGCGGCGCTGATCGAGCGGGTGGACATCCTCACGGGCGGCGCTTCTTCGGTGTACGGCGCCGACGCAGTCGCCGGCGTGGTGAACTTCGTGCTCAACACACACTTTGAAGGCGTGAAGATCGATACCAGCTACAGCTACTTTCAGCACCAGAACAACAATTCGACAGCACAGGCTGTGGTGAGCGCGGAGGGCGACGCGCTGCCCGATAGCAGCGTCAATACCGGCTTTGGCAAAAACGTGTCTGTGTTGATGGGGTCCAACTTTGCCGACAACAAAGGCAATGCGACTTTTTATCTGACCTACGACAAAGCGGCGGCGGTGCTGGAAGCCAAGTACGACTACGCCGCCTGCGTCTTGGATTCGACGGCGGCGGGAAAATTGACTTGCGGCGGATCGGGCACTTCGGCAAAAAACGGCGCCGGCGGCAACTTCCTGGCGTACGGATCGTCGGGGCAAATCTTCTCGAATACGGTCGACGGCAAGACCGGCGCCTTTCGTCCCTTCACCGCGGCCGACGCATACAACTTCGGTCCCTTGAATTTCTACCAACGCCCGAACGAACGTTGGACCGGCGGCTCGTTTCTCAACTATCAGATCAACGATCACTTGACCGCGTACGGCGAAGTGATGCTGGCGCGCAATACGACCGACGCTCAGGTTGCGGCGAGCGGCGACTTCTTTACGGCGACGCCGATTCCTTGCGCCGACCCGCTGCTGACCGCGGCGGAAGCGACGGCGGTTTGCGCCGCAGCGTTGGCGCAAAACGGGACTGCCGGCGGCAATGCGCTTCTGTACATCGGCCGGCGAAATGTCGAAGGCGGAGGTCGCATATTGGACGTGACCAACAACACCATTCGCGCGGTAGTGGGATTGAAGGGCGACATCATCGATGGTCTCACCTTCGATGTGTACGCGCAGCGCGATTCCACCGACACCATATTCAGAAATTTGAATTTCTTCGACTCGTCGCGCGTGACGAGCGCGCTGAACGTGATTACCGGGCCGGCAACATTGGCGAATGGAGCTCCCAACCCCCTCGCCGGCCAGGCGGAATGTCAGTCCGTGTTCGACGGAACCGACAAAAATTGCGTGCCCTACAACATCTGGGTGCCGAATGGCGTGACCCCGGCCGCGCTCAACTATCTCTCGATCCCTCTTCTGACCGACGCGTCGACGATCGAATATGTAGTCTCCGGGTCAGTGACGGCCGATCTGGGCAAGTGGAACCTCAAGTCGCCGATGGCCGATGAAGGTCTCAAGGTCAACGTTGGCGCAGAATACCGCTCAGAGTCAGCGGTATTCTCACCCGACCTGGCCAGCGAAGAAGGCAACGCGGAAGGCTCGAGCGGCCCAGTCGTCCCGGTGTCAGGCAACTATCATGTGAGTGAAGCCTTCACCGAAGTGGGCATCCCCCTCATCGATCATAAGCCAGGCGCGGAGTCCCTGGCCCTGGAAGTGGGCTATCGGTATTCGGATTATAATTTGGGCTTCAAAACCAACACCTATAAATTCGGTGTTGAATATGCTCCCAACACCGACTTTCGGGTTCGCGCCAGCTACTCGCGCGCAGTGCGCGCGCCGAACATCGGCGAGTTGTTCGCACCGCAGGCGGTGGGGCTCGACGGCTCGACCGATCCGTGCGCGGGACCCACACCCAGGGGCACGCAGGCGCAGTGCTTGCTGGCGGGAGTGAGTGCAGCTCAGTACGGCCACATCATTGCCAATTCCGCCGCACAGTACAACGGCTTTCTCGGCGGCAATCCGAATTTGACTCCGGAAAAATCCGATACTTATTCGGCGGGCATCGTGATAACGCCGCACTTCATCGAAAATTTCTCGATGTCAATCGACTATTTCAACATCAAGCTGCAGGACACAATCGGTGCGATCGGCGCCGATACCATCATCAACAACTGCATTTCAACCGGCGACCCGGCATTTTGTAATGCGATCCATCGCGATCCAAACGGCTCGTTGTTCAGGACCCAGGCGGGCTTCATCACGGACACCAATGTGAACTTTGGCTCGCTGACCACCCGCGGCGTCGATGCCAAGATCAATTACCGCCAGCCGATCGATAATCTCGGCTCCTTGATGTTCAATCTGGAAGGCACGCGGTTGATCAACTTGGGCACCCAGCCCCTAACCGGGGGACCTGCGTACGATTGCGCCGGTTATTTCGGCACGACTTGCGGAGCGCCGAATGCCAAGTGGCGTCATGTGTTCAATACGACCTGGGCGACGCCGTGGAGCGGATTTGACCTGACCGCCCGCTGGCGCTTCTTGAGCGGCACGAACTCGGAGCAGATCAGCCCGAACGCGCAGCTAGTGGGCAACCCCCTGCCGCTGACGCAGCACATCAAGCCGTACAACTATTTTGACCTGTCGGCGGATGTGTCGCTCTACAAAATGTTCCGTCTGCAGCTGGGCGTAAACAACGTGCTCGACAAGGATCCGCCCATCATCAGCTCCGGCGGTGGCGGCTTCGCATCGGATTGCCCGACGATTACGCCGAACGGAAGTTCGTGCAATGGGAATACCTTCCCGGGCACTTTCGATTCCCTGGGAAGATTCTTCTTTGCGCGTCTCACCGCGCAATTCTGATGGCCGGCTGAACGCAGACAAGCCTTTCTCAAGCCAGGTGCCGCAGGCGTATACTACGCGGCGCGTTGGGGCGCGTCGTATTCAAAGACTTCAGAGAGGGGCCAAGCATGAGCGTAGCTATTCATCCCGCGGTAGACGGCGGCGTCAAAAAAGGAAGTTCATCCTTCAGCGGCGGAACACTCAAATGTCAGTGCGCACAAGCGCCCGTCACCATCAGCATCAAGGGAGACGTGGCCTTCAATCATGTCTGCGGCTGCACCAAGTGCTGGAAGCCCAAGGGCGCCATGTTTTCACTGGTGGCGGTGGTTCCTCGCGACAAGCTGTCAGTTGGCGCCAACGCGCAGAAATTAAAGGTGGTCGATGCCGCCGCGCCGATTCAACGTCATGCCTGCAGCGCTTGCGGCGTGCACCTGTACGGCCGCATTGAAAACAAGGGCCATCCGATTTACGGTTTCGATTTCATTCATCCTGAACTTTTGGACGCCAATGGGTGGGCCGCACCGGAATTCGCCGCCTTCGTATCCTCGGTAATCGAATCGGGAACAAAACCCGACCAAATGGGAAGCGTGCGCGCGCGGCTGCGGGAGTTGAAGCTTGAACCCTACGATTGTCTGTCGCCGGCGCTGATGGATATGATCGCGACACACACGGCGAAGGCCAAGGGCGTTCTCAAAGCTTAAGCCCGAGTCCGGGGGCGTCGGTAGTTAAGGATTGGCGGAGCAGTTCGATCGGCCTGACAGGGCGCAGTCCTGCAGACGCGCCATGCCGCCCAATGTGTGCGTCAACAATAAGCCCGCGATCACCAAGATCACGATCATGGCGAGTCCGATGAGCGCCGCGCGGCGGGTGGCCTGCGGCCTATCGGGCTCCGGTTCTGGAGGCTGCCAGGGGTCTGGGTTTCTCATCTTCACTGCATTTTAACTCGACGCGGGGTCGCGGCGCAGCGCTCCAGAGAACATCGATGTGTCTTACATACCACTAATAAAAGCGCGTCTACCCGGCGGCCAAAACGAGCACTTGACGCCTTTAGTCAATCAAATGTCGCGCAAAGCGTGGTGCTTGCACCACGGTTTCCGTAGGCTCAGGATACGCAAACGGGGAAATGCGTCCACAGGGTGTGTGGGTACCTTGATATCGGCTTTGGCTGGCTTGTGTCCGGGGTTGATAACAGAAGAGTAGCACCGCGCGCTTGGCGCCGGCGCCAATACGCATGAAGAGAACTCAATGATTGATGCGAGGGTCGTCTTGTAGCAAACAAGGCACGGCCTGTCGTGATTGGCATGTCCGTGCCCTCCAATCTTCATCAAGAATCGTCGGAATAAGGCGAGAAAAGGGGGAACAACATGTCTTCAAAAATCAGTAGGCGTGGAATTCGATCGCAGCAGGGACGTGCGGCGCTTGTCAAGGCAGGTTCATTGAGCGGCGCTTCCGCACTCACCCTTGCCGTGCTGGCAAACCTTCACGCCGCGCCGGCGATGGCCGCGGATGCGGCGGCGGAGGATACGAGCCTGACCGAGATCATCGTTACGGCGGAGAAACGCTCGGAGAACCTCGAGCGGGTACCGGCCTCCATCACCGCATTCACCGCCAAGACGCTGGACGTGCAGGGCATCGCGTCGGTTCAAGACATGACCAACTACGCGCCCGGACTGTACTACACCACGTATGACAATCGCCCCTACATGCGCGGCATCGGCCGGAACACCGACAATCTGGCGGTCGAGTCCGGCGTCGCCGTGTATGTTGACGGCATCTATAACGGTGCGAATGCCTCGACGATCTTGCAGAACTCGACGTTGTTTACCGACGAAGTCGAGGTGCTGCGCGGCCCGCAAAATACCTTGTTCGGCCGCAACGCCGACGGCGGCACAATCAACTATATTTCCAAGCGCCCCACGAGCGATTTCGAGGCCGAGATGCGCACCGGCTACGATAGTTACCAGAAGGCCTTCGTTGAAGGCGCTTTTTCGGGACCGATCAGCGACTCGTTGCGTTACCGGTTCGGCGCCAATTACACCAACCAGACCGGCGACGGCTTCTATAAAAACTTAAACGGCCCTGACGAGGGCGGCGGCGTGGCGCAGGGAGGCAACGGCACCAGCTATCACATTGAGGGGCAACTCGAGGGCAGCATCGGTCCGAATTTCGACTGGTGGACCAAGGTCGCCACGAGCGACTACGACGTTAGCTATCACACGGAAACGCTGCTCGGACCTTTGGATACACGAGAATTCCCCGCGCCCCTGTTTCCCAACCCCAATTTCGGCACCTGCGCGCTGCCCGGAGGTGCCGGCGGCCTCGGTTGCGCCGGGAACCCGGACACCCTTGTCAGCGTCCTTACGGGCAAGAACACCATCGCCGGAAATCCGAGCTCGCTTGGGACCGGGACATTCGATTCAGGCTTCCAGTCGCAGTCCAAGCAACAAAACAATTGGATCTTTGCCACCCATCTGACCTTCCATGGCGATGGGTTCGACGTCAAGTACCTGGGCGGCTATCAGAAGTTCAATTACGACCTCACGGCCCCGTGGAACAACAACCAAGGCACCGGCAGCGGAATTCTGGGATACACCCTGCAGGGACCTGCCGCGGTGACGCCGCTTTGCGGCCTGTTCTTTGGTGCTACCAATCTCGCTGGATGTACTCAAAATCTCGCGGTCGACTCTGCTCACAACAACTTCACATTCAATGAGTACGAACAATTTTTCAGCAACGAGATCAACATCGCCTCGACCGGCCAGGGGCCGGTGCAGTGGATTGGCGGTCTGTATCAATTTCATGAGAAATACACGCAACCGATCAATGTGAATAGCCCGGACCAGGCGCAGCTCGCGACGCCCTATAACTTCCTTGCCCTCGTCGGCGGATTATTAGGCGCTATTCCCATCCAGGATGCGCTCGTCCCGGCGGCTCCAAACCCGACGCGCTCGGCGTACAACGAATACACCGCCCTCGCCGAGGACTCTTATGGCATCTTCGGTCAGATCGATTGGCAGGCGAGCAGCCAATTCAAAATCACCACCGGCCTGCGCTACTCTTACGATAAAAAGGACGGAGATCAGACCTTTCGGATCATGGCATTCAACGCCGAGACCCTCGTTCCACACGTTCCCCTCGGCGTGAACATGTTCGGCGCCAACACACCGGCTTTCGATATCACGGGTGTTGCCACGACCTGCGACGGCCAGAGTTACCGCGGTACAGGTCCTTGCACCATCAACGCAGCGGGCGCGGCGCAAACCTCGCTAAACGCACATTGGGATGCCGTCACCGGTGTAGCCGGCGTCTCTTGGACGCCGGCCACGGACATCCTCGGCTATGCGAAATACAGTCGCGGCTACAAGGCCGGCGGCTTCAATTCCGGCATCAACGCGGTCGACCCTGAAACCTCTGAGGAAACGGTGGATTCGTTCGAAATCGGCTACAAAGAAACCTTCGGACGGACTCTCCAGGCGAATCTGGCCGCTTTCTACTACATCTACAAAAACGACCAGCAGCCGCTCGGCGAGCTCGATGCGACCACTAACGTTATCAACACCATCATCGTAAATATTCCCAAGGTGCACACCTATGGTGCCGAACTGGAAACCATTTGGAACCCGATCACCGATCTTGATATCTTGCTGAGCTACGCGTACCTACACGCGACCATCTCCAGCACGAACGGCGTGTGCTACCAGGATGCCGCGGACCCGCAGGCGCTTGCGCCCGGCGCGAACACGAGCGGATGCGCGGCCGGTACGGGCTTGCAGAACCTCACGGGCAATACCCTTCCTGCATCGCCGCGCAACAAGGTTGCATTGACCGCCATTTACACGTTGCACTTCAATCCGGGTTCTTTGGCCTTCACCGGTGCGTACATTTGGAGAGATGAAACATACGACTCGGTCTTTAATCGTTCGTATAACCTGGCGCCGTCCTACTCCCTGGTTAATTTGCGCGGGACCTGGACCGACACCAGCAATCGCTATAGCGTGATTCTCTATGCCAATAACGTTCTCAACAAGATCGGCCAGGACGCCTCACTCGGCTTGGGTGTTACGAATCCTGGGCCGGGGCAAGTCATCGATCCCTTGGTCAGCTACACCCCGCCCAGGGTCTACGGTGTGGAGCTGCGCTACCGCTTCCACTGACCTGAACGCGGGCGGCTGAGTTGTCGCCGCAGGCGCGAGATGTCACCGCGCTTTTGAACGCTGCGGCCGCCTGTTATGCGCAAGGTCGTTTTGACGACGCGGCCGATCTATATCGACAGGCTGCCGCCGCCGATTCCAAAGACCTGCGGCCGATCTATTCGCTGGCGCTGATCGATATCCGGTGTGGCCGACTGCAAAACGCGCGGCAAGGGTTGACCACCGTGGCCGCCCAAGATCCCAACTTTTATCCAGCACAGCAAAATCTGGGCGCGGTTTGCCAGAACCTCAATTTGTGGCAGGACGCCGCCGATGCGTATGGTCGCGCGCTTGGCTTAAATCCCACCGCGGTTGAGACTCATTTCAGCCTTGCGCGGGCGCTGGCAGTGCTGGGGCGAGTGGAGGAATCGAGCGCCTGCTATCGCGCCCTGGCAATTAATCCGTCGGTGCGGCTTCGAGCACTGACGCGTCTTGCGGTGCTCGATCCAGCGGCGATCAACGAGCTGGATCTGATCGACTTACGGCGCGCGGCGGATGATCCAGCGACGGAGTCTGCGACGCGGATCGAGGCGTATTTCGCACTTGGAGCGGCTCTGGAACAGCGCCGCGCCGATCAAGCAGCGTTCTCGGCCTTTGAAGCCGGCAATCGACTGAAGCACGGCGTGCTGATGGCATCGGCGGACCTCGCGGCACGGCCTGACGCCGCGGAGCGCGAGCACGACCTCGCGGCGCGCTTCGTGATCGATCGATTTGACCACGCGTTCCTGCAGCGCTCATTGCACCGCGGCACCACGTCGACGACGCCCATCTTCGTCGTGGGCATGCCGCGCTCCGGATCCAGCCTCATCGAGCAGATCCTCTCGAGCCATCGAGACGTTCAAAGCATGGGGGAAAACGCGGCGCTCTCCACGGTGGTTGATCAAGGCTCCATGGGACCTGAGCGGGAGACCCATTGGGGCGATCTGGCCGAAGCCTACCTGGAGTCAATGCGTCGGCGCGGATGGAATGGTGCTGATCGCTTCGTGGACAAGACCCTGGAGAATCATTTGCGCGTCGGCATGATTCACTTGATGTTCCCAAAGGCGGTGATCCTTGATAGCACGCGCGACCCGGTTGACACCTGCCTGTCCTGTTATCGCCAATTGTTCACGCAGGGTAATGAGACGCTTTACGACCTCGGCCAAATCGGTCGAGCCTACGTTCGCTATCGTCGCGTGATGGAGCATTGGGAGCGCGTTTTGCCGGGCCGGGTGATTCGGGTTGAGCATGAAAGACTGGTGGCCGAACCTGAAGGACAAATCCGCTGGCTTGTCTCGGACGCATGCAAGCTGGACTGGGACGCCGCATGCCTGCGCTTTTATGAAACCGCAGGCGTTGTCCGCACCGCCAGCGCCGCTCAAGTTCGCCGCCCTGTGTTCTCAACGTCCATCGGACGGTGGGCGCGATTTGCAAGCGAACTTAAACCCCTCTTGAAGGCGTTGGGACCCTATGCTCCACAGCCCGCGCGCTGAATAGAGCACGACCAAATCGACGCCGCTGTCACAGTGCTTCCAACGACCCCATGATTCTCGCAAAATGGGCGGGTTATCCTCCCCATCCGTCGGATGGATTTCTCTTGTTGCTTGTACGCAACGAGTTTAGCTGCGTCCAAACCACTAACGCAACTGCGTCTTCCTAGCGGTCAAATCAAGCACGTGGCGCCGTTTGTCAATCAAATGTCGCGGAAGGCGTGGTGCTTGCGCCACGGATTCCGTAGGCTCAACATACGCAATTTGGCGGGAGTACGTTCACAGATCGTGAACAGGAGAACTTAATGATTTTAACGCTCGGGACCACCTCAACGTGAATGACCATATGACTAATCAAACTTTGACCTTACGACGAGCCATTTATATCGTCCTGGCCGTGTCCGGCGCCTTCGGCGGCGGGCACGCGATCGCGGCGGACACCTCGAACGCGCCGGTGTTGGAGGAGATCATTGTAACTGCCGAAAAGCGTTCGCAAAATCTCCAGGACGTGCCGATTTCCGTGGTCGCGATCAACGCGCAGCAGGTGCAAGACGCCGGCATCACCAATATTAGAAACCTCGCAATCTTGACCCCAGGTCTGACGGTCACCTCCGAAGGCAATGAAGCGATCACCACCGCGCGCATTCGAGGCATCGGCACGGTCGGCGACAATCCGGGCCTGGAATCCTCGGTTGGCGTAAACATCGACGGGGTGTACAGGCCGCGCAACGGCGTCGCCTTTGGAGATCTCGGCGAGATCGAGCAAATTGAAGTTCTGTACGGACCTCAGGGCACATTGTTCGGCAAGAACAACGACGCCGGCGTCATCAACGTCACCACCAAGAGACCCTCGAGCACCTTCGGCGCGATGGCGGAAGTAACGGGCGGAAACTTCAACGACCAGGAGTACCGCGCTTCCGTCACCGGACCGCTGGCTGAGAACATTGCCGGGCGCCTCTATGCCGGTTTCCAGCAAAACAAAGGTTTTCTGGATGTCGTGAACGGCGTTGGACCCAGCACCCAAAACAACACCAACGACCGCCATGCTTACAATGTTCGTGGTCAGTTGCTGTTCACTCCCATCGACTCTGTCGACTTCTTGCTGATAGCCGACTATGCGAAACGCAATGAATCCTGCTGCAGCGCTGTCGTCGAATATCCCGGTCCGTTCCAAGGCTTGGTCAACGTCTTCGCTTCGACTCCGGCCCTGGGCGGCAGGACCGGCGCGCTCGGCGACTCTCCGCTGATCGGTCAGCCGGGCGTGGTTCGTCTACCGTCAAGCTATGTTGCGTATGACAACCAGATCATCACGCAACATGTGCGCGACATGGGCGTCTCCGGCGAACTCAACTGGAATTTCGACTTCGGCAAGCTGACTTCGATCACCGCCTGGCGCGACAACACGGTCGCGGGAGGCAACGATGTCGACTACACCGGCATCGATCTGCTGTCCTTCCCCGACAACGGCAATGCCAACTCGACTGATTTCAAGCAATTCAGCGAAGAGTTGCGCTTGGCTGGAAAGGTGGATTCTCTTAATTGGTTGGTCGGTGGATTCTTCAGCAACGAATTGTTGTCCACGCGCACGCTGGGCCTGACCGGCAATCAATTCGAGACCTACATCAGTGCGGTCGCGTCGGCGTCGATTGGAGCGGCATTCAATCCCCTCTTGGTGTCGCAACTGACCGGCGATGCGCCCGGAGCTACCTTTGGCGGCACCGGCTACAACGACGGCTATCAACAGACCGCCAGAAGCTTTGCGTTGTTTACCAATGAAACCTGGAACATCACGCAAGGCCTGGACCTGACCGCAGGCTTGCGAGGCACTGAAGAAAAGAAAACGGCTACTGCGAGCTATAACTCTGTCGGCACCGCTCCGGGCTGCGGCGCACTCCTGAACTCTTCGTTGGTATCGCCGACTTCGCCTCTCGCCGGCACAAACGCTCAGGCGTTCTTGCTCGGCTATGGGTGCTACACCGGCCTCAACCCCTTCTTCGGGGGAACGGGATTCGATCAGTCGAACACGGAAAACAATTTGTCCGGCACGCTGAAACTGTCCTATCGGTTCAACGAGGAAGCGATGGTGTATGTTTCCGGCGCCAATGGATACAAAGCGGGAGGCTACAACTTGTCTCGCGTCACGGCTGCGCCTTCGGCAACCGATCCTATCGGTCTGACGCCGAACTACGACACCCATTTCCCGCGTGAAACGGTGGATTCGGGCGAAGTGGGCATCAAGACCACGCTGTTCGACAAGACCTTGCGGTTGAATGCGGCGGCGTTCTATCAGAGATACACCGACTTCCAGCTGAACACCTTTACCGGAATTCAGTTCGTAGTCACCTCGCTTGATCGCGTCGTGTCGAAAGGCGTTGACGTCGATTTTGCCTGGGCAACTCCGATCTCGGGACTGACCATTGCGGGCGGTGTGACGCAGGATTTGACCAACATCACCAACTTCGGCAACGCCCTGCCGGATTTCTGCGGCGGCCCCGGAAATGGCTGCACGGCGCGCGATAACAATCGTCTGTCCTTCGCACCTCTCTGGTCCGGCGCGCTGTCGGCCTCATACGTGCTGCCGGTCTCGGCGACATTGGGCATTCGCACCAGCGTCGAGGAGAAGTACAACTCCTCGTACAACACCGGCTCTGATCTCGATCCGAGAAAAATTCAGGAAGGATTTGGCCTGCTCAACGGGCGCATCGGATTCGGCGCATTGGATGACTCCTGGGCAATTGAAGCTTGGGGCGCCAACCTGGCCGATAAATACTATTATGCGGTCGCGTTCGATTCACCGTTCCAATTCAACACCATTGCCTCTTATCTGGGCGCTCCGCGAACCTTCGGTCTCACGGCGCGGATGAAGTTTAAGTAGGTTTAAGTTTCGAGATTCAGTCGAACACAACGGCGGGCCTGAAAAACCCGCCGTTTTTTTCTTCTAAAAGTAATCGGTATTGAAAGGGGGTTCTCGTGGACAAGAAGATTGTCGCCGGCCAAATTGACGAAGCGACCAGCCGTCGCGATTTCCTGAAGTCCTCGGCGCTTACGATCGCAGCAGCAGGCGTGACGTCGTTGGCATCGCAGGTTCAAGCCCAGAGTCCGGCGGCGCCGCCCGCGACGCGCGGAGGACTGGGCGGCGGCGGCACGGGAAACATATTCGTCGAAACCGACACGATTTACGGCAAGGTGCAGGGCCTGCAAAATGCGGGCGTCAAGGAATTCAAGGGCGTTCCCTACGGCGCCTCAACCGCGGGGCGCAACCGATTCATGCCGCCGAAGAAACCTGCGGGCTGGAAAGGCGTGCGTGAGTGCCTGGCGCATGGCCAGATCAGTCCTCAAGCGCCGGCGGATTTGCGCTCCGATTACGCCATGATGATTCACTGGGATTACCAGCCCGGCGGTATGGGAGAAGACTGCCTGTCTCTGAACATCTGGACTCCGGGACTCAAGGACGGTGCAAAGCGGCCCGTGCTCGTTTCCTTCCACGGCGGCGGGTTTACCACTGGCTCAGGGAACGCGATTGGCTACGACGGGGCGCAACTCGCACGATTCGGCGATGTTGTGGTGGTCACGGTGAATCATCGCCTGGCGAGCTTTGGCTATACGCACCTCGCCGATTTGGGAGCCCCGTCCGAATTTGCGTACGCCGGGGTCGCCGGGATCATGGACTTGACCGCCTCGCTCGAATGGGTGCGCGACAACATCGAGAATTTCGGCGGCAATCCCGGCAACGTGATGATTTTCGGACAATCGGGCGGCGGCGCCAAGACGAGCACCATGTTGGCCACGCCGGCCGCCAAGGGTCTGTTCCATCGGGCGGCGGTGCAAAGCGGTTCGCTGTTGAAATTCGTTCCCAGGGATCGGGCGACTCAGAATGCCGAGGCGCTGCTCAAGCAGCTTGGAATTCCAAAATCCCGCATCGCTGATTTGCAGAAAGTGTCGTGGCAGCAATTGCTGGAAGCACAGGCGGCCGCCGGCGCCTCTGCGCCGGGCTTGGGGAACGGCCCCGTGCTCGACGGCAAGTATCTGACGCACGATGCATTCGATCCGGCCGCACCGAGCGAATCGGCGGAGATTCCGCTCATCGTCTCGACCACGCTGGAAGACGCGGCGTTGAGTTTGACCAACTTCAACCTGAGCGAAGCGGATCTCAAAGCGCTCATCGACAAGCGATACAAGGACCGCGGCGGCGAGATTCTCGCCATGTACCGCAAATATTATCCTGAAAAATCCCCGTACCTGATTCAGGCAATGATGCTCACCGATGCGGGCTTTCGGCGCTCGGCCATCAAGCAGGCTGAATTGAAGGCCGCGCAGGGCAAGGGGGCCATCTACATGTATCAATGGGAGTGGCCCACGCCGGCCTTTGGCGGCCGCTATGGCGCCGTGCATGGACTCGACGTCTCCGGCTCGTTCCGCGAAGCGCGCGACGGCAACGACGCGGCCCGCGTGGCCGACCAGCTTTCTTCGAGCTGGGTTGCATTTGCAAAGACCGGGGATCCGAACAATGCGCGCATACCACCGTGGGCGACTTTCGACGCCAAGACCCGTGCAACGATGATCTTCGGTACGCCGACGCAATTGGAAAACGATCCGCGCAGCGAGATTCGCACGTTTTGGGAACACATGCCGCCGCCGGGCGGCCCGCTTGGCTAAAATGTAGGCGTTTGGCCCCGATGTACGGCAAACTACGGGGCGACAGCGGCTTTCCGGGGGAATAGAAGAGATGTCTGTTAGTCCGCAATCACTCGAGGGCGGCGCACCCGTCGGTCCGACCGACGGCGTCATCGCCAAGGCAGCCAGCGGCGCGAAATATGCCCTATTCCTGCTGTTCGCCATCAACCTGTTGAATTTTTTCGACCGCCAATTGCTCGGTGCGCTCGGCGAGCCGGTGCGACACGAATTTCACTTAAGCGATACCGCGCTCGGGTTCTTGGGCACGATCTTCACCATCATCTATGCCTTCGTTGGCCTGCCCTTGGGAGCGCTCAGCGATCGTTGGTACCGGAACCGCCTCATCGCCTTGGGGACAGCCTTCTGGAGCTTGCTGACGGCCGCCACGGGCTTTGCCCAGAACTATGCGCAAATCTTCATCGCCAGGCTCGGCGTCGGCATCGGCGAAGCCACATGTGCTCCGGCCGGCCAATCGCTCATCGGCGATTTGTTCCCGCCGAAGCAGCGCTCCAAAGCCATGGGAGTCTTCATGCTCGGGCTGCCCGCGGGTATTTTTCTCGCTTACATCAGCGCCGGCGCCATCGCCACGAAGTTTGGCTGGCGCGCAGCATTCTGGTTTGCCTGCATCCCAGGAATCATTCTGGCATTGATGGCGCTGCGCATCCCTGAACCTAAGCGCGGCGGTTTGGATCCCGGGCGGGTCGTGACGAGCGCCAAGGGCGGCTGGAAATCTCAATTTGCTGCCGTGTTGGGATTGCCGACGATGTGGTGGATCATCATGTCGGGCATATTCCACAACTTCAACATGTATGCCATCAACTCGTTCAATACGCCTTTCCTGCAGCGCTTCCATGAAATGAGCCTGCTCAATGCAAGCTACGTATCCTCGATATCCGTGGGCGCGGTGGGCGCCATCGGCCTGCTGGTCGGCGGTTGGCTGGCCGACAAGGTAAGCGCGAAACAGCGCAACGGACGCCTGGTGGTATCGGCCGCGGCCATGGCCATCGCCGCGCCCTGCATTTTCATGGCAATCAATCAACCGAAGGACGCGATCACTACGTATGTCGTTTTCATGACCATGGGCACCATCACCATGTTCGTGTACTACGCGACGGTGTATGCCGCTATTCAGGACGTGATCGAACCGCGTCTGCGCGGCACCGCGGTCGCCATCTACTTCTGCTTCATGTACATCCTCGGCGCCAGCCTGGGTCCCGTGGGTACCGGCTTTCTGAGCGATCATTTCGCGCACAAGGCGATGATCGATGCGGGCGCGAGCACCATGACCGAAGCCTTTAAGGCAATCGGCCTGCACAACGCCATGTATGCCATCCCCGTGCTGGCGCTGGCCGCGGCGATCGTACTGTTTGCCGCTTCGCGCACCATGGAAAAGGACGTGCGCAAACAGCGTCAGGAAGGGTAAGCAGGGTCGCGGCACGAAAGAGCAGTGCCGCGACCCTGCTTGCCCAGATCGATGGTAGCCATT
>Ga0210387_10002302_pt1 | contig 14572 bp, 14 predicted proteins | sample IncBWC7OmetaG_FD_160108 | JGI IMG/M metagenome (GOLD analysis project Ga0210387, IMG submission 160108) | Forest soil microbial communities from Barre Woods Harvard Forest LTER site, Petersham, Massachusetts, United States - Inc-BW-C-7-O ...
GGCGAGGCGCGCCGCCGTCTCGGGCGCGATGCCGAGCGCAGGAATGCCCTCGCCGCTTTGGCGGCCCGACGAGCCCGCCACGACATGGCCGGCCAGCGGCCCCGCGATCAGGAAACCCACGGCGCCATGGGCGCGCGCCATGTCGTACTTGCGGCGGCGATGGATGGTGCCGGCAGCGAACATCAGCTCGTGGCGTACCAGCACGATACGACCCTTGATGTCGGCAGCATGCGAGTCGAATTCTTCCGGCGTGCCGCGGCCGAGATCGATCACCTCCGCGGTGAGTCCGTCCGGCAGCGTGGCGATGGTGCGCACCAGCGGATGGCAGGGCGCGTTTCGGCCATCGGGCATGCGCAAGGCCGCCGTCTTCGCCCGCCAGCCACCGTAGGGCACCGGAATCGAACGGCCGGAATTGGCCGGCGAGGCGGCGCGCACCCGCTCGCGCAGGAGCGCGAAGGCGCGCTTCTCGCTCTCGGTGCCGGCCAGCCTGCCGCCGCAGTCGCAAATGTCGTTGAAGTCGCGCCACAGGCCGGCGTCCGCCAAAAGCTCGGCGGCAGTCTTTGCGTCCAGACGCAAGCTTGCGAGGTCAGCCACCCAGCTTGCCCTCGAGCAGCTCGAGAAAGGCGGCAGCCAGCATCGAGGGCTCGCGGTCGCGGCGGTGAAAGACGCCGACTTCGTAGAGGATGGCCGGCTCGAACGGCCGCGCGACCAGGCCGAGATGGCTGAAGCTTTCGGCCGACAGCCGATCGACCAGCGACCAGCCGGTGCCCGCCGCCACCAGGCCGCACAGGCTCGCCAGAAATTCCGCTTCGACCACGACGTTGAGCTGGGCGCCGGCAGCAGCGAAGGTGGCCTGGAGCTTGGGTGGGAGCTGCGGCGAACGTACCGGCGCCACCATCGGGTGGCCCGACAGCAGCGCGGGCGTCAGCAGCTTGTGCGCGGCCAGCGGATGGCGCGGCGGCAGCACGATGACGCAGCGCATTTGATGCTTGGACACCGTCACCGAAGCCTCGTCGATCGGCAGCTCGGCGATGCCGATATCGAAGCTTTCGCTGAGCAGGAGCTGGCTCACGACGTCGGAATGGCGCGAGATCAGGCGCACCGACACGCCGGTCCGTTCACTCAGAAACTCCGATACCAGCTTCGGCAGAAGCGAGATGGCAGCCCACGGATGGCTGGCAATGGTGAGCCGCCCCGCCTGGCCTTCGCGAATCTGCGCGGTGGTGGTCTGCAGGCGGTCGAACTCGCCCAGCACGCGCATGGCCTCGGCATAGAACAGCATGCCCTCGGAGGTCGGCTTCAGCCGCCCGCCCGAACGCTCGAACAGCGCAAAGCCGACCATCTCCTCGAGCCGCGCGATCTGCGTGCTGACCGCGGGCTGGGTCACGCCCATGGCGCCAGCCGCGGCCGTCACCGAGCGGTGGTCGACGACCGCGCGGAACGCCTCGAGGAGGCGAACGTCCATCGACGAGTATAACGCGCCTTTATCGATCGTTTTGCCAAGCATTGGGGACCTTCTAGCAAATAACCTGCCGCCTTCGGAATGAAATAATCCCGGGCATAGGAATTGCTTATGCTGTGAGGCGGGGTAGGCTCAGCGACGCGGGAGGGGCGGGATCGATGGCGGGAACGCCGATCATCGAGGCGGAGGACGTAACCAAACGGTTCGGCGACCACCAGGTGCTGACGCACGTCCGCCTGCCGGTGATGGAGCGCGATGTCGTCTGTGTCGTGGGCCCGAGCGGCTCGGGCAAGACGACCTTGCTGCGCTGCCTGGCGCTCCTGGAGATGCCAAGCGAGGGCCGCATCGTCATGGAAGGCACGACGATCTCGACGCCCCAGCCCGACCGGCAGGTCAAGGCCGCCGCACGCGCCGTGCGCTCCGACGTCGGTATGGTTTTCCAGCACTTCAATCTGTGGCCGCACATGTCGGTCTTGGAAAACCTGATCGAGGCACCGCTGCGGGTGAAGAAGATGCCGCGCGAAGAGGCCGTCGCCATGGCGGAGAAGCTGCTGGCCAAGGTCGACCTTTCCGACAAACGCGACGCCTATCCGGCGCGGCTGTCGGGTGGCCAGCAGCAGCGGGTGGCGATCGCCCGCGCGCTCGCCATGTCGCCCAAGGTGCTGCTGTTCGACGAGGCGACGTCGGCGCTCGACCCGGAACTGCGCCGCGAGGTGCTGCTGGTCATGCGCCAGCTCGCGCTCGAAGGGATGACCATGCTGGTGGTGACGCACGAGATGGGCTTCGCGCGCCACGGCGGGACGAGCACGGTATTCATGGACAAGGGCGAGATCGTCGAGGAGGCGCCGGGGGCTGCCTTCTTCGACGCGCCGAGGACGGAGCGCGCCAGGCGCTTCCTGCAGCAGTTCGAGGAATGACGGGGAAGGTCAACGAAGGAGGCCGATCGATGGGTGTGACGAAGTTCCTGGGGGCGTTCGCCCTCGCCGCAGCGTTCGGGCTGATGGCCTCGGCCGGTGCCGAGGCGCAGCAGACGCAGTCGCGGCTCTATGAGGTGACCAAGAGCAAGAAGCTCAGGGTCTGCCAGTTCCCGCTCTACTATTCGATCTCGTTCCGCAATCCCAAGACGGGCGAGATCGAGGGCATCGATGCAGACCTCGCCAAGGAACTGGCCAAGGAGCTCGACGCCAAGCTCGAGATCGTCGAGACGAGCTTCGGCACCTTCATCGCCGACCTGCAGGCCGGCAAGTGCGAGATCGGCATGTTCGGCGTCGGCGCCACCCTGAAGCGCGCGCAGGCGGTCGAGTTCTCCAAGCCCTACCTGATCACCAACATCTACGTGGTGACGCGCAAGGACAGCAAGATCAAGAAGTGGGAGGACCTCGACCAGAAGGGCGTCAAGACCGCCGCTTCGCTCGGCAGCTACATCGACGTCTTCATGAAGGACTACCTCAAGAACGCCGAGGTGATCTCGATCGCCCCGCCCAACACCCGCGAGGCCGAGTTGGTAGCGGGCCGGGTCGACGCCATCCTCACCGACTTCCCGACGGCGATCAAAGTCACCGACGAGTTCGACTGGGCGACCTACATCCTGCCGGCCGAGAAGCTCGCCGTGACGCCCTACTCCTATGTCGTGCCGTCGGGCGATCAGATCTGGCTGAACTACATCAACCTGTTCGTCGACACGATCAAACTCGACGGACGGCTGATGAAGTACGCCAAGAAGCACAAGCTCGACCCGATCGTGGCGCCGTAGACACTCGCCTCCCTCCCCCGTCATACGGGGAGGCAAGGAGATTGCAAATGTTCAAATACCAGTTCCGCTGGGACACCGTGTGGGGCAGCTTCGACTTCCTGATGTCGGGGCTGCAGATGACCTTGATCATCTCGGCCGCCACACTCGTGCTGGCGATGGTCGGCGGGTTGATCATCGCGCTGCTCGACATGTCGCGCTTCCGCACGTTGCGCTGGATCGGCGTGTCGATCGGCGAAGTCGTGCGCAACACGCCGATCCTGGTGCAGCTCCTGTGGGTCTACTACGTGCTGCCCATCGTGTTCAACGTGCGCATCGAGGCGCTGGTGGCGCTGATCATCGGACTCGCGCTCTACCAGGCGGCCTTCATTGCCGAGGTCTACCGCTCGGGCATCCAGGGCGTGCCCAAGGGCCATCGCGAGGCGGCGCAGGTGCTCGGGCTTTCGCCCGGGCAATCGTTCCGCCGCATCGTGCTGCCGCAGGCGGTGCGCATGACCCTGCCGCCGCTCGCCTCGAATTTCGTGCAGCTCATAAAGTTCTCCTCGTTGGGCGCGGTGATCTCGGTAAGCGAGATCACGCGGCGGGGCATGGAGCTCTCGGCCACCAATTTCCGGCCGCTGGAAACCTTTACCTTCATCGCCGTCGTCTATTTCTTCATCTGCTGGCCGCTCGCCATGGCAATCCGCTGGTGGGAACGCCACCTGCAGAACCGCTGATGCCCTCCTCCCTTCGCGACGAACTCGCCCGCCGGGTCGACGCCGCGCGCGAGCGCCTGATCGCCAACACGCAGCGGCTGGTGGCGGTGGCCTCGCCCAACCCGCCGAGCGACACGCATGACGTGGCCGCGGTCGCCCAGGCGTTGCTGCTCGAGATCCCGGGCATCGAGGTCGAGCGCATCGAGCCCGCACCGCGTGTGGTGAGTTTGATTGGCCGCATCAGGGGCGCAAGGCCGGGCCGCCGGCTGATCTTCAACGGCCATCTCGACACTTTCCCGATCCGCGAAGACCTCGCCTGGACCGTGCCGCCGCTGGGCGGCGTGCTCAAGGACGGCAAGCTCTACGGCCGCGGCGTGTGCGACATGAAGGGCGGCATCGCCTGTTCCCTGCTGGCAGCGACGCTGCTGGCGGAGCATCGCGACGCCTGGGCGGGCGAGATCGTGCTCACCTTGGCGGGCGACGAGGAGAATATGGGCTCGCTTGGCACCGGCTACATGCTGGAGCACATCCCGCATGCGCGGGGCGACGCCGATATCTGCGGCGACGTCGGCTCGCCGCGGGTCGTGCGTTTCGGCGAGAAGGGCCTGATGTGGGTCGAGGTCGAAGCGACGGGATCGCCGGCGCACGGCGCGCACGTCCATCGCGGCGCCAACGCCATCGATCGCCTCAGGGAGGCGCTCGATCGCCTGAAGGAGCTCGAGGCGATTCCCTTCCAGGCGCCGCGCGCCGTTACCGAAGCCATCAGCAACGCCAAGGCGATCTCGGAGGCGCTATCGGGTGCCGGCGAGGCCGACACGCTCTCGCGCGTCACCGTGAATATCGGCACCATAGAGGGCGGCACCTCGCCCAACCTGGTGCCGACCCACGCCATCGCCCGCGCCGACATCCGGCTGCCCGTCGGCATCACCACCGAGGTGCTGGCGCGGAAACTCGATGAATGGCTGGCGCCGATACCCGGCGTGACGTGGCGCGCGCTTCGCCGCTTCGAGCCCTCCTTCACCGAGCCCGGTCACGAGATCATCCGGCGCACCGCCCAGGTCGCGGCCGAAGTGCTGGGCGAGACGCCGGCCGTGAACATGCGGGTCGGCGGCTCCGATTCGCGCTGGTATCGGCAGTACGGCGTACCGACCGTCGTGCTGGGGCTGACACCCTTCAACATGGGCGGACCAGACGAGTATGTTCTGGTCGACGAGCTTCTGGCGGTCGCCAAGATCCACACGCTGGTGGCCTACGACTTCCTCTCCGCGGAGCGATGACCATGCACCAGCTGTCCGATTCCGAGCTTTTCACCTCGCCCATGACCTTCATGGGCGTGCCCTATGGGCGGCCGGGTCCGGCCAACAAGGCGGCGATCCTCGGCATTCCCTTCGATTGCGGCACCAACATGCGGATCGGCGCGCGCGGCGGCCCCGACTCCGTGCGCCAGCAATCGGCGCTGATGCGGCGCTTCAATCCCACCCATGCCGACTTCGATCCCGTGGCCGCGCTGGGGCTGGTCGATTGCGGCAACGTCAAGCTCACGCCATCGAAGATCGTCGACGCCTTCGAGCGCACCGAGCAGGCGGTCGACCGCATCGTCGCAGCGGGCGCCATCCCCGTCACCATCGGCGGCGACGGCTCCGTCACCGTCCCGGTCGCCCGCGCCGTCGGCAAGAAATACCCGAAAATGGCGGCGCTCCATATCGACTCGCACACAGACTCCTATCCCTACGGCGAGGAGGAAAAATACAACTCCGCCACGCAGTTCACGCACGTCGCCGAGGAAGGTCTGGTCGATCCGGAGTTCTCCTGGCATGTCGGCATCCGCAGCACGACCTACGCCCAGGGCGTGGTGCCGCGCGCCATGAGCCTCGGCTACAAGATCGTGTCGCTCGACGAGCTGATCCGCGGCGGTTTCGCACAGCGCATGGCCGAATTCCGCGACAAGGTCGGCAGGCGACCGGTCTATCTCTGCTTCGACATGGACGTGTTCGATCCGTCCTGCGCGCCCGGCGTATGCACGCCGTCATGGGGCGGGCTGTCGGCTCGCGAAGGCATCGACCTGCTGCGCTGCCTCACCGATCTCAACATCGTGGCGGTCGACGTCAACACGGTGAGCCCGCCGCAGGACGTGAACGGCATGGCCGCTCACCTCTGCGCCCACGTCGTCTACGAGTCCCTCGTCCTGCTCAGCCGCCAGATGGGACTGGCCGGGGGCCGCTAGCCGCAGGCAGCCGGGTTTGCTAGCGTGGCCGGATCAACAGCGTAATCGTTGGAGAACGCGTACGAGTCATCACTGAACATCGGCCATCCGGCGCACAAGCCGGAGGCGACAACGATCTGGGAGGATCGGCAATGGACGCGGCACTCGAAGCTTCCACCATGCGTAAGGTCTACATACGGCTGCTGCCGTTTGCGATACTGTCGTACGTCCTGGCCTATATCGACCGCATCAACGTCAGCTTCGCTGCACTGACCATGCGCGACGACCTCCATATGTCGGCCGGAGATTTCGGGTTCGCCGTCGGCACCTTCTACTGGGCCTATTTCCTGTTCGAGGTGCCGAGTAACGTGATCATGGAGAAGGTCGGGGCGCGCATCTGGATCGCGCGCATCATGATCACCTGGGGCATTTTCGCCGGCGCCACCGCCTTCGTAACCAGCGCGACGACCTTCGGCCTTGTGCGCTTCCTGCTCGGCATGGCCGAGGCAGGCTTCTTCCCCGGCCTCATCCTCTACTTCACCTACTGGTTCCCTGCCCGTCACCACGCGCGCATCGTCTCGAGCTTCCTGGTCGGCCTGCCGATTGCGGTGGCGTTCGGCGCGCCGATCTCGACGGGGCTGATGAGCCTGGACGGCCTGTTCGGCCTGCGCGGCTGGCAGATCATGTACCTCGCCGAGGCCATCCCGACGATCATCATCGGCATCGCCACCTACTTCGTGCTGACCGACAAGCCGCATCAGGCCAAGTTCCTGACGCAGCAGGAACGCGACTGGCTGGTCGCGAAGATCGCCGGCGAGAACAAGGCCAAGGAGGCGGTGCGGATTTATTCGCTGTTCGAATCGATGATCAATCCCAAGGTGCTGCTGCTGGCGCTTAACTATATCGGCATCGTCACGGCGAGCCTGGGCATGCTGATCTTCATCCCGCAGATCATCAAATCGATCGGCCAGTCCGACAACATGACGGTCGGCTGGTTGACCATGATCCCCTATATCTGCGGCGGCATCTCGCTGGTGGTGTGGGGTCGCATCTCCGACCGGATGAACGAACGGCGCTGGAACCTGCTGATCGCCTGCATCCTGTCGACCGGCGGGCTGGTGATGGCCGGCCTGACCATGGGCACTTGGTGGTCGCTGGTCGGCATGTCGCTGGCGGCGATGGGCTTCTACGGATCGAAGGGGCCGTTCTTCGCCATGCCGCCGATGTTCCTGAGCGGCACGGCGCTGGCCGCGGGCTTCGCCTGGATCAACTCAATCGGCAATCTCGGCGGCTTCTTCGGGCCGTGGTGGGTCGGCGTCATGAAGGACCTGACCGGCAGCTACGCCGGTGGCCTCTATGGGCTGGCGCTGCTCAGCCTGGTGTCGGCGGTGGTGTGCGCGCTCTTCCTGCACATCCCCGACATCGTCACGCCCGCAGCGCGCGGACCGGCAATGGCCCCCGCGCGTTAGCGTCGATGGCCAAACCGCGTTTGTACCGGCGGCTGTTTGCTGCCGTCCTCCTGAGCCTTGCCCTCGCTCCCGTCAACGGAGCGAGGGCCGAGTACCCTGAGAAGCCGATCCGACTGGTCGTGCCCTTTCCACCCGGCGGCGTCACCGACGTGGTGGCGCGGCTGATGGCCGAGCGACTGTCGGCCGAGTTCGGGCAACAGGTGGTGGTCGACAACAAGACCGGCGCGGGTGGCGTGATCGCCGGGGAGATCGTCGCCAAGGCTCCGGCCGACGGCTACACGCTGCTGCTCACCACGCCCAACCACACGATCAACGCGGCGTTCCGCACGACCATGCCGTACGACACCGAAAAGGACCTGAGGCCGGTGTCGAACGTGGGCCAGATCCCGATGCTGCTGGTGACGCATCCGTCGCTGCCCGTCACGACCTTCGAAGGCTTCATCGACTACGCAGCCAAGAATCCGGGCAAGATCAACGTCGCCTCCGCGGGCAACGGCACGCTGCCGCACATCACGATGGAACTGCTGATGATCAGGGAGAAGTTCCAGGTGACCAACGTGCCCTATCGTGGTGCGGCACCGGCGCTGGCCGATCTGGTGGCGGGCCAGGTGCAGGCCAAGCTCGACAACTACACGCAGTCGGCGCAATTCATCGCCGACCGCAAGCTCAACGTGCTCGCGGTCACCGGCGCCCGGCGCCTAAAACAGCTTCCCGACGTGCCGACCGTCGCCGAGCAGCTGCCGGGCTTCGAAGGCTATCTGTGGATGGGCGTCGTGGCTCCGGCCGCGACACCCGACGCGGTGGTCCAGAAGCTGGCGACGGCCGCCCGCCGCTTCGTTGCCCTGCCCGAGACCCAGGCGCGCTTCGACAAGGACGGCGTCGAGCCGGTCGGCAACGGACCGGACGAGTTCCGCGCCCAGATCGCCAAGGAGATCGCGGTTTGGCGCGAGCTCGCCAAGACGACCAAGATCACGGTCGATTGAGATACTTGGCGAAGAACGCCTTGGCGCGCGCCTCGGCGTCGGGCGCAGCCGCGGGATCGTAGGCGAGACGGTGCGTCTTGCCGGCGCCGGGGACGGTGCGGTCGGGCAACTTGTTGTCGAAGCTGTGATAGGCGTTGGGGTAGTAGACCGCCTCGACCAGCTCGGGCCGCGCGAGACCCGATTGCAGCACCCGGCAGCGTTCGTCGGGCGTCCAGTCGTCCTTGTCGCCCGCCAGGATCAGCACAGGCACGTCGATGCCGGTGTCGAATGACGGATTGCAGCCGGGATAATAGGCGACACCGGCGGCGAGGCCGCGCTGGGCCAGGCCGAACAGCTTCTGCGCCGAACGGATGGTGGTCGAGCCGCCGTGGCTGTGGCCGATGATGCCGATCTTGCCCTTCACGACGTCGGGACGGGTGGCGAGATAGTCGAGCGCGCCGGCAATATCGGCGATGCGCATGTTGGGCGTCACGGCAGTCGGCGTGGTGCACACCGCCTTGACGCCGCGCGGACCGAAGGAATCCGGCGCCAGCACCAGGTAACCCCAGCTCACCAGCAGCTTGCCCCACACGTCTGTGTGCGGACTGACGCCGCCACAGGTATGGGCCAGGATGATCGCGGGGAACGGCCCCGGCCCACTGGGCTTGTAGACCCAGCCGGAGATCTCCGGACCGGCCGCGCTGTTGCCGACCGCGACGCTGGGGAAGCGCACGTTCTCGGCCGACGCATTGCCGGCAAACAACACAAGGAATGCAATCGCGAGGAAGCGCATCATGGCCCATATTAGCCCGAACCGAGGAGAGATGCCCATCATGGTCAAGACGATCGGCCTGCTCACGCGCAAGGATGCCTGGACGCACGAGCAATTCATGAAGCACTGGGTCGAGATCCACGCGCCGCTGGCGCTGGCGGTGCCGGGGCTGCGCCGCTACGTGCAGAACCACATCCAGGCCGAGCGCACGCGCGCCGACATCACCGAGACCACGGTCGAGATCGACGGCATCGCCGAGCTGTGGTTCGACGACCAGGCCGCGCTCGAGGCCGCCGCGCGTACGCCCGAGATGAAGGCGCTGCATGCCGACGGCGCGAAGTTCATCGGCCGCATCAAGAGCTACGTGGTCGAGGAGAAATTCATCGTCGGGAGCTGAGGCCGCGCGTCTGGACGATGAGTTCCTGCAGGCAGTCGAGCCCGGCCGCATGGTTGCCCGACCCGAGATTGGCAAAGAGGCTTGCCACGCGGTTCGCGAAATCGGGCGGCGACAGAGCAAAACCATCGACCGCCGCCACCGCGCCCTTCTCGTTCAGGAGATAGACACCGTTCAGCGCGAACAGGGTCTGGCAGAGGCAGGCGACCGCGCGGAAAGTGCAGCCCGCCAGGTAGGAGACGTCGCCGCGATCAAGGCTCTTGCGTGCATTGGCGAGCGCAAACTCGGCCTCCCATTCGAAACGCTCGCGCAGCGCCCTGGCGAGCGGCGCGGGATAGGGCGTCGTCCGGCGCTGCAGGGTAGCGAGCGCGCCCTCCGGATCGTGCAGGATTTGGGCGCAGGCCGCCTCGCCCATGTAGATGGTGGGGAGGAAGGCGTGCGGATGGCCGGGCTGATAGAAGCGATCGACCTTGCCGGCATGGGCCTCGTCGATCGCGGCCGCCACGCGATCGAGGTCGCGATAAAGCAGGTCGACATGCACGCCGCCCACCAGGAGCCAGCCGCCACCGTCGATCCACGGCCCCCAACCGCCGATCGGTGTCACCGATGCTTCCGCGCCGCGATCGTCCAGCGCTGCCGCCACCTGGCCCAAGGCGGCAACGTCGATCGGTCGGTTGGCGCGATAGTAGAGGCCAACATCGTAGTCGGACGTAGCCACCGCCGTGCCGCGGGCGCGCGAGCCGCCCAGCGCAATCGCCTCGACGCCGGGCACGCCAGACAAGGCCACGACAAGGCGGCGCAGCAGGGCTTCGTCGTTTGCATCGGTCATGGCTCACTTTAACCCCGATGGCGCTGGAAAACGCAGCGCACCGCGACCAACATGGCGGCAACGGAGGAAACCGGATGTTCGACCTGGTGATCAAGGACGCGGAAATCTACGACGGCGCCGGCAATGCACCCGTGCGCGGCGATCTCGGCGTGACGAACGGCAAGATCGAAGCGGTCGGCGGCAAGGTGGGTGCGGCCAAGTCGACAGTGAAGGCCGACGGGCTGGCGCTGGCGCCCGGGATCATCGACGGCCACACGCATTACGACGCGCAGATCACCTGGGATCCCTTCGTCGATCCCTCGCCCGCGCTCGGCGTCACGACGGCGGTGATGGGCAATTGCGGCTTCACTATCGCGCCCTGCAAGCCCGCCGACCGCGACCTTACGATGCGCCACCTCACCCACGTCGAGGGCATGTCGCTCGACGCGCTGCGCGCCGGCATCCGCTGGGGCTTCGAGAGCTTTCCGCAGTATCTCGACATGCTGCAGGGCCAGGGCGTCGGCCCCAACGTCGCCTGCTTTGCCGGCCACTCGGCCATTCGCACCTTCGTGATGGGCGCGGAGGCGACCGAACGCACGGCGACCGACGAGGAGATCGGCCAGATGGCGGCGCAGGTGCGCGAGGCCATGAGGGCGGGCGCCGTAGGCTTCGCGTCTTCGACCGCCGAGGCGCACAACGGCGAGGGCGGCACGCCCATGCCCTCGCGCCTGGCCGACGACCGCGAGCTGCGCGCCCTGGTGAAGGCGATGGCCGAGAGCGGCAGCGGCGTCTACATGCTGACCAAAGGCAGCAAGACCTGGATCCCCTACCTCGAGGAGCTGGCCGTCGAGGCCAAGCGCCCTGTCGTGATCGCGGCCCTCTTCCATTCCAACACCAACCCGACGGCGGCCTTCAAGACGCTCGACCAGGTGAACGCCGCCCGCGCGCGCGGCCATCAGCTGGTGGCCCAGACCTCGTGCTGTCCGCTCAGCATGGATTTCACCTTCAAGAGCCCGTACCTGTTCGAGAGCATGCAGTCGTGGAAGCCGGCCATGGCGGCGCATGGCGAGGAAGCGCTGAAAAAGGTCTATCGCGATCCGTCCTGGCGCGACGCCGTGCGCCGGGAGCTCGAGGCCGCGCGCGGCCGCATGGTGTTCAACGGCGAATGGGACAAGCTGTTCGTGGTCGAAACGGCCAAGGCCGAGAACCAGGCCATGGAAGGCTCGACCCTGGCCGAGTTGGCCAAAAAGGCGGGCAAGGAGCCGCTCGACTTCATCCTCGACTTCGCCCTGTCGGAGAACCTCGACACAGCGTTCGTGGCCCAGCTCCTGCACAATGACGAGAAGGCCGTCGGCAGGATCCTGGCCGATCCCAACACCCACATCTCCTTGAGCGACGCCGGCGCACACCTCACCTTCTTCTGCGATGCCGGCTTCGGTCTGCACTTGATGGGCCACTGGAGCCGCGATCTCGGCGTGCTCGACCTGCCGCAGGCCGTGCATCGCCTGACCGGCCAGCCGGCCAAGCTTTTCGGCATCGGAAATCGCGGGTTCCTGCGCGAAGGCTATGCCGCCGACCTGATGCTGTTCGATCCCAAGACGGTGGCGCGCGGCGCCAAACGGCGGGCGCACGATCTGCCGGCCGGCGCGGCGCGACTCACCACCTCGGCGGTCGGCCTGCACGGCGTGTGGATCAACGGCACCCGCGTGACCGACCACAAGGGCTTCTGCGCCGACAAGACGGCGCGGCCGGGCGCGGTGCTCAGGCGGTTCGCGAGCTAAGATCCCCGGCCCGCGGCACCGCCGGGGCGTCACCGGGCGCGACAGGGAGCGGCGCGACCTGGAGCGGGACGGTCATGATCTCGCCCTCACTGATGCCCATCAGGTCGGCGATCACCGTCTTCCACTCGTCGGTCGTTGTCGTGTTCCCAAGCACCCATACCGTGCGTTTGCCGCCCAAATCTCCCAGGGGCGCCGGCCCGTGACTCGTCTTCAGCGCCGCCGCGAACTCCACAGGACGAATGGCGGAAATGGCGGGCACCGTTCCCGTCGGCAGGCCGCCATCGACATCGTCGACGATCAGCAGATCGCATTCGGCCAGCGGCCACAGGACACGGCCGTCGTCGTAGTCCATTTCCGAGGCGACGGCCTTCGTGTCGTCCCGCGGCCCGGTCTTGAGCTCCATCAACTTCGCCGCCGACAGATAGCGGCCGATGCCGAGGGCGAAGGCGAATTCGGTGCCGATGCCGACCGCCAGACTGGTCTTGCCTGAGCGCAGCGGACCGGTAATCAGGAAATGCCGGACGGTCACGGGCGCGGCCTTTTCGATGACGTCCCGCCCGAACAGGACTTTCCAGAGCACGATCGGGCGGTTCTTCAGATCGCACAGGCCTGTGACGGCCGCGACCGCATCGTCGGCGATCACGCCGGAAAAATTCGTCAGCCTGTAAAGATAGGGCAGACCGGCCTGCTGGAAGGCGAGCTTGCGGCGCAGCCACCAGAAGGCGACGCGAAACGCCGGCCAGAGCGACAACAGCAGGGCAACGACCAGCCACTTCCAGTTGGTCAAAGCGCCGAGCGCGAGAAGCCCGCCGATGCCGAAGTAGAGGAGCGCCGTTTTGACGTTCCACGTTATGTCGGAGGAATCGAAGGGAAACCGTTTGACGGCGCGCTTGTAGGTGTCAACGTAGTCCTGCCGCTCCTTGGAGATCCAATAAGCGAAAATCGCGAGCGCGAGCGCCGCGCAACCGCCGATCGACCAGCCCTCGCCCAATCCCCAGTGGTCGCAAAGGAGCTGCCAGATCCAGCCGAACAGAAGGGTCGGCAACAAGCCCAGCGCAAGGTGGCCGATCTGATCGGCCATCCAGACGTAGCTCGCCGTGATGGCGTCCTGGACGTCCTTTGTGCCGTAGAGATCATGAGCCACCTGGGTGAAGACGCGGCGAAAGCCGAGCGGATCGGCATCGGGCTGGTCGAGAACTTCCGCCGCCCGGCTCGAGCGCGTTGTCTTGGTTTCCGGCCGATATTGCGGGATGACCTTGTAGGTTAGCGTCATCTCTGGCCCCGTGGTGACCGCACTGTCAGTTGTAGTACGACTATATATCCTTTCTCTGGGTTGCAAGGTAGCAGCCCCTGGAAGGTTTTGTGCTGACATGAGAGACGCTCGTTTGGGCGGCGTGAAAGGCTGCGCTAGGCTCACCGCATGCCCAAACCGACCCTGCCCGCCTTCGACCCGGCCGACCTGGCCGAAAGCAATGCCACGAGCTATCCGGAGAAATTCCGCGCCGACAACAGCCGGCGCTGGAACCGCCGCCTGGGCGACCATGCGGGCCTCACCAATTTCGGCGTGAACCTGACGCGCATCGTGCCCGGCGCGCAGTCGTCGGCGCGGCATGCGCATTCCAGGCAGGACGAGTTCATCTGGGTCGTGTCGGGCGAGATCGTGCTCGAGACCAACGAGGGCGCCCAGACGCTGCGGCCCGGCATGTGCGCGGGCTTTCCGGCCGGCTGCGGCAACGCCCATCGCTTCGTCAACCGGTCGGCCGAGGACGCCGTGCTGCTGGTGGTCGGCGACCGCACGCCGTTCGACGAGGTCACCTATCCCGACATCGACAACCACGCCCGGGCGGGTGCCGACGGCAAGTACGTCCATACGCGCAAGGATGGCACGCCGCACTGAGTCGACGTGACGGCAGGAGCTAAGGCCAGCAACGACATCATGATCTGCCTTGCGGATCGGATCTTACCGGCCGTGCGCGACCTGCAGGCGCTTCTCGCGCAGGCTGCTCCATTGCGAGATGCCGAAGCAGGTGAACCAGTAGATGGCGCCGGCGAAAACATAGGCTTCCATGTTCATGCCGACCCAGGCCGGGTCGGCGAGGGCAGCCTGGGCGATGCCCAGAAGGTCGAACAGGGAGACGATCAGCACCAGGGTCGTGTTCTTGAACAGGGCGATGAATTCGTTGGTCATGGCGGGCAGCGCGATCCGGAGCGCCTGCGGCAGCACGATCATGCGCTGGATGCGCCAGTAGCCCAGGCCCAGCGCCTGCGCCGCCTCG
>Ga0210387_10002306_pt1 | contig 14559 bp, 10 predicted proteins | sample IncBWC7OmetaG_FD_160108 | JGI IMG/M metagenome (GOLD analysis project Ga0210387, IMG submission 160108) | Forest soil microbial communities from Barre Woods Harvard Forest LTER site, Petersham, Massachusetts, United States - Inc-BW-C-7-O ...
AGTTAGAAGAATTGTGGAAGCGCCGGGAGTCGAAAACGTCCGTCAACCCCGACACTTCGGGGGCTTGCACAGACGCCCGCGCGCTTGCCGCAACCTTCGTGAGGTCTGGTCGGTTCGAGTTTGGGACGGTTGGATCTGTTTGGGCAGCGGGCGGGCAAGGCGCTGGCGCTGCAGGAATCGGCGTGACGCGCACCGGGTGAACCGCGACGTTCAGCTTGGGAAAGCGAAAGGGCCGATTGTGGGTCAGGGGGCCTGGCGCGTCCAGATGTCCCCGACAGCTGGCGCCCCGTTGACGTCTGCGGGCACCGGGAAGCCGTCGGAGACCGCGACCAAATGAGCGCCGGTTGCGTCGGAGGCCAGGGCATCCCAATGCCACCCTTCCGCGGGTGTCCCTACGGTTTCATTGGTCCAGGTGAGCCCCATGTCAGCAGACCTCCAGAGGTCCCCGAAGGACGCGGCGACGAGATTGGCGCCGCCTGCGTCCGACGCCACGTGCTGCCAATACTGGCCCGACGCGGCGGTTCCCTGGGTCCGGTTGATCCAGGTTGCGCCGGAGTCTTCCGAGACCCAGATGTCCCCGTAGCTGCCGCACAGGACGCCGTCCGGGGGCAGCGAGTTCTGCGAGACAGCAACGAGGCGCGTTCCGGTCGAATCCGACGCGACCTCCTGCCAGCCCAGTCCCGAGAGAGGCGTTCCCTGGGTCCGGTTGATCCAGGTCTGACCCGCGTCCCAAGAGGTCCAGATGTCGCCGTTGACGACAACGAGGTGGTCTCCGGTCGCGTCCGAGGTCAAGTTTCCCCAGATTTTGCCGGCAACGGAGGTCCCGGCCGTCTGATCGGTCCAGGTCAGGCCCGAATCTGTGGAGGCCCAGACGTCCCCCCCGGCGGTTACGAATAGCCGGGTGCCGGTCGCGTCCGAGGCGAGGCCGCGCGGCCACTCGACCGCGCCGACGGTTACGCGTTTCGTCCAGGTCATGCCCGCGTCGGCCGACGTCCAGAGATCGCCGCCCTCGCTCGTATCGGCTGGGCCGGTGACGGCCACCAGGTGACCTCCGATCGAGTCTGAAGCGACGGAGACCCACCGCTGACCGGATGCTTCGGTGCCTGCCGTCCGGTTCGTCCAGGTCATACCGGCGTCGGCGGATGTCCAGATGTTCCCGTCCGGCGCGAAAGCCGAGCGCGTCGTCACGGCGACCAGGTGGGTTCCGGTCGCGTCGGAGGCCACGCTCATCCAAGCGAGGTCCGCGGCGTTGGTGCCAGCCGTTTGATCGACCCACGGCCCGCCGGCCGCGCCCGCGGCTGAGGAGCCTCCCGCGTCCATCGAGGAACTCCCGCACTGGTCGAGCGGCGACCCACCCGTGCCGGTGCTGCCACCGTTGGCGACGGCGTCGCCGGTTCCCAGCGAACCGCCGTTCAGGCTGCTGCCACACGCCGCCAGTGCGAAAGCGCACGCGGCAGTCACCGAGAGGATGGACTGCATGGAAGACCCCCAGCGATAGAATGTGGGATTCGCGAGCCCACCTTCATCGATGACACTCCTTGAGCTCGGCATCCCGGTCTCCGCCGAGCCGCCGGGGTCGCCAGATTCGCCGTTCAGGGGTCTGCTCGCGTACCCGTAGTCGCAGGACATGGCGAACTCGGGGGCCGGTCAGGCCCGGGGCAGCGGACGCGTCCTATGGACGAGGACCCGCTCTATCTGGCAGCTCGCTCCGAAGGTGCGGGCACCGACGGGATTGAACCTGCGGCTTCCACTGTGTGAATAGACGGAGATCAGGACAAGAAATTAGGAGTTACGAGTAGTTGAACGTCACTAGACAGCACCGGACGACACCCAGAAGCACCCGTTCTGGGCACTTTTCTAGGCATATTGGATTCGGGAACAGGCACTTTTTACGAGCGCCCTATCGTCTCGATCGCTGGCCGAGGCACTACGACCGCAGGCGTGAGTCGGTCGCGCCATGGATTAACTCGAGAGGAAGCTCTGCGTGCGCTCGTGGCGGCAACCGCACGATCGCGCGACACTCGGGGGCGGCGGCCATGAAGATCCCGGAGAGACGTCAAGGATGGCCACAGTATTGGCAGCGGGAGTTTGAAATGGTTTCGCGCTACCCGCTGGCCTCCACGAGCGGGGCTTGAGGATGGTCACTCGCACACCGATTCGCTTTGGGGTTTTGCTGGCGCTCGTTTTCTGTGCCGGGCGGGCGCGGGCGCAGGATGCGCCGACCGTTTCCCTAGAGCCTACATGGCCGCCACACGAGGTGCCTCCGGCCGCTCCGCCGTCGACCTCTGGATATCCACCGCCGCCACCGATCTACAGCGCACCGACGCCCGCGAGCGTTTCGCCACAGCCCGCGTCGCCGCCCCCGGCTGCTCCGCCGGTGACCTCCGCATATCCACCGCCGCCCCCTGCTCATTATCCACCCCCGCCCGCGTACCGGCCGCCACCCGCCTATCCGCCACCGCTGGTGGTCTCCGCGCCTGCGCCGACGGACGGGTTTCGCAGGGGGCTCTTCCTGCGCTTACATCTCGGTCTCGGCTACGGCTCGCTTACCGGGTCCGGCAGCTACTCCGGCACAACAACAATAGCGGGTTCCGGGGTCTCGGTCGGCGTCGCGTTGGGCGGCGGTGTGGCTGAGAACTTGGCGCTCTACGGGACCATCTTCGTTTCTTCTTTTGGGGACGCGAACAGCGGGTCCAATACCGGTACGGATGCCTCGCTTGGTGGCTACGCCGCCGGCGTCGTTTATTACTTCATGCCAATCAACGTCTACGCATCTGGAGCAGTCGGCGTGGCGGGAATGGGCAAGTTCGACAGCCAGGGAAAACTGATCGACTCCTCGAATATTGGCCTTGGGTTCGATGGGATTGTCGGAAAGGAGTGGCGTGTTTCGCGTCACTGGGGCCTCGGCCTGGCTGCCGAGCTCGTCGGCGCGACCGGAATGAAGGACAAGGCCGACCCCAACGTCACCTGGAGAGGCGGCGCGTTCAACTTCCTCTCCTCGGCGACCTTCTACTGAACGTCACAGCGATCGCGGCCAAGCAGCCACACTCCAGCGGCCGTTATCTTGCCCGTGCTCTCAAGATCCAAAGAATGGGACAGGGACGCACGCAACCTTCGTGAGGTCTGGTCGGTTCGAGTTTGGGAGGGTTGGATCTGTTTGGGCAACTGGCGGGCAAGCGGTTCGCCGCTCAGACGTACGGGGGCGAGCCCTTGCCCGCCCAGAAAGACGGACCTCCGACACCGCGTCCGTCGGGACGACTACCCCGATTATTGGGAGCGTTACCTGAATCGTCTTGGCATCGGAACGGCTGGGGGCGCCGTTCGCGGTGTCAGTTTTGAGCCGGCGCTTAGCTCGTCTAAGATTCCAAACAGCCGCGGATAGGTCTGATCGCGGTTGGTGGCCAAGCGGAGGGTTCATGCGTCGGCTCTATTTCGTCGTCTCGTTCTTACTCCTGTCGTCAAATGGGTGCGGTTCGGCAGGCAGCGACACGACGGGGACTGGCGGCGCCGTCGGGAACGGCGGTGCGACGGGCGGGGTCGTTGGCGCGACGGGCGGGATCGGCGGCGGGGGCGGCGAAAGCGGTGGCGGTGCCGGTATCGGCGGGAACGGCACCGGCGGCACCGGCGGCACGAGCGGCGCCGCGGGGAGCAACGGCCCCGCCGGCACCAACGGCGGCGCCGGTACTGGTGGCGCTGCGGGCACGAACGGCGCCGCGGGTACCAATGGCGGGGCGGGGTCGAATGGAGCCGCCGGCACGAACGAGGCGGGGGTGGCCACGGGGAACGGCGGTACGGGTGTCGACGGCGGCGCGCTGCCGCTCGACGGCGGCGGATCGATCCAGGCCCTCCCGCTCTCGACAAACGACCTGGTGTTCGATTCGACCAGGGGCGTGCTCTACGCCACGAATAACGGCACCCCGGACGCGGGGAACAGTGTGCTCACCATTGACCCTGCCTCCGCGAAGGTCACGGCGACGTTGCCCATCGGGGGTCTCCCGACTGTCCTTGCCATTTCCGACGATGGGAGCGCTCTTTATGTCGGTGTCAGCACGCCCGGTGGGTCCTTCTCGCCGACCCCGCAGATCGACGGAGCCAACACGGTGTGCCGCATCGACCTTGCTTCGACGACTGCCGGGCCTCTCGTCTCCCTGGGGAGCACCAACATCACCGCCGGTCAGATCGCCGCCGTGCCCGGATCCTCGACACAGTTCATGGTGTCGCTCCGCCAGCCAGAGGTCACGCCCGAGTTTGCGGGTCTGGCGCTCTACGACAGCAGCACGCTGCTGGCGCATTGGAGTTACCCCTACACCACCGACAACATTACCTTCTCCGGTCCCTCGACCCTCTTCGGGTGCAGCAGCACCACGGAGCCCTCCGAGCTCGTTCAGTTCAGCGTCACCTCGGCCGCCATCACCCCGCGGATGACGGTAAGCGGTTTGATCACCAACGGCGGCGCGCGAATTATCGCGAACGCCGGCTGGATCTTCGCCAGTGACGGACAGACGGTGAGCGTGGCAACCATGGCCTCCGTCGGCACCTACAACGACACCGCCGCCAAAGGGCCACTCATTTCCGTCGTCCCCGCTGCCGACGGAACAAACGTCTGGTTTCTGGGCGAGCCCAACATGGGCGGACCGACCTTGCTCCAGTTCGACCGGACGACGTTTCAGCTGCTTCGGACCATTTCGCTCGCCCCGGGGTACATCGAAGGGAACCTCTATGGTTTGACCGGGCTGGTCCAGTGGTCCCCGACCGGTTTCGCCTTCCGTTCCTACTCGAACATCTTTCTAGTGACGGTGCCGAACTGAACGGTTCGGGCGGGCAGCGGCCCAGGAGGGCTTACGGCCATGGGAGCTTCACGAACCTACAGACTCAGATTCCCAAATGCGTGTGCCTGAACAGCTTCTCGGCACGACCCACCATCGCGTGAGTAGGACCGTAGAACCCCCGCCCTTCTGTTTTGTGGAGCTGAACGGGATCGAACCCTCGGCCTCCTGAGTGCGATTTTGACCCTGTACGAGCCGGAGGGATGCCAGCAACAAAACGCCAGCAACCGAAGGGAGTCCCTTTTGGTCGGGAGAACACGAAGTCCTCCAAGCCGACGATCTCCAACGAAGGGACCGAGAAGGCGATCTGCGTTACTTAACGAAGAACCTCACAACGCCCGTCGGGCCCTCCTGCATGAAGATAAAGATTGTCACGAGGGCGGTCAGCAGCGCGGCCCAGAGGCTGAAAGCTGCCACGAGCAGGCCGAGAAGACGAAGCTGGAGGCCGATCGCAGCTCGCCAGCCGACGGGGCGATCCCATTCGATGCTTCGACGGATGCGCACTTTGGCGCCCGTGCGCGCCTGAACCTGAGGGCTCAGGCGATAGATCCTGCGATAGAAGCCGCTTGTCCAGTAGACGATATTCCATGCCGCCGCCAGCAGCCCGATGACGACCAAGGCGCTCATTCGATAGGAATCGACAAGCGAACCGCGCGCCACGGGGCGGCCGGCTAACAGGAGCGCTGGCACGATGTATGCCGCGGCAAGTGCGTGCACGACGAGCAACCATCGGCGTTTCCGCGATGGATCGCTGGGGCTAGATGGCGCAGTGGAGGTCGAAGGCACGCGCTGGAACCGGAACGGGATGTCCCGATACTAACCTGTGGCGTGCCGCTGAAGGCAGTCCAGGATCGATCGAGGGCGCGACACCGCTGAGGTCAGTGAACTGAAATCGATCCCGGCGCCATACGGGCTCCCAGCCTTTAGTGCCGACCTCAAGCGTGCGACTATTGCAGCCAACGAATGACTAGAAAGCCGATTCGGGAAACGCCCACCTTTCTGCCGGATTCTCCGCTCGTCACGTTCGATGCCATCCGGTCTCAGTTTCCGCGTCTAGTAGCGGGCGGGCACACCGAACCGGCGGCCTTTGCCGCGGGCATTCTTGACTACGCTCGCCGCGAAATACCGTTTGAGAGCATCGGCTCGCCGATAGAACCTCGGTTTCACGTATGGGGCGCCGCCGCTATTGCGTTGGCAGCGCTTGCGCTACCTCAGAAACGGAAGCCCACATTTCCGCTCTCGGGTCCGTCGCCGATGTACGTCAGGGACCTTCTGATCAAGATGGGCGGATTTGGTGCCGTCAGCGCCGATGTGACCGCCGACTCTGTCTGGCTCGCGATACAGCGAATAGTTTCCTTGCAGCCAAGCCTGCAGGGCGACTCCGTCGCTCGATTCTTTCAGATGCTGTTCCTACTGGAACTCGTAGACGACCAGGCCACCTTCCTGTCCCAGACGAGCCCTTATGACGGACTCTTTCAGGAAGCGCTCGGATGCCGGGTCCTCGACTATGTCGGACTTTTGTTCGGTCTCTATGCGCAGTCCAGAGTCGATTGTGTTTTCAATTTGGATATCCTCTTCGAGCAGTCTCGCGACGCGGTGGCGCTGCGCGCGCTCGCCGAGCGGATATTCGCGGCAGAAGGATGTCACCAGGAAAAGGTGGGAGATCTCTTAGACACAGAGTTCTCTAAGCACCAAGCAGAGGGGCTAGTTCAGGCCTTTTTCGTAAAGTACCCGTTCGTCAGACTTAACGATACGTACTATCTGCCTCCTCTGCATCCGTTCATGAGGCTACTTGCGGCAAGCGGGCCCGTGTTCCGAGCATTGGAGCTCGCGAGAAAGGCGGCCAAATCGTCGGGGCAGTCGAGTTCGTGGACTAACTTGCACAGTAGCCGGATGGGAATCCGGTTCGAACATCTAGTTCGAAGTCTAGTTGAGCGCGCCTACGCACCAGGTGCATGGGCTGCAGAGTACGAATACACGAAAGGGCAGAAGAGCCCAGACTTCATCCTATTCGAGGATGACGCAACAGTTGTCTTAGTTCAGGCAAAGCTCAAGAGGATGACGCCGGGCGCATTCTTCGGATACGACCTTGACACATTTAGGGAAGATTCTGAACGATTCGCCGAAATGATCTGGCGATCGGTTCGCTACCTCCAAAACATCAGGAAGGGCAAGCGATCCGGGAAGTCGGACGAAGACTCAGTGACCGAGCGCGTGCTCTCTGCCAAGCGGGTGGTGCTGGTCGGCATCGCTCCATTCCTGTCGCCTGTTTTTGTTCCCGGACTGCCTCGAGACACGATCGTTGCCGCCGCGAACAAAAAGCTGGGTCCGGACGTAGCCCATGCTCTCGTGGATATCGCGGCCTGGCATATCACCGGTTTCGACGATCTCGCGTTGTTCTTCTCGCTGCCCGCTGGACCTACGCTTGGACACGCGATCGTGGAATATGTTCACACGATGGGTGACACGTTCATCACCGACGATGGAATGGTCTCGTCATTTCGGAACTGGTGCATCCACAAACATTCGACGACGATCAAGCCGCCCGCAGCATGGCGTCGGGCCTTTGAGCTTCTCACCGAGTACGGGACCAAGGTCCTGTTTAGTCCGTAGCTCGGCGACGCGGAGCGCTCCATGTCACATCGTTTGAATGTTCTTCAAGACATCCACTAAATCGGATGGCAAGAGGCCGCTCAGATCATCGACCACTTTCTCCAAGATCTCTAACTTGAGAAGTGGTTCTTGCGAAAAGCGTCGCAGCGGAGGGAACACCTCCCGGATCTGTTCCTCTAAATCATGCCCTCTAGTTCGTAAGAACAGCGTCGGAATCTGAAGCTCGCGTCCGTTCACATAGCGGCATGTCTCTCGGTCGCCACCCGCGTAACCCAACAGTTCGAGTATCCTGTCGGCGATAGTCTGCAGGCGCGCAGCGTCCATCGCTCTCATGTCGACGTACGTCTCAGCTTCTCTTAGCCCGCACTCGGCCTTGGAGATCGTTTTGTCGCGGATCAGCAAGGCGCCCAGCAGGACCGGATCGAGCAGGTAGTTCTCAATGCTGTAGCGTTTGCCGTAGCCTATCACGAAGAGCCCTTCGTCCGGCTCGTTCGCTAGGTCCCAGTCGACGATGCCAGCAATCGTTCTGTTGCCGCCCGCTCGTAAGTGTCTCACGGAGTCTTTTACGCGCGCACAGCCAGCGTGACTGGGCGCTCCGCTAGCTACAAAAGAAAGCGAGATTCCGGGGCGGAGAAACGATTTGGTATATTGGCAGCAGCGCTCCCAAACGCGAACATCGTTATCACTTTCGACGAATACTTGACGGCGATTCTCAAGTCGTACGCTCAACGTAGGAACGCCAACCGTGAGCGCCGCAATTCCCTCGTCGATTGTCGCATGTCGGAGATTGCGAGTAGGGCCATCCATGACCAAGACAGAGCCGCTCGGCGCCTGCGCGACGGTCGACGGCGAGTGAGTGACGATAACCACGTGGCGTTTGTAGTCGCCCACAAGCACCCGGTTTACAACGGCGAGGAATGCTCCGCTCATCTCAGGGTGAAGAAATGCGTCCACCTCGTCAAACAGGAGCATGGAGGGGATCCTGACCGGTTGCCTCGCGTCTTTAAGGAAGAACATGCAAAGAGCGAGAGACATCAAAATCTTCTCACCCGAAGACAAGCTGTCAAACGAAAGTGCGGCCTGTAATCCAGGCTTTCTGAGTACCGCGGACACAGAGCGTTCCGGATCTTCCGATGGCGTGTCGACCCTGTAGTCGAGACGAGCCTCCGCGAGCACTCTATTGACAACGTCCCACGGGGGCGGCCCGTATTTCCTGACGAAGTCCTCCTGTGATAGATGAAGTCCCTTTGCTCCACGTCGCGCCCTTACTTCGATTAGGTCGTTCTGTTCGAGTGCTGAGATATACGCAGCGAACAACTCCGCCACGGAGCCTTGAGAGGGATCCATCTCCGCGATGACCAACGGGACCCGATCGTAGAATTCGTCTTGCGTGATACAGAGACAGGGAGTCCCAGTGTCCGTTTCGAACGACGAAAGCAACTGTTGGATCCTAGGCGGTAGCTGTTGCTTGATGGCCAAGGAGAAGCGACGTACTTCTGGATCTACGTCCGGTCGTTTGTCCGGAGCGGAATGCCACAGCTCTATGAGCTGCAGCAGAGTTCGTCCGAGGGCTCGCCGCCCAGTATTGTTAGAAGCTTCTGAAGCCAGGCGTATCGAGTTCTGGAGTGATGCCCAGTGTGCCGGACCTTGAGAAGGAACTCTGCCACCGAGCGAGTTGTTGCGAGGAGCGAAGCTCTGCCAAGAGTAGTATTGCACCTGGCTCTGGGGGATGCCCTCTATCGAGATCTGTCCTCCTGCCAGGGCTTGGAGGAAATGCGTCTTGCCACAACCGTTTTGGCCTGTAATGAGACTGAAGGGCGGTAGCGCGTCAATCGGAACGTGATCTATTGAACCGTGGACCGCACCAAACTGGAGTTTCACAAAAGTGGGGTCGCTCTCAGCGGTCATGTCCTTCATCGTCCGAGATCCTCAACGAAACGGCAAGTCTCTGTGGAGCGCGAACCGGTTGGAAGCCCCTCCTACCCGGTGAACTGTAGCCACTTGGAACGGAGCGATGATTCGATGGCCGCGGATGTGAGCCGCCGGACCATGTTCGGCGAGACCACGGCCATAGTCGGAGCGACCGGCACCGATGTGGGGTCGAATCCGGAGAAGGTGTCCGGCTGGAACGAGAGATCAGGCCATTGAGCGCGCGGCTGCGGAAGTGCGTCCGGCGTCGCCCTCCTTCTTCGCCACACCTCCAAAAGGACATCACAGACTCGGCGAGAGACGAACACAGCAGCTTCAAGCGTGTTTCTCAGTGCGCGTACACCATCCTCTTCAAGAACGTTTGAGAGCCGGCTGGGCTGCGGGCTCGTGCCAAAGTAGGCTTGCAGGTCTGAATTCTTCGGATCGCGTGCCAGATGCACGATGCTGCGAGCACGTAGGATGGGGAAGCCTTGGCCGTCGAGGATCGTCGGACCATGGTCCTGGGCAAGCGTTCTGAGTTGGAGCCTTCGTCCCCTGTGGACCAGCATGTTTCTGTACTCAATCGTCCAATCCATCCAACCGTCGGGGCCGGCGCTTCGTACGGAGTCCTGGATTGCCACCTTGATCAGCTCCTGAAGCTCACCGCCCGGCGTCGGCGGGAGCGGCTTCTTCAAGTGGTCCAGCAGCTTGCGAAAGTCAGCGGTGATCACCTTTTGCGGGAATGCTCCGACCACCACCGCAATTCCTGCCAGGGTATCGAGAGCGGACCCTAGCGCCCGGAACATTCCTGCGACGTGCAGGTCGAAGAGTCGATTTGGCAGAAGTTCGCGAAGCGAGGTCCTCGGGGGCATTCGAACACTCAGCTTTGGTCCGCTCGCGTCTACGCCGGTATGAACCACAGCGTGTCGGACTTGGGCGGAACTCTCTTCTTGGTTCACTTCGACCTCGCGCATGTGCAGTGCCGCTTCGACGAGGTTCACCGGAAAACTCACCACAAGCTGTGCGAGGTAGTCTGAGAGAAAGATCCTGCGCTTGTCGTCCGGGTGCGGGGCCCACCAGCCGATGCCGTGCTTGTGGGAATCGAGATCGGCAAAAACCTCTGTCGAAATCGTCCGCGCCGCAGGAACGTAGGTTCCGAGGCGCTCTTCGAGAAGTCGATCTGTCTCTTCTGCACTCAAGCTGGCGTCTATCGGGTAATCAAAGTCTGAATCCACGCGCAGTAACCTCCCGTGTTCGCGACCGCCTGACGCTGTCGTCGCCTGGGCTCCCGACGATCCATCGCGACGTACCTTTAGTGACCTACAACCAGGCTACAGTGTTACGGATCGGGAGTGAACGCGAGAATAGTTGGAGGTCACCGCGCTTCGATCTCATCAGACATGATCTTCAGGTCAGTCGTCTTCGAATCTTCGCAAGCAGCACGCCTTCTTTCGACGCTCTCGTGACGAAGCGAATGAGGCGATCCGAAACATGAGGTGCGACCGTTTCGAGTAGGCGGCTCGCAAGAGCCAGCCCCAAGCCCACGACCAGGCTCGTCGCGCCGGTCAAGAAGGCGCTGGCGGAAGTTGTGAGCACTGCCGTAGAAGTCGGTGCAGAGCTTCCATTGATGTGGCGCACCTCCCGATTGAAATCGGCAATCACGTCGGTTGGCGCTCGTCCCTCCCACCATCGAGGAGACTGCATCAGCTCGTGCATCCGCTCGACGTCGGCTCCTTTAAAGGCGCTCGCGAACTCCGCCACGCTCATCCCTGTAATTCCCAACAGAACCTCTCCCACGGCCGCGGGGTCGTCGAACGTGAGCGGCAAAGCCTTCCGAGGATCTGCGGCGCGAACGATTGTCAGGAAGGGTTCTAGGTAATGCCCAGCTAGGCACATCGGCGACGCACTGAAGGCTTCGGCGGTGTAGTGGAGATCAAGTGCCGCGCTGAACTCCAGTGCGCGATCGGGCAGGTTTACGAGGCCTCTTCTGCCGACGTCATCGAAGAACTGTCCGAGACCGTCATAGGCAGCTGAGAGAGGATAGGCCCCGCGCGCCACAACCCGAGCGTTCGCCGCGACCGCGGCCAGGCGATCGAAATACGCGAGTAGCAGCGCCAGGCGCGGCTCTTCTCGAACCTTGGATCTAAGGATCGCGTGAAACTGTCGCACCTCATCATCCATCTGGGCGAAGTCGACGAAAGCAGGAGTGTCCCTCGCGAAAAGGCCCAGGGAGCGCAGCCGTGCTTCGCCTGGAAGGACGATTCGCGGGGCACCCGCGTCGAAGATCCGCTCGACGAAATCTGCCGGGTACTGGCTGACCATGGATCCGAAGACTGGGACGATGCGGCCGCTCGGGAGCGCCTTGAAGAGATCGTCGACGGACGTGCCGATCGTGGAAAGGAGGAGATTCTGGTCCGGCGTCAGTTCAAGATAGACTGTCCGATACAGGGAGAGCCGGTGAATAAGGTTCTCGATCCCATCGGTTGGTTTCGCTACGGTCGCTGAACCCGAAGGGAGCGGACGGAGTTCGCCGGGAAGCGAGCCGCCCTCCAAGACATCTTGCAGGTGATCGTCGAGGAGAGCCCGATCTGCATCGAACTGTGTCTGGACGCGGGTTGTAAGTTGGGTCGTCGGTGGTCGCCGCACGCGCGGGGTCGATCCGACAACTGACTCGTCCTCGATCCTCAGGTCATCGACGTCGGCTGCCAACAGAACCCGCGCTTCGGCCAGAATCTCCTCCTTAATCTCAGTGCTTGTCCCTCGCGCGACTATGATCGACATCCTGGCGTTCCCGAGGATGCCGAGAACCACGCCGGCCCACTTGCGAGTGAGCTGGTCGGAGAGTCCTGGCCCAGTGGTGCTCGCGTCTTCAACGACATCTCGGGGTAGTCGTGTTTGACGGAGGCGACTATCCTCGTCGGCATCATGGTCCGGGAGCTGAGCGACTTGGACACACTCGAACTGCGTGCCCAATGCTCGATAGTGCGCGACTACATCGGCCACTTTCTGGTCGTCAACCGGAGCTTCTCGGTACTGGCAGTAGGCTCTAGTGTGGCCCCATCCGAGCCTCACGACCTTGATGTCCTTGAACTCAGGAAATTGATAGAGCAGCGCCCGTCGCACTCCTAGCGGAGTCATGATCCGAGCCTAACCTGATCTCTCCCAGAGCCGACGGTCAAGCGGCATAGTCCGAACGCGTGCCTAGGACACTGATCGCGCCTCGAAAACATTCCGGATTGTCTCGTATAGTCGATCAGGCGTCAGTGTCTCGTCCTTATCAAGCGTCTCGATGAACCTGCTCACAAGACCGAACAGCCTGGCGCAGTTCGCTCGATCGCTCAGGTCTTTGATCAGGTTGTTCTCGGCGTCGTAGGGGTCTTGGATCACGCCGCTCTCGATGACGGCGGCGAGATTGCGGAGCGCGTAGACGACCTCTATCGAGAGGAAAAGGGACCACGTCGTGTACTGAGCGTACCGTACGATTGCCGTCTCGATCGCGAATGATGAGATTCCCAGACCGTAGGAATCGCGGATCCTCTTCGCGATTCTAATGATGTTTCGGAGGTCCGGTGTGCCGTCGGCGACGCCATCTAGTAGCTCGATGTCGTGGCGTGGCGAGGTGACGGTCCAGCTGTCGCGAAGGTCACCCTTCGGAATGTTGTAGAACGTGCTGCCGTCCGAATGCCGAGTGAACACCCCCGCCGGGACGAAGTCGATCGCGAGGTCGCGAGAAGCAATTCGGGCAGTGATCGCCTGACCGTCCCGAATAGGTGCAACGCCACCGAAGGAGCGCGCGACTCCATCCACGATCCCATGCAACCAATCGAGCAGCTTTCGCGGACTTACACCTGATCTGTCGGCCTTCATCAACTCGGGCCGATATTTATGATTCGGCTGTGCGGACCCGTTGCCCCAACCGATGGCCTTCCCGGCGATGTTAAAGCTACCGGTGTTGGAGTCGACGACGACGAGGACGTCGAACTCGTCCACGTCACGCACCTTTGTGCCCTTGAAGTAGCTGCCGAAGCGCACGAACGGCTCTGTCGCGTATAGTTGGGCTCCTGTCGATCGCGCCGCAATCTCGTTCGCGACTCGCGTCATGAACCACTCGCGGCTCGTTGCTGATTTGCTTATGTCTGGTGCCGAGAGCGCAATGTCGTTCGAAATGTAGCGCCTGATAGCCGCATCGACGTCCGCCATTGCTTGGTCACCTGCGTCCGTAACTGGCGCGATAGTCGGCATTCAGTTCCTTCATGTGGCGGGCGTGCAGCCAACCCGGCAGCGGCGGTCCCTGGACGCGCGCGGCATTGTATTCCTGCAGGAGGGGCAGAACTTCTTCGAGGGATGCGGCCCCTTTGTCTCGCAGCACGCACGCCGTAGTGTACGCACCAGCGGCAGACAGCTTCAGCCGTACGTACCGCCACAGGAGGACTGCTAAGTCGCCTGTCACGACGAATGGGATGGTCATGACGATGCCGCGTGCGAAGGCGGGTATCGCCTTTGAGGCAATCGGTGCGTTGCCGGCAACGTAGGCGGCGACGAAGAGCAGGGTCACGATCGCGAGCAAGATGAGCAATACCCACTTGGCGGCGGCCTCTGCGAGGTGCTCCGTGAAGTACGCGCTTTCCGCCAGGTTGTCCGCTAGAGCGGGTCTCATAAATCGCCGGATCTAAGTCCGCGAGACTCGATCACTTTTCGGAAGGGGATCGACAGGTGGATCAATCTCTGATCTAACCTTGATGTGGACCTCACCGAAGAGCAGTGGGCTCTGATTCAGCCGGTTTTCCCTGAGAAGGAGACGATCCAGCAGGGAGTTCGAGGACGGCCGTATCGCGATCCTCGGGATGTCTTGTACGGCGTTCTGTGGGTGCTGCGGACCGGAGCACCGTGGAAGGATCTGCCATCTCGCTACCCGCCGTACCAGACGTGCCACCGTCGATTTCAAGGCTGGGTTCGCGACGGCACGCTGGAGAAGATCCTTCGGACACTCGCCGAGCACCTGCGTCGTCGCGGAAAGCTGGACCTGACAGAGGCTTTCATCGACGGGACCCACGCAGGTGCAAAAAGGGGGGCCCTCTGGTTGGGAGAACTCGACGCGGCCTCGCGACCAAGATCATGGTCATTTCAGACCGCTCTGGTCTTCCTGTCGCCGCAAGGATTGCGAGTGGTCCGCGAAATGAGCAAAAGCTCGTCGCCGAAACCATCGACGCCC
>Ga0210387_10002307_pt1 | contig 14558 bp, 10 predicted proteins | sample IncBWC7OmetaG_FD_160108 | JGI IMG/M metagenome (GOLD analysis project Ga0210387, IMG submission 160108) | Forest soil microbial communities from Barre Woods Harvard Forest LTER site, Petersham, Massachusetts, United States - Inc-BW-C-7-O ...
GCCATGGCGGGTCGCTGGATTGGTTTTTCATGAGCGGCCTGCGGATTGGATCCGCCGCCATGATCAGCTGCGCGCTGGCATGGTCCGCCATCGGTTTGGCGGAACAGTCTGCGCCTTCGGAGTCGAGCGGCGAGACGATATTCGACGCGCGCTGCAAAACCTGCCATGACCCCGCCGTTGAACGCGCCCCGGGCCGCAGCGACCTCGCGCTGCGGCCCCGTGCCGGGATAGTCATGGCGCTGACCAGCGGTTTGATGGCACCCATGGCGCACGGCCTGTCGCGCTCCGAGATCGAAGCCGTCGCCGCCTTTCTCACGCCCGCTCAACAGACAACTTCAGGCGGCACCGAGAAAATGTGCGCCATCAATGGCCCTATCAAGCCAAGCGGATCCGATTGGCCGTCCGTCGGCTTTGATGAGAACTCGACGCGCTACCAACCCAATCCCGGCCTCAAGGCCGCCGATGTGCCGCGCCTCAAAGTGAAGTGGGCGTTTTCGATGGCCGGCGGCGGTCAACCCATCGTCATCGGCGATTGGCTGTTCATGACCAACCGCGCGGGCAAATTCTATGCATTGGACGCCAAAACGGGATGTGTCCACTGGGCTGTCGAGGATGCCGCCTCGCGCGCCACGCCCGTGGTGATTCCGTCGGCGATTTCCCCCAGCGGCTGGGCAAGCTTTATCGGCGTGGGAAATCGCGTGGTACGCGCTTTCGATGCGCAGAGCGGCAAGGAGATCTGGCACAGCGAGTCGCTGGAGAGGCACATGGCCGCCGCCATCACCGGCACGCCGGTGGTGTCGGGCGATCGTATCTTCATCCCCATTTCCTCCGGTGAGGAGGTGGTAGCGATGCAGCCCGGCTATGCCTGCTGCAGCTTCCGCGGCAGCTTGGCGGCGCTCGATCTTAAGACGGGCCAGAAACAATGGCAGACTTATATGATTACCGAGCCGCTACAGCCCACGCGCAAAAATGCCAATGGCGTGCAAATGCAGGGCCCCGCGGGCGCGCCCGTGTGGGCCTCGCCGACCGCGGATGCCAAGCGCGGCTTGATTTACGTGGTGACCGGCGACAGCTACACCGATGCGCCCACCGATGCCGACGACGCCATCGTGGCCCTTGAAATGCAAAGCGGCAAAGTGCGTTGGAAGAACCAGGTGACGGCTCACGATAATTTCATTGTGGGCTGCGGCGGTGCGACACCGGGCGCGAATTGCCCCACGCCCACGGGCCCTGATTTCGACTTCGGCGCCACGCCGATTCTCTTCGAGCAGGGTGCCAAACAAATTCTGATCGCGGCGCAGAAATCCGGCATCGTGTACGGCGTGGACCCGGATTGCGGCCGGACACTGTGGAAAACCGCAGTGGGCACCGGCTCGGCGCTGGGCGGTATTGAATGGGGAATCGGCGCCGACACGAAATACGTATTCGCGCCAAATTCCGACATCATCGAGATTTTCAGTGAAATTGCCATCGCCGCCGGGGCACCGGCGCCGCGCGATTATCACACCCCGGGCAAACCCGGTCTATCCGCCCTCGATCCGTTCAGCGGCAAAATCATGTGGAATACGCCGGCTCCGGGGGTGCCCTGCCATTACGCCGGCGATCGATCGAAGGATGCTGCCAAGGGAGCTTGCGTCAGGGCGCAGTCGGCGGCTCCCGGCATCATGCCGGGTATCGTCTTCTCCGGTACTTTGGATGGCTGGTTTCGAGCCTACGACGCAGCCACGGGAAAAATCGTCTGGGAATTCAGCACCACGGCTCAAAGCTACGAAACGGTCAACGGCAACCCGCTGCAACCCGGGGGCGGCATCGACGGCATGGGGCCGACGATTGCCGGCGGCATGGTGTACACCATGTCGGGATTCAATAGCGTGGCGCGAACCGGCGGCAACGGCGTCAACGTGCTGTTGGCGTTCTCGGTCGACGGCAAATAGCTGCGTGGCTGCCCGGTGGACCCAAGCAGAACACTACTCCAGGCAGACCACCAGCTTGGCCGAGTGCGTGCGCCAGTTGATGGGAATCACGAAGGAGCGCGTGTGCGGGGTCGTGACCTTTTCCAGATCGTGCGCAATGACGATGGGCACGGAGATGACGAAATTCTTGCCGAAATCGCGGCGCGCATTGCCGGAGATGGTGTTGGCCACTTCGCCCACCAGATCTTTGATATTCTCGTCGCTGGTGTCGGTTTCCTGCATGCGCATCAGCAGTACCGTCAACATGCCGCGGGGAGCCGTGAAATACACGACGCCCTTACGTGCGCCGGTGATGCCGATGATGCCAGTGTACTCGTAGGCGCCGGGTTTGCCGTCGGTGACAAGATAGGGCGATCCGACGGTTGCGGACTGCTGCGCGGAGGTCTCGAAATAATTGGTCGCGCCTTCGATGAAGGTGCGAATTTCAGCTTCCTTGAACATCTCAAACCTCCGACAACAGCTCTTCTAACGCATCATTGAGCTGCCGGTCGGTAAATGGTTTGCACAAAAATCCGTTTGCCCCTTTTTCAATCGCTTCCACGGCGGTCGCCTTATCGGCAAGCGCGGAGACGACTAAAATCAATACATTGGAGTTGATGGCAACCAATTCTTCTACGCATTCGATGCCGTCCATCTCGGGCATGGTCAAATCCATGGTCACGACATCGGGTTGCGTTCGAATAAACATCTCCACCGCCGCACGCCCATTGCTGGCCGCGCCGACCACCTCCAGACGGGCTATCTGCTGGGAGCGCTCGATGCGGCGTCGAATGATATTGGAATCGTCGACGATCATAAGCTTCAGTGAAGCTTTATGTCCAATTCCCGTATCCATTAAGCCGCTTCCGTGCCGGCGCGCTTAGCCGGCGGCATGCTCAATGTCAGCCGGGTGAATTTCCCCGGCAATGTGGCGACGGAGACCTTCCCGCCAATCTGCTGCATAAGCCCCGCCATCAAGTTCATTCCCACCCCGCGCCCCGCGTCCTTGGTGGCGGTTTCGACCGTGGAAAATCCAGGCTGGAACAACAACGAAAATACCTGCTTGGCATCCAGGGTAGCGGCTTTCTCCGCCGTGATGAAGCCCTTCTTCAGCGCCGCCGCCTTGATTTTCTCGGTTGACAGGCCCTGGCCGTCGTCCTCGGCAATGAGCTTGTAACCGGCGTCGCCCAAATCCTGAAATATCAGCTTGAGCTCGCCTTCCGCGGTTTTGCCGGCGGCAATTCTCTCAGCCGCCGGCTCGATGCCATGAACGATCGCATTACGCACCGCCTGCACGGAAATATCCTTGACGATACGTCGATATTCATCCGGCACCGTATCGAAGCCCATGCAGTGCAGCGCAGCCTCCTTGTCGTTCTCGCTCGCCACGCGCAGTGCGAGCTGGCGCAGCATCGAGGTCACGCTGCCTTCCGCTTTGGCGCCGATTTCCGAACTGCTCGAGTCGATGACGGCCGTCTCGGCGTGCGATTCATGGGAGGTTGCGGCCACATGCAGACGCGCCAGACGCGACACCAGATCGCCGACCGATTGCAGGTGGGTCAATAGATCGTCGAGTTTGATCACCAGGGGCAGAAAGTCGTTTCCCGACAGATCCGACTTCTCCCGCAACACCTTCAAATCATCCTCGAACGAATGAGCGCGGCTCTCGATCGAGGACAATCCCAAGGCAGCCGATTCGCCCTTGACCGAGTGAACTTGGCGGAACAATGTGTCGAGCTTCTTGCGAAACGCGCCTTCCTCCCGTGCCGGCTCGCGCAGCACGGCGTTGATCATCTTCATCGCCGCATTGGAGTCGTTCAGGAATGACGAGAGTTGCGCCGGGTCGACGTGCAAAATCCCCAGCAACGTATCCACCTGCGCCTGCGCCTGGTTCTGCGAGGACTGCAGTTCACGCGCCAGATCCACACGGGTGCTGACATCTGAGACCGATACCAGCACGTGCGTGATTTTCCCGTCCACGCGCACGCGGTGGAATTCAAACTGCAGATAGCGCGTCGCGACCTTGCCGTAGCCGCCATCGAAATGAACTTCCACCTCGCCCAGCGGATTGATGCTCTTGACCAAGTTCTCCTTGGTGCGCTCGGACCACAGCACGCCGACGAACTTCAATGCAGTGGCCAGAGTCTTGTCGGATACGACGCCTTTCAGCAATTGCTCGAAGTGCAAGCCTGCGAAGTCGCTGCGTTGAAACAGCGATTCCAGAGCGCTGGAATAGGAAGCCCCGATGACCAGATTTTCATCGAGCAGGAACAGGCCGTCCTTGACGGTGCGCAGGATATCCGCGGTCTGCTGGCGCGCCTGACGCAACGAAGCATCTTGTTTCTGGCGCGCAAGCAGCAATATGGTCACGAGCGCAGCCAACACGATGGCGATCAATAGGCCGGTGAGCATGACGAGCCGCAACTCGGTCGCCGAACGTGCGTTGCCCGTCTGCAAATCCGTGACGATGGCGGTCAGTTCGTTGTCGATCAGCGGCATCTCGTGGCGGCTGGCGCGCACCGCCGCCGAAACGTCGCGCTCCAGTTGTTTGCCGCTCTCGTTGAGCACCGTACCGGTGGATTCGTTGTCCTGATAAGGCACTCCCCTGAATTTGAGGAGCGGCTCCAAGGATTCTTGTTCCTTGGCCCACAGCTCGCGCAAAACCGCTGCATGCTTGCCGGCGATCGACTCGCCTTTCGCGCCGCTGTCGCCGATGAACGCAAACCAGCTGGCGCTGCGCGGCGCCGTCATCTCACGCAATCCGGCATCCAATTTGGTCGACGCGTCCCGCAACTGATCCAGCGATTCCTGGATGTAGGCACGGTTGGTCAGGCGATCGTGCATCGCATCCAGCGAGGCGCGAATCAGGGCGGGATTGCGCTGCTGTTGACCGACGAATTTGAGAGACACCGTGCTGTTTGCCAACTCACTGGCCAGTTCGAGACCCGGGATGAGCACGATCGCGACAAAGCTGACCGCCAGCAGGATCACCAGTACGACGAGGCCGCTTCCGGAAAACCGCGGCACCCGAGCCTTGGCAAATCGAACATTCATGAATCAAAGACTCCGCGCTGGTTTGCTGGGTTGGCGAGCATTCACTTCGGCTCGAATGGCGTCCAAAGCGTCGAGAAACTCTGCTGCGGACGCATATCGATCGGTCGGCTCCTTTGCCAACAAGCGATCGATGATCGGCTGATACAAATTCAGATGCTCAGGCAGGCGCGGGATGGGTGCCGAACGGTGCGCGGCGAGAATGTCCGCAAGGGTCTTACCCATGAAGGGCAATGAACCCGAGAGCATTTCGAACAGCACCACGCCGAGGCTGTAAAGGTCGCCGCGCGCGTCGGGTTCGCGATTATCGATTTGTTCCGGACACACGTAATACGGAGTACCCGTGCAGTCGTCGGCGCCGGTCATGTCGTTGGCCATGAACTGCGTGCGCGCCGATCCAAAATCGATCAGCACCAGGCGATTCTCATTGGTCAACATTAGATTCGAAGGCTTCAAGTCCCGATGCACCACGCGCGCCGCGTGCACGATTTGCAGGGCCTCGCCTATTTGATGCGCATAGTTGGCCGCGTCGGCTTCGCTCACCGGATGCTTCAGCCGATCGCGCAAGCTGCCGCACGGAAAATACTCCAGGGCGAGATACATGCAATCTTGATTGACGCCGAAATCGAGCACATTGGCTATGGAGCGGTGATTCAATTTGGACAGAATCTCGCATTCTTTCGTGAACCTGTCGCGGTCGGCTTCGGAGACCACTTGCGCGCCTTTGATCGGCTGGATCTTCAAGGCCACCGGCTGCGCAAACTCCTTGTTGCGCGCGAGATAGACGCTCGCCGATGCGGAATGGGCGATTCTCTTCAGCATCGAATAGCCGTCAACCTCCGGCTGATGCCATCGGTCCGTCGCGGCGGCGGCCGCGCCCGGCGCGCCGTTCGCCGCGGGCGCTTCCAGCAACGGCTGCAAAGCACTGCAGAGTTCCGCGACGATCACGGAATGGATCGGCCAGTAGTCCGTGGCGCCCAGCTTCATCGCGCGCGCGGCGCTGCGCTCGTTACCGCCCCGCGCGAATACAAAAATGGGCAACTGCGGGGCCTGGGCGTGCAGCCGCGCAAGCGAAGCCAGGGCCGCGGCAGCCGCTTCGGGGGGCGTGAATTCAACGATGAACATCACGGCAACATAGGCGCGCAGGCGTTCGCTGGAGATGGCATCGAAGCCTGCGCGGGTGACGGTGTCGGCATCGATCTTCGGCATCGCGCGACGCACCAGGCCCGCTAGCCTCAATCGTAATTCCAACTCGTCATGCACAATGAGACAGAGAACCGTACCGCGGCTGCGTTCAGCGGCGGTCGGCAAATCGGTGAGCGTGCGTTGTGTTTGCGTGGTCATGGGCGGCATACGCTATTTGGGTACACGATAGACGATGCGCACCTGGGTGCCCACCGCGCTGGGTTTGCCGTTTTGCAGGACCGGCTTGTACCGCAAACGGCTGACCGCTTTGCTCGCGGAAGCATCAAAAACTTTCGGCGGCGCTGCATTGAGAACCTTCACGTTCGTGACGGTGCCGTCGGCTCCCACGGTAAAGCCCAATTCGACCCATCCCTCCACACTGGTCTGCAGGGCCCTTTCGGGGTACTGGACGTCGAGCTTGTTGAGCCGTGTCAGGGTTTGTTCCGCAACCTGCGGCAAGTCGCCGCGCGCTATCTTTCTCTGATGCAGTCTCTCGTTGAACGCGTCCAAGTCTGACGAGGCGCCGACCGCCGCTGCCATCTGCGCCATCGCCTCGGACTTTTCCATATCACCCGCGTCGAGTGCGGCGCGCCCCCGGTCGAGAATCTGCGCCTGCACGGCGCCTGCGAGCTGCGCGAGCGCGCTGTTTTTCGGGTCAGCGGCGCGTAGCTGATTGAAATAAAACAAGGCGCTGTCATTGTCGGGTTCGATCACCTTGCCCTGTGCGAGCCGTGACTGCGCCAACTCGAGATATTGCGGCTGTTCGGGTTTTTGCACCGCTTGCTGATTGCGCGCCAGGGTCAATTCGCGCAGCAGCGGTGCGGTCACTGCGGCAGGCGCGCCCAAACCACGCATCTCGGTCAATGCGCGATCGGCATCCGCGAAACGATGCTGTTCGATGTCACCATGCACCATCGGGGGCAGGCGCTTGAGCAATTCCTGAGTCTCGGGCTGCATGTCCGCCGCGCTTGCACCCGCCTGCTTGGCCTGCGCCAGATAATACAGGGCACTGTCATTGCGCGGATCGTTCACGTGATCCTGTTCCAGGCGCGCATCGACCAGTTTGAGAAATCGGGCGACGTCGAATTCCGCGCGGTGCCGGTGCACTTCATCGCGCAGCTGCGCCAATTTTGCCGCGGGCAACGCCTTGGTACGCGCGGCTTCGTCGATGAGCTGCGTGGCACGATCAAAGTTCTGCGCGTTCAGGGCAGCAAGGATCTGCGCCGGCCCCAGCTCCGCGCGCATGCTCGCTATTTTCTCATCGAGCGCCGAGAGGCGCCGATCATTGGGGTCGATGCTCCTGGCGGTTTCCAAGGACTGCAGGGCGAGGTCGAACTTGCGCTCATCCAGCGCCGACTGCACCCGCGCAATGAGTATCTCCGACAGGCGCTGCAACCCTTGCTGCGCTTCGCCGTTGTCTGGATTGATGACCAGCACTTCCCGATACAACGACAGAGCGCTGCCGGCAAGCGGATCAATGAAGTGCCGGTCGAGCATGGCTTGCTGAGCCTTGTCGATGAGTGCCTCGACGCGCTCGTCGGCTTCGGCGGGCGATTTACTGGGCGCCGCCGCCGGCGGCGGCGGCGCTTTGTTGGGTTTGGATGCAACGGCGGCTGTTTTCACCTCGGTTGTGCCTGGCCGCGTGAGCATGAATGCAACCGCAGCCGCGGCGACAACCGCGACGATGATGGCGGGAACGAGCCAAGGCTTCCTGGGTGCTCCCAACGCCGGCGCGGCGGCAGCGCTGCCGTCACCCAGCAATGCTAACCGCGAATTCACTTCTTCATGGGCGCTGTCGAGCGCGCTGCTCAGCGTCTCGCCGGCGATCGGCAGCCCCACGTGCGCAACCACTTGACGCTGCTGAATGGGCAGCGTCCAGGCACCCTCACTGCTGAGATTGTCCAAGGCCACGATGGCAAAGCGCGATGAGTGCAGATGCAGGCGCGAGAGCGTCGCGGCGGGATCTGCGTTGTTGCGCGCATCCCATAGGACGATGGCAGCCTGGCCCGACGGTGTGGAGCTGAGAAGCTCCTCGATGGAATCGACTTGCTTGAGGGCGAGACCACCGCTCAAGTCGGCGCCGATGAGCGGCCACAGTTCGTCGTCCTCGGTGACCAGAAGCACGGGCAGCTTCTGTTTTTTGACCGATTGCAAAGACGGCGGCTCCAGCGCCTCCGGCGCTTCAAGCTCCTGTTTTCTCAGACTCTTCGGCATCGTTATAGTCCCATATCGCGATCGCCAACCGGCACCCGCGTCGAGCTACGCTCATCCTTTGCGCACCGCGGACGTTTGTGTTCCTGTTAACACAATAAGGGTCCGGCAAACGCGGGGTTCACGACATGCTTTGAGTCACAATTGCGCGCGCCGGAACCTCAGGAACTACTGCCGCAGTGCGGGTAAACAGCCAAGATGAGAACCACTTCGCAGATGGAAGCCGCCCGCTTCGCGGCAAAAATCCGCAATCTTTGGGTCCGGCGCCCACGATTCACGGGCTCGTGGCATCGCGAAACAAGTGCACCTGACAAGCGATTCACGAATATGTGACCGGGTCTATTGCTTGGTGCCGTTGAAAGTGCCTTCGCCGAACTGCCCCAACGACACTTTGCCGCTCATCGAATTTCCGGCGACCTTGCCGGTATATTTCACGGTGAGAGGTACGCCTTGTGCATCCACCGAGTACTGCAGCACCACATCATCGCCCTGGACGGTGCCGGTCACGGCCGACTCGCCGAACTGCCCCTTATAGCTGCCGGTAATGGCATTGCCTTTCTGCGCCAGCACGAATGTCGGGGTGCCGCTGCCGGCGCTGGTTGCCACCGTCATGATCCAGGTACCCGACACATCGATATCGGCCGCACTCGCGGCGTGCGCAATCGTCAACACCGCGAATGCGAACAACGCACTCAAGCCGGTCTTATATTTCACCCTCATTGCCATCCCCTAGGTACGCCGCCCGCCGGCCGCAATATCATACGCCTCGGCCAAAGCAGTACCCTAGAGGGAATTCAAGAATGCGATCAATTGTTGCTTCTGTTCCTCCGTCAAATTCATCGCGAAGCGCTGATTGTAAAAGTTGACCGCTTGCAAGAGCGTGGCGGCGGCGCCGTTATGAAAGTAAGGCGCCCGCCCGGCGAGTCCCCGTAAAATCGGTCCCTTCACCCGGTTGATGTCGCTGCATTGTCCGCTGATGAGGCCTTTGCCAAGATCGGTCGTATAAAAGGACACGGGCTGGCCCGCGCCGAACGGGTTGGGACACCCGCTGATCAGGAACACCGGCAAGTCCGGTTCATCGAGTTGCGCGATGGCCTTGTGAATGTTGGGGTCATTTTCGAACCCCGGCAGCGGCGTGTGGCCGATGCCTATGTCGAGCGGCAAGGGCAGCGAATGATCGCCCACATTCGGCGCATCGTGGCACGTGGTGCAGGTACCCTGGAACGCTGCCGGGTTTCCGAGCGCCGCATTGTCGTTGAGTCCGCGGACGGCCGTGATCGTGACGGGAGCGGTATTGAATAGTACTTCGCCGGCGGCAATGTCGCGCCGCGCAGAGGCGTGATCGACCGGCCCGCGATCGTCAGGCTCGTAGTCGCGGCCCGAACGGCCGGCGTCCACCCACGCATCGAACAGCGTCATACTGCTCTTATCGAACGCAAGGCCCTCGGGGTCGGCGCCGAGCACATCATTGATACCCGGATAGTAGGTTTCGTGGACCAAACTCCGCACCCCACCTTGAGCTCCGGCGCGGTCCAGGTAGCCGGCCGAGCCGTCATAGACCTGCGCGGTCGTCAACCCCATCTCGAAACCCACGATATCGGCGAGTTGCGCGGTGCTGGGCGCCGTCTGCGCTTGGAAGTGGATGTTAATGGCGTCCAGCGCCTGATGCGTCAGGTCCGCCTGTAAATTGGCGGCGAAGGTCTGTGGATTGTTCAACGGCGAGGTGGCCGGGGACTCGCGGCCGTCAAACATCATCGTGCTCAAGAATCGCAAGTTGGTGGTGGGCAACGGCCGGCGGTACTCCGAAACGAACTGCAGCCCATTGGCGTCCGTGACCAGCGCGCAGCCGTAAGGATCATGCACCACAGTCACCGTGAACTGCGCATTGGCCGGTATTTGCAAAGGAATGCGTATGAGGCCATGCGACAACAATAGGCTGTGGTCCGCGGCGCTTGTCGTTTTGGCGTTTGTACAGTTCGCGCCGTCAACCGGCGCGAACAGCGGATCGCGCCCGCGGGTTTGCCGGAAACGCTCACGAATTTGCGGGGGCGATATGCTCATGGCCTGGTCCGCGACATGGCAAGTGGCACAGCTGCGCCCGTTTATACCGAGGCTTTGGAAAAATGCGCCGTGTGCGTCTACGCGCCCGTGAATATTGAACGTCGCCACAGCACCGCTTGGATCGGCGTAAATCTCAAGGTTCTGTGCAATGGCGCGACCCGCAGCGCCGGCTCCCACCACCGCAAAAAACGCCCCGCATAGAATTGAACTCGTGCGGCGGCGCGAAGTTGGCCTGTTCATCCCCGTTCCTCCTGATTAGTCGATGTATTCCCTGGTGGTTACATCGAAAAATCGGGCTGAACCGAGACATGGGACCTTAAAATATGTGCGTAGCGCTACCAGCCGTACCCGGGGCCATAGACGAACCCGTAAGGACCCACCGCCGGACCCCACGGACCCCAAGCGCCCCAATTCCAGGCGGGATCTGAGTACATCTGCGCGGTCATCTGCTGCTCGTCGGCGAGATGCTGCTGTTGTTCGTGCAGCTTGTATTGGTTATATGCCTGTTGCGTGCCCACATAGAGGCAGCCGCAAACCAGCGGATCGGCATACACGTAGTGAACCGTATCGCCGTTCACACGTTGCACGAACTGATTGGCAGGCAGTTTGTGCAGCATGGTTTGCCGCTCGGGCGTATTGGCGGGACGGATGACAAACCCGGCGGCCGACAGCGCATCCTCGTGCTCGGTGACCTTTTGTTGTTGCGACTGACAGCCGGCAAGCGCGCCGGCGCACAACATCAAGCCCGTCGCAGCTGCATACGTGAATCTTCGGTTCGAGTTCATGGTGGCTCCCTGGCAAGTGACCGCCACTAACGTTGCATAGGATACCGCCCTTGTCAAACGAGTTAGCCGCCAAGCGAAATGCGGTATTCTCCGCTGAGTTTAGGAGAAGCCCACATTGCGCGTGCTGCTGGTGGAGGACGATGCCATGATTGCGCAAGGGCTGCAGACGGCACTGCGCCAAGCGGGCTTCGCCGTCGATTTGATGCGTGATGGCAAATCCGCGGCGGCCGCGCTGCAGACCTCGACCTTCGATGTAGTGCTGCTCGATCTCGGCCTGCCGCATCGCGACGGACTCGATGTGCTGCGCGAGTTGCGCAAGCGGGGCGACAGCACACCGGTCATTGTGCTCACCGCCCGTGACGAGATCCGGGACCGAATCGCCGGCCTCGATGCCGGCGCGGATGATTACATCGTCAAACCCTTTGATCTTGACGAAGTGATGGCCCGAATGCGATCGGTGCTTCGCCGCGCCACCGGCCGCGGAGATTCCAGCATCCAGCACGGCGAGCTGCGCCTCGATTTAGCGTCGCGTACCGTCGAACGCAATGGCACGGCCGTCAGTGTTTCGGCGCACGAATATGCCGTGCTGGAGGCGCTGCTGCAGCGCCCGGGCGCCGTCCTGTCGCGCGCCCAACTGGAGGATCGGCTGTACGGTTGGGACGATCAGATCGCGAGCAACGCGGTCGAGGTTTACATTCACGGCCTGCGCCGCAAGCTTGGCAGCGATACCATCCGCACCGTGCGCGGCGTCGGCTACTTCGTTCCCAAAGCATGAGATCGATACGCGCGCGGCTGTTGGTCGCATTGATCATCCTCGTGGCGCTGATCTCGCTGCTTGCGGCTGCAGTGACCTACCGCCGTGTATTGAGTGAGACCTCGACGCTATTCGACTATCAGCTGCGTCAAATGGCGCTCTCCTTGCGCGGCCAGATTTCCTTGGCGCCGCGCATCGAGGTGCCGCCCGATCAAGGAGACGCGGACTTCGTCATTCAAATCTGGGATGTGTTCGGTACTCGCACCTATGTGTCGAGGCCGGGGCTGCCGATGATCAACCAGACGGTGTTGGGCTTCGCGGACCTGTCGCTGCGCGGGGAGACCTGGCGCACCTACGGACTCGCGACGGCGGCGGGCGTGATCCAAATTGCGCAGCCGATCCGCGTGCGCGAAGGCCTGGCGCGCTCCGCCGCGGTGCGTGTCGTAATCCCCCTCATTCTGTTGCTGCCCATCATGGTGGTCGCGGTCGCGTGGATCGTGAGGCGCGGGTTGCTGCCGCTGCGCTATGTCACGGCCGAAGTGCAGCGCCGCGATATGCGCAGCTTGCGGCCCCTGGGAAGCGAGCATCTGCCGCGCGAGATTGAGCCGCTGGTTGGCGAACTCAATCGGCTGCTGGCAAGGCTACAGGAGGCATTCGATACCCAGCGTGCGTTCATTTCGGATGCGGCGCACGAGTTGCGCTCGCCCCTGACGGCGCTGCGGTTGCAGCTGCAGCTGTTGGATCGTGCGCCGGACGAAGCGGCACGCGAAGAAGCCCGAGGCCGCCTGGGCGCAGCGGTGGAACGCGCCATTCATTTGGTTGAGCAGCTCCTGACGCTGGCCCGCAACGATCCCGAGGAGTCGACGGGCGAAATGCAACCGGTGGACCTGGCGGCCGTCGCCGCGCAAGGCATCACCGACACACATGACTTGGCCATGGCGCGCCATATCGAGCTGAGTCTTGATGCAACGCCTGGCATCGTGATCCGGGGCGACGCCGAAGCGCTGCGCACGCTGGTTCGCAACCTGGTGGATAACGCGGTGCGTTACACGCCGCCTTCCGGAACCGTGCAGGTGCGGTGTCGATCAGCCGCCGAGGGAGCCCTGCTCGAGGTCATCGACAATGGCCCCGGCATTGCGCCGTCGGATCGAGAGCGCGTATTTGACCGGTTCTATCGCCGCGCCTCAGCGCAAGAAAGCGGCACCGGCCTCGGCCTGGCCATCGTCAAAGCCATCGCCGAACGCCATGGCGCGAGCGTGCGACTCGATGAGGCGCCAAGCGGCGGGTTACGCGTGGCATTGAGCTTCCCGACGGGGTTCGCGAAGGGCTCTTAAGCTGGCCTTAAGGGGCGCATGCGAAGCTGGCGCCTTCACATCCGAGGAGATCCCATGCAACTTCGTACCAGGACGCTAGTTTGGTCGGCGGCAGGCTTGCTTGCCGTCGGCACCGCCACGGGTTTGTCCGCCCCTGCTTTGTTACACGCCGCCGCCGTGCCTGCGGCCCCCACAGTAACCGCCGAATCGAGCCACATCGCGGCGCCACCCCAGCCGATTGCAATGACCACTGCGCCGAATTACCGCGCCATCGTGGCGAGCAACCAAGCGGCCGTGGTCGGCATCACCACTGCAGGTCCCGTCAACACCGCATCCACACAAGAGTTCGGCTCGGGCGATCCCAATGGGGATGATGACAATCCTTTCGCACAGTTCTTCCGCCAGCGGCCCATGCCGCGGCCGCACGGCACGCAGCACGCCCAGGGCTCGGGATTTCTGATTACGGCTGACGGTTTGGTGCTCACCAATGCCCATGTGGTGGATGGCGCCAAGGAAGTGACGGTCAAGCTCTCCGATCACCGCGAGTTCAAGGCCAAGGTGTTGGGCGCCGATCGCAGCAGCGATATTGCCGTCCTCAAAATCGATGCCCGCGACTTGCCATATGTTCGCATCGGCGACTCGGATCAACTCGGCGTCGGCGATTACGTACTCGCCATTGGCGAACCGTTCGGCTTGGAAGAAACGGCGACCGCCGGCATCGTGAGCGCAAAAGGCCGCTCGTTGCCCGGCGACGGCTACGTTCCTTTCATTCAAACCGATGCGGCGGTGAATCCGGGTAATTCCGGTGGCCCGCTGTTCGATGCCAGCGGTGCGGTGGTCGGTATCAATGCGCAGATCTACACCAACTCCGGCGGCTACCAGGGCGTTTCCTTCGCCATCCCGATCAATCTTGCAGTACAGATCAAAGATCAAATCGTGAAGACCGGCAAAGTTGCCCATTCGCGGCTGGGGGTCGAGGTGCAAACGCTGAATCAGTCGCTGGCCGATTCGTTCAAGCTGAAGTCTCCGAATGGAGCCTTGGTGGCCAAGGTCGTGCCCGACAGTGCCGCCGCGCAAGCGGGTGTCAAGGTGGGCGATGTCATCCTCAAGTTCGACGGCGCTACGATCGTGGATGCGGGCCAGCTGTCCGCACGAGTCGGCGCCGCCGCTCCCGGCGATAAGGCGTCGTTGGAAGTTTGGCGCGATGGCAAGACGCTCTCCCTGACGGCCACCATCGGCAATGCGG
>Ga0210387_10002308_pt1 | contig 14557 bp, 18 predicted proteins | sample IncBWC7OmetaG_FD_160108 | JGI IMG/M metagenome (GOLD analysis project Ga0210387, IMG submission 160108) | Forest soil microbial communities from Barre Woods Harvard Forest LTER site, Petersham, Massachusetts, United States - Inc-BW-C-7-O ...
CAGGTGAGCAACCGATAAGTTCAACGGTTTTATTGCATTTCCTAGTGCCTGCTTTACGCAGAATACCTCTTATGTAGGAACTGATACCGGTTCTGATACGGAACTGCGGGTCAGTCTTTCGGCGCTCTCTCAAATAGGCACGTATCTTAGAGTTTCGCTGTCTAGCCTTAGCGTTCCGCTCCTCTTTAGTATTTTCGTAATAACCAGACTCTTTGCGCTTTGTATATTGGTCCTTACACTCCTTCTCGTACTTTTCGGGATCTTCTATAATACGCTCTTTTCTGCGTTCAGTTCTCCTATCAGCCTTCTCTTTATCAGTCTTAAACTCGCGTTTTCTTTGCACTTTCTTAGCTGGTTTAGACGCCTCCCGCTCCAATTGTTGTCGTTTAGCTTCTTCAGGGTTATTTTGCCAAAGGCATGCTCGAGCTATAGCTTTCTCTCTATTTCGTGCGTACCAAGATTGTGCGTTACGCTTCATTCTTGCTTGATTTTCAGGGGAAGCCTCACGCGCAGCCTTCTTTTCGGCAGTAGCTTTAGCGCGTTCTGCCCTTCGGATGACGCTCTGTCGGCGCGCTTCGTCTGGGTCGGTTTTCCAAAGTTTAGTACGAGCTGCAACCAGAGCCTTGTTCTCCTTATACCACTCCGCCAAGCGGGCCGCATACATCTTCTGAGCCGCCTCCTTCTCTTCTGGGGTATATACTTCCTAGCTCTACCCATAAAATGGTCACCTTAGCAACCAGCATGGCCTGTAACAAATGGTCTGTCTAGAAGTAATTGCAACGTCTAGGTTGACCAGACAGAGCATTAGACGTACTATTGGTGATAACCGGGCTCAGGGAGTACTGAATATGTCAGTTGATCGCAAGTTGACGTTCTTAAAAATGATCGAGTGCTATAGCAATAGTTTTGAAGGGGAGAAGAACGGGATCTATTCGCACGACCGGCGCTACCTGAAAAAACTGCTTGAAGCCCAAGGAGACGCTAAAGATGTCTCCAGCGCTGCCATGCGTTTGGACCCGAGACTGACCAGCACTGAGACAGGTGCTGTGGTGTACAGTTTGGCCCGAGTTATTTCTGAGGATAAGGAACTCGCGCCGAACTTCATTGACATCGAACTCGCTGATAAGACTTTAGTTTTATACTTCGATCACAAAACTAAGGCAGAAGTAATTAATCGCGTGGTAGGTGAATCCGGTACCATCGGCTTCTTAGCCCGCCCTACCGACCGTCTCTCCGACACCATCATCTCCGACATGTACGTGGTTGCTCTCGACCCCAAGTCGGCTGTTCAAGAGTCCATCGTCAAGGACATGAAGAAGCGCTTCATGCCTGAGGCTGCTCCCGTCACAGCGCCTTCAGTCCCCGCCGTTAATGAACTCGGAGCTACCAACGCCACGGGCGCCGGGGCTGGTTCGGATGACAGCGATACTCGCGATTCTGATGACAATGAGAACGAGGAAGACGACGAGAAGGACGGCAAGTCCAAGAAGAAGTCTGCCGACAAGAAGGATAAAGCTCAGGAGAAGGACGATCTCGAGACCGAGTCGGTCCGTCAGGAATGTAAGGAACTGGGCCTGGAAGAGGCCCTCTTCGTGGACAAGCTGTCCTCCTGCACATTGACTAAGCAGGTAGTTGAAGCGATTTTCAAGCGATATATGGGTGAGTCCTCGGTTTCCAAGGTGCTCGTAGCGCCTATCGCTGGGAACAAGATCACGGTCGGTAACGAGCTCCAAGAGCGCGACCGCCTCCTCCGCGTCCTCGCCAGCAAGGGTCTGATGTCCGGGAAGATCGATCTCTCGGTTCCGGAGTCAGTGACCAAGGTTATCGAGAGCTTCAAGGACAAGATGACCCAGAAGGGTGATTTATCCTTCCCAGTTTCGGACATGCAGTATAGCGACCTCGTTGACGAGGTTGTAGTCGCTTTAGATAGAGCCCATTCCTCAGATCTGAAGCCTTTGTTCAAGATGTGCGTTGAGCGGACCATCCCCATCAAGCTCTCCACGGAGCGCTCGGATAAGCTGGTAGGTTACGTCAGCGAGGCATACGCCAAGAACGAGTCGCAGGTACTGATCAGCCTCGTTAAGGCATGCGCCAAGGTCATTATCGCCGAGGCGAGTATCGCAGCGGACGAAGCCGAGGCTGACGAGCGTCAGGCATGGATCAACTTCGTGGTCGAGGCCACCAAGCCCGCTCCGGAGCCTAAAGACGAAGCCAGCGTTTACCTGGACGACATCCTACCTGCGTAATGAAGTTAACCCCACTAGAGGGGTTGACCGCCATCTGTACGTGTCATAATCAATAGTTCCACCATCGTTCTTTCTATATAACTCACTAGGAGTTCTCACATGGGTAACCTCAATTCTTCGGGCGCACAGGATCGCTTTGTCCTCGCTTCCGGCGCTTCGCGCGTTTGGCTGACCTCGCAGGGCAGCAACCTCGTTGATTGCGACGTCAAGGGCGACGATCAGTCTGCGGGCAGCGTTGAAGTCAAGCTGCAGACCAGCGAAGACAACGTCAGCTTCTCCGACGTGGCGAACGTCACCGTAGTGCCCTCGGGCTTCGCGGTGCTCACTGGCGCCGTTGGCAAGTATCTGCGCCTGCTCAGCTTCTCTGGTAATGACCAGGTGCTGCTCGTGGTCAAGCTGCGCAACATCGCTCAGGTCGTTCCGAGCCTGTAATAGGCTGACGCCTTTATGCGGGCCGACATTGTGCCGTTTCTTGCACTTGCTACGGGGCTGGACCTTCCAGTTGCCGGTAAGGCGTTTGAAGCTGCGCGTATGAAGGCCCTTAAGCGGACTAAAGGAGTTGACGACTCTCGTACGTTCATTCTGACCGTTGAGGGTTTCAGGGCCAAGCATCCGTTTGATCTGGGCGTGCTCACTGCTAATCGGGCTTTAGACAATGTCCAAAACCCTAAGTCCACCAACTAGTCTAGACCATTTAGTCTGGTTTGCGCTGAACTTCTCGAGAGCGAACTTCACATACTCGCTCGTTATTCCAAACACCCGGCAGACGTACATGCTTGGTAACGCTTTTAAGACCCGCGCCTATTTCAAATCGATAGGCATGGCAGACCTTGGAGGTCGAGCGATGGATATGGCCAATGCTTTCATAGGGGCGCAAGTCAACGTGAAGGAGAAGAGGGCCTGGGGAATGGATGTAACGGACCCGAGGATAGACACTGAGATGGCCAGAGCGGATAAGGCTCTGTCTTTTGAGCGACTCTTGGGCGGCGATGAGAATGATGACAGCGACGATCTTGGAATGATACTATGAGCCTTACTTACTACGACGCGAAGAGCCCACTGGTGGAAACCTGCGATTTCACTCCAGAAGTGATTTCGTGGGAGTCGTCTGATGGTAAGGCTCTGACGGAATCTGAGGCTAAGGACAGCAAGGGCAGCCGGATGGTGCTCGAAGGTGTCTTCCAGCGTGCAGACACCAAGAATCTGAATAAGCGGACCTACCCCCGTAAGGTGTGGGAGAAGCAGCTCAGTGAGAACAGCCCAGTAATGAAGAAGCTCCGGGAAAACCGGATGTTCGGTCATTTGGAGCACCCCGCTGATGGCGTAACGGACCTGAACAAGGTAGCTATCCTTGTTAAGGCCCTGGCTATGGACGAGAAGGGGGTCATTCGCGGTAAGTGTATCGTGATGGACACCCCGTGTGGTCGTATTGTACAAGAGTGCGTCGCCGTTGGCGGCAAGATCGGCATTTCAAGCCGAGGAACAGGTTCAGTAGACGCGTCTGGTATGGTCCAAGAGGACTACGCCGTCGAGACCTGGGACATCGTTTACAACCCCTCAACGCCGGGTGCGAACATCGCCCCGCCGAAGACAGATGAAACTGCTGAGGCGGCTGTAGCTACCTTGAGCGAAGGAACTACTATGACTCTTCCTCCTATCCCCTCGGGTCTTGAAATTGACGAGGACACGAGCCCGCTCTCTTCGGTTGAGCAGGACGTTCTGATCAAGGGTGCTGAGTGGGTTAAGGCCCGTACCGGCATCGATAAGCCGAATGACCTCGGTAACGTCTTCCTGCGCTTCCGTAAGTGGGCTAAGCAGCGCGGTCAGGCCGACCGGACGATCGAGGACGCTTGGGCTTCCTTTATCAAGGTGTACCCTCTCGTAACCAAGGACGGAGCTGGGCATACCGCTCCTCTTCCTGATGCGAGCAAGCCGACAAGCGGCGTAGCGCCTTCAAACGGCACGATCACCACGCACCCGGCTCCGGACAATAGCGTTCCCGCTATCACCGTCCTGAAGACTGTGACCGACAGCGCGGAAGTGACTCCTACAGCTCCCAAGGTCGACGAGGCCGTGGTGAAGCTGCTCGAGGACGCTAAGAACGAGATCAAGACTCTGACAGAGGCTAAGACGGCCCTGACTGAGCAAGTTTCAAAGATGACTAAGGACGCGGAGGCCGCCTCAGCCATTGTTACGAACCTGCAGGAAACTGCAAAAAGCCTCAAGGTGAAGGTTGATGAAACCACTCTCTCTTTAGAGAGAGCTATCGACCAGATCGCCGCCCTGACTGCGCTTGATACCGCCGTGCAGGTCCGAGAGAGTATTCAGGAGGCTATCGCGAACGATAAGCGCCTGGCTCCTTTCAAGGAGACTTTGGAACTCTGTAAGACCAAGGAACTCGTCGAGGCTAAAGCTGCTGAGCTCGCTAAGACGCTGACTGAGGCTACCGGATCGGTAACCCCGAAGCCGGTTGTGAAGGTTGCTCTCGCTGAGCGCCTTGTTGCACGGACGAAGATCGCTGAAGACAAGGGCCTCCCGGTAGTACCGGTGGTCGAGTCTGAGGAAGATGCCGAAGAGGCTATCGTTGAGTCCGTAAGCAAGCCGACCACGAAGGTCAAGAACCTGGCCAAGATGGCTGGGGCTATGATCAAGCACATCAAAAAGCAACAGGGCGAATAAGTCCTAAGGACTGAAGTAAGGTTACTCATAAGTTTGAGTTGACCTCCTTTTGCACACTACGTATTATAAGACGCATACACGCGTCAGGAACTAACTATCATGGCTAACGCCGACCTTAATGAATCCCAGAAGCGCGAGCTTCTTGCGGAACGCGACGATCAGACTCGTCACGGTATTGCGCTCTGCGAGAAGACCGTCGAAGACGGTGGCTTCGCTGAGTATTTCTCCCCCGAAGACGGTCTCGATATCGAAGATGTTGGCGTAAAGGCCCACACCGCGATCATGCTCGAGAACGCGAAGAAGTGGATGAAGACCATGGATGAGGCGACCCTGTCGCTCACCACTGGTGGATACCGCGATCATATCTTCCCGATCATCCGCGCCGCCTTCCCCAACAACCCCATTAATCGTATCGTCTCGGTTCAGCCGCAGTCGAAGAAGAATGGTACCATCTATTGGATGAACTACGTGATTGGCCTGACCCGTGGTCAGTTCAAGCGCGGCCAGACCATCTTTGATGCGAACAACGGCTGGCAGGGCCAGGTTGGTTATACGGACGAGAACATCACTGGCGAGACTTTCGTCACTGCTGGCTCGGCTACTCAGGGCTTTACCCTGGCGTTTAACCCCATCGCTCCTGGTCAGGTTGACATCACCATCGCGCAGGGCACTGGAATGCTGCTCCGCGACAATGGTAACGGTGGACTGACTCTGGTTAAGGACGGCGGTACTGGGTTCACTCTCAGCTCCAGCTCGATCAACTACATCACTGGCGTCGTTTCGGCGGTGTTCAGCTCTGCGCTGACGGTCTCCGAGGCTATCTCGGTGAACTACGGTGTGGACCTTGAGGGTCAGGGTGGCCTCGTTGGCAACCTGCCTCAGATCGACATCGCTCTGGAATCCAGCGGCGTGACCGCCGTTCGGCGTCCGGTCAGCATGCGTATCTCGATGGAGTCCATGCAGGACTTCCAGGCTGAGATGGGCATGGATATGGGTCAGACCATCGTTCAGGGTGCGGCTCAGATGCTGCTCACTGATACGGGTGCTGAGGTTGTGCAGGACCTGTGGACTGCTGCTGGCGCTTCGGCGTTCAGCTTCGATGTCACTCCCAGCACTGGCCTGGGTCTCGCGGAGCACTTCCGTGATATCAACTACCCGATCCAGCAGGCTTCGGGACAGATCACCAACAGCACGCAGCGCGGTGAAGCTACCTTCATCATCTGCGATCAGGGCTTCCTGAACGTCCTCAAGACGATCGGTGCGCCTCAGTTCGTTGGTGCTCCTGGTATGACCAGCAAGGCTCAGGGTCTGGTGTTTGTCGGTACCTTCGACGGTCTCGAAGTGTTCCGTTACAAGTACCTGTCCAGCCTGCCCGGTGCTTCGAGCACGGGTAACGCTATCGTGGGTTACAAGGGTGAGGACTTCTGGGACACGGGCTACGTATGGGCTCCTTACCAGCAGCTTTACACAAATGGTCCAGACGAGCGAGCCGATCTGACACGGCGTCAGGCTTGGGCCATGCGTTACGCCAAGAAGACCATCAACAATGCTATGTATGTGATTGTCACTCTGACAACCTAATCGCAAGATTAGTGTCATAATGACTCGGATAAACCGAGTGAGTATACTTAATAGGTATATCCACTCGGTTTTCTCATTTTAAATACGTGTCATAGTGACAAATTAAAATGTAATAACTGAAAAGCGATTTAATGTTGTGTTTGGACAAGATGAACTAGTTTGAAAGCGATTTATACTTCCATTTGGACAGTTGTTCGCTATGATTAGCGATATGCAAACACTACAATCAACTCCATTACTAAACCCGGAACAAGAAGTTTGGGTACCGCTGATCGGAAACGATAACTATGCGGTGTCTAACCTAGGAAATATAAAGAGGACCACATGGTCTAAGCGTAGACCTCTTGGCGGATTACTCAAACCTCGGACGAGCCGAAATGGATACCTAGAAGTTAATATACCGATAGAAGGAGAGTGGAAGAACCGAAAAGTATCCAGGCTCGTAGCTATTCATCATCTTCCATCTCCAACGAGTGAGGACCAGGTATTCGTAAACCATAAGGACGGAGATCGTACCAATAATCGTGCTGACAACCTTGAATGGTCCTCGCGCGAAGAGAATAACAATCACGCTCAGTATGCTCTCGGTAACAAACGTGGTACTATCAACAGTGACCAAGCTACTCAGGTCCGATTAATGTATAATAGTGGTATGTCTCAGAGAGACATAGCAAAAGAGCTGGGAATCAGTAAGACTCAAGTAGGGCGTATCATTCGCAGACAATCCTGGTGGCGATGCGAGGACAAGGGCGTAGTACAAACGTTCGATAAGTCGAAGGTCGTGGTGGAAGATCCAGGGCCATTAGAGTGGCGTGCCGTGCCTTCTTACCCGTACCTGGAAGTGAGCAATTACGGACAGGTACGGGACACGCTCAAGAAGAAGGTCCGTAAATTGAACCCTAACAAGGATGGACGTGTAAAAACCCACTTGGAAAAGGGCGAGAACGGTAAGCGCTTGATCGTATTGGTTCACACCATTGTGGCTGAAGCGTTCCTAGGACCTAAGCCAGAAGGCCTTGAGGTAAATCATAAGAACGCCAAAGACAGTGATAACCGATCAACCAATCTTGAGTACACAACTCACGGGGACAACTGTCGACATCGCGATGGGTATACCTATCGGACTGGTCTGTAGCCCAGCCGGTTGACCAACCCCAGTCACCTTCGTATACTGGAGCTACTGGACCGCACTCGCAGTCTGAAACCTCTTTATACGAAGGTAATAGTTATGAAGTTTTGTAATCCTCAGAGCCGCCCTGTTTCGATCGACCTCGGCAACCCCACCCGCAAGCGCTTGGTCCTTTGCCCTTTAGGCGTCAAGGGTACCAATGAGATGTACGGCACGGTCGAGCTCGACAAGGATTCCAACCTCGTCAAGCAGCTCATCAAGGTCAAGATGATCACTCCGTGCCTGGCCGACCACGTCGTCCTGAACAAGAACCACTTCGACGCTATCGAGGCCGCTGGCTTGAGTCAGGCCTCGGCTGACCGTTACACCGCCAAGCTTCCCAAGGTCGCGCGCCGGAACCATACCTAACGTTCACACTTGGGTCCCTCCCGCGTGTCCCCTGAGGCTTTAGCTCTTTATGCCCCTCCCTACTCTCACTATCGCCTCCCTCACTGCCACCATCGCTCAACGCCTTGGACGGTCAGGGAGGCGTGTTGAGCTCAAGCCCGAGGATTATCTCCAGGCCATCACCAGGGCCACGATGAAGTTTGCCGAGGTCTACCCTCAGCACGCCTACACCGCTATCCCGATCTCAGTGACCCAGTCTAAGTACATCGTGACCCAGTACGCTACCCAGACTCCCGATCTGAACGCACTCGGGGTCCTCGATGTCACCTTCTATAACAACGGTGGCAAGTTCGCTTACTATCCGTACCCAGATCAGGCTACTGACCATTACCTGATCCAAGGGCAGCTCAAAGAACAAGAACTCATCTATGGCGATCTCCCTGAATGGGACGCCATGCGTGAGATCGACCCGAACGACAACATCGAGAAGCTCTTTCTCTATGTCTACTTCAACGTCGACTCCTTCATTGACCGCGCTGGTCGCATTCCGAACTTCCTCTCGATCGAGTACGCGTGGGCGATTGAGCCCACTGATGATCCACGCTTCGGTATCTGCCGGATCCGTTATGACTGGCGAGATTGGTTCGAACGCTATTGCGTCGCTCAGGCTCGTATCGTCCTCGGTGAGATCCGTAACAAGTTCGGTGGGATTCCTGGACCTCAGGACGGGACCACCCTCGCTATTGACGGTAAAGAACAAATTGCGCGTGGTGAAGAGGAACGGGACAAGCTCGAGGAAGAGATTCGTAAGCGCGCTCGTCAGTTACCGATCATGTATGATAACTAAGGCCAGTTAAGGATTTATACATGAGCCACTTTGTCCACGTCGACCACGCTTCTTCCGGTGCCTGGCAGCACGATACTGCTGCGGCTATCCATCATGGTTCCTATTCTGGTATCTCGCACCACGATGGTGTGATGAAGCGCTCCTACAGCTTCCCAACCGAGCATGACGCCAAGGCGTTCCATGAGAAGCTTCGCTTAGGTGGCCATAAGGCGCATCTCGGGGAGTCTGAACTCGAGGACGAGGCTGGCTCATTCGACCCGTACCTGGCTACGGTTATCGCTGAAAGCGCCAAGTTCCCGTCTGAGTACTACCAGGCGTTCATGGACCTCGACGAAGCCTGCGCATTCGCTGAGGAAGCTAGCCGAACAAATGTAGAATTTTTAGCCTTCGGTGTAGTGTTCAGCGCCTTATACGAGGAGTTCCGCGTCGGACCTATCTCGGACAATCATCTGTGGGCTTTAGGCGACGCAGAAATGCTGAAGTATTACGAGTCAGGCAAGCATGTGGATGAGATGGTTAAACGCCATTCCGTCGCTTCAGTGCTCAGTAGAAAGCGCGCTCTTCATACCACTATGGATTCCAAGCGTCGTAAGGTAGCTCAGACTGCGAAGATGTGGCGTTTAGGACACAAGTCAAAGTTGGCGGGGCGCAAGTCTCTCTATGATCGTCCGAATTCACCTCTTGAGAGTGCCATCGTTGATCTCCAAGCTGGTAAGCCAATATCAGAAGTAGTTACAGAATTGTTAAAGTAGTTACAGTAATGGACCTTCGCCTGACAGCCTGCGTTCTCAATGAGGCTCGCAAACGCGAGGTCCTCGTGAAGGCGTTAGCCAAGCTGAAGAAGTCCAAGAAGTGGGTCAAAGAGGGATGGACGCGGGACGCGCTCGTGAGCGAGATCGATCCCTCCTTCATCCACCATTCAGAGCACTACGAACGATTAATCCATGGTGGAACTCGGCCTGACGGATCTAAGTATCCTGGCGGCGGTGGTATGCGATGGGGCGGGATGGTGATCAGTGAGCAAGCAGCACTCCTCCGGGTCCTCGGGTCACACGAATGGCAGAAAAGCAAAGGGCAAGAGCAGTACCAAACGGAGTTCAAGTTTAACAACTTTCAGTTGGTGGCCGAAGCAGAAGGGCTCACGTGGCCCGAGAAAGCCCGACTGCTCCTAACCAAGTGTGGCTTGCACGTAAACTGCCAATGCGAAAGTTTCAGATTCTTTCATCGGTATGCCGCTACCGTCAAAGGGTTCGCCTTACTCCCCGAGACGACCTCGGCTCCTATCAACAATCCCGAGAACAAGAGTGGCATCTGTAAGCACCTTGACCTCGTCTTGCGTAACCTCGGCGCCCAAGCTCCCCAGATGGCTTCAGAGATGAAGACCTGGTATGAGTCCAAGGACAAGAAAAAGAAGAAGTCATGAAATGGTACCTCCTGTTCTGGTCCTACTACGTCGTCCTGGCTTGTAAGTACGGGATTGTGCTCGATGTTTGAGTCTCCTCTCGGCGCTTTAAAGATGAACTTCAAGTCCGTGTATGCCAAGAAAGGCCTACAGCCCAATATCAAGTCTTTATATGTACGCCATAAACCGGTGCTAAACGATCAAGCTTCGGACAAGGTCGTTACCGACGTTATCGCTAAGCACGGGTTACAAGGCTTGGAAGCCCTCGAGCAGGCCATTATCCGATATCGCAGGCAGACCGCACTACGTTCATCTGAGCCGGATGCTGAAGAGAAACCGGTCAAAGAGACAGCTAAAACCCTCCAGGATGTACTAAAAGCTCGAGCTGCATTGATAAATAAAGAGAGTGAAAGTCATGAGTGAAGTAGTAAATGCCATCGACGCGTACCTCGCTACGTTAAAAGAAAAAGTAGTTCAGGAAACGCAAGCAGCTGCGGATCATGTTTCACTCAAGCTCATCAATGAGGCGGATGCTATCCGGCATGCGCTCTCCGGAGCCTTCGGTGAGGCGATCGAGGTATGCCTCGGTGCGGATGAGGATGAGGGGTCCTTCTTCGCTGAGATCCCGGTAGCTCACTTGAAGACCTCCGGTTTAAAGCTCGTCGAGACCTTCCGTTTACGCGACGAGGCTGCTTCTTTACAAGAGAAGATGCGCGTCATCATCGGCACCCCAGATGCAGAATTCAACGCTTCGAACCGTGTTGCCAAACCCTTGGGCGAAGGTTACAAAGTAGTTCTGGACAGCTCGAACGCGAACCTGGTGTACTTCCGCATCACCAAGGTATAATTACAGGCATGGTATACAAGCCGAGTAAAGCACGTATACCCGACTTCAGCCAACGCATGGCGGAAACCCTAGCTCGGCATGCACTTCTCATTGCTCAAGCTGAGATCGAAAAGATCGGTAAACGGGCTGCCCGTGCTATGCAACTCCGTTTGCGAGCTCAAGCTTTTGAATCGTTTCAAAACGTCCCTTTAGCTGAGAGAACCATCATCAAGAAGGAGAGCCTCGACCTCTCTCTCGACACGATGATCTCCACCGAGACGTATGTTTCGAAGATCGCGCTCCAGCCTAAGCGCATCTCCCAGCTCGGCAGGATGCAAGAGTTCTACATAGGCTTCGCCGATACTGACCTAGCGGAAGACGAGTACACGGGCAAGAGTCGACCGAACGTTCTCTTGAAGGACGTAGCTAAGTGGAACGAATTCGGCACCGATACCATTCCAGCGCGTGCTCACTGGGGTCCCGCTAGGGAAGATCTCCGTAAGGAGGTTATAGGTGACCGGAAGCGTATAAAGGCTATGATCATGAAAGCCTGGAAGATTAAACTAGGGTTTAAGTAATGTCGTACCTCCCCGTCGAAGTCCTACAGCGCACCGTACTCCCCGAAGGGGACGACGAGGACATCCTCACGGACATTCTCGAGATTGAGGAGCTCTGGACCGGCTTCTATCCGATCATCCAATACTACCCTTTAGACAAGCGCACTACCTCCTTACGCAATACCGGGGACGGTTCCTTGAACGTGGACACCCTTGTGGGTGAGTCTGGCGCTTCGAAGTTCGATATGCTCTGGGGTGAATCCATGGACCCCGGACAAACGACCTGGGTACAGCCTCAGGGTACTGCAGGAGCCGTGAAGGCCAACGACGTCGAAGTGTTCAAAGCTCCGATCCCTGTGAACGCGCGAGTAACCGTCGTCAGAAAGCATCAGAAGCTAGAGAAGTACGGTTTTGACACCAATGACAAGTGGATCGGACAACTCATCGTGTCGATCCCCGTATCGATCCTCGACCGTTTAGGCATCTATGCCCAGCCTGGCGACAAGCTGCTGTGGGACTCTGACTTCTTTACCGTGTTCTCGCCTAGTAGGACTGGCTTGTGGAAGAACACGAACATTCAATTGTACGTGAACCTCCTCTGTCCTCGCCTGCGTCACGGCTCCTAGGGTTGACCTAGCCTCCTCACATACGCATAATAGAGAGTTACTCAGGCCGTGGACAGACTGTCCACCGGAGTTCTCGTTATGCCAACCCAGCTTCCCTCGCGTCTCTACAACGCTCACGTCAAGCGCGTAATCAACCCGTCCTGTGTTGACGTCGCTATCACTCTGAACTTTGGCATAGTTTTGAACAAAAACATCATCCTTGAAGGCACCGATACGCATTCGTTGAATGACGCTGCCAAGAAGGCTGCTACTCATTGCTTAGTTTTAATACTGGGTGGCAGAGACATTATCGTTCATACCGACGACTCGCTGATAGATGGCCATATCAAAGCCCGCGTTTATATTGATCAGACCGCCTGTGCTTTACCTGTTGGGATGCTGCAACCCTTCGGTTTATACGACCTATACCCTGAAGTCGGCACGTTATATGAGTGGGCTGCGCAGAATTCGTTCGACGCAGATAAAGTCCGCGCACTCATGAAAGCGGTACCCAAGTGAGCGTTCCGTACACCTACGACGACACCATGCGTGTCCACGATAAGGCCATCTTCAACTGGCTGGGCACCCTCCCGATCGATTACGAAGCACTCTTCGGTAATCAGACACGTAATGGCTTTCCTATTCTGCGCGTTGAATCCGCACCTAACCAGGCCTTTGCTTCAATCCCTGACCTCCTGGTAGGACAGGGCTGGATAACGGACGGTACTGCCGCTCAGATGCGCGCTACGGCCTTCCAGCGTTGGCCTGTGTTACCACTTCCGTTCGCTTCGATATCTCGTGGTGAACCAAAAATGGATCCGGAGCAAGCGGGCGGAGGCAAGGTTTTCACGCAGAAATACCTGAATCCGCAGACCGGTTCATGGGACTATCATCAGTGGCCCCGGCATATGAACACGCCGTACAGTATCACGTTCTGGTCGAATAAGCGCTATGACGAAGCGTATATCCGTGAGTGGATCTACAGTTCTTTGGGTAAGCGGGGCACGTGGCAGAACGAAATGCTTATACCGGTCGTGCATCCTCTCCCATGGGGCACCATCAATCAGCGTCTTCGATTCGATGGATCTACCGACCTTTCTCAGCTTGAGACGGAGGACCAACGGTTCATCCGGTTCGAATGCCAGTTTGATCTCCGTACACTTGTATTCGTACCAATCGTAGGTGGTGCGCTCGCTTCAGAGAGCCAAGGTTTCGATCTCGAGTTCATGACAGACGGCTTCGGCACATCGAACAACACGATGCTGGCGATCCCGAACACGAACCAGACCTACCTACAATACTCCTCAAACCTCTTCTTCTTTGGTTATAAGGGTCCACAAATCCCACTCTACTGGCCTAAACAGGGTTCAGCTACGGTGGTAGCTGGGGATAAAACACCCGCCGAAGACAAGCTGTCCTTGGAAATCGGTGTAACGACGACCTCAGACTCAGTCGCTTTAAGTGAGGCCCCGAACCTTCTCGACACTGACAATAAGGTCATTGTAGGTGTTTCGCTCCAATATGAGTCTACAGGAGCTCCGGTTAACCTGCGGATTTCTTCGCACGATACAGTAGCAAATACTGTAGCGGTCGCGCGTTTACAGCCTTTGGTTGCTGAACAGTTTTGGACACCCGTTCATATCTTCGCTTTGACGAACAAAGAGACTACTATTGTAGACTTAGTAGGTAGTGGGTCCGTCTCTGACCTATTCGTTTCTGGCATCGATATCCGTCAGATCTATGACGGTTCAAGAATAGCCTATGGCTCGACCTCCGTTTCTGGGCCGAACACGTCGTACAAGTGGTCAGCATTATTGAATCAGCCTTACCTGGTGGTCTTCCACGTGAACGCGGCTAGTCCGAGTTCGAACACCGTAACCTGCCAGAACGACCTATCTTCCCCTACAGTTACACAGAGTCAGGTCGTGGACCCCTCTGTGGGCATAGGGCTCGTGTTCTTCATACAGCCTTTAGGCAGTTCCTTAGTTGTAACAGCTCCCTCGTCACTTGGAGTTGACCACGTTTACCTGCTTCCTTATACTGGAAGCTTCGACGGCTCTTCCGTCTGAACTTACGAGGATTATTATGAATATTCAGTTGAAGAACACGCGTAAGCAGTCGGTCAAGGTCTCCATGCGGGATGCCTCAGGCAAGCTCGTTGAGCTGAATCTCGAGCCTTACGCCACGAGTGCCGTCCTTGATGAGAAGCATCTCGACGTGCATGCGCGTCAGCTTGTCGGTCAGGGTGTACTCAAGGTCCGTAAGGTCGTGAGTAAGTAATTACGTACCGGTTACTTC
>Ga0210387_10002309_pt1 | contig 14555 bp, 16 predicted proteins | sample IncBWC7OmetaG_FD_160108 | JGI IMG/M metagenome (GOLD analysis project Ga0210387, IMG submission 160108) | Forest soil microbial communities from Barre Woods Harvard Forest LTER site, Petersham, Massachusetts, United States - Inc-BW-C-7-O ...
GGAACAAGTGCAAAGCCTGGGCGGGCGTTTCGTCGAGTTGCCCATCGAAGCGAAAGACGCTCAAGATGCCGGCGGATACGCCACGGCGCAGGGCGAAGATTTCTACCGCAAACAGAGAGAGCTGCTAGGCCGCGTGATTGCCGAAAGCGATGTTGTAATCACGGCTGCGGTGATTCCCGGAAAAAAGTCGCCGGTGCTCGTTACGAGCGATATGGTGGCGCGGATGGCGCCAGGATCTGTAATCGTTGACTTGGCATCCGAGCGCGGCGGGAATTGCGAGCTTACGAAGGCAGGCGAGAAAGTTGTCTACAGCGGTGTGACGATCATCGGCCGAATCAATCTCGCCAGTACAGTTCCGTATCACGCGAGCCAAATGTACGCGCGCAATATCACTGCATTTCTTCAGTATCTTGTGCAGGACGGAAAACTTCAGCTAAAACCAGACGACGAAATCGTTCGAAGCACGCTTCTTACTCGCGATGGTGAAATTGTAAACGAGCGAGTGCGCGAGTTCCTATCGCTTCCGGCGCTTGTGACTGCTACCAAAGGAGGAAGTTGATGGTGCAGGCGGACCTGCTCACGGATCTGTACGTTTTCATTCTCGCTGCGTTCATTGGGTTTGAGGTGATCCGGCGCGTTTCGCCTTTACTCCACACGCCGTTGATGTCGCTCACGAATGCGCTCGATGCGATCGCAGTTGTTGGAGCGATTATTCTGGCGGGGGAAGGCAAGAGCACTCTCGCTACGATTCTGGGCACGATTGCGATCGTCGCCGCTACCAGCAACATCGTCGGCGGGTTCCTGATTACCGATCGCATGTTGAAAATGTTCAAAACGAGCCGGCCCACGAAATCATGAATTCTTTCGCGGGTTCGGACGTTCTACTTCAGCTCACCTACCTCGTGGCGGCCATTCTTTTTATTTTGTCGCTGAAATGGATGAGTTCGCCGAGCACCGCTCGCCATGGCGTCTGGGCGGGCGAAGTGGGGATGCTGCTCGCGATCGTTGGAACTCTTCTGCACCACGGAATTGTCGACTATCGTTGGATCGCGACTGGATTGGTCCTCGGATCGATCATCGGCGTGCCGCTCGGTATGGTCCACATGACGGCTGTTCCGCAACGGACAGCGCTGAGCCACGCATTTGGAGCGTTGTGCGTAACTCTCGTGGGCACCTCGGAATTTTATTTGCGTGCTCCCAATGTGCCGCCATTCATGATGGCAGTACTTTCAGCGGAAGTGATTCTTGGCTCGCTGACTTTTACAGGCAGCTTGATGGCGGCAGGGAAGCTCGAGGAAGTGCTGCCGCAGCGGCCCATCACATATAAAGGCCAGAACGTCGTGAATTTGTCGGTATTGGGAATCGCGGTAGCGGCAGCCGTTGTTTTAGTGCGGCATCCGGAGCACATGCATCTGTTCCCTGCGATTCTGGGCATTTCTCTACTGTTCGGCGCTTTGATGATTGTTCCGATAGGCGGCGCGGACATGCCGACGGTGATGTCGCTGCTGAATTCCTATGCAGGCCTTTCTGCTGCGGCGATGGGATTCGTGCTCGACAGCAAACTACTGATCATCGCGGGCGCGCTCGACGGAGCCTCCGGTTTCATCCTCTCTGTAAACATGTCGACAGCGATGAACCGATCCTTCTCAAATGTTCTGTTCGGTGCGTTCGGACAGGATCAGGCCACCAAAGGCGCGGCAGGGCAGGAGGCGAAGCCCGTAAAGAGCGCTACGCCCGAAGAAGCCGCTGCGATTCTCGGAGCAGCGAGCAAAGTCGTAATCGTGCCCGGTTACGGTATGGCCGTTGCCCAGGCGCAGCATAAGGTACGCGAGCTGTACGACGCACTCACGAAGCGCGGCGTCGATGTGAAATTCGGAATTCATCCCGTGGCGGGGCGCATGCCGGGACACATGAACGTCCTGCTGGCGGAAGCCGACATTCCGTACGACAAGTTGATGGACATGGACGATGTCAATCCGGAACTTCCGCAAACCGACGTTGCGCTTATTATTGGCGCGAACGACGTGACGAATCCCGCCGCTCGCACCGATCCGAGCAGTCCGATCTACGGAATGCCCATTCTCGATGTGGACAAAGCGCGCACCGTAATGGTGATCAAGCGGGGTATGAGTCCCGGTTTCGCCGGCATCGATAATCCGCTCTACTATCTCGATAAAACGCTCATGCTTTTCGGCGATGCAAAATCTTTCGTAGGCGACATCGTGCGGGAGCTGGGCGGTGGCGGCCACAGCTAGCTCCCCGCGATCGACACGATTTCTCCTAATGAGGGTACTGACGCTCAAGTTTAGCTTTGCAATGCAAAGTACTTGACAATGAAAATTACTTAGCATAACGTCTGGCATGCGGCGGCTAGACTCACGTAGTTCAAGGAGACGACGCTCATGGGAAAACGTATTGCCGCCATTGGCTTCATTTTCGTTTGCACCGCCATCGCGTGGGGCATTCTCGCCAGCACCATTTTCTATCGCACATATTCGTCCGATTCCCGCCTCAGGGGAAAGGTCGCATCCTCCTGGGGCACCTCACAGGAGCAGGCTCCGCCCACCGCTACCTATCCGGAACGCTCGTGGCGTCAAGTTCCCGCGAATGGAGACGGCAAGGAGAGCATTCTGCTGATCGACGACTTGCGCTACGTCGCCCTCACGCTCCAGAAGAGCCGAGTGAATGCCGTCCTTCATGCCGACTACCGGAGGAAGGGACTCCTCTGGTACAGCACCTATCAGGTCCAGTTCGCCGGGATGTATGAATTCGTAAATCCAGACGATCAGCCGCACGACGTGACGTTTACCCTGCAACTTCCAGCGGAGCAGGCGATTTACGACGACTTGGTTTTCTCCGTGAATGGCGTGCCTCTCGTGCTCGAAAACAAGAAGTCGGAAACGTTTGGCCGAACGAGCGTGCCGCCGCATCAAACCGCGGTGCTCGACGTTGGTTATCGATCTCAGGGCCTCGATAGCTGGCACTACAATTTCGGCGACCAGGTGAGTCAGATTCGGGATTTTGAGTTGCGCCTGACTACAGACTTCGAGGGCTTCGATTTTCCGGAGAACACACTGTCGCCAACGCAGGAAAATCAAACCGCCAAGGGCTCCGAATTGATATGGAGCTACAAGAATCTCGTATCAGGCTACAAAATTGGATTAGACCTTCCGCAAAAGCTTCAGCCGGGACCCTTGGCTGGACGAATCAGCGCCTTCGCGCCCGTTTCGCTACTATTTTTCTTCTTCGTGCTGTTCGTGCTGACTACGATCCAGGGAATCGAGCTGCATCCGATGAACTATTTCTTCCTCGCCTGCGCTTTTTTTTCGTTCCACTTGCTTATGGCATATCTCGTGGATCACATTTCGATTCACGCTGCGTTTGCAATCTGCTCTGCGGTGTCGGTGTTCTTGCTCGTCAGCTACTTGCGGCTGGCGGTGGGAATGCGATTCGCGGCTCTGGAAGCGGGGCTTGCCCAGGTGATTTATTTGATCCTGTTCTCGTACGCGTTCTTCTTCGAGGGTTTCACGGGCCTCGCGATTACGATCGGCGCGATTCTAACGCTTTTCATCGCGATGCAGATGACGGCGCGAGTCCGTTGGACCGAAAAATTTCAGACCAGGGCGGCACAGGGATAGTCCAAGCGTGAAGTCGGTCAGCGAACTTGTACCGTCACGGTCGAAGTCTTAGAGTTCCCGTTACCGTCTTCGGCCGTCAGCTTGTATTCCGTGGTTTTGGTGGGTGCGATTTCGACGCAGCGGCTGAAGGACGGCCAGACAGAATTGGTTTGCGGCTCCAGCTTAACCAGCTTTGCGTTCGACACGCCGTAGCACAACTGAACCGCCTCGCCGCGATGGACAACGGGCGGGGTGGCGTAGAAGTTCAAGATCTTGAATTCGTTTCCGCCGAGCTGCTCAACGGTCTGGCGGTCCTCAGCACGTTTCGCCGCCGCGGCGGTTTCAGCGGCTCTTTGCTCTATCTCAAGGTTTTGCTGGCGACGGAAATAGAAGGTCGCTCCGACATAGAGCATCGCAAAAATCATCAGGATCGACGTGTACAGCAGTGGATTGCGAAATCCTGAGAGTGGTTTGTGATTCGGATCAGTACTCATCTCATTTGCCGCGCTTTTAAATTATATCTGAGCTGTCAGCGTTCCCTCTAGCCGCATTCGCAATCACCGCCTCCGTCCGACCGCCAAGCCATTCTGATTCTCAAAATCTTCTTGTACCGCACCTGCGCCCTGGGACATCTATTCACCCATGGAATACAGACAGCTTGGTTATTCTGGTTTGAAAGTTCCGGCCCTGAGCTTTGGCACAGGGACATTCGGCGGCGGCGGCGAATTTTTCAAGGCGTGGGGCAGCAGCGATGTTGCAGAGGCCACGCGCCTCGTCGATGTGTGCCTCGAAGCCGGCGTGAATCTGTTTGATACCGCCGACATCTACTCTCGCGGGCTCTCGGAAGAAATCCTCGGCAAAGCGATTGCCGGTCGCCGCAATAATCTGCTGATTTCGACCAAAGCTTCATTTCGGATGGCCGACGGCCCGAATGAACTGGGATCGTCTCGCTATCATGTCATAAGCGCGTGCGAAGCCAGCCTCCGCCGGCTCGGTACCGACCATATCGATATCTATCATCTTCACGGATTCGACGCGATCACTCCGATCGAAGAAACTCTCCAGACGCTCGATCAACTCGTGCGCAGCGGGAAAATTCGCTATATCGCTTGCTCCAATTTTTCCGGATGGCATCTGATGAAGTCGCTCGCGATTTCCGAGCGGTACGGCCTCGCTCGCTATGTTGCTCATCAGGCGTACTATTCGCTCATCGGGCGTGATTTCGAATGGGAGCTGATGCCGCTCGCACTGGACCAGAAAGTTGGGACGATCGTCTGGAGCCCTCTCGGCTGGGGACGCCTCACCGGGAAGCTTCGGCGCGGTCAACCGCTCCCGGAAGCTAGCAGGCTGCATAAGACTGCCAAGTTCGGGCCTCCGGTCGCTGAAGAATACCTCTATCAAGTCGTCGATGCTCTCGACGAAGTCGCGAAGGAAACTGGAAAGACCATTCCCGACATTGCGTTGAATTGGCTTTTACAGCGGCCCACGGTCGTAAGCGTGGTGATCGGTGCGCGCGACGAGAAGCAGCTGCGCCAGAATCTTGGCGCGGTTGACTGGAAGCTTTCGGAAGATCAGGTCGCCAAACTCGACGCGGCCAGCGAACTGACACCTCCCTATCCTTACTGGCACCAACGACAATTCGCCGAACGAAATCCGCTGCCAGTCCCCGTTCGCGAAAAACCGACTCGGAATCTCTAACGATCCGATTGTCGATGTTTGTTTTTTCACTGTGCCGGGAGGCAAGATCAGTGATCGACGCGACTCTGGTCCTCTTGATCCCGTCGTTTGTAATATTCGCTGTCGCTCCCGGCGCGAAAACTAATTGGCGCGCTAACCGCCTTCAAGTACTATAGCCGCCTAATTTCGTCGACCGGTGGAAGAAAAGGGTATTGTCCGATACGTGCGGTTGGTTTGAAGTCTTTCACCGAGACCGGCTGTGATCAGAAAAATGGTGTGAGAATGAGCGTCGAAAAGATTCGTCGATGCGGACGCAGCCGGCATCGGAGATCTATCGCGCACGCAACCCGCACATTCTTGGTCCTCACTGGAATATTGTTCGCAGTAGTCCCGTGCATGGCTGAAGCGCCCAATTCCCATCCGGGCACAAATATTTTCCATCCTGGTTCGACGCCTGCCGACGCCATCTATCATTTGTCGCACTTGGTTCTGTCAGTCACGGCTCTGATTTTCGCCGTAGTCGCTACTCTACTGATCTACGTAATCGCGAAATACCGCGACAAGGGTACCGGTGACCGGCGCGAGCCCGCGCAGGTGTATGGAAGCACACAAATCGAACTTGCATGGACCGTTCTTCCCGTTCTGATTGTCGTGATTCTGTTTCTCGCCACGGCTCGCGTCATTCACGGAATTCAGGACGCCGTTCGCCCGCCGGCTGCGATGGAAGTTACCGCGATCGGGCATCAGTTCTGGTGGGAATTTCGATATCCCGCGCTTGGGATTGTCACGGCAAACGAACTTCACGTCCCTGTGAGCGATCCAGCGAATCCGACCCCAACATTTTTGAAATTACTTTCTGCAGACACCGACCACAGCTTCTGGATTCCTGAGCTCGCGGGAAAAACCGACTTGATTCCCAATCGCATAAACGAGATGTGGATCGATCCGCACCAGACCGGCCCCTACCTGGGACAGTGCGCGCAGTACTGCGGCACTCAACACGCAAAGATGTTGTTGCGGGTGTATGTCGATACTCCCGAAGAATTCCAGCAGTGGGTCACTCTTCAAAAGCGCCCCGCGAATGTCGACGAAGGAGTGGGTGAGGGGCGGCGCGTATTCGAAACTACCGCGTGCGTTAACTGCCATGCGATCGCTGGAACGGCCGCGATCGGTACATTTGGCCCCGACCTGACTCACTTGATGAGCAGGGAAACAATCGCATCGGGCGCCGCCGAGAACACAGAAGCGCAGCTCAAGTTGTGGATTGAGAATCCAGACGCGATCAAGCCGGGATCGCTGATGCCGGCGATGAAATTGAACTCCCGCGATTCGGACGCACTGGTGGCGTATTTGCGGACGTTGCATTAGAAAAGTTGTCAGAGGAAGTGCTGATGTCCTCGGATGCAATCTCGATCGGTGCGGCGGATTTGCGAGGGCGTCCGATCGTGGAGGTTCTTCACGATTGGGTGGTCACCGTCGATCATAAACGTCTCGGCATCCTCTACATCCTTTACTCACTCGTTTTTTTGGTCGTTGGAGGCATTGAGGCGACGATCATGCGCATTCAGCTGATCCGCCCTCACAATGATTTAGTTTCCCCGCAAGTTTTCAATCGTATGTTCACGATGCACGGAACGACGATGATTTTTCTCGTCGCCATGCCAATCCTTTTCGGATTCGCCAACTACCTCGTGCCGCTGATGATTGGAGCGCGCGACATGGCGTTTCCGCGCCTCAACGCATGGAGCTTCTGGATCACCGCATTCGGTGGCCTACTTTTGAATTTCAGTTTTATTGGCGGCAGCGGCCTCTACGGGGCGGGCAGCGCGCCAGATGCCGGATGGTTTGCGTATGCGCCGCTCACCTCACGGGCGTTTGCCCCGGGTCACGCTTCCGATTATTGGGCGGTCGCTCTACTCGTCTCAGGATTCGGCAGTGTCGGCACAGCGATCAACATCATCACGACGGTCCTGTGCATGCGCTGCCCTGGGATGAAGCTCAGCCGGATGCCGCTGCTTGCATGGCTGAACTTTGTGATGTCCGGAATGGTTTTGATCGCCATCACTCCTCTGACCGCCGCCCAGGTGATGCTCCTGGTTGACAGATATCTCGGCGGACATTTTTTCGATACGCAGGCAGGTGGCTCGGCGACCCTGTGGATGCACTTCTTCTGGATCTTCGGCCATCCGGAGGTCTACATCCTCGTAATTCCGGCTTTCGCGTTCGTCTCCGAAATTATTCCAGTTTTTTCTCGCAAACCGATTTTCGGGTACCCCGTGATGGTTGGCGCCACAGTCTGCATCGCATTCATCAGTCTCAGCGTCTGGGCTCATCACATGTTCACGATCGGCATGAATTCATATGCGAACAGTTTTTTCACAATCACCACGATGGCAGTTGGCGTTCCGACCGGGATCAAGATTTTCAATTGGATTGGCACGATGTGGGGCGGGAAGATTCAGTTCAAAACGCCGATGCTTTTCTGCATCGCGTTCCTGTTTCAGTTCCTGATTGCGGGCCTCACTGGAATCATGCTGTCCGCAGCTCCTTTTAATTGGCAGCTTTCCAATTCTTATTTTGTTGTCGCGCATTTTCACTACGTAATCGTGGGCGCGATTTTGTTCGCGCTATTCGGCGCGTTCTACTACTGGTTTCCGAAGATGAGCGGAAAAATGTATAGCGAGGTGCTTGGGAAATGGCACTTCTGGCTTTTCGTGATCGGCTTCCATTTGACGTTCGATTTCATGCACATCCCCGGGTTGCTGGGTATGCCGCGGCGAATCTACACGTACGAACCTGGCCGTGGATGGGAATCCTGGAATCTGATTTGCACGATCGGTGTGTTTTTTCAGGGAATTGCTACAGTCATCTTTCTCGCGAATCTGATTTGGTCATACTTCGCGGGGCCCGAAGCCGGAAACGACCCATGGGATGCTTGGACTCTCGAGTGGTCAGTTAGTTCGCCGCCGCCGGATTTCAACTTCGCGACAATTCCGTCGGTGGCCAGCCGGCGTCCATTGTGGGATCTGAAACATCCGGAAGATCCAGACAGCGTGTACGAGTGAAAATGGATAAAAGGTACTGCTCATGAACGCGATCGCCACTCCGGCTCCAGAATCAACAAACGCGTGGGCTTTGCCTTATCGTGGCCGCGTCGGAATGTGGTGCTTGATTGTGGCCGAATCGGCGATGTTTACGATTTTCGTCGTCGCTTACCTCTATTACCTCGGAAAAAGCCTGAGTGGCCCAACTCCGAAACAGGTTCTCGAAACTCCGATCTTTTTTACCGTGTGTCTCCTCTCGAGCAGCTTGTCGATGCATTTCGCCACTCGGCTTTTGAAGGAGGGAAAAAGCGTGGGATTTCTGGCCATGTGGCTTCTCACGATCGTTCTCGGTGGGCTCTTTTTGATTGGAACGGGCCAGGAATGGCACAAACTGATCTACAAGTACGGACTCACGATCTCAACGAATCTATTCGGGACCACATACTATTCGCTCGTTGGTCTTCACGCCTTTCACGTTACCGTCGGCCTGATCGCGTTGAGTCTGGTGCTTCTATTTGCTCTCGCGGGGAAGGTGCCTCCCGAGCAGTCAGAACGCGTCGAAGTGCTTTCCATGTACTGGCATTTTGTAGACGTCGTATGGGTCGTCGTTTTTACCGTGGTTTACACTCTAGGACGCTGAGAAGAGGGAACATTCGTTGTGGCGACAGTTGAGAAAACTCCGAACGCGGCTCAGCCGGTCGTGATTGAAATGCCCGCCCCCACGGCGTGGCCGATCATACTTGCGTTGGGATTTACGCTGGTTTTTGCAGGATTGCTCACGAGCGCCTCCGTGAGCGCATTGGGAGCGATTCTCGCTGTCACGGGTTGCATTGGCTGGTTCCGTGAAGTCTTCCCACACGAACGTCACGAAACGCTGCGCGTGGTCGCGAAAGATGTTTCCCTCGTTACCGCGCGTCAAGCTGTGGACCGTGTTGCCATCACATCCGCGCAAACTCGCGCCTGGCTCCCCATCGAGACCTACCCCATTTCCGCTGGCGTAAAAGGCGGCGTAGCGGGCAGCGTGGCAATGGCGGCGCTGGCGTGCACATACGGGCTTTGGAAAATGGGGAGTATTTGGTATCCGATCAATTTGCTCGCGGCTGCCGTCTACTCCCAGTCCATAAAGTATGGCGACCAGTTGCTTTCGTTTCATGCCGACAGCTTTATTCTGGCGTGCGTGATCCACGGCATCGTGTCGCTACTGGTCGGACTACTCTACGGTGCGATGCTGCCGATGTTTCCTCGGCGGCCGATTATTTTAGGAGGGCTTGTCGCGCCAGTCGTCTGGTCGGCGCTTATTTATGCCATTCTCGGAGTTCTCAATCCGCTCCTTGAAAGCAAAATCGATTGGTGGTGGTTTCTCGCTTCCCAATCGGCGTTCGGAATCGTAGCGGGATTCGTCGTGATACGGCAGTCGCGCGTGCCAACACGAGAAAATGTTCCTTGGGTCTTGCGAGCTGGGCTTGAAGCTCCTGGTACGATGCGGGAACACGACCATGGCGCGCAGGATGGAAGTAAGTAGCCATGATGAATCTGCGAAGCTCCTTCGTAATTGCGTCGGCTACCGCTCTCATCGCGATCGCAGGTTGTGACGTATCGCATGGCCGGCCCAAACCGAATTCAGAAGAAATCTCCCCGGATAAAGTCGCCGATTTCGGGATTCTGTACTCCGAGAATTGTTCCGGTTGCCACGGCAAAGACGGAAAAGGCGGAGCGGCGATCGCACTGGCGGATCCAGTTTATCTTGTTATCGCCAGTGATGCCGTCACGCGGCGTGTGATCGCAAACGGCGTGCCCGGTACGGCGATGCCCGCGTTCGCTCAAAGCGCCGGAGGCATGCTCACGGATAAGCAGGTCGATGTGATTTCGCAAGGCATTCGTTCGAGCTGGGCTAATGTCTCTCAAGCGAGCGCGGCCGATGTGCCTTCATATATTTCGAAATCGAACGGAAATCCCGAACGCGGCCCAGCGGTGTACGAAAAATTCTGCGAGTCGTGCCACGGTCATGGTGGCCGAGGTGGCGCGAAGGCTGGTTCGATAGTCGACCATTCCTTCCTCTCGCTCGTCAGTGATCAGTACCTCCGAACCATCGTGATCGCTGGACGGCCCGAGTTGGGAGCGCCCGACTGGCGACGAAACGCTCCCGGTACATCGATGAGCGAGCAGGAAATCACGGACGTAGTAGCGTGGCTGAGTTCACAGCGTTCAAGCCTGCCGTCCGAGCAGCAGTCAAAGTCGAAACCGGCCGCCAAGTCTGGATCAGCAAACGCTCATAACTAGGAGCAGCACTACGATGTCGACCGACCCCACAATCTCCCGGCGCGGAGTACTCGTGAAACTGGCGATCCTTTTCAACGCCGCGGTAGGGATAGCTCTCGCAGTGCCAATCGTCAGGTTTCTCGCCTCAGCGATCACCCGTGGGCGTTCGCGCGGCTATCTTTCCTGGGTTCAACTTGGTCCCGTTAGTGATTTTCCAGAAGGTCAGACGCGCCTCGCTACGTTTCGCAATCCGTACGTAACTCCCACGGATGGCGACACAGCCGAGACGGCGTGCTGGGTCCGCAGACTAGAAGGCGATTCGTTCCAGGTATTCGCCGTCAATTGCGCGCATCTTGGTTGTCCGGTCCGCTGGTTTCCGCAATCGAGTCTCTTCTTGTGTCCTTGCCACGGCGGCGCTTATTACCAGGATGGTTCTCGCGCATCGGGGCCCCCGGAGCGAGGCCTGTTTGAGTATGAATACAAAGTTCAAAACGGTTTCGTTGTAATTCAGGCTGGCGAACTACCGACGCCGGGATCACCTACGGCGTCGCTCGTGAATATCAAACCTCCATGCGCCTGATTAAACAAATCGGAGAATGGCTCGACGCACGCCTGCAGCTGGCCGCGCCGGTTCGCGAGATGTCCGAACACCCTGTCCCGCGCAATACGGCGAGCTGGTGGTATGTTTTCGGCAGCGCCGCGTTCGTCGTCTTCATTTTGCAAATTGTCACTGGCATCATGCTCGCGCTGGTCTACGTCCCGTCCGCGAGCGAAGCGTGGAGCAGCCTGCAATATTTGAATCACGGTGTCGCGCTCGGCTGGTTCATTCGCGCGATGCATGGATGGGGCTCGAACTTCATGGTCGCCATCGTGCTGATTCACATGATGCAGGTGTTTTTGTTCGGCGCTTATAAATTTCCGCGCGAACTAACGTGGTTGATCGGCGTCTTTCTTTTGTTAATGACGCTCGGCATGGCGTTCAGCGGCCAAGTGTTGCGCTTCGATCAAGACGCCTACTGGGGCTTGGGAATTGGCGCTTCGATCGCGAGCCGCGTTCCGATCGTCGGCCCATTGATCGTGCAACTCATGCTTGGCGGCCCGATTATCGGCGGCGCCACATTATCGCGATTCTTCGCGATACACGTTTTTGTGATTCCCGCAATATTGCTGGCGTTCGTCAGTCTCCACCTGCTCCTCGTCTTGAAACTCGGAATCAACGAATGGCCGATGCCCGGCCGCCTGGTGCGAAAAGCCACATATGAGCACGAGTATCACGAGTTGACGCAAATGGACGGCGCGCCCTTCGTTCCCTATGCCGTCTGGAAGGACATGTTCTTTGCGGCGTTTATCATAATTGCTGTCGCCGGCTGCGCTGCTTATTTTGGCCCGTTCGGCCCCACCGGCCGCCCCGATCCAACAATTATTCAAACGGTTCCGCGTCCCGATTATTTCTTCCTCTGGCTCTACGCGCTTCTCTCATTGCTGCCGCCGTCGATGGAAACGCCGGTGCTTTTGATCGGGCCGGTGATTGCCCTCGCAGTTCTGCTATTACTCCCGTTTGTTTCAGGTGAAGGTGAAAAGAGTTGGCGCCGTCGTCCGATTGCGGTGATGACCGTACTTCTAATTGCCGTCACGCTTTCCACTTTTACCCATCTCGCAGGCTACACGCCGTGGAGTCCTCACATGAACGCGTGGAGCGGCCAGCCAGTACCTCGCGAATATCTCGATCACAGAACGCCGCTCGAATTGCAGGGTGCCGCCGTCTTTCAGTTGAAGCAGTGCCGCAATTGTCACGCCCTCGATGGGGAGGGAGGGCAGCGCGGTCCGGCGCTCGATAGTGTTGCTGTCCGGCTCACGCAAGATCAATTGATCCGGCAAGTAATCCAAGGCGGTGGAAACATGCCTGCCTACGGGAAAAATCTCAGTCCTGCGGAGACAACCGCGCTCGTGGCATTCCTCGAGACGCTGCATCCAGCCGGGCAGCAGCCCGCGCGAGACGCCGCCCGAGCGGTTGCGCTGAATCCGGACGAGCCAGCCTCAGGGCACGAGCCTCAACCCGCAAAGCCCTAAATTTTCGTACAACCGTGATGACTGCAAACGCCGAAGCCGTTTTCCAATCATGGTCCGCTCCGTTGGGACTCGACGTCGCGCTATGTCTTACAGTTTTGATCTACGCGCGCGGCTGGTTTCGCCTGCGCGCGAGTTTTCCGCAACTGCATGGAGCATGGCGCCTCGTTACATTTATCACTGGAATCTCGGCGGTGTGGATTGCGATTGGCTCTCCGCTCGACGCCTTCGACGAATTCTCGCTTTCCGTTCACATGATCCAGCATCTCCTACTGATGGCGATAGCGCCGCCTTTAATTCTGCTCGGCGCACCTGAGTTGCCGCTCCTTCGCGGCCTTCCACGTAAAGTCGTCCGCGGCGTCGCGAGCCCATTTCTCAGATCGAATTCAGTAAAGCGGCTCGGACACTTCCTCACAAATCCCGCATTCGCCTGGATCGCCGCCGCATTCGCGCTAATTGGCTGGCACATCCCCGCTGCATTTGATCTGGCGTTGCAGTGGCCGTGGCTGCACAAGTTGGAGCACGCAACTTTTTTCGCAGCTGGCCTCCTCTTCTGGTGGCCGGTCATCCAGCCGTGGCCTAGCACCGCCCAATGGCTTCGATGGTCGATCCCGCTCTATCTTTTCTGCGCTACTCTACCTTGTGATGTGCTCTCGGGTTTCCTCGCGTTCTGCGATCGTGTCGTATATCCCTCATATCTCTCAACGCCACGAATTTTCGGCCTTACCGCGCTCGCCGACCAGCAATCCGCAGCCGCCCTGATGTGGTTTTCAGTAACAATTATTTACCTGGTTCCCGCAGCGATCATCACGATCCAGATCCTCTCTCCTCATGACCCGCAATCTGGGCGCACAGTCGCGCCCACGTCGCACACTCTAGCCACCGAGCAAGCGCCAACACCCAAGTTCGAGGTTATCTGAGCAAAGTAGCTCCGCGCTCGAGGATGAAACGAAATTGAAATTGCATGGTGGCGTCGCGAGAACTGCAGAAAAAAAACATCAGGATGCCTTGCGGAATACGGAGGATTTTGCGAAGTGGCGGAGAGGGGGGGATTGTATCCCACTGCCGAGTTGGTTTGTTTCCGTTTGCAGAGCGTTGCATTGCTACACAAAACAATCGAGTTATTTTTATTTTTTGCAACTGTAAGAATCGCAAGATACTTCTCAGAGTTAAATCGAGTGGAGAACGGTAGCAAATCTGGTAGCACGGGCTGACGGGCTGGCGAGGGTACTCCGACGAGCCTGCCCTCTCTGTCAATCGAACGCCACGGTGCAAAAATGTAAAGCCTGTCTGTCCAACAAATTATTCCAAAACTTATTTTTTGGAGCAATGTGATGATTGGGCTGAAAATAGCGTTTTTATTGGGTTTTTCGTCGATTTTCGTTGACAGTCTCGGAGTACTCCGATATTTTTTGATCGTAGGCCAGCCGCTGACGGACCAGCGAGCTGAAACACGCAGGGCGGAATCGAACGGAGGTTCGGTACCCTTTGCGACGCGAGTGGTCGGCAAGTGCCGACACAATCGGTAGACGTGCTCCAGCGCACTGGGCTGGTTCCAACGGCTGCTGAGTCTTCTCTCTAGGATGTTGAGAAGGAGACATTCCGAACACGGAGTGTCTCTAATGAGCAGTCCCGCAGTGAAATCCTGTGAAGGTCCTCTTGTAACACAATCGATAGCACCTCGTGGTCTACGTGTGCCTGATGCCGCCGCATACGCTGGCGTCACGCACTGGTGCATTCGCACGGCAATTTGGACAGGCAGACTCAAAGCCTACAGGGCGGGCAAAACGATCATCATCTTGCGTGAAGACATAGATCGATATCTGAATTCCCTCCCTGAAGTTCAACCCAATAACGCTGAATGGCTCGCTGACTGCCAGCAGAAGGCCGC
>Ga0210387_10002311_pt1 | contig 14552 bp, 7 predicted proteins | sample IncBWC7OmetaG_FD_160108 | JGI IMG/M metagenome (GOLD analysis project Ga0210387, IMG submission 160108) | Forest soil microbial communities from Barre Woods Harvard Forest LTER site, Petersham, Massachusetts, United States - Inc-BW-C-7-O ...
CGTCGTCAGGCCGCTGTCATCGCTGTTGAGGAACGTGCCGGTGATGGCTGTCGTGTTGAAAATGTTCTTGTCGTAAAACATGACCTGCCAGCCATTCTGGTTGGTGAAGATCAGCGTGAGGTTGACGTTGGTGTAACCGCGCAGACGGTCATAGGGATTGTCGTTGAAGATGCGCGCCCAGGAATAATCCTGCCAGTAATAATCGCCGCGCAGCGTACCGGCCCAGTCCGACGAAAGCGGTATCGTGTATTGCGCGCCGGCAGACACGGTAAACGGCGGCGCGTTCGGGAGTTCGTTACCGGAGAGATCCTTGTCGAACCCTTCGCCATTGTTGGGCGCCGTCGATGGATCAAAACCGGCATATCCGGGGATCGGATCGGCGCGGTAAGGAGCACCCGTTACGGGATCAAAATGAGACCCGTAGGCAAAGCCACAGGCCAGATTGAGAGAGCCGGGGCCTGGAACGCTGCCGAGGTCGTGCGCAACAACATAAGCCGGAAGAATGCAATTCGAGGCCTCGGTGACCCACGGCTTGACGACGATCCAGTCAGGGTGGTTCGCAGCGTCGGTTCGATCCATGAGATCGATGGATTTTGCGCCTTTGGCAACAGCGGTATCCTCCCAACCGCCAGCGAAATTCAGGCGAAATCCAGGTAACGGCTCCCACATCGATTCGACTTCCGCACCTTTCACATGGGCATCGAAATTGTCATTGATCGACGTACGATCAACGATGCGTGAAATTTGATAGTTCTCATAGTTATAATAGAACATATCGAAATTGAGCGTCAGTGCACCATCAAGCAACGTGTTCTTCGAGCCTATTTCGAACGCGTCGACGAATTCCGGTTTAAATGAGAGCGGATGAATGGGGTTGCTCGTTTCCCCATTGTTGCTGATGACATTGTTATACGTAATCAGAACCGCGCCGGGAGGATTTGCGCCACCGGCTTTGTAACCGTGCGCATAGGAACCATAGATCAAAGTTTGATCGGTGAAATCCAGTTTGGGCGTCCAGTTCACCGCTGCACGTCCCGTGAACTGGTCCCATTGCTGGTTCAGAACGCCGGAGATGGGGTACCCGTATCCTGGAAGAAGTAGTTCACTAGGTATGTCGGTGAAATGTTTCTGATCGTCGGTCCAGCGCAGGCCGGCAGTGAGCTTCACATCATCGAGGATGTTGTAATAGGCCTCCCCGAACGCAGCATAGGAATTCAGCATATAGGGATTTTGGCTGAGGAAATAGTTGTGCCCCTTGTTGTTCAGATGCTCCAGATCGTTAGGGTCGATATATTGGCACTGCATCTCCCCTTCCACGCCTATCTGTGTGTTCTTGAAAGGATTCGAATTCCCAAGACCGCCTACGAGACAGTTCGAATTGTCGGAGACACCGGGATCCCAAGGCAGCGTCTGGGGCGGGCCGCTACGTCGCCAGGTATAGCTCGCCAGAGTCAGCGAATTGATAAAGACGTAGTAATTCTCCTCTGTCTCGTAATGAAGGTAATTGCCGCCGACGCTGAAATTGAGCGGGCCATTGAAATGCGATTCCAGACGGAATTCCTGGCTTAACTGCCAAGCCTTTTCGGATGAAAGATCTTGCGCGACGAGCCGGTCGCTGCATCCAAGCTGCGGATCGCAGAATGTTCCGATTCCCATGCACACAGGCGTGGAACTGAACGCGTCTCCAACCTGCGCCCCTGTGCAAGGTTGATAAATTGCCGCGCAGCTGCCCTCGACCTGTGTACAAAATCCATTGTTGGGATCGAGCGGTGAAGTACTGCCGAGCTTGCCATTGGCCTGAAAGGCGCCTGGTCTAGTATCAAACCGGTTGTAGTCTTCCGTCGACCACAGGAAATCCTGGTTGAAACCCGTTTGGGATGTGAGCGTCAGTTCAGGCGAAAGCGTGTAATCGGAATTCAACTCGACTGTATCGTTCTTCGCCTTATAGCTCGGGTTGCGTGCGGTTTGGATGACCCGCAGATTCTGCGATTGCGTGGTATTCGAATATGGATCGAAGTTGATATCGTTGTTGACCGGAACGTCGATTCCGGAGAGCGGAGAATAGTAAGGAAGTGTTAGTCCGTTCGGAACCTGAAACGCGCTCGGGGAATAGAGCGACGTAAGCTCGCATCCCTGGCTCAGATAGTGGCTCGGGAGATAAGCGGCGACACCGTAGCCACCAGCGGTGGGCACACCATCCACCGTATCGGGAATAGGGGCAGTCTTGCACAATTGCTTGGAAGTGCGCATGCGGTCGTCATCTTCTGAGAAGTGTTCCCACACAAGCGTAGTCTCGAGATGTTCGAGAGGCTTGAGGCCCAACGTGACGCGACTGGACCACAGATCACGGCCGTCGATGCGCTGGTCATTCAACTCGTTGAACGAATAGCCTTGCCGTTTCGTCCATTCCCCCGCGACGCGCAGATCGACACGATCATCGACAATCGGAAGATTGATCATGCCTTCGAAACGGCGTTGCTGATAATTACCGATCTCTGCCGAAGCCATTGCCTCGAATTGATCGCTTGGCTTGGCCGTGACGAGATTGACAACACCCGCCGTCGCATTGCGGCCATAAAGTGTGCCTTGCGGTCCGCGCAGAACTTCAGCCTGCGAAAGGTCATAGAATTCCTGCTCGAAGAAATGATTACGAATGAACGGAATATCGTTGAGCGCTACGGCAACTGCCGGATCGGTCGTTACCGAAATCGCCTGTGTGCCAATGCCGCGGATTTGGATGTTGTAACCGGTGAAATTCGTTTTCGAGAACGTCAGGTTCGGCACCTGTTTAACAAGATCTGGCCCGCCCGCGGTTTGCGTAGCTGTTAATTGCTCTTGAGACAGCGCCGTGATCGAAATCGGGATGTTCTGCACATCGCCGCCGATTTTCGAGGACGTGACCGTGACGGTCTCAAGCGACGCGCTTGGAGCCGCAGTGACGGGCGCACCGGCAATTTTGATTGGCGCCGAGGGATCGTTGTCCGCCTGCTTGGTGCGGATGAGTACGAGACCACCCTGTTCTTCTTGAACGCCGAAACCCGTTCCCTTCAGCAGACGTTCCAGCGCCGCGTCCACGGAGAGATTGCCTTTAACGCCGCTGCTTCTTACCCCCCTTATCGCAGCACCGGAATACATGAGCGAAACACCGGTCTGCTGTACATAAGCATCGAGTGCGGCCTTCAAATCGCCAGGCGGCACGTTGAAAACCTCCGCAGCGGCACCGCAAATCCATAACGCCGCCCCCCCAAGAATGCAGACAAAGAATTTGGATTTTATCATTTTTCCCCCTTCCGACCGTTACACGTTCGCTTTAAAAATCTTCTATCTCGAAAGAACAATCTCGGCGCCGCGCGTTTCCGCGTGCAAATCGAATAGCGCCTTCACGGAACGCACAAACAATCCGACGTTCTTCGCCGGCAATTTGTCCGTTAAAGTCAGCTTCCGCACATCCGCCCCAACTACAACGAGTTTTTGCGCGTTGTAGCGATTGAACTCGACTGCCGCGTCCGCAAGCGTAGCATTGTCGAATTGCAGAATGCCACGCCGCCAAGCGAGCGCCTCCAACAATTGGCCTAGCGGTTTCCTTGACACCGTCATGGAATTGGTAGTCGCAACTACTACGTCACCCGGCGTGAGAATGGCCGATTGCGGGCGCATCTGCTGCATGTTGCCTTCAATCTTCGCGCGACCTTCGACCAGCTGCACTACGAGACGTTGCGCTCCGGCGCGAATGAGAAATTTCGTACCGAGATCAGTGATGGCGTGGCCTTCAACATTCACAACGAAAGGCCGTTTCACATCATGCGCGATCTGAAAGTAAGCCTCGCCATGCTCAAGTGAAACGTCGCGATAATCTGCGGCAATCGTGGCGCGCAACACTGTGTCTGTGTTGAGTTCTACCCTCGTACCGTCCGCAAGCGTGATCTGCTCATGACCGCCGACAGAGGTGTGGAAAACCTGTTCGTGCGAGAAGGTAAGCGCATAAATTGCAACCGCACCCGTTATCGCAACAATTGCAATCGCGGCTACGGCGCGCGGGAGAACGGATTTTATCCGATTGAGCACATATTCGACACCGACTTTGCGTGGCTTTAACGCGGACAGCCGCTCCGCACGCTCCATACCCGCGACGAGTCGCCAATAAGCAACGCTATGCGACGCCGATTGCTCAAGCCATTGGTCGAGTGCAGTTTGATCACTCTCGCTCCACTGCTTCCAATAACGTTGCTGCTGCAGCAAATCAGCAGCTTTATCCTCTATATCCATCGCGGGTGCCAACCAGTCCTGGTTTGCGCTTTTCATGATTTTTCCCCACGCTCTTCGCTATACATTGCGTCGGTGAGCGCGCGCAGACCGCGCCTCAGATGTGCCGAAACAGCGGATTCGGAGATGTTCATGCGTTGCGCAATTTCGTGGCCGCTCAGCTCCTCGATATGCGCAAGCACGATGGCCTCACGGCAGCGCGGTGGCAGGCGATCAAGCGCCGATTGCAAACGGCGCAATTCAGCGCGCGCGATGATGATGCGATCGGGCCCCGGCGCATCCGCCGCAAAGTCGACCGCGTCAAGTTCGGCAATGGCTTCGATTGGCACAACATGTTCGTCCCTGAGCCGTGTGATAAGAAGATTGCGCGCGGTGACGAACAAAAAGCGCTTGGGATCATCTGGAATCTGCCGAACCGCCGCGAGCCAGATGCGCGAATAGACCTCCTGTCTGAGATCAGTCACATCGCTCGGGTTGCGCCAGTTGGCCCTAAGGAATTGTGTAAGATAAGACTCCAGAGGCAGGACCTCGCGCATGAACCACGCGGCTATAGCGCGCGCATTGACCTTCGGGCCTTGGCCTTGATGTTCTACATTGCCGCAATTACTGGGCGTTTCAGCCATGCGCGAGGCGTTCCAAGCGAACTTCGGGCGTTCCACCTCATTAGACTCGCCAAGGGGGCGAATCTGAATATGCCGCGCGAAATTTCTTTCGGACGCACGAAAGAATCGCCGCTGCAACGGCCTAGAGCCGCAAGAAAATAAGCTTCAGTCACCTATCCGTCTATCCCGGCGCTCACAGAAGCAAATGGTCCATAGAAACCGGGTGTTTCGCCTTTGCGCTTATCGACGCCGCCGTCCATAGCATCGAAGAAGAAATCTCCTCGACACCCGAAGCGGACCTTGGTCGCCGCATAGCGGAACGAAAGCCCTGCAAAGCTGCCGACATTCGGCACTGTCACAGTCCGTGTGCGCGCAAACGGGGTCGAGTGCGAATGAGGAGGCGTGGGGATCATACCAGTTTTTTTGTAGTTGGTGATAGTTTGGTGACTTCCGCTCACCCTCTGCCGCCGGAACAGAACGGCGGCATTTCTTCCCCAATCAATGTCGATTTCGCTTTGCTGCGGATTGCCCAAGATGGAGGGATAGTCAGACAGACGGGTGGAAATTTTCCGATCTATCCGCCAATTCCTATGCTGACGCTAGCGAACGGACCGTAGAAACCGCGATTCTCGCTTTTCGCCATATTGATGCCGCCATCCATTGCGCCGAAAAATATGTCCGCGCGATAGCCCATACTGACCTTCGCGTTAGGCAGGCGCCACGACACGCTGGCAAAGCCGCCTACGTTAGGGACGACCGCCTGTTTGCTGCGGTTCGGCGATGAGCCGGTATGATAGGTGATATATCTAGGGTATCGGATGCGGTACTCATAGTAATGCGTCGTCTGGTGATGAATGTCGGCCCGCCGGCGCCCGAACAAAACCGCACCGTTCAAACCCCAGTCCAGCGAAATCTCGCCTTCCTGAGGACTGCCGATGAGATCAGCTGAAGCATCCCATGACAGCGACGGCCCAATGCCTGTGAATTTCCGCGCCGCGGTGAAAGAAGCCTGGAACAGATGAAAAGGCTGATATTGATTTGTCGGCTGGTAATGAACTCCGACAGTGCTGCGTGAATCGAATTGTGCATAGCGCACGCCAACACTAATGACCGAACTCCCGCCGCTTCCGAACCGGCCCAGACCGACATCCTTGCCGGCCAGGAAATCCAGAACCATGTGGCTTTCGCTGTTTTGCGCCGCCACATCCTGGTAAGCATCAAATGCAAGAGCGCCTAGCGTGCCCGTCAGCTGATTCGTCCGCTGTTCCTGAAACCTGTTTGTCCTGTTCCTGCCGTAGCGGATGCTGGCCGAAAACACCCAATCGGTGCTGGAAGGTTCGAATGATATCTTCGCGTAACCGTCCCAACTGACCGGAGCGTTCTTCTCGGTATAGAGAGGCAACTGGGTTATGAAGGAACGCCGCGGCGTGACGAGAGCAAAAGGCGGGAGATAAAGCTCCTGGCTGTTATTGAGCTGTGTAAAGTCGCCGCCGACTTCGACCCATACGACCGGATGATCGGCATCGTCCTCTGCTGCCGCGGCAGGTCTGCTCACACAGAGCGCTGCAAACAGGGACGCACCGCAGACCGTCGCCAGCAACGTTGTCCGAAGATTTGTCCGGCCAGCCGAATGATTTGTTATCTCGCTCATGGTTTCCCCCTTACCAGTTCTTTGTCAGACGGACGCCGAACAGGCGCGGATCGGTCGTGAACACATTGGTCGTCAGCGCGGTATCGTCGGTGTTCAGGAAGGCGCCGGTGATGGCCGTGGTATTGAACACGTTCTTCACATAACCCATGACCTGCCATCCGTCCTGATTGGTGAAGATCAGCGACAGGTTCACATTGGTGTAGCCGTGAAGCTGATCGTAGGGCTCGTCGTTGAAGATGCGGGCAAAGGAATTACCCTGCCAGTAGAAGTCCCCGCGCAAGGTGCCCGCCCAATCGGTCGTGACCGGTATCGTGTATTGCGCGCCTGCCGATAGCGTGAAGGGCGGCGCGTTGGGCAGTTTGTTGCCACTCAGATCCTTTGAAAAGCCGGTGCCGCCATTGGGCGCCGTGCTGGGATCGAAGCCGACGGCCTCCATATCTGCGACCGCAACACGGGCCGGACCACCGTGCGTGGTAAGATACGAATTTGGGATATAGGCGGCGTCGCATGCAAAATCGAGCGCATAGTAAGTCGAGCCTCCGTCCGCTTCGAATATCTCCCGTATTACATTGGAAGGCAGAATGCAGTTGGAAGTATCGGAAATATACGGCTTGACGACCACCCAGTCGGTGTGACCCGCGGTGCGATCCATAAAATCGACGGCGGATTGGCCCTTGTCGACGGACGTGTCTTCTAGACCGCCCGCGAAATTGAAGCGCAGGCCCGGCAACGGTTCCCACGTTGCCTCCAGCTCCGCGCCCTTGACCTTGGCATTGAAATTAAGATTGACGGCCGTGCGGTCCACGAGTTCGGAGATTTGGTAGCCTTTGTAGTCGTAATAGAAGACGTCGCCGTTCAGCGTCAGGCCGCCGTCCAACAACGTGTTCTTCGTTCCCAGTTCGTAGGCGTTCACGAATTCGGGCGCGAAGGTCAAAGGATGTGTGACGGAAGCTCCGGGACTAAAAAAATCAACGTATGGTCCCGGCGGGTTGGCGCCGCCGCCCTTGTAGCCGCGTGAATAAGAGACGTAGATCATAGTCGCGTCGGTGAAATCGAGTTTGGGCGTCCAATTTGCGACGAACCGGCCCGTCCACTCCTTCCATTCCTGACTGATGGTCTGCAGGACCGGATAGCCGCCGCCCATCAGGAAAACCTGACTTGGAATATCGAAGAAAAATTTGCTGTCGTCCGTCCAGCGCAAGCCGGCGGTCAGCTTCACGTCCGGCGTAACCTGATAGTAAGCCTCGCCGAAGCCCGCCAGGGAGTTCAGACGATAGGGATTATCGCTGCGGAAATAATTGTGCCCCAGGCCGTTGAGATGATCTATAGGATTGGGGTCGATATAGGTTCCGATCGCGTCGGCGCATCCGAATATCGACGGTACCTCGATGGGGACGGTCGTGCCGCCGTATCGTTGAAAATTAAAGGCGGACTGTATCGGATGGATAGGAACGGGCACGAAGTATTGCGTGTTCGTTTGGAAATTGTACTCCGGTATGCCACAGATGTCATATTGGCCCGGCCCGCTGTTGTCCAGGAGTTGTTCGGTTGCGGTAATAAGGTTGAAGAAAATGTAGTAGTCCTCAATCGTCTGGTAGTGCATGTAATTGGCGCCGACGCTGAAATTGAACGGGCCGCTAAAATTCGACGCCAGCCGCATTTCCTGGGAGAATTGCCAAGCATGTTCCTGAGACAGATCCTGGCCAACGATCGAACTCGAACAGCCGAGTTGCGGATCGCAGTAGGTTCCGTTCACGACGGGAGTAGGACTGCCTGGGCCATTGAATCCCTGGCTTAACTGCGAAAACAATCCCGGCTCCGTGTCGAAGCGGTTAAAATCCTCCGTGGAATAGAGGAAGTCGCTGTTGTAGCCGGTTTGCGAGGTGAGCGTGAGCGCCGGCATCAGCGCATAATCGGCGTTGAACTCCAGCGTATCATTCTTGGCGCGATAGGACGGGTTAATCTTGGATTGAATGACCCGAAGACTTGGTGATTGCGTCTGGCTCGCATAGGGATCGAGCGGTTTCAGGAGTAAGTAATAGAACTCGTCAACGGCGACGAAGGGTATCGCCTGTCCGTTTGGCGTTTCGTACGCATCCTTGGAATACAGCGACACAGGCAGGCAGCCCTGGCTGAGCCATGAGCGCGCAAATTCAGAGTCAAAACCCGGTGGGTCACTCGGAGAATCACTCGAAGCATTCTGTAACGTCAGCAAATCGAGGCCATCGACCGAAGTCGGTCCCGGATCCTTCTTGCAAAGCTGTTTACCGCTGCGCAGACGATCGTCGTCTTCGGAGAAATGCTCCCAGACCAGATAGGCCTGAAGCTTTTCGATGGGTTTCATGCCGATCGTTACACGGCTTGACCATAGATCACGTCCATCGACAGACTGATCTGTTGTTTCGTTGAACGTATAGCCGCTACGCTTGGTCCATTCGCCCGCAACACGAACATCGAACCGGTCATCGACGACAGGAATATTCAACATTCCTTCGAGTCGGCGGTTTTCGTAATTGCCGATATCGGCGGATGCCATCGCCTCGAACTGATCGCTGGGCTTTGCCGAGACCATGTTCACCACGCCCGCCGTCGCGTTACGCCCGTAGAGCGTGCCTTGCGGTCCACGCAACACCTGCACTTGACTGACGTCGTAAAATTCCTGCTCAAAGAAATGATTGCGCAGGAACGGAATATCGTTGAACGCCACGGCGACCGCCGGATCTGTTGTCACCGAAATCGCCTGCGTGCCGATACCGCGGATTTCGATGTTATAGCCGGTAAAATTCGTTTTCGAAAAGGTCAGGTTCGGCACTTGCTTCACGAGGTCAGGACCGCCCGCGGTTTGCGTTTGTGTCAGTTGCTCCTGGGACAGGGCAGTAATCGAAATAGGGATGTTCTGAACATCGCCGCCGATCTTTGAAGACGTAACTGTTACCGTTTCGAGTGTAGCAGTCGATGCCGACGGAAGAGGAGCGGCGGCCGTGCGGGTGAGCGTTCCTTCATTAACGGCAGCGTGATCACGCACGATTTCAATGCCGCCGCCTTGATGACGCATCTCAAAGCCGGTGCCGGTGAGTATACGGGACAGCGCATCGTCGGTCGAGAAATCGCCCTCGGCGCCTTTGGTCTTCACCCCTTTCATTTCGTCGTTTGCATACAGGATCGTGACTCCCGTCTGCTTTACATAGGCCGCCAAAGCGGATTTTAGTTCTCCCGCGGGAATGTCGAAGCTCGTCGCGAATGCGCTTCCGCATAGCGCCGCAATCATGAAACCCGACAGCGGAATTTTCTCTGTGATTTTTCTCATTGTATCCCCTCCAAACCACTCAAGCTTTATGCGCCGCCGGACGGCTCAGCGCGAGATTACGATTTCAGTACCCCTATCTTCGACATGCAGGTGCAACACGTCGCGCGCCATTTGCGCAAAAAGATCAACATTACCTGTCGGAAAACTTGCACCGATCGTCCGGTGTGCTGCTGCGGCGTCGGCAATGATGAGCTTTTTGCTGTTGTACCGGTTGAATTCTGAAGCGACGTCCGCGAGTGAAACGTTCTCGAAAATCAGCATGCCCCGCTTCCATCCCAATTCGTTCGATAATTCCTCAGTGGATTTATATTCCGTCGATGTCGAACGCGCGGTGGACGTCAATTCCTGACCAGGTTTGAGCAATATGCCGGATTGCTTCGGCTCGCCGACGGTATCCAGTCGAACACGGCCGTCCAGCAATGCGATTTTAAAGTGATCGGGATCGTCGCGAACGACGAATTTCGTTCCGAGATCGGTAATGCGATGATTGTCCGCGATCACAACGAAAGGCTTCGATGGATCATGCTTTATCTGGAAATACGCCTCGCCTCCGTCAAGAAAAGCGGTTCTTTCCTTCGAACCCATCGAAACGCGCAAAACAGTATCCGTATTCAACTCAATACGGGACCCATCCGAAAGCGTGATCGTTCTTCTATCGCCAATGGCCGTCGAATAAGTCCTTTCCACTGGCCGCGACATCCACCACATCGCGCTTAGCCCGACCAGAACGGCTGCTCCAACACTCGCGATAGTTTTCAGAAGATGCGGACGTTTTTTTTCCGTCAGGCTCCGCGAGGGAGAAGCGATCACATTTAAACGTAATGCCGTAAGCCGTTCGGCTCGATTCCAGGCCGCCTCCAGACGCCAAAAGGCAACACGATGCGACCAGGATTCCGTCAGCCACGCATTGAATTCCGCCTCACATTCGGCGTTCCAATCCCACTGCCGGTGCCTGAGCCAAGCAGCTGCGGTAGCTTCGATTGTGTCTGCCATGTTGCAAGTATTCTCCAATCCGTCATTGCTCATGTATCGCTCCGCAGATCGGGAGGCGCGCTGTAAAGAATGTCTGCAAGCCTCCGCATACCTTTTTCAAGCTGCTGAGAAACCGCCGGCTCGCTGATACCCAATCGCATTGCGATTTCGCGGCCCGATAATCCTTCGACACGCGCCATGACGACGACATCGCGCGTGCGCTGAGGCAGCTTATCCAGCGCGATTTCCAGTCTGCGAAGCTCATCGCGCGCCATAACGGTGCGATCCGGACCCGGCGCATCTACCGCCACTCCCAAAGCATCCAGATCGGAAACCGCTTCGATGGGCACGACTTGCGTGTGCCGCACACGATCAATGAGAACATTGCGCGCAACGGTAAAAAGAAACGGTTTGACGGGTTCCGGCGGTTGTTTCTGCGCCACTTGGCAGATACGGACGTACACTTCCTGGCGGAGGTCAGCGATGTCGCTGCCTTTGCGCCAGTTTCGATGCAGAAATTGCGTCAACGCCGCCTCCAAAGGCAGCACCTCCCGGACGAACCAAGCCTTCACCTCTGGCGCAGCCAGCTGAAGCCTGCTTTCGCAATCACTAGGAATTTCCGGTGCTTCCGCCATTTCGCCGTGGCTCCCCCCAATTCCCAAAAGCGAGAACTCAAGGACTACACTCTCTGAAACGGAGCAACTCCACGAAAATTAAGCGGGTATGTAAAATTTCTTTCGAGCCGGCCAAAAAAGCATAGAAGCGCAGCGTTTGTTCGAATTTTGGTATTAAGTTTTGCCTGCACTTTCACGATTGGTCACGGCGATTGCTGCTAAAAACAGGTGCAAGAACAATTCGGCCAAAGACAACCGTCGCGCGGCGCGGCAACGAATGCGGCAATCGAAGCGTCGCGTTTCCCCAAATCCAATCAGCGGGAGCAGAAAAAAAGGCGTTCTGGCGTCGAAGCGGGGCGGTGCCGCATTCGTCGCAGGAAACACATCATTCGCAAGGAAGGTATTGCAGGTCTTGCCTGGAAAAGGCGCGGACGCATTCCATGACGGTGACGGCCCAATGCCATGAAACTGCGCATGACCGATAAACGGGATGTTGGGACGCAGTTTATTGCATAGAGAGCTTTATCCGCCAACGCCTATACTGATACTGGCGAAGGGCCCGTAAAAACCACGATTATAGATCTTGCGGGCATCGATGCCGCCGTCGATCGCGCCAAAGAACAGGTCAGCGCTATAGCCGATGCTAAGCTTCGCATTGGGATAACGCAAGGAAAGCTCTGCAAAGCCACCGACATTGGGAACAATAGTTTCCTTATTGCGATGTTGCACTGCCGAGGTCGGAGTACCGGGGTATATAGTTATGGGGTTTGAATGGAATGCATTTGACGAGTGGTGATGGCCGTTTACCTGCTGTCGCCCGAACAGGACCGCGCCGTTCAAACCCCAGTCGAGCGCTACACTGCCTGCTTGTGGATTTCCGATCAGGCCAGCCGATGCATCCCATGAAAGCGACGGCCCAATCCCTGTGAATTTCCGTGCCGCGGTTAGCGAGGCGTGAAACAAACGATAATGGCGGTATTGGTTGGTCGGTTGATACGAAACATCGACGTTGCTTCGCGAGTTGAATTGCGCGTAACGCACACCCAGACTGAAGACGGAACTCGCAGCGCTTCCAAATTTGCCTAGACCCACATCCTTGCCGGCACTGAAATCCAGCACCATGTGGCTTTCGCTGGTTTTAGCCGTGACATGCTGGTAGGCGTTATAGGCAAGATCACCTTGTGTAGGAGTCTTATACCTTGTCCGCTGGTCCTGGACTCTGTCCGTCGTGTTCCTGCCATAGCGGATAGCTGCCGAGAAAGCCCAATCGGTTCCTTCCGGCTCGAAGGAGACTTTCGCGTTGCCGTCCCAGCTGATCGGAGCGTTTTTCTCGGGATAGAGAGGCGATTGGGTGATGAACACCTTGCGGTCCGTACCCTGCGCGAAAGGCGGAAGATAAATCTCTTGGCTGTTGTTGAGCTGGGTGAATGCACCACCAACCTCGACCCAGACGATCGGGTTATCGGCATTGCCATCCCCGGCCATAGCCGGTGTGCCTGCGTAGAATATTGCAAGCAATGCGGCGCTGCACGCCGTAGACAGCAGCGCTCCCCGAAGATCGGCAGTTCCGCCCGATGCGTTTGTCAGTTCGCTCATAGTTTCCCCTTACCAGTTCTTTGTCAGACGGATGCCGAACAGACGCGGATCGGTGACAAACACATTGGTCGTCAGACCGGTATCGTCGGTGTTTAGGAACGCACCCGTGATGGCCGTGGTGTTGAAGACGTTCTTCACATAGGCCATCGCCTGCCAGCCATTTTGATTGGCGAAGATCAACGACAGGTTGACGTTGGTGTAACCGTGGAGTTGGTCATAAGGCACATCGTTGAAGATGCGGGCGAAGGAATTGCCCTGCCAGTAGAAGTCTCCGCGCAACGTTCCCACCCAATCGCTGTTGATGGGCATGGAATATTGCGTACCTGCTGACAGCGTGAAGGGCGGTGCATTGGGCAGCTTGTTGCCGCTCAGATCCTTGACAAAACCTTCGCCGTTATTAGGAGCAGTTGCAGGATTGAAGCCTATGGCGGCCATTGCGTAGTAGGCGTCAAGAGAGGGGCCACCTCTCGAAACGAGGAATGTACTCGGGAGATAGGCAGCGTCGCATGCATACTCAAGCCCCTCCCAGCCTTGGCCTGGGCCGCCCGCCCCCAGAGGAGCCGTCAGGAGCTCTTTCACCAATGCAGCAGGCAGGATGCAGTTGGAGGTATCGGAAATATAAGGTTTGACGACCATCCAACCGGGCGTGCCCGCTGTACGATCCATCAGATCGATGGCTGATTGGCCCTTGTTGACAGATGTGTTCTCAAGACCGCCCGAGAAATTGAAGCGCAGACCCCGCGCCGGCTCCCACGTTGCTTCCAGTTCTGCGCCCTCAACCTTGGCGTTGAAGTTAAGATTGACCGAAGTGCGGTCGACGAGCTGAGAGATCTGATAGCCCTTGTAATCGTAAAAGAACGTATCGCCGTTCAGCGTCATGGCGCCATCGAGCAGTGTGTTCTTCGTGCCCAGTTCGTAAGCATTCACGAATTCAGGCGCGAAAGTTGCCGGATGCGTGACCGAAGATCCCGAGCTGAAGAAATCGACATATGGCCCCGGCGGATTGGCGCCGCCACCTTTGTAGCCACGCGAATAGGACGCGTAGACCAAAGTCTGGTCGGTGAAATCGAGCTTCGGCGTCCAGTTGGCAACGAAACGGCCAGTCCATTCCTTCCATTCCTGATCAACGACATTCAGGACCGGATAGCCGCCACCGATCAGAAACACCTGGCTCGGGATATTCAAGAATCGCTTGCTGTCGTCGGTCCAGCGCAATCCGGCCGTCAGTTTCAGCGTCGGCAAGACCTGATAATAAGCTTCGCCGAAACCAGCCAACGAGTTCAGGCGATAAGGATTGTCGCTGCGGAAATAATTGTGCCCCTGGCCGTCGAGATTATTGATCGAATTGGGATCGATATATGTTCCGATATCATTGGCGCAACCGAAGATAGACGGCACTTCGATAGGCGTGTTCGTACCGCCATAGGCTTTGAAGTTGAACGTGGCCGGTATCGGTTTAACAGGAACAAGTACGTTCGAGAAATTGCTCGTACATTCATCATACTGACCGGGTGGGCTGCCCTCCACTTTCTGTATGGTCGCGGTAA